>Ga0180104_1000282_pt1 | contig 10476 bp, 13 predicted proteins | sample EasRiv730_16_1Da_FD_121791 | JGI IMG/M metagenome (GOLD analysis project Ga0180104, IMG submission 121791) | Soil microbial communities from meander-bound floodplain in the East River, Colorado, USA - East River metaG ERMLT730_16_1Da | ecosystem: Environmental > Terrestrial > Soil > Floodplain ... | reverse complement strand
GCGTCACCATGAAGGTGCCGGCCGGGTCGCGCCCCGGCCAGAAGCTGCGCCTCGGCGGCAAGGGCCTGCCCAAGCCCGGCGGCGGCGCGGGCGACCTCTATGCCGTGCTGACGGTCGCCGTGCCGGCGACGCTCACCGACCGCGAGAGGGCGCTCTACGAGGAGCTGCGCGAAACCTCGCGCTTCAACCCGAGGTTGCGGTTCGGGAATTCAAGCCTTTAGGACGCACTTGTCGTAGAGCCGCGGGAAGGCGCCGGCGGGATCGTATTTCTTCTTGAGCGCGTCGTAGGCCGCGCCGCCGTAGCGGCGGTCGAAATCCGCCTCGGCGAAGAAGCTGTCCGAGTAGAGCGACTTGATGCCGCCGAGCTCGCTCACCTTTTCCTCGATCATGCGGTTGAAGTGGCCGGGCGGATGAGCCTCGCGCGTGCGCTTCACGTCCCAGAAGCCGAAATTGACGTACCGGCCTTTGCGCACCGGATAGAGGACGAACTTGCTTTCCGCGACCCCGATGGGGCAGACCCACATCGGCCACAATTGAATTTCTTTTGCATAAAACCGCAGGAACTCGGCCGCCCGCGAAATGGGAATGTCGACGTCCTGGATCACCGATTCCGAGTGCAGGCCGAGGAGCCGCTCGAGCTTGTGGGTGACCCCGACGCGGCTGTTCCAGCGCATGATCTTTGTGTAGGTACGGGACCCAAGCCGGTTCTTCCCGTACACGAACTTCCTCATGAAGGCATTCTGCGCAAGAACGTTCTTCGAGCACCAGAACCAGTCGGTGTCCCAGCGCCAGAGATAGTCGCGCACCGTGAGGTAGTCCTCGCGCTTCTGCTCGATCGACCGGTAGTAGATGCTCTCGTAGGTGTAGTCGCTGGTATAGGGCGCGGCATCGGTGAAGCGGCCGAGCGTGATGAACAGGCGCTGCGGCGAAAAAATCGTGCCGTCGATGAAATCCGCCTCGCCGGCGCGCAGGTGCTTTTCGAGCTCTGCAAAGCAGGTTTCCGGATTCGTGAAGGGCAAGTGCGAGAGCCGGACATAAGGCTTCACCGGCACCGTGCTTGCCTTCACGCGCAGCGCGTAGCCGAGCGTGCCGTAGGAATTCGGGAAGCCGTGGAAGAGGTCGGCGTGCGCGTTGTCCGCGGTGCAGTTGACCACGCGCCCGTCGCCGAGCAGCACGTCCAGCTCGAGCATGGTGTCGTGCACCAGGCCGTGGCGGTGCGACGAGGACTCGATGCCGACGCCGGCGACCGCGCCGCCGAGGGTGATCGTCTTGAGCTGCGGCACCACCGCCGGCATCACGCCGCGCGCAAGGCATTCGCGGGTGAGGTCCTCGTACGCGATCATCCCCTCGGCTTCGACAAAGTTTTCCCTTATCGACAGGACCTGGGTGAAGCCCCTGACGTCGAGGCGCCGGCGCGCGGCCGCGGCGCGGTCGCGGAACAGGTTGGACGTATCCTTGGCGAGGGCGACGGGTCCCGCGCCCTGCCGCAACGCTTCGACTAGAGATTCCCGCTTGGCCGCGTGCGCCGCCAGCGCGTCAGCCATGCCCGAAGCGGCGCGGCGCCGCTTCCGCTGCTTTAGCGACTTCTGCGGCGGCTTCCTCGTACAGGAAGTCGCGCGTCATCGGATAGCTCGACTGGGTGACGTTGCCCTTGGAGAACACGACCTGGAAGAGGTGCGTGCGCCCGACGGGCGAGCGGAACATCTCGGCGCAGCCGTAGAGATACACGCGCCAGATGCGGCGGAAGCGCTCGTCGAAGCGCCGCGGGTCGAGCGCGCGGATGCGCTCCCAGTTGCGGTCGAAGCGCTCGGCCCAGACGTCGAGCGTCAGCGCGTAGTGGCGCCGCAGGTTCTCGATGTCGAGGATTTCCAGGCCGGCGCGCTCCATCTCGACGACGACGTCGGCGAGGCTCGGGATCCAGCCGCCGGGGAACACGTACTTGCGGATGAAGAGGTCGGTATCGAGGCGCCCGACGTGCCCGATGAAGTGGATCAGGCCGATGCCGCCCTTCTTGAGGTAGCTGGCGTGCGCCCGGATCAGCTCGCCGAGCTGGTCGCGGCCGGCGTGCTCGAGGCAGCCGATCGACGCCACCTTGTCGAACTCGCGCCCCGCGTCACGGAAGTCGCCGTGCATCTGCAGCGAGCTGCCCAGGCGCCGGCGCTCGATCTCGCGCTGGGCATGCTCGGCCTGCGAGTCGGTGGTGTTGACCGCAGTCACCTTCACGCCGTAGTGCTCCTGGGCGTGGAACATGAAGCCGCCGAAGCCGCTGCCGACGTCCACGACGTCCTCGCCCGGCTTGAGGAGCAGCTTCCTCGCCACGTGGTCGCACTTGTTGCGCTGCGCCTCCTCCAGCGTGCGCGTGCCTTCCTTCCAGTACGCGCACGTGTAGAGCATCAGCGGATCGTCGAGCCAGAGCTTGTAGAACTCGGGCGTGAGCGCGTAATGGAAGTTGGCGTTGCGCCGCGCCTGCGAGCGCTCGGCGTTCGAATGCGTGAGCTCGTGCCAGCGGTTGCGGATCCAGGTGAAGGGCGTGCCGTGCCGGTCGATTCCGCCCTCCATGCCGGCCGCGAGCGCCTTGGCGAGGCTGCCTTCGATGTCGACCTCGCCGGCGAAGTAGGCCTCGAGCAGGCCGACGTAGCCGAAGGCGGCCATGCGCCAGTAAGCCTGCGGGCTGCGAAACACCAGCGTGAAGGCCGGCGCGGCGTCCCGGGTGCGCGTCTGCGCCCCGTCGGGAAAGCGCACGGCGAAGGGGATGGCGGTGCGCTCGCCGACTTGCCTGAGCGTGTTCTCGATCCAGGCTCTCACAAGGGTCGAATATTACCGTCCTCGACTTTATCGCGCTGGAATCCGGGGCACGACTTCTGCTAGCCTCGGCTAGCACCAGAAACGCAAGGAGTCCGCCATGGCAGCCAAGAAGCACACGGACGCGAAGCGCCGCGCGCCGTCGAAGACCGCACCCAAGACAGCCAACCCCTCGGCTTTCAACGGAAACGCCCGGGCCGACCTCTCCGCCGAAGAGCTGCGCAAGCTTATCTCGGAGGCCGCCTACTACCGCGCCAAGCAGCGCGGGTTCGCCCCCGGCCACGAGCTCGAGGACTGGGTCCAGGCCGAGGCCGAAGTGATCGGCCGCCTGAACGCCCCTGGGAGGGCCGCCTAAGCGGAGCAGGTCCGGCCGGCGCATAGCGCCGGGTCGGCTTATTGCTGCGTTCCTGCGTTGCAGGAGCGTGCAATGAAGATCTGTGTATTGAGCCGCACGGGTCGCGGCGGACAGTACGACCCCCATGTGTTTCACCTCGGCCAGCGCCGGCTTCCCGTCGTCGCCGTGCTGGAGCAGTGGACTGAAGCGCAGCACCGCTACTTCAAGGTCCGGGTCGAAGACGGCCGGCGCTTCGTGCTGCGCCACGACCCGGCCACCGGGGCGTGGGAGCTGGCGGCGGCGTATGGTGGCGGGACCTTGCCCGCCACCCTGGTTCGCCTCTAGCGCGTCGCCCCCGCTGCCGCGGGCGTTTCGCCGCCGGCCACCTGCCGGCTGCCGAGGACCTCGATCTCGACGCGCCGGTCGGGCTGCAGGCAGGCCACGAGCTTGCGGTTGCTGCCGCGCTCGGCGCCCATCTTCGCGCAATCCTCGCCGGTCACGGGCTGGGACTCGCCCTTGCCCTCGGCGCTGACGCGCTGCGCCTTGGCGCCCCTTTCCTCGAGGTAGCTCTTGACCGCCTGCGCCCGCTCTTCCGAAAGCTTCTGGTTGTATCCCTCGGAGGCGATGCGGTCGGCGTGTCCGACGGCAATGATCTCGTCGACGTCCGCGTCCTTGATCTGGTCGGCGAGCTCGTCGAGCCTGCGCTTGCCCGAGTCCTTCAGCTCGGCCTGGTCGAAGTCGAACAGCACGTCGGTCGAGAGCGTGAGCTTCTGAATCACCGGGCGCGGCGGCTCGGGCTGCGCTACCGCTACCGGAGGCGGCGCGGGCTCGAGCTTCGGCTCCTCAGCCCTGACGACGGGCACCGGCGGCACGGCCGCGCGTGCGACCAGATCGCAGGGCTCCGCGGCGTTGGCCGCGGTCCAGTGGCCGGCGCGCACGCACTGGCCGAATCCGCTCACCACTACGCGGCCGTCGGAAGACACGACATAGCCGGGAAGCCGGCCCGGCTCGCGGGATTGGGCGCCGGCGATGCCGGCAAAGGCCGCCAGCGCTGCGGCGATCGCCACAGTGCTTACGCGGTGCGCCGAAGGTGGATTGAATCGCTTGGTCATAGTTTGCTGTCCTTTCCGAGTCAGCCTGCAAGAAGTTCCGCGGCCCGGGACCCGGGTGCGGCTTCGAAGGTGCACCGGAAAGTCAGCAACTAACGTGCCTCGACCGGACTATTGCGCGCGGCTGCGCATTGCTGCAATGCGCGCGTAGTCTGCGCCCATGAGCCACGCCTACACCGTCATCGGCACCCTGTGCGCCGCGCTGCTCTTCGGTCTCGCGGCCTGTGAAAGAGAAGGCCCGGCCGAGAAGGCCGGCCGCAGCGTCGAGCGCGCGGTCGAGAACGTCGGCGACGCGCTCAGGAAGAAGTAATTGAGGGAAACGATCAACAGAATAATCAAATTCGATTTGATCTATTGAGCGCGCCGCCGTAGGCTTGTCCTTCCCACAGGAGGACTCCTATGAAAGCGCTCAAAGGCAGCAAGACTCACGACAATCTCAAGGCCGCCTTCGCCGGCGAATCGCAGGCGAACCGGCGTTATCTCTATTTCGCGGCGAAGGCCGACGTGGAAGGCCAGAACGATGTCTCCGCGCTGTTCCGCTCGACCGCCGAAGGCGAGACCGGGCATGCGCACGGCCACCTCGAGTACCTGGAGCAGGTCGGCGATCCGGCGACCAACCTGCCGATCGGCCGCACGCGCGACAACCTGAAGGCCGCGGTCGCGGGCGAGACCCACGAGTACACCGACATGTACCCGGGAATGGCGAAGCAGGCGCGCGACGAAGGCTTCGGCGAGATCGCCGACTGGTTCGAGACGCTCGCCAAGGCCGAGCGCAGCCACGCGAACCGCTTCCAGAAGGCCCTCGACGGCCTGTCGGACTGATGAGGGAGGGATCGCTCGAGGCTCCGACCCGGCATCCGCTCGACTGGAAAAACCCGGAATTCTGGGACCCGGCGAAGGCCGAGAAGGAGCTCGAGCGCGTCTTCGACATCTGCCACGGCTGCCGCCGCTGCGTCAGCCTGTGCACCGCGTTTCCGACGTTGTTCGATCTGGTGGATTCATCCTCCACCCTGGAGGTCGACGGCGTCGCGAAGGCCGATTACTGGAAGGTCGTCGACCAGTGCTACCTCTGCGACCTGTGCTACATGACGAAGTGCCCGTACGTTCCGCCGCATCCGTGGAACGTCGACTTCCCGCACGTCATGCTGCGCGCCAAGGCGATCAAGTTCAGGAAGGGCGGAAAGTTCCGCCTCAGGTTCCGAGATGACCTGCTCTCCTCCACCGACGCGCTCGGCAAGCTCGCCGCGATCCCGGTGGTCGCACAGACCGTCAACGCCTTGAACAAGAATCCTGTTTCGAGGGCGGCGATGCAGGCAGTCCTCGGCGTGCACAAGGACCGCGAGCTCCCGCCTTACGCTCCGAAGAAATTCAGAAGCACCAAACCGGGCTCAAGAACGTTCCCTGTTCGTGACGGCAAGAACACACCGGGCAAGGTGGCCATCTTCGCCACCTGCTATGCGAACTACAACGAGCCGGTTCTCGGCCACGACCTGCTCGCCATCCTCGCGCATAACGAGATTCCGTGCGTGATGGTCGACGAAGAGGTGTGCTGCGGCATGCCGAAGCTCGAGCTCGGCGACCTGGACGGGGTGGATTCCCTGAAAAAGAAGAATCTTCCGGTGCTCGCGCGTTATGCCAGGGAAGGCTATGCCATCCTGGCGCCGGTGCCCTCCTGCGCGCTGATGTTCAAGCAGGAGCTGCCGCTCATGTATCCGGACGACGCCGACGCGATCGCGGTGCGCGACGCGATGTTCGATCCGTTCGAATATTTCGTGCTGAGGAAAAAGGACGGGCTGCTGAAGAGCGACTTCAAGCAGCCGCTGGGGAAGGTCTCGTACCACATCCCCTGCCACTCGCGCGTGCAGAACATGGGGCAGAAGACGCGCGAGATGCTGGAATCGATCCCGGGCACCGAGGTCACCACGGTGGAGCGTTGCTCGGGGCACGACGGCACCTGGGGCGTGAAGACCGAGTACTTCGACAACTCGATGAAGATCGGGCGCCCGGTGTTCCGGCAGATGGCCGAGCCTGCTCCAGCATACGTCAGCTCCGACTGCCCGATCGCCGCGCGCCACATCATGCAGGGCATGGGGGAGTCGGCCGGCCGGGCCGTCAAGGCCCATCCGCTCACGCTCCTACGCACGGCCTACGGTATCTAGTTTTCCTGCTGGTCGCGGGTTGCGCGCCGCTCCCGCCGCTGCCGGCGGGCGAGCGCGCCTTCGGCGTTCTGGGCGACACGCCTTACGGCGAAGCGGAGATCGAGCGGCTTGACCGGCTGATCGACGAGATCAACGCCCAGCCCCTCGCCTTCGTGGTGCACCTCGGCGATATCGGTTCGAGCGCCCAAGGCTGCAGCGACGATTGGCTGCTCGCGCGAAAAGCGCAGTTCGCGCGCATCCGGCATCGCTTCGTGCTCGTGCCGGGCGACAACGAGTGGAGCGACTGCAAGCAACCCCTGGAGCGGTTGCAGCGCTGGCGCGAGATCTTCTGCGACACTCCGGGCGCATTCTGCGAGCACCAGCGCTGGGAGGTCGGCGGCTGGGTGTTCGTGACGCTCAACGTTCCCGGCAGCAACAACAACGTGCGCCATGCCGAGCACCGGCCGCGCATGCAGGCGGTGCTGGCGTGGCTCGAGGAGGCGGCGGCGCTCGCCGGAAAGCGCGCAGGCCTCGTGGTGCTGATGCAGGCCAACCCGTTCGTCACGCTTCCGCGCGACGGCTATGCGCCTTTGAGAGAACAGCTCTCCGACCTAGGAGCGCGTTTCCCCGGGAAGATCATTCTGATCCACGGCGACACGCACCTTTACCGTCAGGACGAGCCGCTGCCCGGAGTGCGTCGCATCGAGGTCTGGGGATCTCCCATCGTGAGCTGGATCCGCGCCTCGGTGTCCCCGGGCGCCTTGCGCGTCGACGCGGTGCGCTGAGTCTGCTGGACGAGCAGGTCGCGGATTTCCGCCAGCAGCAGGGTCTGCCGGCGGACCAGATTGACCAGCGAGTCGAGCGAGTCCTGCTGCTCCTCCCCGGCGAACAGATCGCTGCCGTTCATGCGCGCCATTCTGGCCGGGCCGCATTTCCGTAATGTGACCGCCCGCAAATAAGAAGGCCCGCGTCGATTCGCACCGACGCGGGCCTTGGCCGGGGGGCGGCCTACAACGAGCGCAGGAAGTTGAGGAGGTGCTGCTTGTCGCTCTCGCGCAGGTCGTTGAATCTCCTGACGACGCCGTTCGCCTCGGAGCCGTCGCTGGCATGCTCGCGGATGGCGACCTTCAGGTCCGAGGTGCGGCCGTCGTGCAGGAGGAACACGCGCTGGCCCAGCCCCCACAGCGGCGAAGTGCGGAATTCGCGCGGGCCGGCTCCGCCCTGGCTGACGCCGTCGGCGAGGCCCTCGCCCATGTCGTGCACCAGCAGGTCGGAGTACAGGTTCGCGTCCTGGTCGCGCAGCGCGAACACCGTCGACTTGGCCGAGGTCCTGAGCGTGGGCGTGTGGCACAGCGCGCAGCCGATGCTGCTGAAGAGGCTCTTGCCCCTGGCGATCGACGTGGCCCCGCCCGGCATGTTGGTCGAGGGCTGCGGCGGCGCGAGGAAGCGCTGGAAGTTGGCGAAGTTCTGGATCGCCGTGGTGCCCGTAAGGGCGTCGGTGGCGTCGAAGTTCTGCGTGTCGTTGGGAACGTCCGCGAACTGGCATTGCGGCGTCTGGTTGCGCTCGGACTGGAACAGCTCGCTGGTGATCCCCATCTCCACGTTGTACGCCTCGCCGGAGAACAGCAGCAGGCTCTGGTTCTGCGCCTTCCAGCCGAAACGCGAGATCGTGCCGTCGTTACCGTTCCTGTTGGGCGAACCCGAGATGGTGCGGCCGGTGACCGCGACGTTCGGCTTGCCGCGGATCCCGAGCTCGCGCTTCTGGCTCGAGTAGGCGGCCTGGTTGGCGAGGATCGCCGCGTCCGGGATCTGCTCGATCAGGCCGGCGCCGAATACCGGGGTGGGGATCCGGAAGATGATGTTGCGGTTCGCGATCTCCCGCGCGAAGTCGTGCTGCTGGAGGTTGCAGCCGTCCGCGCCCTCGCGACCGGTGATGGTGAACGTATTGGTCACACCGCCGTCGGGCGTGCCGTCGGGGTTTCTCACCAGCCTCACTTCGCGAACCGGCCCGTCCAGCCTGATGAATGCGGAGACTGCGGCCAGCTGGGACGGGGTGGCCGCGTTGGCGAATGCCACCTGGGGATTCACCGCCGGGCTGGTGCCGCCGATCGCCGGCTGCGAGTGGCAAGAGCCGCAGCCGTCCAGGTTCAGCCTCGGCCCCATGCCGTCGGCGACGTCTTCGACCTCCTCGAAATCCTCCTTGCCGAGATCGAAAAACCGGATCTCGTTCTCGGTCAGGCCGTCGAGGTGCCCGCCGGCGCTCGCGGCTCCGCGGCGCACGCCGGGGTCCCGCGCCCGGTCTTCGCCGGTAGCGGATTCAAGCTGGAAAAAAAACAGGCTTGCGATTGCGGTTGTCAAGAGGGATAGAGCGTACTTGGGTTTCATGGTCGTCCCGCTCCCGTGCGGTTGATAAGGGCTCGTTGGTTTGCTTATGACGCGACTTCGCACTTATCAGAGCACAGCGGAAAACCCTGCTCAATCAGCGAAAAGTGATATCTCAGATCGCAGATGCTTCGCGCAAATTGCGGCTGTGCCGCAAAGACTCTTTGCTAAATGCCGATCACACCCGTGTCCGATTCCATTGACAAACGTTTACAAGTGGATTGTGATTGCAAGCAGAAAAAACGAAAACAGCAATCCAATCTTGAGTGACTGGGAGGAGGTGCTCATGCTCCACCTCAGGGATCTGTACTGCTTCACGCAGGTGTACGAGTCGCGCAGTTTCAGCAGGGCCGCGGACAGCCTGGACACGGTTCAATCCCTGGTCTCGACGCGGATTCAAAGGCTCGAGCAGTTCATCGGCGCGCCGCTGTTCGTGCGCCTGCACCGCGGCGTGGTCTCGACGGAAAAAGGCGAGCTGCTCTACCAGCACGCGAAGCGCGTGCTGCGCGACGTTGCCGAGCTGGAATCGGCGTTTAGGGCGCGCGACGTCGCATAGGGCGCCGCGCGGCGCTCACGGCGCGATCGAGGCGCGGTAGGCGCCGAGCTGCTCGACCGCGACCGGCTTTCCGACCGCGCCCTGCAGCAGGAGCGACGTGAGCTTCAATTCCGTCGCCGGCGCCGGCCGGATCGGCTTGAAGACGAACACCACGAGCTCCGCGTCGGCGGCGACATGGCCCGCGTCGCGCCCGCGCCCCGAGGCGCCGACGACGATCGAGCCCTCCGGGCTGATGCGATAGGCGAAGCCTTCGCTGAAGAGCTTTCCCGGCCGCACGGATACGGGCTCGAGCAACTCGGCGTCGAAGTTCACCTGCAGCGGCGAGGCGTGCAACGGCTCCTCCGACGTCACCCGCAGCGCGACGGTGAACGGCGTTCCCGCCTTCACGCGCTCGGGGCCTTCCCAGCGCAATTTCGCCCGGCGCGAGCCGGGCGCGGCGGCGCCGACCGGCAGGCGTTCGCGCACGCCGAGCGGCAGGTAGAGCAGCGTGATTTCGGCCGCGCCGATCGACTCGACGCGGTAGCCCCCCTCGAGCGTGTCGCCTTCGTCCGCTTCCAGCACTACGTCGCCCCTCGCGAGCAGCAGCTTGGACACGCCTTTGCGCACCACGCTGCCGGCGACGCGGTAGGGCATCGGCGGCGCAACGGCCTCGGCCGGCCTGGGCGGCGCAGCCGTCGGCGGTGCCGGCGCCGGCGCCGGCGATGGAGCGAACAGCTGGCCGCGCGGCTCGCCGATCGTCGCGCGCGGCGGCCATGCGGAGAAACCTGTTTCGGGAGTCTTCGCGGTTTGCGGCGCGTCGGGCGAAATGGAAATGGTCGGCGTCGCTGGCCACCACGACGCCGCGACTGCAGCGGCGCCTGCGATCAGCAGCGCGACGAGGAGCTTTCCGCGCATGTTCCCGGTAAAGCCTACCTGACTACCCTGTCGATCACCACCGTGACGCCGCTGGCGTCGTTGGCGACCGGCGCGCTCATGCCCTGAAGGTCGCCCGCCTGGGCGGCCGGGGTTCCCGAGCGCGACACGCGCGCAACGACGACGACGCGCGGGTGCGCGGACAGGCTCATGCCCGGCGCCATCGCCATCGAGTCGTCCAGGGCGAACTCGGCGGGAAGCTCGCGCACCTTGACGCGCCGCACGGCGAGGGGCATCGCCGGG
>Ga0180104_1000281_pt1 | contig 10508 bp, 9 predicted proteins | sample EasRiv730_16_1Da_FD_121791 | JGI IMG/M metagenome (GOLD analysis project Ga0180104, IMG submission 121791) | Soil microbial communities from meander-bound floodplain in the East River, Colorado, USA - East River metaG ERMLT730_16_1Da | ecosystem: Environmental > Terrestrial > Soil > Floodplain ... | reverse complement strand
GCGCCGATGATGAACACCGGCGCGCGATCGGCGTACGCGTAATAGACGGCCATGTTCGCGTGCAGCAGGCCGACGAGGTTGTGCAGGATCGCGATCATCGGCTTGCCGCTCGCCTTGGCGTAGCCGTGCGCGATCTGTACCGGTCTCCTCGTGCTGGCACAGCATCATCACGGGGCGGTTGCCGCCGTAATTGACCATCGAGTCGTGCAGCCCGCGGTACGAGGCGCCGGGATTCAGCGCCGCATAGGGAAGCTCGTATTCGTGCATCAGGTCCACGATCACATCTGACGCCCAGCGTTTCATTCGTATGCCCACTCCCCCGACGCTTTGAGCGCCACGCACTTGTCCGGATCGATGCGAACGTACAAGCGCTCCCCGACCGGGGTGCGCAGCGACGGATGCGCTCGCGACTGCACCGAGCGGCCGCCGATCTTCACCTGGAAGTCGATGAACTCGCCGAGGAACACTTTCTGGTCGACCGTCGCCTCGTAGGTGTTTTCGCCGTCCTGCCGGCGCTCGGAGAGCTCGATGTCCTCGGGCCGGATGGACAGGACTACCTCTTCGCCGCTCTTGAGCGAGTCAACGCCCCGTGCCTTGAGATTCCCCACTTCGGAAGCAATCCGATAGAACCCTGGCACCGCATCGGCGCCGCTCACCGTGCCCCGGACAAAGTTCGTGGAGCCAACGAAATCGGCGACGAACTGGTTGCGCGGGCGCTCGTAGACCTCGCGCGGCGAGCCGAGCTGCTCGATGCGCCCGCCGTTCATCACCGCGATGGAGTGCGACAGGGCCAGCGCCTCGCTCTGGTCGTGCGTGACGTATACCGTCGTGATGCCGAGCTCGCGCTGCAGACGCTTCAGCTCGAAGCGCATGCGCTCGCGCAGCTTGGCGTCGAGGTTGGAAAGCGGCTCGTCGAGCAGGAGGAGCGGCGGCTCCATGACGAGCGCGCGGGCGAGCGCCAGGCGTTGCTGCTGGCCGCCGGAGAGCTGGGTGGCCTCGCGATCGGCCATGTCGTCGAGCGCCACGACTTTGAGGACACGCAGGACGCGAGTCCGAATTTCCTGCCGGGGAAGGCGCTTCTTCCCCACTTGAAGCGGAAAGGCGGCATTGTCGAACACGGTCATGTGGGGCCAGATGGCGTAGGACTGGAACACCATCCCCAGGCCGCGGCGGTTGGGCGGCACGAACACGCCCCTGACTGAAGAGAAAATGACGGCATCCCCGACGACGATTTCGCCCGACCGTGGGCGCTCGAGCCCGGCGATCGAGCGCAGGGTCGTCGTTTTCCCGCAGCCGCTCGGACCAAGCAGGGTGAACAGCTTGCCCTGCGGCACCTCGAAGCTCACCTCTTGCGCGGCGCGGATCGTCTGGCCGTGCTCGCCGACATATTCCGTGCACAGGCCGGTGACGGTCAGCACCTTAGCCTTCCTTGATTCCGAACCTGGTGCCGATCCACTGGGCAATCATCACCAGCACGAAGAGCGCGACGATGAACATCACGCCGAGCGCGGAGAGCTCGACGTACTGGCCGTTCTCCCACAATTCCCAGATCAGGATCGAGAGCACCTCGTTGCCCGGGCTGTAGAGCAGGATCGAGCTCGACAGCTCGCGGATCGAGACGATCATGATGTAGATCCAGCCGGCGACCAGTCCCGGCTTGAGGAGCGGCAGGATGATGCGGCGGAAGGTCGTGGCCCATGAGGCGCCGCTCATCGCCGCCGATTCCTCGAGCTCCCTGTGGATCTGCAGCATCGACGTGGTGTTGTAGCGCAGCCCGTAGGGCAGGAAGCGCGTGATGTAGGCAATCATCAGGATCCAGATCGTTCCGTAGACCCCGATCGGCAGGTAGAGGTAAAGGATCATGATCGAGAGCCCGAGCACGATCCCGGGGAACACCATCGGCAGCGAGGCGATGTTGTCGAGCAGCCAGCGCCCGGGCAGCTTCGTCTTCACTACGATCCAGCAGATGACCGAGGTCACCAGCATGATGATCGTGGCGCAGCCGAGCGCGAGCAGCAGGCTGTTCCAGACCGAGCGCGCCAGGCCGGGGTGGTCCAATACCGTGCGGTAGGGCTCCAGCGTCATGCGCTGGATCGCTTCCATCGAAGGCACGGAATAGAACTTCTGGAACGAGGACCACAGCAGGACGGCGAACGGCAGCACGACGATGAGGAGGAAGTACAGCAGGAACACCGCGACCGCGAGGTAGCGCCAGGGGCCGAGGTCGATCTGGCGCGGCCGGAAGCCCTTGCCGGTCATGGTGGCGTACTTGTTGCCACGGCTCGAGAGCACCGACTGGAAGTACACGCCGACGGTGGTGAGCAGCAGCAGGGTCACCGCATACGAGGAGGCGAGGCCCACCTGGCTCGGATAACGGTGCACCGCCTGGTAGATCGCCGAGGTGAACACCCGGATGCCCACGGGGAGTCCGAGCAGCGCCGGGACCTCGAACGACTCGATCGCGCGCACGAAAAGGATGAGCAGGGTGGCGAAGACCGCAGGCCACACGAGTGGCAAAGTCACCTTCGACACGACCTGCCAGACGTTCGCGCCGCTCATCACCGCCGATTCTTCCAGCGCCGGGTCCATGGCGCGGAACGCGGCGGTCATCAGCAGGAACGCCATCGGCGAGTAGTGCAGCGCATCGACCCAGATCATTCCCCCCATCGAGTAGACATTGAAAAACACCGCATCGGTGCCAAAGAGCCGCTGCAGGGCGAGGTTGATGAGGCCGATCTTCGGGCTGCCGAGCAGGATCCAGGCGACGGTGAACAGAATCCCGGGAATCACCAGCGGGATGAGCGACAGCGCGAAGAACAGCGCCTTGAACGGAGTATTCGTGCGCTCGTTCATCCATGCGAGCAGCGTTCCCAGCACGAAGGCGAGGATCGCGGTGCCGGTGGCGAACTGGATCGAGTTCCAGAACAGGACCCAGGTCTCGGCCGAGCCGTAGGCCCGCTGATAGTTGCCGAGCGTGAACTGGGCCGCCTTCGCCGCGGTCTGCGGCGTGAAGAAGCTCTGCCACAGCAGGAACCCGAGCGGCACGATGCCCAGGTATACCGTCACGGCCACGCAAACGCCGATGATCAGCCATTTCGGATCGAAGGCGAGTCGCGGCGCGAAAGCCGCCGGCGCCCTAGTGAGGGTGGTGGTGGGCATGCCGATGCGGCACGCGAGGGTCCTGGGTGAAGACGAGCGACTTGATCGTGACCGGCACGGTGTTGGAGGGCACGCGGATTCGCCCCAGGTCGATGAAGTCGAAGTCGCGCAGCGCGACGCCGTCGATGACCAGCACCTCGGAGCGAAGTCCCCAGTCCTCCTTCAGGATCGCGCCGAGCGTCTGAGCGACATCGCCTTCCAGGATGAGGTAGAGAGGTTTTTGCCGTTCTACTGTCTTCGGCAGCGCGAGGGTGATGGCGCGAGCAAAACCGGACAAGCGCTCAAATGAAGGCTCGCCGCGCCACTTGAAGGCCAGCGCCACTTCGTTTTCGCCTTCGACGACATCGAAGGCATTGAAGTGCGCCGCGATCGCTTGAGCGAGCTGCGCCGCGTCGATCGCGCCCTCGAGGCGCACCGGCGGCTGCAGCACCTGCAGGTTCTTGCGCGGCAGAAGCTCGCCGGGCTCGGAAACGTAGACCGTGTTTCCGGAGAGCTGCACGCTGTACTCCGAGGCGCCGAACGCCGTGGCCCGGATGCACTCCCCGGCCGGCAACAGCTTCCCCGGCAATCGATCCAGGCGCTTCTTCAGCGCGAGACCCAGCCGCCGCCCGAGATCGCCGAAGTCACGCTGCTCGCGCCCGTAGACGTACTCCCCGACTCCGCCGGAGAACATGACGCCGTCGATGCCGCGCAGCTCCTTGAGCGGCTCGGTGAGATAGAACCGGCGATCGCCCAGTATCGCTTGGCAGAGGCATTCGGCCATCCACTCACCTAAAGAATCGAGCGAGGGCGGCTCGACCCGGTCGCCGACCTGCCAGTCGAACCCAGCCTCGCGCGCGAGGTTGCGGCCTTGCGGGTCGAGGCGCGTGATGCGCCCGTCGGCGTCGGCGACCAGCAGGCGTCCGCCGACATGGATCGCCGCCGTCTCGAGCACGCGGCCGTCGTCGATCAGCGCAAGCTTGGTCGTGCCGCCGCCGATGTCGATGTTCAGCACTCGCCAGTCGTGGTCGTGCGAGACCTTCGCCGCGCCCGAGCCGTAGGCGGCAAGCATCGCCTCCATGTGATGCCCCGCCGTGGCGCACACGAACTCGCCGCCGATCTCGGCGAGCAGCTCGCCGATCGCCTGAGCGTTCTCGCGGCGCAGCGCTTCGCCGGTCAGGATGACCGAGCCGGTGTCGATGTCGTCGGGATGCGCGCCGGCGCCCGCGTACGCCTCGTCGATGATGCGGCCGAGCGCCTCCTCGTCGATGCGCGTCTCGCTCGCGTAGGGCGTCAGCGCAACCGGCGACTGGTAGAGCGTCTCGCGCTTGACCACGAAATAGCGGCTCGACAGATCCTCGCTCATGCGCCGCATGTGCAGGCGCGAGAAGATGACCTGCGTTCCCGCCGAGCCGATGTCTATGCCGACGCTCGCGAGCGAGAGGTTGTCCTGGAGCCAGAGCGGGTTTTCCTCGATCGAGGAATCGTGCTCGTGATCGGCGTCGTGGTCGTGATCGTGATCATGGCCCTCGCCATGAACATGGTCGGCGAGGGTGTGGCCGCCTTTCTTCCCCTGGTTAGCCGCCATTGCCTCGGCGCGACTCGAGGGAGCCGAGACCCCGGCCGGACTGCAGGTAACCCAGCCGCGCCGAGACGGCGTTCGCGGTGTCGATCACGCTCGGCACGCACGCCTGCATGACCTTCTTGCTCATGCGCTGCACCGGCGCCGCCACGCCGAGCGCGGCAATCACCGTCCCGGCCTGGTTGCGCACCGGCGCGGCGATCGCGCGCAAGCCACCCTCGCTCTCCTCGTCGTCGACGGCGTGCTCGCGCGCCCGGACTTCCTCCAGCATGCCGAGCACGGCCTCGCGCCGTACCAGCGTCTTCGGGGTATAGGCGGTCAGCCCCCGCTCCAGGACCTCTTTCGCGTAGTCGGCGGGCTGGAACGCGAGCAGCACCTTGCCCACCGCGGTGCAGTGAAGCGGCGCGCGGCCGCCGACCGCCGCCGCCATGCGGATCGCGCGCGGGCTCTCCATTTCGTACACGTAGAGCACGCTGTAGTGGTCGACGATGCCGAGCTGCACCGTCTCGCCGGTCTTCGCCAGCAGCTCGCGCAGCTTGGGGCGCGCCTCGTTCGCCACGTCCATGCGCCGGCGCACCAGCGCGCCGAGCTCGAACAGCGCGACGCCGAGGCGGTACTTCCCGGTCTCGGCGTTCTGCTCGAGGAAACCCGCGCTCGTCAGCGTCGCCGCCAGGCGGTGCACCGTGCTTTTCGCGAGGCGCAGGCGTGTGGCGAGCGTGGTGATCCCGAGCTCGTCCTCTTCGCCGGAGAAGGAGGTGAGCAAACGGATGGAGTTTGCGACCGACGAAAGTCGGGCCTTGACTGCCTGTTCCATATCAAGAGCCAGCTTCCCTGTATGCGGAACGGGAGCGTAGCACGGCGAAAGCCCAGATTGCGGCGATGACGCCGAGCGAGGCGATGCTCACCGCCGGCCCCGGGACGAACTCCTTCAGCATCGCGCCGCCGGCCATCGCCAGGCACAGGAAAGCGATGGCGGCGCTCATCCAGCGGGAAGCGGCGGCAGCGCCCGCCATCATCCTTGCGACCCACAGGCCGTTGATCGCGTCGGTCAGCACCATGCCGAGCGTGAAGGTGGCGCCGAGCAGCGCTGCGAGCATCCATCCGGAGAGCGAGAACAGCAGCGCCTGGCTGATGGTGTCGAGCGAAAGCGCAAAGGCGGCGCCGATCGAGGCGATCACGGCCGGATGGCTCGCCCGCGCCAGCCGGTCCGCGAGCCAGCGCCCGCGCAGTCCAATCAGGGGCACGCGGGCATCGCCAGGCGTGCGGCGAAGCATTGCGAGATTCGCAAATCCGAGCGCCAGGAGCACGCCGATCGAGATCAGGGCGCCGGCCTGCTCGAGCCATGACGGCGCCTGCGATTCGGCCGCGGCCACGGCGACGGCGATGCCGATCACGGTCACCACGACGCCGTGGCCGAGCGAGAAGAACAAGCCGCACCAGCGCGACTGGGTCGAGCGCGTCATGCCGTCGATCGCGACCAGATGGTCCGGATCGAATCCGTGCCGCAGCCCGAGCACGAACACCAGCGCCACCATGCCCATCATCTCCGGATGAATAAACCCTCCCACAGCTTGTTCCATTTTTCCTGCTCGTCGAGCACCGTCACCGGGTCCACCATGGTGTACGGGAAGCGGTTGAGGTCGGTCTTGACCTTCGTGCTGACCGGCACCCGCCCCATCGAGTTGAGCAGCTCCTGGCCCTCCGGCGAGAGCACGAAGTCGACGAAGAGCAGCGCCGCATGCGGATGCGGCGCGTTACGCGCGACCGCGATGCCTTGCGGCCGGCCCACCACCGGCTCGACCGGCAGCCAGTCGATCGGCGCGCCGCGGCGCTTGAGCGACTCGGCGTTGCTGTTGTAGACCGTGAGGCCGACCGCGATCTCTCCCGCGGCGATCAGCTCGGCTAGCAGCACGTGACCCTTGCGCACGTCGGGCCTCATTTCCGCAAGGCTGCGGAAGTACGCCATGCCCGCCGCCTCGCCCCAGGTCTTCACCAGCGTTGCCATCCATTCGGCGTCCGTGGCCTCGATGCCGATCCGGCCGCGCCATTTCGAATCCGTGAAGCCGAGGTAATTCTTCGGCAGCTCCTCGCGTTTCACCTTCCCGGTGTTATAGGCGACGACGAAGAAGTTGACCCGGTCCGGGATCCATTGCCGGTGCGCCGGGATCGCGTTCGCCGGCAGGTCGCCGAGGTGCGGCGAATGAAAATCGCTGAAGATCTTCTCGCGCGCCATGATCTCCATTTCCGGCCCGTTGGTCTCGACCACGTCGAACGCGAAGCGCCGCGCGCGCGCCTCGGTCAGCGCGCGCTGCACGACCTTCTCGCTGATGGTGCGGAAAATCTCGACCTTGACCCCGGTCTTCTTCTCGAACGCCTGGCCGAGCGGCCCGGATTCGGTGGGCGCGAGCGAGGTGTAGAGCACCACGCTGCCTTCCTTGCGCGCGTTCTCGAGCAGGCGGGCGTCGCGGTCGGCGCCGCGATAGCGATACACCGCTTCATTGGCCAGGCTCGCCGCGGCAACGCTTGCGGCAATGAAGGCCACGAGGAATTTCAATGCGCGATTCATTGACCCTCGCATTATTCTATGGTGAAGTGCCCTAGGACAGAACACGGTTCCGCATACGGAAACACTCGGTGAGTACCAAGACCACCACCCAAGTCACGCACTACCACATCCAGAAGAAGCGGCGCGCCGAGTTCCTCGAGCAGTGGCGCAAGAACCGGCGCAGCGTGATTCGCAAGGAGGACGTCGCGCTGCAGCCCACGGCGCGCGGCCTCAGGAGCGGCGTGTACATGGGCTGGGACGGCGACTCGCCGACGCGCTGCCTCGACGCCCTGGTGCACGAGATCGACCCGGGCAGCGTCACCACGATCCATCGCCATTCCTGGGATGCGCAGCTCTTCATCGTCGAGGGCTCGGGCTGGAGCGAGATCGACGGCAAGCGCTACGACTGGAAGCCCTGGGACGCGATCCATATCCCGGCGTGGAGCTGGCATCGGCACGGCAACGAGAGCGGCAAGACCGCGCGCTTCATGAGCTACTCCTCCGAGCCGATGCTCTGGACCCTCGGATTGGGCGTGCTCGAGGATCGCGGGCGTGAGGATGTGCGCAACCTGCCGCCGCCGCCGCTCTCCAGTCCGGGTATGGACGGGGATGACCCTTACGCGCGCAGACTCCGAAGAGTATCGAATGAGGTGGAGAAACGCAGAAACGGCCGCATCCACACGCCCTACGACGAGCAGGACCTGCTCGCCACGCCGCGCGGCACGCGCACCAAGTTCCTGGTCGACCGCGCGATCGGCAGCGAGTCCTCGGGCATCACGCAGGTGATGATCCAGTTCGCCCCGGGCAAGACCCAGTCGCTGCACCGGCATCCGGGCGAGGCCTGGCTCTACGTCGTCGAAGGCCACGGCCACAGCTTCCTGGGCACCGCGCCCGACCGCGGCCAGCACTACCGCTGGAAAAAGGGCGACCTCATCGTGGTCGACCATTTCCTGTGGCACCAGCACTTCAACGACAACCCCAAGGGGGAGGCGCGCCTCGTGCGCGTGCACATGTTCGACTCGATCCTCGAGACCATGCGCGCCCTCACCGACCCGCTGGTGCTGTTCGAGGAGGCCGAGGACACGCTGCTCAGCATGCAGGAGATCTCGCAGATCGAGTGGCCCGACGACCGGCGGCCCGATGGTTGAAACGCTCCGCTGATGGCTGCGCCCGCTTCCGCGCTGCCGCCGGGCGTTCTTTCGCTGCATACGCTGCCCGCCGAGCACCACGACAAGGACTGGGACGCGATCATCGTCCCGGCCGGCGTCAAGGAGCGGCTGCTCGCGCAGTCGCTGCTCACGCTCAAGCACGGCCGCAAGCTCGCCACGCTCGCCGGCCTGCCGCACGGCCTGATCGTGCTCGCGGGCCCGCCGGGCACCGGCAAGACCACGCTCGCGCGCGGCCTCGCCCAGGTCTCGGCGCTTGCGCTGGCGCGCGAGGGCGCGACCACGCTGGTCGAGATCAATCCGCATGCGTTCCCCAGCGACATGCTGGGCGAGAGCCAGCGCAACACCATGCGCCTGCTCACGGACACCATCCCCGAGATCGCGGCGCGCCGGCCGCATACCGTGGTGCTGATCGACGAGGTCGAGAGCTTCGCGGTCCGGCGCAGCACCGCCTCCTTCGAGACCAACCCGGTCGACGTGCACCGCGCCACCGACGCGGTGATGCTCGGCATCGACGAGGTCGCGCGCAAGCTCCCCGCCGTGCTCTTCGTCACGACCACCAATTTCATCGACGCCATCGACGAGGCGTTCCTGTCGCGCGCCGACCTGGTGATGCACTTCGCGCTTCCCGATCCGGGCACCATCACCCGGATCCTGCATGACTCGCTCGCCGAGCTCGCCGTGCAGTGGCCCGAATTACGTCCCTTGCACGAATCACCTCAAGAGATCGAGCAAATTGCAAACCTGTGCGGCGGCTGGAGCGGGCGCCAGGTGCGCAAGCTGGTCCTTGCCGCGCTGGCGCAGCGCCTCGAGGTCGCGAAGAACCCGGCGCGGCTCACTTTCGACGACCTGCGCGAGGCCGCGCGCAAGCGCGGCGGCGTCGAATGGGTCGGCGCCGCCGCCCCGTCGTCGAAGGAACTGTTTCCCGACGTCCCAAAGAGCCTGATGCACGATCATCATCATTAGGAGGAGACTCATGCGGTTTGTTCTTGCAGTGATTGCGTCGCTCGCCGCGGCGCCCGTGTCTGCTCAGTACCATGCAGGCAAAACGGTCACGATCATCGTTGGCTACAAGACTGGCGGCGGTTACGACGCGACCGCGCGCGTGCTCGCACGCCACCTGCCGAAGCACATCCCGGGCAAGCCGAATGTGATCGTGCAGAACATGCCGGGCGCGAACAGCATCATCGCGGCGAATCACGTCTACGCCGTCGCCAAGCCCGACGGGCTGACCATCGGAACCTTCAACCGCAACCTGCCGATCGCCCAACTCACCAAGGTGGACGGCGTCAAGTTCGACATGACGAAGTTCGCCTGGGTCGGCTCCGCGGCGAGCGAGTGCACCGTGCTCGCGATCCGCACCGACCTGCCCTACAAGAGCTTCGAGGAGCTGCGCAAGTCGAAGCAGCAGATCGTGATCGGCGCCACCGGGCCCGGCGCCAACACCTACGACTTTCCGCTTCTCCTCAAGGAGTTCCTCGGGCTCAACCTCAAGATCGTGAGCGGCTATCAGAGCAGCGCCGACATCATGCTCGCAGTCGAGCGCAAGGAAGTCGACGGGCGCGCCGGATCGTTCACCTCGATCCGTCCGTTCATCGATCGCAACCTCGTTCGCCCGCTGCTGCGCGCGCGCGCCACCGAGCCGGGCGTGGAGAATCTTCCGATCGACGAGGATTTCGCACCGACGCCGCGCGCCAAGGCAATCATGGCGCTGCGCTCGGCCCCCGAGATCGTCGGCCGTCCCTATGTCATGCATCCGAATACCCCGCCCGAGCACCTGAAGACCATGCGCGATGCGTTCGCCGCCGCGATCAAGGACCCGGAGCTCGTCGCCGAGTCCAGGAAAGCCAAGATGGACCTGGAGTTCGTCAACGGTGACGTGGCGGTGAAGGTGATGAAGGAAGTGCTGTCGCAGCCCAAGGACATCGTCGAGGAATTCAGCAAGTACATCAAATTCGGCGAATGATCGAAGCCCTCTTCGAGGGCCTGTTTCTCGTCCTGCAGTGGAAGTCGCTCGCCTTCATGATGCTGGGCATCGTGCTCGGCTTCTGGGTTGGGCTGCTGCCGGGACTCGGCG
>Ga0180104_1000278_pt1 | contig 10549 bp, 9 predicted proteins | sample EasRiv730_16_1Da_FD_121791 | JGI IMG/M metagenome (GOLD analysis project Ga0180104, IMG submission 121791) | Soil microbial communities from meander-bound floodplain in the East River, Colorado, USA - East River metaG ERMLT730_16_1Da | ecosystem: Environmental > Terrestrial > Soil > Floodplain ... | reverse complement strand
GGCGAGTTGCACGCGATCATCGGCCCGAACGGCGCCGGCAAGACGACTTTCTTCAACGTGGTCTCGGGCTTCCTGCGCCCCAGCGCCGGCCGGGTGGAGTTCAACGGCGAGGACATCACCGGCTGGGCCACGCACCGCATCAGCCGGCGCGGCATGGCGCGCACGCTGCAGATCAAGAGCGTGTTCAACGGGCTCACGGTCTACGACAACGTGTGGATCGCGGCTCACGCGCGCAACCGCTTCCTGCATCCTCTGCGCGCCGCGCGCAACTACCGCGACAGCGCCAACGTCGCCGGCGAAGCGCTGCAGGCCGTCGGTCTCGCCGAGCGCGCGCGGGAGCTCGCCGGCAACCTCGCGTACGGCGACGTCGCGCTGCTCGAGATCGCGATCGCCATTGCGATGCGGCCGCGCCTCTTGCTGCTCGACGAGCCGGTGGCCGGCATGAGCCCGGAGGAGACCGAGCGCACCGTGAGCAAGATCAAGGAGCTCTCCGGGCGCGTGAACATCCTGCTCATCGAGCACGACGTGGAGGCGGTCTTCAAGATCGCCGACCGCATCACCGTGATGAACCAGGGCGCGATCCTGTGCCAGGGTACGGCGGCGAGCGTGGCAGCCGATCCGCGCGTGCAGGAGGCCTACCTCGGCGTTCCGGTCGAGGCGGCGGGGAGCGCCGATGCTTAGGCTCGACGGCGTGCTCGCGCGCTACGGCAAGAGCCAGGTGCTGCAGGGCGTCGACCTGGAAGTGCAGCCGGGCGAGGCGGTCGCGCTCCTCGGCCGCAACGGCGTCGGCAAGACCACCACTTTGCGTTCGATCATGCGCCTCACTCCGGCCGCGGGCGGCAGCATCACGTTCAACGGCGCGCGTATCGACAGGGTCGCCTCGCACCGCATCGCGAGCCTGGGCATCGGCTACGTGCCGCAGGGCCGGCGCATCTTTCCCACGCTCACGACGCACGAGAACCTGTGCATCGGACTGGGCCGCGCGCCCGCGGCGGCCGACCTCGAGCACGTCTACGAGCGCTTCCCGATCCTCAGGGAGCGGCGCGCCCAGCCGGGCGGCACGCTCTCGGGCGGCGAGCAGCAGCAGCTCGCCATCGCGCGCTGCCTGATCACCAAGCCGAAGCTGCTGCTGCTCGACGAGCCGACCGAAGGCATCATGCCGATCCTGGTCGCAAAGATCCGCGACGAGATCCGCGCCATCAACGCGGCGGGGGTCTCGATCCTGCTGGTCGAGCAGAACATCGCCACGGCGCTGAGCCTGTGCAGCCGCGTGTATTTCATGGAGAAGGGCCGCATCGGCTTCGCCGGCGCGGCGCGCGAAGTGAAGCGCGATCCCGCGCTGATCCGCCGCTACCTCGGGGTGTCGCATGCCTGAGCCGGCGTATGATTAATCCGACAAGGAGGAGAGCCATGTCATTCCATCGTCGCGAGTTTCTCAAGGCGAGCGCCGCCGGCGCGCTCGCCACGCAGGGCCTGGTGTCTGCCGGAGCCGCTTTCGCCCAGCCCAAGGGCCAGCCGGTCGTCATCGGCCACCAGTGCGATCTCACCGGCGGCTTCTCGTCCTGGGGATACTGGTGCGACAAGGCGGTGAAGACCGCGGTGCGCTATCTCAACGAGCGCGGCGGCATCGCCGGCCGCCCGGTCGAATACGTCGCCGAGGACACCGAGAGCAATCCGCAGACCGGCGCGCGCAAGTTCCGCTCGCTGGTGCAGCGCAACCGCGCCGACTTCGTCATCGGCTCGGTGCACTCGGGCGTGTGCCTCGCCTCCACCGCCATCGCGAAGGAGCTGAAGACCATTTACGTGCCGGCGGCGATGGCCGAGGAGATCACCGGCTCGCAGGGCAACCGCTACGTGTTCCGCGTCGGCAGCGACACCTACTCGCAGGCCATCGCGGGCGCGCCCTGGGCGCTGCAGAACCTGGGCAAGTCCTGGACCTTCATCTTCGCCGATTACGGCTGGGGCTGGAGCCACTTCAACGAGCACAAGAAGGTGCTCGAGAAGCTCGGCGCGAAGATCGCGAGCCCGATCGCGGTGCCGCTCGACGCCAAGGACCTGCTGCCGTACCTGGCGAAAGTGCCCGCCGACACCCAGGTGCTGTACTCGATCTTCTTCGGCGCGCAGTCCACGGCCTACTACACGCAGGGCAAGTCGCTCGGCCTCGACCAGAGGATGCAGCGCTATTCGGTGATCTGCACGCACGAGGCGATCTCGCCGCGCGACCTCGGCGGCGCCTCCGAAGGCGTCTACCTGCTCGAGTACCACCCGCGCCAGCTCAAGTTCAAGGACACGCCGCACAACCGGCGCTTCCGCGAGCTGATGGAGATCGACCCGGTGGACGGGCGGGAAAAGACCTCGACCCGCGTAGTCGCCGGCTCGCACCACTGGTCGGTGTGGGAAAGCGTGTTCTTCATCAAGAAGGCGGTCGAGAAGAGCGGCTGGAAAGCGAAATCCGACAACCTCGCGTTCATCAAGGCGCTGGAGGGGATGCGGGTGGAGGAATCGCTCGAGCACCCGCAGGGCGCGAAGTACATCCGGCCGAGCGACCACAAGGCGGTGATCGACTTCACCATGAGCAAGGTGGAGAAAGGCGAGATCTCGATGATCAAGCCGATCCCGGCGAAGGAGATCGAGAGCCTGTTCCCGCCGCGCAACGACTTCTCCAAGGAAGCCGTGTGATCGCGGGAAACACCCGCTGGCTTGCGGGCGGGACGGCGTTGCTCGCGCTGATGCTGGGGCTGCCGCTATTGCTCTTCGCCTGGCTGTCGTACTGGAAGCTCGGCTTCATGAGCTGGAGCTACTACGTGCCCTACGAGGAGTTCTGGCAGAGCCTGGCTTCGGCCGAGGTGCGCAAGATGTATTACGCCCCGCTGGTCGCCGTGAACGTCACGAGCGGCTTTGTCATCGCCAACATGTTCACCTACACCCTGGGGCATACGCTGGTCACGGCTGCGCTGGTGACGCTGGTGATCGGCTATCTCGCGCTCGCACTGCGCCGCGCGCGCGAGTGCACGGCGGCAGTCGGCACTCCGGTCGGCGGCGCAACTGCCGGGGTGTTCACGGCAACCGCGGCAAGCAGCAGCGCGGCGCTGACCGGCTGCTGCGGCGCCGGCATGACCGGCGGCATCGTCGCGCTCGCCGGCCTCGGCAGCGCGGCCGGCGCGTGGATGAGCGACGCGGCGACCTGGGCGCAGTTCGTGCTCGTCGCAGGACTCGCCGTCGCGCTGGTGGTCACTTTTCGGAGAAAACCCAATGTCGAACCCGGCCTCGAAGCATCCCTTGCAGGTTGGCATCCTGATCTTTCCGGAGCTCGACCAGCTCGATTTCACCGGTCCGTTCGAAGTGCTGGCGCGGATGCCGGACTCGAAGCTGCACCTGCTGTGGAAAAGCACTGAGCCGATCAAGGACATGATGGGGCTGGTGCTTCAGCCCACCACCGCGCTCAGGGACGCCCCGCCGCTCGACGTGCTCGTAGTGCCGGGAGGCTACGGCCAGCAAGCGCTGATGGAAGACGAGGACGTGATCGCCTACGTCCGGGCGCAGGGCGAGCGCGCCAGGTACGTGGTATCGGTGTGCACCGGCGCGCTGATCCTCGGTGCCGCCGGATTGCTCAGAGGCTACAAGGCCACCACGCACTGGACCGCCGTTCCGCTGCTTGGGCTTCTCGGCGCGACGCACGTCGACCAGCGCGTGGTCGTCGATCGCAACCGCGTGACCTGCGGCGGCGTGACTTCAGGGATCGACGGCGCGTTGACGCTGGTTTCGCTGCTGCGCGGCGAGCAGGCGGCGCAGGAGATCCAGCTCTACATGGAGTACTCGCCGGCGCCGCCGTTCAAGAGCGGCTCGCCGCACTCGGCGCCGGCGCCGGTTCTGGAGGCGGTGCGCAAACGCGCCGAAAAGATGTTCCTGGCGCGCAGCGAGACGTGCAAGCGCGTCGCGAGCCGCCTGGGCATCTGAAGCGCACGAGGAGGCAGCATGAAAAAGACACGCCGGAGTTTTCTGCAGGCGGCGCTCGCGGGAGGCGCCGCCGGCGCGAACCTCACCATCATGCGCGACCTCTTCGCGCAAGCCGCTCGACAGCCGATCGTGATCGGCCACCAGTGCGACCTCACGGGCGGGCTGTCCTCATGGGGCTACTGGATGGACAAGGCGGCAAAGGCCGCATGCGACCATGTGAACCAGGCGGGCGGCATCGGCGGGCGGCCGGTGCAGTACGTCGTCGAGGACACCGAGTCCAGCCCGCCGACGGGCGCGCGCAAGTTCCGCTCGCTGGTGGAACGCTCGCGCGCCGATTTCGTGATCGGCGCAACGCACTCCGGCGTCAATCTCGCCTCGGTGCCGCTCGCGAAAGAGCTCAAGACCGTGTACATCCCCAACGGCATGGCGGAGGAAAAGACCGGTCCCAAAGGCAACCGGTACGTGTTCCAGGTCGGCAGCGATACCTATCTGCAGGCGGCGGCCGGCGCCGAATGGGCCAACCGCACGCTCGGCAACGAGTGGAGCTTCTTCTTCGCCGACTTCGCATGGGGCTGGAGCCATTACAACGAGCATGCGGCGGTGCTGAAGACGCTGGGCGCAAAGGTGAATGACCCCATCGCCTTTCCGCTCGACGCCAAGGACCTGCTGCCCTATCTCGCCAGGGTCAGCAAGACGAGCAAGCAGCTCTACCCCATCGCCTTCGGCGCGCAGGCGGTCGCGATCTACACCCAGGTCAAGTCGATGGGGCTCGACAAGGACATGCGCATCTACTCGGTGATGTGCACCCACGAGGCGATCTCGCCCAAGGACCTGGGCAGCGCCAGCGAAGGCGTCTACCTGCTCGAATATTTTCCGCGCATGCTGAAGTACAAGGACACGCCGCATGCCCGCAGGCTCTCCGAGCTGATGAACGTCGATCCGGTCGAGGGACGGGAAAAAGGCAGCAACCGCGTGATCGCAGGCAGCCACCACTGGGCGGCATGGGAGAGCGTGTTCTTCATCAAGAAAGCGGTGGAGAAGGGCGGCTGGAGAAGCAGGGCCGACAATCCGGCTTTCATAGCGGCGCTGGAAGGCATGAGCGTCGAGGAATCATTCGAGCACCCGCAGGGCGCCAAGCGCATCCGCAGGGAAGACCACAAGGCGATCATCGATTCCTACATGAGCCGGGTGGAGAACGGCGAGATCCACGTCAAGCAGCGCGTTGCCGCCGCCGAGGTCGAGACACGCATGCCGCCCCGCGTGGACTTCACCAAGGAAACGCTCTAGCTCAGGCGCCGCTCAAGAGCAGCCGGATGTCGTGCAGCAGGGCGGCCGCCTCCTGCCCTTGCGGTGCGAACACGCGCAGCCGCCCCTGCCGGTCGAAAAGATAGATGCCCGCGGTGTGATCGAGGCTGTAGCCGCCCGCGGCGGCGGGCTGCTTCTGGTAGAACACCTTGAATTCCCCCGCGGTGCGGGCGATCGCTTCCGCGTCGCCATGCAGGCCGAGGAACGCGGGATGGAACGCGGACACGTATTGCTTGAGCACCGCCGGGGTGTCGCGTTCCGGATCGAGCGTAACGAAGAGCACCTGCACCCCCCCGGACCGCTCGCCGAGTTCCTTCATCACCGCGGCCAGGTCGCCAAGCGTCGTCGGGCACACGTCCGGGCACTGTGTGAAACCGAAAAACAGCGCGACGACCTTGCCGCGGAAATCCGCCAGCGTGCGCGCCCTGCCGTCGTGATCGGCGAGCGCAAGCTCGCGGCCGAACTTGGCGCCGGTGACGTCGGTCAGCTTGAACTGCCGCGCGCCGTCGCCGCACCCGGCGAGCAGCGCGCCGGCGAGCAGCGCGGCCGCTAAGCGGCCTGCAGCTTGGCCACCGCGACGGCCAGCCATTTCACGCCCTGGTTGCCGAAGTTCACCTGCACGCGCGCATCGGTTCCCTGGCCCTCGGCGTCGATGATGACCCCGCTGCCGAACTTGGGATGCAGCACGTTCTGGCCGATCCTGAAGCCGCCGACATCGCGTGGAGGTTTTCGCAGGGGTTCGCCTCTTCTCGAAAAGTCCGGCGTAAACGTCTTCTGTTTGGAGAAACGCGGGGTGAGCCACTTCATGAGCTGTTGCGGAATTTCCTCGAGGAAGCGCGACGGGATGTTGTAGCGCGTCTGGCCGTGCAGCATGCGGGTCTGCGCATGCGACAGGTACAGCCGGTGGCGCGCGCGCGTGATGGCGACGTAGGCGAGGCGCCGCTCTTCTTCGAGGCCGTCTCTTTCCATGACGCTCTGCTCGTGCGGGAACAGGCCCTCCTCCAGGCCCGACATGAACACCACGTCGAACTCCAGGCCCTTCGCCGAGTGCACCGTCATCATCTGCAGCGCGTCCTGCCCCTCGCCCGCCTGGTGCTCGCCCGCTTCCAGCGCGGCGTGGGTGAGGAACGCGGTGAGCGGGTCGATCGCCTCGCCCGACTCTGTGACGCGCTCCTCCTCGGTGAACGCGGCGGCGGCGTTCACCAGCTCCTCCAGGTTCTCGATGCGGTCGGCGCCTTCGCGCTCGGCCTTGTAGTGCTCGACCAGGCCGCTCTTCGCGATCACCACCTCGACGACTTCATTGAGCGGCAGCCCCTGGGTCTCGTTTCTCAGATCTTCGATGAGCTTCTTGAAGATCGCCGCCTTGGAGCCGTCGGCGACCTTCATCAGTGGAACAGAGGCTTGCTTCGCCGCGTCCTGCAGCTGCTCGACGGTGCGCGCGCCGATGCCGCGCGGCGGGAAGTTGGCGACGCGCAGGAACGCGTTGTCGTCGTCGGGCGTGGCGATGAGCCGCATGTAGGCGAGCGCGTGCTTGATCTCGGCGCGCTCGAAGAAGCGCAGGCCGCCGTAGACGCGGTACGGAATGCCCTGGGAGAAGAGCGCATGCTCGACGACGCGCGATTGCGCGTTCGAGCGGTAGAGCACCGCCATCTGCGAAAGCGCGGTGCCGTCGCGCGCCAGCGCCTGCACCTCGGCCACGATCCAGCGCGCCTCGTCGTTGTCCGACTCGCCCTCGAACACGCGCACCGGCTCGCCCTTGCCGGCCGCGGTCCACAGGTTCTTTCCGAGGCGGTTGCGGTTGTTGGCGATGAGCGCGTTGGCGGCGTCGAGGATGTTGCCGTGCGAGCGGTAGTTCTGCTCCAGGCGAATCACGCGCGCCACTTTGAACTCGCGCTCGAAGTCGGCCATGTTGCCGACATTGGCGCCGCGAAACGTGTAGATGCTCTGATCGTCGTCGCCGACCGCGAAGAAGAGCGAGGTTTTCCCTCCGATGAGCTTCAACCAGCGGTACTGGAGCCTGTTCGTGTCCTGGAACTCGTCGATCAGGATATGAAGCCAGCGCCGCTGGTAGTGCTCTCGCAGAATTTCATTACGGCTTAAAAGCTCGAAACTTCTCAATAACAATTCCGGAAAATCGACCACGCCCTCGCGCTGGCACTGCTCGTCGTAGGCGGCGTAGAGCTCGGCGAAGCGCCGCGTGTGGTCGTCGCCGGGCGGCACGTCGCGCGCGCGTACGCCCTCTTCCTTCTGGTCGTTGATGAAGTACTGCACTTCGCGCGGCGGAAAGCGCTCCTCGTCCACGCCCATGCCCTTCAGCAGGCGCTTGAGGGCGGCGAGCTGGTCCTGCGAGTCGAGGATCTGGAATGCCTGCGGCAGGCCGGCTTCGCGCGCGTGCGCGCGCAGCATGCGGTTGCACAGGCCGTGGAAGGTGCCGATCCACATGCCGCGCGGGTTCACCGTCATCATCGCGCCGACCCGGGTCAGCATCTCGCGCGCGGCCTTGTTGGTGAAGGTGACGGCGAGGATCCCGGCCGGGGTCGCCCGGCCGCCTTTGATCAGCCAGGCGATCCGGGTCGTCAGCACGCGGGTCTTGCCGCTGCCCGCGCCGGCGAGGATCAGCGCGTGCTCATCGGGCAGGGTGACTGCGGCGAGCTGTTCCGGGTTGAGGTGTTCGAGGTGCAGCGACAAGCCGCGATTTTACTGCGGCTGCAACCCCAACTCTGCGGCAAGTCGTGACCAGCGCTCGAGGTCGGAGCGAATCAGCGCCTCGAACTCCCTAGGCGAGCTGCCCACGGCCTGCAGCGCCGCCTGCGCGAGGCGCTCCTTCACGTCCTGCAGCGCCAGCGTCTTCGCGGTTTCGCCGTGGACTCGTGAAATTATTTCCGCCGGCGTGCCTTTCGGCGCGAGGATGCCGAGCCACTGTGTGGTGTCGAAGCCGGAAAGGCCCGACTCGTGCAGCGTTGGAATCTCCGGCATCGGCGCGAAGCGCTCTTTCGAGGTGAAGGCGATGATGCGGATGCGGCCGGCCTTGTGGTGCGGAATGAGCGGCGTCGAGCCGAGCACGCCCACCGGCACCTGCCCGGCGACGAGGTCCTGTACCGCGGGCCCGCCGCCCTTGTAGGGCACGTGCACCATGTCGATGCCCGCCATCTTCTTGAGCAGCTCGCCCGACATGTGCTGCCCGCTGCCGGTGCCCGAGTGCGCGAACGACAGCTTGCCGGGGTTCGCCTTGGCGTAGGCGATGAGCTCCCGCACCGATTTCACGGGTAGCGAGGCGTGGACCGCTACCGCGATCGGCTGCGTGGTCACCTGCGTGACGGCGGCGAAATCGCGCTGCACGTCGAACTGCACGTTCTTGACGACGAGGTGCAGCGTGATCACCGGGTCGGCGACGAAGAGGAGCGTGTACCCGTCGGGCGCCGCGCGCGCGGCTTCCACCGTGCCGATGGCGCCACCGCCGCCGCCGCGGTTGTCGACGAGCACCTGCTGCCCGAGCGAGCGCGACAGCTTGTCCGCCACCGTGCGCGCGGCGACGTCGGTCGAGCCGCCCGGCGGGAAGGGCACGATGAAGCGCACCGTCCTCGCCGGCCAGGCTTGCGCGTGCGCGTTCGCCGCGATCACGAGCGCGGCGATGAAAAGAAGGATTCTCACTGAATAACGCTCGGCTCCGCGGCCCCGAACCTGCCCTTCAGCTGGTCGGCGAGCACCTGCGCCTCCTCGCGCGTCGGAAGCTGACGGATGCGCACGATGTAGGTGAGCTTGGCGCCGTCCTTGCGCTGCGCGATCTCCGCCGGGTACCCCGCCTCGCGCAGCTGATCTCGCACCGCGCGCAGGGGCTGTTCCCTGTCCGCGGCGCCAAGCTGCACGCTGAAGCGCCCGCCGCGGCGCAGCGCGCCCTTGCCCGCGCCGATCTCGGTTTGCTCGGCCCATTGCTGGAGCTGCGCCGGCTCCACCAGGCCCACCGGCTGGGTCTTGCCCTTGTCGCGCTGGTAGAACTGCCGCGGCTGGTTCATGGTCACCGGCTGCTCGCCGGCGGCGCCGACCTGGATCGCGCCCTCGATCAGGCACACGATCTGGCGCTCGGCGCGCGAGCGGCCCCAGAAGTCGGTGCCGCGGATGCCGATCGTGACCTGCTCGACGCGCACGCTCACTTCGCGCTTGCGCGCCTTGGCGGCGATGTCGGTGGTGAAGCGGAACGCGCCTTCGAGCACCTGCAGCGCGGCCCTGAAGAGCTCTTTCGAGGCGCTCACCTCGGCGAGGCGCAGGCTGCCGTTCTCGCCGAGCTTCACCACGCTGCCCTCGGAGAGCTTCACCAGCACGCGCGAGTCCTTGCCGCTGATAATGCGGTCGCCCGCGCGCAGCTCCATTCCCGGCACCAGCGGCACGCGCTCGCCGCCGCGCTCGCGCCAGGCCGGCATCTGCACCCCGTCGATCACCGCGGCTGGCTGCCCGAATGCCTGGACGGACGCGACGGCCAGCAGCAAAGCAAGAATGAGCGCTTTCATAGGGCCTCCCTGGTCCCGCTTATACGCGTTCTGCGCTCTTGTTGGATGCGATAATCCGCGGCTTCCGCGAAAAAATTCACATGCAAGACGCTTACGATCCGGCAGCAGTTGAGCGCGAAGCGCAGGCCTTCTGGAAAAGCCGCGATTCATTCCGTTCCATCGAGGATCGCGCGAAGCAGAAATTCTACTGTCTGTCCATGTTCCCCTACCCCTCGGGGAAGCTGCACATGGGGCACGTGCGCAACTACACCATCGGCGACGTGCTCACGCGCTACTACCGCATGCGCGGCTACAACGTGCTGCAGCCGATGGGCTGGGACGCGTTCGGCCTTCCGGCCGAGAACGCGGCGATGGCGAACCGCGTGCCGCCGGCGAAGTGGACGTACAGCAATATCGCCACCATGAAGGGGCAGCTGCAAAGCCTCGGCTTCGCCCTCGACTGGAGCCGCGAGCTCGCCACCTGCAAGCCCGACTATTACCGGTGGAACCAGTGGCTCTTCACGCGACTCTTCCGCAAGGGCCTCGCCTACAAGAAGACCGGCGTCGTCAACTGGGACCCGGTCGACCAGACCGTGCTCGCCAACGAGCAGGTGATCGAGGGCCGCGGCTGGCGCACCGGCGCGCTGGTGGAGAAGCGCGAGATCCCGATGTACTTCCTGCGCATCACCGCCTACGCGGAGGAGCTTCTCAGCGCTCTCGATCACCTGCCCGGCTGGCCGGAGCAGGTGAAGCTGATGCAGAAGAACTGGATCGGCAAGTCCGACGGCGTGCGCGTCGGTTTT
>Ga0180104_1000277_pt1 | contig 10582 bp, 7 predicted proteins | sample EasRiv730_16_1Da_FD_121791 | JGI IMG/M metagenome (GOLD analysis project Ga0180104, IMG submission 121791) | Soil microbial communities from meander-bound floodplain in the East River, Colorado, USA - East River metaG ERMLT730_16_1Da | ecosystem: Environmental > Terrestrial > Soil > Floodplain ... | reverse complement strand
TGCGGCGCCCTGATGCGTAACCTCAGCGTCAGCTCTTCTTCCCAAGAAGCGGGCTGAGCAGGTCCATCGGCAGCGGGAAGACGATGGTCGAGGACTTGTCGCCGGCGATCTGCGTCAGCGTCTGCAGGTAGCGCAGCTGCATCGCCTCGGTCTTCTGGCCGAGCATCTGCGCGGCCTGCAGCAGCTTCTCCGAGGCCTGCAGCTCGCCCTCGGCGTGGATTACCTTCGCGCGGCGCTCGCGCTCGGCCTCGGCCTGGCGCGCGATCGCGCGCACCATGGTCTCGTTCAGGTCGACGTGCTTGATCTCGACGTTGGACACCTTGATGCCCCAGGCGTCGGTCTGCGCGTCGAGCGTGGTCTGGATGTCGAGGTTGAGCTGCTCGCGCTCCGAGAGCAGCTGGTCGAGCTCGTGCTTGCCGAGCACCGAGCGCAGCGTGGTCTGCGCGAGCTGGCTGGTCGCCTCGATGAACTTCTCCACCTGGATGATGGCGTTGCGCGGGTCGACGACGCGGAAGTAGATCACCGCGTTCACCTTCACCGAGACGTTGTCGCGCGTGATCACGTCCTGCGGCGGCACGTCGAACACGCGCGTGCGCAGGTCGACGCGCACCGCCTGCTGCACGCCCGGGATGATGAAGATCAGGCCGGGACCGAACACGCGCTGGAAGCGCCCGAGGAAGAACACCACGGCGCGCTCGTACTCGCGCAGGATCTTGATCGAGAGCGCGAGCAGGATGATCACGAGGACGACCAGGCCGAGAACGAAATTGATCACGGTTCCACCTCCACTGTTAGCACCAAGCCGTCCATGGACCTCACGCGCAGCCGCTGTCCCTTGCGCACCGGCGCCGCGCTGCGCACGCGCCAGCTCTCCCCCTGCACCCGCGCCCAGCCCTCGGCATCGAAGTCTTCCAGCGCCTCGGCCGCGGCCCAGATGAGGTATTCGCGCCCGGTCACCACCGGGCGCCGGCGGTTGCGCACCGCCATGCCGATCACGAAAAAGAGAAACGCTGCGCTCGCGACCGCGACGCCGGCGATCAGGGTATAGGGAATCTCGAAGCCCGGCATCTCGGCCTCGTCGACCAGGATCACCGAGCCGATGACGAAGGCGATGAGACCGCCGACGCCGAGCGAGCCAAACGCGGGCAGGAACGCCTCGGCCACCATGAAAGCGATCCCGAGGAGGATAAGGGCGAGGCCCGCATAGTTCACCGGCAGGAGGTGGAAGGCGTAGAGGGCGAGCAGCAGGCAGATCGCGCCCACCACGCCGGGCAGGACCAGGCCCGGGTTCATGAACTCGAAGATCAGGGCGTAGATGCCGACGAGGATCATGATGTACGCGATGCTCGGATTCGTGATCACTGCGAGCACCTTCGTGCGCCAGTCCACCTCGACCTCGACCACCGGGGCATCGGCCTTGTTCAGCTTCTTGAGAAGATCCGGCACGTCGAGCGCCACGTGGTCGATCACCTTGAGCTTGAGCGCCTGCTGCGCCGACAAGCTCACCGCCTCGCGCACCGCGCGCTCGGCCCAGTCGGCGTTCCTGCCGCGCATCTCGGCCAGGCCTCTGATATAGGCCACCGCGTCGTTCGTGACCTTGCGATTCATGGTTTCGGCGGGGTCGGGGGAGCTGTCCTTCTTGTCACCCTTTTCCTGTTTGGGAGCCGCGGCACCGATAGCGACCGGCGACGCCGCCCCGAGGTTGGTCCCCGGCGCCATGGCGGCGATATGGCTGGCATACAGGATGAAGGTTCCGGCGCTCGCGGCACGCGAGCCGCTCGGCGCGACGAAAGTGGCGACGGGCACCGGCGACGCAAGGATGTCCTTGATCAGCGCGCGCATCGAGGTGTCGAGCCCGCCCGGCGTGTCCATGCGCACGATCACAAGCTGCGCCTTGTCGCGCGCCGCGCGCTTGATCGCGCGGCTCACGAAATCGGCCGACGCCGGGCCGATCGCGCCGTCGAGCGGCACGACCAGGACCGGCGCGGGCTGCGCCCACGCCAGGCCACAAATGATGCTCAGCAGAAGATAAAATGCGCCTCGGTGAAGCATGAGCAAGTCCCCGGCGACGCCATTGTCATCCGGGGCGCCCGCCAGAACAACCTAAAGCACCTCAACCTAGCGATCCCGACCGGCGAATTGGTCGTGGTGACCGGCGTTTCGGGCTCGGGGAAGTCTTCGCTCGTCTTCGACACGCTCTACGCCGAGGGCCAGCGGCGCTACGTCGAGACCTTCAGCCCCTACGCGCGGCAGTTCCTCGACCGCATGGACAAGCCGCAGGTCGACTCGGTCGAGGGCATCCCGCCGGCCATCGCCATCGACCAGACCAACCCGGTGCGCACCTCGCGCTCCACCGTCGGCACGATGACCGAGCTGAACGACCACCTGAAGCTCCTCTACGCGCGCGGCGCGAAGCTCCACTGCCGCGGCTGCGGCAAGCCGGTAGTGCGCGATACGCCGACCTCGATTTTTGAATCCTTGAGAGAAAAAAGCGCAGGACGGCTGCTGATCACCTTCCCGGTGCCGATCCCGAAGAACTTCACCGAAAAGGAGGTGGAGGAGCTGTTGCAGCGGCAGGGCTACACGCGGCTCCACTCGCGCTCGAAGTCGCTCCTCGAGGTCGTCCAGGACCGCGTGCGCGTCACCCCCGAAGATCGCGCACGGGTGACCGAGGCCCTGGAGTCGGCGCTCAAGTTCGGCCAGGGCAAGGTCAACATATATGAGCAGAAATCGGGGTCAGACCCCGATTTTCTGGTTCACAAGTACTCGTCGGACCTGCACTGCGCCGATTGCGATATCCACTACTCGGAGCCGACGCCGGCGATGTTCTCGTTCAACTCGCCGCTCGGGGCGTGCGAGACCTGCCGCGGCTTCGGCCGGGTGATCGGGGTGGATTTTGGTTTGGTAGTACCTGATGAAGAAAAACCCCTTCGCGAGGGCGCGGTCCGCCCCTGGCAGACGGCGAGCTTCAAGGAATGCCAGGACGACCTGGAGAAGTACGCGAAGAAACGCAAAATTCCACTCGACACCCCGTGGAATCAGCTGGACGAAAAGCAAAGAACCTGGGTCCTGGAAGGCGAGCCCGAGTGGGTGAGCTGGCGCAAGTCGTGGCCCGGCGTGTGGTACGGCGTGCGCCGCTTCTTCAAGTGGCTCGAGAGCAAGGCCTACAAGATGCACATCCGGGTGCTGCTCTCGAAGTACCGCGCCTACACCGAATGCGTCGCCTGCCACGGTACCCGCCTCAAGCCCGAAGGGCTGCTGTGGAAGCTCGACGGAAGCTCGATCCACGACCTGATGCTGCAGCCGATCTCGCAGACGCGGGGCTTTTTCGACAAGCTGGATTTCAGCGACGAGGCCACGGACCTTCTGCTGAAGGAAATCCGCACCCGCCTCAACTACCTGTGCGACGTCGGCCTCGGGTATCTCACGCTCGACCGCCAGTCGCGCACGCTGTCGGGCGGCGAGGTCCAGCGCATCAACCTGACCACGGCCCTCGGAACATCGCTGGTCAACACGCTCTTCGTGCTCGACGAGCCGTCGATCGGCCTGCATCCGCGCGACATGGGACGCGTCATCGAGGTGATGAAGCGCCTGCGCGACGCCGGCAACACGCTGGTCGTGGTCGAGCACGACCCGCAGATCATGCTCGCCGCCGACCGCATCCTCGACATGGGACCGGGGCCAGGCGAGCGCGGCGGGGAAATAGTGTTCTTCGGCCCTGCGGAAAAACTGCGGGATGAAAGCACCCTGACCGCCGAGTATCTCTCCGGCCGGAAGCGCGCCGCCGAGCCGCACGCGCCGGCCAGGCCGCGCGACTTCCTCGAAGTGCTGGGCGCGGCCGAGCACAACCTGAAGAGCATCGACGTGCGCATCCCGCTCGAGCGGCTGGTGTGCGTGACCGGCGTCTCGGGCTCGGGCAAGTCGACGCTGGTGCAGGACGTGCTCTACCCCGCGGTCCTCAAGTCGAAGGGCAAGCCGACCGAGGCGCCGGGCGCGCACCGCGCGCTGCGCGGCGCGAGCAAGGTGAGCGGCGTCGTGATGGTCGACCAGTCGCCGATCGGCAAGACCACGCGCTCGAACCCGGCGAGCTATGTCGGCGCCTTCGACGAGATCCGGGTTTTGTTCTCAAAAACTCCAACCGCAAAAGAACGGCGCTACACCCCCGGTACCTTCAGCTTCAACTCGGGCAACGGCCGCTGCCCGGCCTGCTCGGGCTGCGGCTTCTAGCACGTCGAGATGCAGTTCCTGTCGGACGTGTACCTGCGCTGCCCCGACTGCGACGGCCGGCGCTACCGCGACGAGATCCTCGAGGTGCGCATCGAGGGCAAGTCGATCGCGGACGTGCTCCAGATGACCGTGGCCGAGGCCGCGCGCTTCTTCCGCAAGAGCGAGGCGGTGCAGGACCGGCTCGCCCCCCTGATCGACGTCGGCCTCGAGTACCTGCGGCTCGGGCAGCCCGTGCCCACGCTCTCCGGCGGCGAGGCGCAGCGCCTCAAGCTCGCCGGGCACCTGGCCGATACCGACAAGGCTTCCGAGTCCATCCTGTTCCTGTTCGATGAACCGACGACCGGGCTGCACTTCGACGACGTCGCCAAGCTGCTGCGCGCGTTCCGCCAGCTCCTCGCCGCCGGGCACTCGCTCGTCGTCATCGAGCACAACCTGGATGTGATCCGCTCCTCCGACTGGATCCTCGACCTCGGCCCCGAAGGCGGCGACGCCGGCGGCGAGATCGTGTGCCAGGGGATGCCTTCGGACGTGAAAGATCATCCGTCCTCGCACACCGGCAAGGCGCTGCGCGAATACGAGGAAGCTTTCAAGAAGCCGCCGGCGGTGAAGGAACCCCCTGCCCGCTACCTCGGCACGGCGATCCGGATCCACAACGCGCGCGAGCACAACCTCAAGAACATCGACGTCGAGATCCCGCGCGGCCGCTTCACGGTGATCACCGGCGTTTCCGGGTCGGGCAAGTCCACGCTCGCCTTCGACATCCTGTTCAACGAGGGCCAGCGGCGCTATCTCGAGTCGCTGAACGCGTACGCGCGCCAGTTCGTGCAGGCGGCGTCGCGCCCGGACGTCGACGCGATTTTCGGCATCCCGCCGACCGTGGCGATCGAGCAGCGCACCAGCCGCGGCGGGCGCAAGTCGACCGTCGGCACGCTCACCGAGGTGCATCACTTCCTGCGGCTATTGTTCGTCAAGCTGGGCACGCAGTACTGCCCGGACTGCGACGTGCCGATCGAGCCGCAGAGCGAGGAAGTCATCGCGGCCCGGTTATTGAAGCAGTACAGAGGGCAGAAGATTTCGTTACTCGCCCCGCTCGTCATCAACCGCAAGGGTGTCTATACCGACCTCGCGAAATGGGCCCTGTCCAAGGGCTACTGGCACCTGCGCGTCGACGGCAAGCTCCTGTCCACGCGGCCCTTCCCGCGCATCGATCGCTTCAAGGAACACACGATTGAATTGCCAGTGGGCTCCGTTACTGTTGGCCCGAAAGCGGAAACCGAGCTGAGGCAGCTGCTTGCCAAGACGCTGGAGATCGGAAAGGGCGTAGTGCATGTGCTGGCAGGCAAGGGGGTCGACATCTTCTCCACCAAGCGCGCCTGCCGCTCGTGCGGGCGCAGCTTCCCCGAGCTCGACCCCAGACTGTTCTCCTACAACTCCAAGCACGGCTGGTGCGCGGCGTGCTACGGCACCGGCCTGCAGATCGACGACGTGGAATGGAGCGACGAGCGCGCCCGCACCGGCGCCGAGGACAACGTGCTCGATTCCTGGATCGAGTGGCTCGAGATCGACGAGGCCTGTCCGGAATGCGAGGGCCGCCGCCTCAACCGCGAGGCGCTCGCGGTCCGCTGGCAAGGCAAGAACATCGCCGAGTACGCGGGGCAGCCGATCGACGCCTTGAAGGTTCTTTTTCAGAAGACACGACTACAAGGTCGTGAAGGCGAGATTGCCCGCGACACCCTGTCGGAGCTCAATTCGCGCCTCGGCTTCCTCGGCGAGGTCGGGCTCGGCTACCTCACGCTCGACCGCTCCGCGCCGACGCTCTCGGGCGGCGAGGCGCAGCGCATCCGCCTCGCGGCGCAGCTCGGCTCCAACCTGCGCGGCGTGTGCTACATCCTCGACGAGCCGACGATCGGCCTGCACCACCGCGACAACCGCATCCTGCTCGACGTGCTCGAGAAGCTCGAGGCCAAGGGCAACTCGCTGGTCGTGGTCGAGCACGACGAGGACACGATCCGCCGCGCGCAGCACGTCATCGACCTCGGCCCCGGCGCCGGCAAGCTCGGCGGGGCGGTGGTCGCGCAGGGCGACGCGGAAGAACTGATGCAGCACCCCGCCTCGCTGACCGGCCGGTTCCTGAGACAACCCTTGAAGCACCCGGTGCAGCCGCGGCGGCCGGTCACGGCGAAAACCGATGGTCTTCAGATCTTTAAAGCTTCTTTGCACAACCTGAAGAGCATCGTCGTGCGCATCCCGCTCGGCCGCCTGGTCGCGGTGACCGGGGTGTCGGGCTCGGGCAAGTCCACCCTCGCAAGAGATGTTCTCTACGAATCGTTCGTGCAGAAGGCCGCGGTAGGGTGCAAGGCCATCAAGGGCCGCGAGCGCATCGAGCGCGTGCTGGAGGTCGACCAGACGCCGATCGGCAAGACGCCGCGCTCGTGCCCGGCGACCTACGTCGGCTTCTGGGATGCAATCAGGAAGCTGTTCGCCGACACCGCCGAGGCGCGCATGCGCGGCTGGGGCGCGAGCCGCTTCTCCTTCAATACGTCGGGCGGGCGCTGCGAAGTCTGCGAAGGCCAGGGGCTGAAGAAGATCGAGATGTCGTTCCTGCCCGATGTGAAGGTGACCTGCGAAGGCTGCGGCGGCGCGCGCTTCAACCCCGAGACGCTGCAGGTCAGGCTGCGCGGCAAGACGGTCGGCGAGGTGCTGGCGATGAGCGTCGACGAAGCGGTCGAGTTCTTCTCCGCCCATCCTTCGACCCACCGCTGCCTGACGCTGCTGCAGGACGTGGGCCTCGGCTACCTCACGCTCGGGCAGCAGAGCCCGACGCTTTCAGGAGGGGAAGCTCAAAGAATCAAGCTGGTCTACGAGCTCGCGAAGAAAAGTGAAGTGAAAACCCTCTACGTCCTCGATGAACCCACCGTCGGCCTGCACATGGCGGACGTGGAGAAGCTGATCCGCGTGCTCCACCGGCTGGTGGACGCCGGCAATACCGCGATCGTGATCGAGCACAACCTGGACGTGATCGCGGAAGCCGACTGGATCATCGACCTCGGCCCCGAAGGCGGCGACGGCGGCGGCAAGGTGGTCTACCAGGGCGTGCCCGAAGGCATCGCCACCGGCCACACCGCCAACGCGTTGGTGAGCTTCCTCGATCAACGCAGCATGAAGTGAATCAGGTCGGCGTTGCGCGTGAACGCGCCCGGCGCCGGCACTTCCTGCTTGCAGTTGTAGATGACGAGCGGCACGTCGGACTCGTGCAGCGAGCCGTGCGAGCGGTAGCTCGCTTCAAGGTTTTCCAGATCAGTTTGTAACTCACCAAATACGGTGTCCCGGTCGCCCGTCACCACCAGCTCGCCGATGCGCTCGGGCATCAGGTCGAAGTCGCGCGCCGCTTCCTCGCGCGTGCGCACGGCCTCGATACCCTCGAGCTGGAGGATGCGCTCCCGCACTTCCGGCGCGTCCTCGGGCGAATTCAGCCAGACGTAGGCGGTGCCGCCGAAGGTGCGGTGGTGCTTCACATAGCGGTCCTTCTCCGCGGAAAGGGCGAAGCGGACCTGCGAGCCGCGCGCGCCGAGCGCCTTGTCGAGGTCCCAGCAGCGCTTCTTGTAGTTCATGCCGTGGTCGGCGGTCAGGAAGAACGCGGCGTCGGGCGCGGCCTCGGCGGCCTCGCCGATGAGCGCGTCGAGCCGGCGCAGGTGCTCCTGCGACTCCTCGCGGTCCGGCGCCCACATGTGCATCGGGTAGTCGGTGGTGTGGACGTACAGCACTTGAATCTCAGGCCTGTTCCTCAGCAAATCGATGGCCGCGCCCCACAGCCAGTAGTTGATCTCGCGGCTGTAGATGCCGGGCGCCTCGCCGTAGCGCGCGACGTATTCCGGCGCCGGGCTCTCGGCGGCGATGGCGATCTCGGCGCCGCGCGCGAGCAGGTTCACCGATTTCTTCTTGCAGGTGAGGAGCGCCGACTTCACTCCGTGCCTCGCGGCGCGCTGGCTGATCGTCGGCCGCAGGAGGAAGTCGGCGTTCTCCATGTAGTCGGCCTCGCCGGTGGTCTCGTTGTAGTACGAGTTGCCGGTCAGGCCGTGCTCGTTCGGCAGCGCGCTGCAGCTGATCGAGACGTTGTTGACGTTGGTCACCGTCGGCATGATCGCGCTCACCTCGCGATGCAGGCCGGAGGCGGCCATCTGGGTGAGGGTGGGCATGGGCTGCGCGGCGAAATAGTCGGTGCCGAAGCCGTCGATCATGCCGATCACGATGCGCTGGTTCATCTTCTCTCCTTAGATCAGCCGCCGCCGCAGCCAGGCGCTGCCTTGCTCGACCATCACCACCAGCACGAAGATCGCGATGATGATGGCCGAGGCCTCGGCGTAGCGGAACAGGTCCATCGACACCTGGAGCTCGATGCCGATTCCGCCGGCGCCGACCAGGCCGAGCACGACCGAGGACCGGGTCGCCTTCTCCAGGCTGAAGAGCGACGTGTTGACGAAGGACGGCATGGCGGCGGGAATCACCGCCGCCGCGATCACCGCGGCGCGTCCGGCGCCGAGCGCGTGCAGGGCTTCCTGCGGCCCGCGGTCGGCCTCCTCCATCGCCTCGGCGAAGAAGCGGCCGCAGAAGCCGACGATGTCGATCATGATCGCCAGCGTGCCGGCGAACGGCCCGAGGCCCACGCTCACCACGAAGAACAGCGCCCAGACGAGGTCCGGCACGGTGCGGAAGAGCGCGATGAGCGCGCGCGCCGCCTGGTACACCAGAATATGCGGGCTCAGATGGCGGGTGGCGAGCACCGCAAGCGGCAGGCTCAGGGCGACGCCCGCGACCGTGCCGACCACCGCCATCTGGAACGTCTCGAGGAGCGCTTTTCCGACCGGCCCGGCGCGCTCGAGGCTCGGCGGGAACATCTCGTCGGCGATGCGACCCATGTTGGGCAAGCCGGCGAGGAAACCCGACGCGGAGAAGCCGATGCCCTGGAGCGAGGCGACGAGCGCCGCCGCGGCGAGCATCCAGAGCGCGAACGTGAGCGGGCTCGGCCGCTCGAACCGCCTCGGGATCTCACTCATAGAACGAGCGCAGCGAGGGCACGTCCAGCGTGGCCGCCGGCGCGTCGATCGTCACGCGGCCGCCGCGCAGGCCCACGACCCGGTCGCCGTAGTCGAGCGCGTGGCGCAGGTCGTGGGTCGTGAAGACGAGCGTCAGCCGGTCGCGGCGGATGAGGTTGAGGAAGCAGCCCATCACTTCCTCGCCCGCGGCCGGGTCGAGGCTCGCGACCGGCTCGTCGGCGAACATCACTTCCGGCCGCTGCATGAGCGCGCGCGCGATGGCGATGCGCTGCGACTGGCCCCCCGAGAGCTGGTCGGCGCGCCGGGTCGCGAGCTCGGCGAGGCCGACGCGCTCCAGGCAGCTCATCGCCTCCTCGCGCAGGGCGCGGGGAGCGATCTCGTGGAACCACGCCCGCGGCCCCGGGCGCCGCGCCACCGCTCCGTGCAGCACGTTGGACAGCACCGGCAGCCGCGGCACCAGGTTGTGGCGCTGGAACACGAATCCGATCCGGGCCCGCAGCCGCCGCAGCGCCGCGGGCTTCAGCATCCGGACGTCCTGCCCCAGGAGGCGGATCTCGCCCGCGTCGGGCTCGATGAGGCGCAGGCAGGAGCGCAGCAGGGTCGACTTGCCGGCGCCGTTCGCTCCGATGAGCGCCACGGCCTCTCCCTTGCCGACGGCGAGACTGACGCCCGACAGGACGTCGACGTCCCCGGCAAAGCGCTTCGCCAGGCCCCGGATTTCGAGGTCCGCGGGCGCCGCGGCCGTCAGCTCAATCGCCGACAAACTCGGAGAACTGCTTCTGGCCGATCGTCCCGTACATCTTGCGCACGTAGTTGTAGTCCTCGTCGCGGATCGTCGGCACCCAGACCATCCCGCCGAACTTCACGTTCTCGCCCTCGCCGGCGAGGATCGCCTTCGTCATCTCCTGCGAGTTGTCGGCGATCGCCCGGCGCACCTTCTCGACCGTGCCCTTGTCCACGTGCGAGCCGGCGAGGATGAGGTCCAGCGGCAGGTCGCGCCCGCGCGCCAGCACGAAGTACGGCGTCGTCGGGTCGCGCTCGCGCAGCTTCTGGAAGTCGGTGTAGTTCATCCCCATCGCGGCGACGTCGCCGCGTTTGAGCGCCTCGAAGCCGATGTTCGACTTGACGTGCGTCGCCTGGATGTCCCTGCGCGGGTCGAGGCCCAGGTCGGCGAGAAGCTGCATCGGCCCGAGATGGCGCGAGGTCGAGCCGATCGAGCCAAACGCGACCTTCTTGCCCTTGAGCTGCGCGACGTCCGTGATGCCGCTGTCGGCGCGCACCACCACGTTCGGGTAGTAATC
>Ga0180104_1000276_pt1 | contig 10621 bp, 13 predicted proteins | sample EasRiv730_16_1Da_FD_121791 | JGI IMG/M metagenome (GOLD analysis project Ga0180104, IMG submission 121791) | Soil microbial communities from meander-bound floodplain in the East River, Colorado, USA - East River metaG ERMLT730_16_1Da | ecosystem: Environmental > Terrestrial > Soil > Floodplain ... | reverse complement strand
TCGGCGCCGCTGCAGGCCGCGGCGGCGACCAGGAGCTGCTGCACGGGGCTCGGCGCCTGGACGCCGTCGCGGCCTGCAGCGGCGCCGACGTAGTGTCGATTCTCCAGAAGATGCGGGTTGAGCTCGACTCGTTGTCGGTCCGGGTCTCAGGCCTTCGCCGGGAAGATTACCCGCGGCGTTACGTCTCGATCCACCTGATCTGGGAGATCGTCGGCAAGGGCGTCGACGAGGCCAAGGCCCGCAAGGCGATTGATCTCTCGCTCGAGAAGTACTGCTCGGTAACCCAGTCGCTGAATCCGGACATCCGTATCACGTATGACGTTCAGCTGGGCTAGCGCCGGCCTGGCGCTGGCTCTGCTCGTCACGGCCTCCCCGTGCCGGGCCCAGGATGGCACCGTTCGAGAAATCGGCGTTGCGGCGGTCGGGACGACTGGTGATCCCGCCCTCGGCATCGTGGGCCTCACGGGTTCGTTGAGACCGGGTTACCGCACACGCCTCGGGGCGCTCGCCGGCGGTGGAATCTGGGGGGAGGACGCGGCCGCGCGAGTCGAGCTGGCCGGACACTTCCTGCTCAGCCCTCGATCTTCCGGAGCCGGCCTGTACGCCGGAGGAGGCATCGCGGGCGTCTTCTCGGACGGACAGAGTCGCGGCTACCTCATGCTGCTGATCGGAATCGAGGGACGCCCCGGGTCGGGCGACGGCTGGTTCGTGGAGGGCGGAGTGGGCGGCGGGGCGAGGGTGGCGGTAGGGTGGCGGTGGCGTTCGCGAGGATGATGGCAAGACGCCCCGGGAAGACTCCCCGGGGCGTTGTGTCGGTCCGTCAGATTACTCGGCGGACCCCGAGCCGACGGGCTCGGCCCGTCGCTGAACCACCGGCCGGCAGTACCGCTCTCCCAGCGTCCGGAGCCCGGAGAGGTCCGTCTACGCCAGATCCGGGTAGCGCTCGGTGAGGTACTGCATGGTGTCGTCGAACCAGTCCTTCTGGTGCTCGGGCTCAGCCTCGATCACACCGCACCGAAGGATGTGGCTGAACAACTCATCACGCGCCTGATCGAATGATGCCGGGGGGGCGGGGGTCCGCTGAGTCTTCTTCTTGGTCATTGACCTTCCTTGAGGGGTGCACTGCACGTGATGCCTACGCATCGCGCGTGCCACAATATAACGAGGGGCCGGGTATCCGGGCAAAGGGGGAAGCGCATCGCGGAAATGGCGTAATCCATTACATTACGGCCGGTTGAGGGCCGGGACCCCGGCCCGGGAAGCGGACAATCCGGCGCCTCATCATGGCAGACCACGATCAGATTTACGGCAAGGAGCGGGCAGAGCGCCTGACCCAGCTGCTCCGCGCCCTGGCAGGACGGATAGAAGAGCTCGACCGGCGCGGGGAATTGCTCGCGGGCGTGCCGGAGCTCATCCGCCTCCTCGGGGAGGCTCGAAGCGAGCTGTTTCACTACGAAGTGCGCAGCACCTACGATACGCCCGAGGTCGCCGAGAGCCGGCGCATCGTGGACGAGGCGCGGCGCGAGAACTTTCTTCCCCCCGACGATCCGGAGGACGACGTCCCATGGCGGCCGACGCAGGACTGACTCGCTTCTACCGCTTGCTGAGTGCCGCCGCAGTCGTGGGCGGCCTCGTCTTGCTCTGGCTCGTGTGGCGTCCCGCCACCGTCAGCATTCCGGCCAATGTGGTCGTCACAGCCGCCGACACCGCCGGCTTCCGCGGCTATCCGCTCGGGGCCGAGAGCGCGCCGGTCGAGATCGTGGAGTACGCCGATTACCAGTGCCCGGCCTGCCAGGATTTCGAACTGGTCCAGTTTCCTGACGTGAAGAAGCAACTGATCGAGACCGGCCGGGTTCGCTGGGTGTACCGCGACTACCCACTGGACAACCCGCACCCGTTCGCGCGGCTCGCGGCGCACTCCGCCGCGTGCGCGGACGATCAGGGCCGGTTCTGGCCGCAGCACGCCCTCATCTACTCCGGGCAGGGGGAGTGGTCCGTCGAGCGGGACGCGTCCGGCACCTTCCACGACTACGCCGAGCGCAACGGCCTGGATCTGGCGAAGTACGATGAGTGCATGCAGTCCGCCCGGCACGCCGGCCGGATTCAGGCGAGCTACGAGATTGGAAGCCGGCTCGGCGTGAACTCGACGCCGACCTTCCTCATCGGCGGGCGGCTGTACGCGGGACGACAGAGCTCGGATGCGCTGAAGCAGCTCGTGGATTCGCTGGCCCCGGTGGCGGCGCCCGCCCCATGACGCGGCGGATGGGCGCCGCCGCGCTGAGCCTTGCTGGCATTCTGGTCTCGGCCTACCTCTTCCTGTACAAGCGCGGCGCCATTGGCACGCTCGCCTGCGGCGACGGCGGGTGCGAGACGGTGCAATTGAGCACGTACAGCGCCTTCCTGGGCGTGGACGTCGCGCTGATCGGATTGCTGGGGTACGCGGCGCTGCTGGGCGTGAGCCTGCTCGGCCTGCAACCCGCCTGGCAGGGACGGCGAACCGTGGGGACGCTGCTGACCGTCTTGTCCGGCGCCGGCGCCGGCTTCGCCGCCTACCTCACGTACCTCGAGCTGTTCGTCATCCACGCCATCTGCCGGTGGTGCGTCGCCTCGGCCGTGATCATCACTTTGATCTTCGTCCTCGCCCTCCTCGACCGCCGGCGTTCCACTCAACCCTGACATGACCCCCGCCGCCCACGGCCCTCGCGCTGAGCCACGCGGCCGCGCCCTCGCCCTACTCGGCCTGGGTGCGCTCGGAGTCGTCTACGGCGACATCGGCACCAGCCCGCTCTACGCGCTCAAGGAGGCCTTCACGGGCGTGCACGGCCTCCCGCCCACGCCCGAACATGTCTACGGCGTGCTGTCGCTGATCTTCTGGTCGCTCAATTTCGTCATTTCCTTCAAGTACATCGTGCACGTGATGCGGGCCGACAACCGGGGCGAGGGCGGGATCCTGGCGCTGCTGGCGCTGGTCCGTTCGCGCGAGCGGACGACGCGGGGCCGCCACGTGCTGCTCGCCCTGGGCCTCTTCGGCGCGGCCCTGCTCTACGGGGACGGCATCATCACGCCGGCGATCAGTGTGCTCGGGGCGATCGAGGGGCTCGATGTGGCGACGCCGGCGTTCCGGCACCTGGTCGTGCCGGTGTCCGTCCTGATCCTGGGCACGCTGTTCTGGTTCCAGAGCCACGGAACGGAGCGGATCGGCCGGCTGTTCGGCCCCGTGATGCTCGTGTGGTTCACCTGCATTGCGATCATGGGCATCCGCGGCATCCTGATGCACCCCGAGATTCTCCGCGCCGTCTCTCCGGTGTACGCGGTGGAGTTCTTCCTTCAGGACAAGCTGCAGGGATTCCTGATCCTCGGCGCCGTGGTGCTGGTGATCACCGGTGGCGAGGCGCTCTACGCGGACATGGGGCACTTCGGCCGCCGGCCGATCCGGATCGCCTGGTTCACGGTCGCGCTGCCGGCCCTGCTCCTCAACTACTTCGGCCAGGGGGCGCTGTTGCTCGCCGACCCCACGGCGGCCGCGAATCCCTTCTATTCGCTGGTGCCCGGGTGGTTCCTGTGGCCGATGATCGTGATCGCCACGATGGCGGCCATCGTCGCGTCCCAGGCCCTCATCTCCGGGGCGTTCTCGTTGACCCGGCAGGCGGTCCAACTCGGCTACAGCCCGCGCGTCACCATCGTGCACACCTCGCACACCGAAGTCGGGCAGATCTACATCCCGGAGATCAACCAGGCCCTCGGCATCTCGTGCATCCTGCTGGTGCTCGGGTTCCAGAGCTCCACCAACCTCGCCGCCGCGTACGGCATCGCGGTCACCGGCACGATGATCATCACCACGCTGCTGTTCTATCGGGTCGCGCGGGAATTGTGGGGGTGGAGCAGGGCGAAGGCCGGCGGGCTCACCGGACTCTTCCTCGTGGTGGACGTCGCCTTCTTCGGCGCGAACATCGTGAAGCTGTTCGAGGGAGGCTGGTTCCCGCTGGTGGTGGCGGCCGCGGTCTACACGCTCATGAGCACGTGGAAGCGGGGCCGGAAGAAGCTGTCGTCGATCGTGCAGCAGACGAGCCTGCCGCTCGACCTGTTCCTGCCGGATCTCGAGCGGCGGCCCCCGGCGCGCGTACCGGGGACGGCGGTGTTCCTGACCTCGGTGCTGGGCGTGGCTCCGCCGGTCCTGCTGCACCACCTCAAGCACAACAAGGTGCTGCACGAGCGGGTGATCCTGCTGTCCGCGCTGACGGAGGAAGTGCCGCTGGTGGATCCCGCGGAACGGCTCACCTGCACGGCCCGCGGCCAGGGCTTCTGGGAGGTGGCGGCGCGCTACGGGTTCATGGAGACGCCCGACATCCCCGCGCTGCTCCAGCGGCTGAATGAACCCGACCTGCCCGAATCACCGGGGGCGGTGTTCATCACGCAGACGTCCTTCTACCTCGGCCGGGAAACCCTCATCGCGATGCCGCGCGCGAAGACCCCGCCTCGACTGCCCGGCGATCCGCGCCCGATGCCGTACTGGAGGAAGCGCCTGTTCGTGATCATGACGCGAAACGCCCGGTCCGCGACCGCCTTCTTCGGGCTTCCGCCGAATCGGGTGGTGGAGCTGGGGGCGCAGATACAGATCTAGCCTACTCCTTGTCCTCGTACATCTCCTTCAGTCGCGCCACGACGCCCGGATCCGCGAGGGTCGTGGTATCCCCCAATGCGCGCCCTTCGGCGATGTCCTTGAGCAGCCGGCGCATGATCTTCCCGCTGCGGGTCTTGGGCAGGTCCGCGGAAAAGATGATGTCGTCGGGCCGGGCGATCGCGCCGATCTTCTTGGCGACGTGATCCTTGAGATCATCCCCGAGCCCGGTCGAGGCCGTCTTCCCCTCTTTCAGCGTGACGAACGCGGCGATGGCCTGGCCCTTCAGCTCGTGCGCCTTGCCGACGACTGCCGCCTCGGCGACCGACGGATGGTCCACCAGCGCGCTCTCGATTTCCATCGTGCCGATGCGATGTCCCGCCACGTTCAGGACGTCGTCCACGCGCCCGAGAATCCACCAGTACCCCTCGTCATCCACCTTGGCGCCGTCCCCCGCGAAGTAGCGCCCGGGGAAGCGGCTCCAATACGTCTCCCGGTACCGGGCGTCATCGCCATAGATGGTGCGGAGCATGCCGGGCCAGGGGGCGGTCAGCGTGAGAAAGCCGCCGCCCTTCTCGAGCGGCGTGCCCTGGGCATCCACGAGCTCCGCGGAGATTCCGGGGAACGGCACGGTGGCGGAGCCCGGCTTGGTCGTGATCACGCCCGGGAGCGGGGTGATCATGATGCCGCCGGTCTCGGTCTGCCACCACGTATCCACGATGGGGCAGCGGCCGTGCCCGATGTGCTCGTGGTACCACATCCAAGCCTCGGGATTGATCGGTTCACCCACGCTGCCGAGGAGCCTGAGCGTGGACAGGTCGTGGCGCTTCGGATGCTCCGGCCCCCACTTCATGAAGGCGCGGATGGCCGTCGGGGCCGTGTAGAACACCGTGACGCCGTAGCGGGCCACGAGCTTCCAGAAGCGGTCGCGCTCCGGCCAGTCCGGCGCGCCCTCATACATCAGGACGGTGGCCCCGTTCGCGAGCGGGCCATACACGACATACGAGTGCCCGGTGACCCAGCCGATATCGGCCGTGCACCAGAAGATGTCCTCGTCGCGCAGATCGAAGACGTACCGCGTCGTCGCGGTGACCTGCGTGAGGTAGCCGCCCGTCGTGTGGACGATGCCCTTCGGCTTCCCGGTCGTGCCGGACGTGTAAAGGATGAAAAGCAGGTCCTCGGCTTCCATCGCCTCGGGCGGGCAGTGCGGACTCTCGCGATCGAGCAGCCGGTGCCACCAGTGATCCCGGCCCTCGGTCATTTCCGCGAAGGTCTCATCACCTTCCGCGCCCTGGCGCCGCCGCACGACGACAACGTGCCGGATGCTCGGGCAGCCGGCGACCGCCTCGTCGGCGAACCGCTTGAGCGGAAGCACGTGGCCGCGCCGGTAGCCGCCATCCGCGGTGATGAGCACCGTGGCCTGCGCGTCGTTGATCCGGTCGCGCAACGACTCGGCCGAGAACCCGCCGAAGACCACGGAGTGGACGGCGCCGATCCGGGCGCACGCGAGCATCGCGATCGCAGCCTCGGGAATCATCGGGAGGTAGATCGCCACGCGATCGCCCCGCTCCACGCCCAGGCGCTTGAGGGCGTTGGCGCAGCGGCCCACTTCCCGCGCCAGGCCGAAGTAGGTGTACACCCTCCGGTCGCCGGGCTCGCCCTCCCAGATGATCGCCGCCTTGTTGCGGCGCGGGCCCGCGAGGTGCCGGTCCAAGCAGTTGGCCGCGACGTTGAGGCGGCCGCCGACGAACCATCGCGCGTGCGGTGGCGTCCACTCCAGCACGGCCTGCCACGGCACCATCCAGTCGAGGGCCCGGGCCTGGTCGGCCCAGAAGGCTTCCCGATTCGCGGCGGCGGCGTCGTAGAGTCCGGATGTGGCAATGGCCTGGGCGGCGAAGCCGGGCGGGGGAGGGAACCGCCGGGACTCGGAAAGCAGGGTGTCGATCTGGTGGTTCATGGGCCAGCGGTCCCCTATAATAGGAGTGGAACGGTGGCGACCGGCCTTGCAGCCGGGGTCTCCCTGTCGCGGAGTGCCAGTCCTGCCGCCTTGGCCACGGATTGCGCGGTGTAGCTAAAGCTTTACTGGACAATGGCTTGCCAGTCTGGCACCAATTTCGCCCTTACCCAGGGCAGGAGGCCGTGGGCCTCCGGTAGGACACAACTGATCCGCCCGATAATAGCACACCCGGAGTGATCCGGGGCCGCAAAACTAGAGGTCTCATCCGACCCGGATGAGATAGCTCGGTGCCGAAGGTGGAATGCGACGACTCTCTGAGCGTGGCGCGTTCGGCCGGTAGGCGTGGCGAACGAGTCACGCTTCGCTGTTTCGGGCAGGGGGAGACAAGATGGTTCCCGCGAGCCCGTCAATCCGTGAAGTCGTCGCGCCCGAATCGCTCGGGCTGGAGACGCGAGCTTCGTTCCGCCAGGCGGCGGTGCAGGCACTCGAATCCATGCCGGAAGGCGAGGGCCTCCTGGTGATCGACCTCCGTGCCACCCGGCACGTGGACTCGGCCGGCCTCGGTGCCCTGATGCTGGTGCAGCGCCGCGCCGGGGAACGCCGCCAGCGCGTCGCGCTGCGGGCGGCCAGCGACGAGCTTCGCTTCCTGCTCGTCCTGACGAAGCTGGATGACCTGTTCGAACTGGAACCCGCGGGCGCGTAGTCTTAAGTTGATCCAGCGCCCGCCGCCCCGGCGGGCACCGCGCGTCTTCCGGGTGCACATATGACTCAACCACCGGCCCGCCGCCGGGTGCTGTTCATCGAGGACGAGCTGGCGCTCCGGATCTCCTATGAGCGCTACTTCCGCTCCCGATACACGATGGCCTTCGCGCCGACCGGGGCGGAGGCGCTGTCCCAGCTGCAGAAGGCCTCGTTCGACGTCGTTGTGCTCGACATGCGGCTTCCCGACACCGACGGCGTTGACCTGCTTCGCCGCATCGCCGGCACCCTGCCCGGCCTCCCCGTCATCATCACCACCGCCTATGCCAGCGTGGAGCCCCAACTCCGCGTGCTCGACCTGCCGCACGCGGACTACCTCGTAAAGCCATTCGATCTTGACGACCTCGCCGCCGCCATTGACCGCGCCGGCTGAGGCGCCGCTGCTCGAGGCGCGCGGGCTGGCGCGCTCCTTTGGTGCCCTACGCGTGCTGCGCGGCGTGGATCTGGCCGTCCGGGCCGGCGAGATGCTCGCGGTTGCGGGGCCGAACGGCGCCGGGAAGACAACGCTGCTCCGCCTGCTCGCCGGGCTCATGCGCCCCACCGAGGGCGAGGTCCGGGTGATGGGCCGCCGGCTGACCAGGTCCGAGCCCGAGGCGCGCCGGGGGATCGGCCTCCTCTCCCACCAGACCTTTTTGTACGACGATCTCACCCCCCAGGAGAATCTGACCTTCGTGGCCCGGCTGTACGGGCTGCGGGATCCCGCCGCGGCCGCGCGCGACGCGCTCGAGGAGGTCGGGCTGACCCACCGGGCGCATGATCCGGTGCGGCAATTGAGCCGCGGCCTCCTGCAGCGGGCCGCGATCGCCCGCGCCCTGCTGCACCAGCCGACCGTCCTGCTGCTCGATGAGCCCTTCACTGGATTGGATGCCCCGTCGGCGGCGAGGTTCCGCGAGTTGCTCGCCGCCCAGCTCGCCCGCGGCCGCGCGCTCGTCCTGGTGACGCACCATCTGGCGGAGGCGTGGGAGCTGGCCGGACGGGTGGCCGTACTGGTGGGCGGGCGTTGGGCCCTCGAGGAGGCGCGGCCCGCCCGCCTGGCGGATTTTCTCCCGCGGTACGAGGCCCTGGTCCATGGGTGAAGCGATCCGGCTGGCGCTGGCCGTTGCGGCCAAGGACATCCGGCTCGAGCTCCGGAGCCGGACCGCGCTGCTTTCGGCCGTGGTCTTCGCGGCGCTCGTGCTGGTCGTGTTCAACTTCGCCCGCGATCCGACGGCCATCAGCGCCATGGACCTGGCGCCGAGCGTCCTGTGGGTCACGTTCGCGTTCGGTGCCGTCGTCGCGCTGAACCGGGCGTTCACCGTGGAGCGGGAGAATGCGGCGCTCGACGGCATGCTGCTGGCACCGCTGCCGCGCAGCGCCCTCTACCTGGGCAAGCTGCTCGCGAACCTGGCGTTCGTCTTCGTGGTCGAGGCGGTGACGCTGCCGCTGTTCGTCCTGTTCTTCAACGTGAGCCTGGGCCACGCGCTGCCCGGCATCCTGGGGGTGACCGTGCTGGCGACGATCGGTTTCGTCGCCGTCGGCACCATCTTCAGCGCGATGGTCGTCCGCACCCGGTTCGCCGAGCTCATGCTGCCGGTGCTCCTGCTGCCCTTCATGGTGCCGCCGCTCGTCGGGGCGGTCCAGTGCACCGCCCGGCTGCTCGCCGGGCGCCCGTTGAGCGAGATGCTGGGGTGGCTTAGGTTATTGACGCTCTACGACATCGTGTTCGTGACCCTCTGTACGCTCGCCTTTCCCGCGGTGGTCGACGAATGACGCCTACCCTCGCCTCCGCGGAGCGCACGCTTCGCTTCGGCTACGCGCTCACGGGGCTCGGCCTGCTGGCCGTGTCCGCGGTCTACGTCCTCGCCATCTGCTTCACGCCGGTCGAGGTGCGCCAGGGCGCCGCCCAGAAGATCTTCTACGTGCACGCCCCCTCGGCGTGGGGCGCCCTCGTGGCGTTCGCCCTGGTCGGCATTTCGAGCATCCTCTACCTGTGGCTGCACGACACGCGGCTGGACCTGTTCGCCGCGTCCTCCGCCGAGGTCGGGATCGCCTATTCGCTGGTGATGCTGACGACCGGCCCGATCTGGGGCAAGACGGTGTGGGGCACGTGGTGGACGTGGGACGCGCGGCTCACCCTGACGCTCTTCCTGTTCTTCCTGTTCGTCGGCTACCTCGCCCTCCGGGCGGCGCTGCACGATCGCGGCGAACGCGCGCGATTCAGCGCGGTGGTCGGGATCATGGGGTTGCTCCTGGTGCCGTTCATTCACCTGAGCGTGTACCTGTTCCGGACCCTCCACCCCCAGCCGATTCTGCTCAAGCCCAGCAGTCCGTCGCTGCCGCCGGAGATGCTTCGCACCCTGATGGTGGGGATGGCGGCGTTCACGCTGCTGTATGTCGGTTTCGTGACCGTGCGCTACGCGATGGCGCAGCTGGCCGACCTGAGCGAAGGAGACGCCGATGCCGTTTGAGACGCCGCAGAACCAGGGGTTTCTCGTGGCGGCCTACGTCGTCGCGGCGCTCATCTACCTCGGGTACTCGGTCAGCCTGTGGCGGCGGAGCCGGAAGGCACTCCGGGAGGCGGCTCGGCGGGTCAGCGCGTCGGCGGGTCAGCCTCGGTAGGACAAGGCAACCCCGCGAGGGAGGCCCGTGCCGTGAGGGCGAACCACCCCACCGGGGAGGAGCGGCGTGGTATGGGTGCTGAGCCCGAGCGGCGCGGGCTCCCGAGCGGGTTGGAAACAACAAGAACGTAGAAGAGACGACCCTCCGGTCAGGCACCGGAGGGTCGTTCGCATTTCGTCTTTCGCAATCAGTCGGTGGCTTTGGGGAAGAGGAGTTTTTCCCAGAGGAATGCCGCCACCAGCGCGCCGACGACCGGGCCGATCCAGTACGCCAGGTGCCCTACCCAGTGTCCCGCGACCAGCGCCGGTCCGAATGCACGTGCCGGATTCAGCGCCGCCCCGGTGAGCGGGCCGCCGATCAGGATCCCGATGAAAAGCATCAGCCCGATGCCGAACCCAGCCACCTTCGGCGCCGCCGCCGAGACGGCGGTCCCCATCACCGCGCTCATCAGGAAGAAGGTGAGCACGGCTTCGATGGCGGTTGCCTGGCCGATCGTCACCGTCGCCGCGATCGACGGCGCGCCGAGATTCATCACCTTGGTCACACCGCTGGGGAGCAGGAGCTTGAGCGCGAGCGCGGCGAGGGACGCCCCCGCGAGCTGGGCCAGGATGTACCCGGCGGCGGCCTTCGCATCGATGCGCTTCACCGCGAGCATCCCCAGCGTGACCGCGGGATTCAGGTGTCCCCCC
>Ga0180104_1000271_pt1 | contig 10767 bp, 11 predicted proteins | sample EasRiv730_16_1Da_FD_121791 | JGI IMG/M metagenome (GOLD analysis project Ga0180104, IMG submission 121791) | Soil microbial communities from meander-bound floodplain in the East River, Colorado, USA - East River metaG ERMLT730_16_1Da | ecosystem: Environmental > Terrestrial > Soil > Floodplain ... | reverse complement strand
GGCGAGCCGCTGCTGCGCAAGGACATCTTCGAGATCGCCGCGCACGCCAAAAGCATGGGCTTCTACACCGCGCTGTCGACCAACGGCACGCTGATCGACGAGCCGCTCGCGATGCGCATTTGCGAAACCGGCTTCGACTACGTCGGCATCAGCCTGGACGGTCTCGCGGATACACACGATCGTTTCAGGAGAAAAAAGGGAGCGTTCGAAAAATCGCTGGGTGCCCTGCGCCTGCTGCGGGACATGGGCGTGAAAGTCGGGGTGCGCTTCACGCTGACGCGCGACAATGCCGCCGACTTCGAGCCGCTTCTCGACCTCGTGGACGCGGAGCGGATCCCGCGGTTCTACTTCTCGCACCTCAACTACGCCGGGCGCGGCAACGTCAACCGCAAGCGCGATGCCGAGCTGCGCACCGCGCGCAACGCGATGGACGTCCTATTCGCGCGCAGCTGGGACCACGCGAAGCGCGGCCTGGAGCGCGACTACGTCACCGGCAACAACGACGCCGACGGCGTGTACTTCCTGCATTGGGCCAGGAAGAATGTGAGGGATTTCGACGAGGCTCACGTGCGACAAAAGCTGGCGGAATGGGGCGGGAACAGCTCCGGCGTGAACGTCGCCAACATCGACAACCTCGGCAACGTCCACCCCGACACCATGTGGTGGGACTGCACCCTCGGCAACGTGCGCTCGCGGCCGTTCTCGGCCATCTGGACCGACACGCGCCACCCGGTGATGGCCGGCCTCAAGGCGCGGCCGCGCGCGATCAAGGGACGCTGCGGCACCTGCGCCTACTTCGACATCTGCGGCGGCAACACGCGCGTGCGCGCGCTGAAGGTCAGCGGCGACCCGTGGGCCGAGGACCCGGCGTGCTACCTCGAGGACGAGGAGATCGCAGCATGAGGAAGTTGCTGTTACTGCTGCTCTTCCCGGGGGCGGTGCTCGCGCAAGACCCCTATCAGGCGAACTGCGCCGCCTGCCACGGCGCCGACCGGCTGGGCGGCATGGGGCCGGCGCTGCTGCCGGAGAACCTTTCGCGCCTGAAGAAGCCGGAGGCCGCGCGCATGATCCGCGACAGCCGACCGGGCGTGCAGATGCCGGCGTTCAAGGACAAGCTGAGCGACAAGGAAATCGCGCAGCTCGTGGAGCTCGTCTACTCGCCGGTCGTCCCGGCGCCGCGCTGGGGCGAGGCCGAGATCCGTGCCTCGAGGGTTTTGCATAAGGAACCCGAGTCCCGCGCCAGACCGGTCTTTACCGCGGATCCTTTGAACCTCTTCATCGTCGTCGAAGCCGGCGACCACCACGTGACGATCCTCGACGGCGACCGGCTGGAGCCGATCCGCCGCTTCGCGTCGCGCTACGCGCTGCACGGCGGGCCCAAGTTCTCGCCCGACGGCCGCTACGTGTACTTCGCCTCGCGCGACGGCTGGATCACGAAGTACGACCTGTGGGGGCTGGAGACGCTGGTCGAAGCGCGCGCCGGGATCAACACGCGCAACGCCGCGGTTTCGTCCGACGGCAAGTACGTGATGGTCGCGAACTACCTGCCTCACAGCGTCGTGGTCCTCGATAGGGATTTGAATTTTGTGAAAGAGATGGGGACGAGCTCGCGCGTGTCGGCGGTCTACGATGCAGCGCCGCGCAAGAGCTTCATCGTCGCGCTCAAGGACCTGCCCGAGCTGTGGGAGATCTCGTACGACCCGAAGGCCGAGGACATTCCTTCCGGCCTGGTGCACGACTTCAGGCTGAAGGAAGGCGCGTTCGTTCCGGGCTTCCTCAATGCGCGCCGCACGCAGCTCGAGGATGTGCTCGACGACTTCTTCTTCACGCCGGACTACCGCCAGGTCGTCGGCGCGAGCCGCGACGGCAAGCGCGGGCAGGTGGTGCACCTCGACGTGCGCCGCGCGATCGCGACGCTCGAGCTGCCCGGGCTGCCGCACCTCGGGTCGGGCATCACGTGGCAGCGCGGCGGCACGCGCGTCATGGCCACGCCCAACCTGCGCGAAGGCCTGGTCACCATAGTCGACGTCGCGACCTGGAAGACGGTGAAGCAGGTGCCGATCCCCGGGCCGGGGTTCTTCCTGCGCAGCCACGAGGGCTCGCGCTACGCCTGGGCGGACTCGATGCTGAGCGCGCAGGGCCGCGACACGCTGACCCTCATCGACAAGCAGACCCTCGAAGTGGCCGCGCGGCTGACCCCCGAGCCGGGCAAGACGCTCGCCCACGTGGAATTCGACCGCTACGGCCGCTACGCGCTCGCGAGCCTGTGGGAGCAGGACGGCGCGCTCATCGTGTTCGACGCCGCGACGCTCGCCGTGGTGAAGCGCATTCCCATGAAGAAGCCCGTTGGAAAGTACAATGTCGCCAACAAGATCCAGCGCTCCGAGGGCACCAGCCACTGAGATGCCGAAGCGGCCGCCGCAGATCAAGACCCAGGCGTTCCTCGCCAACCTGGCGATGTTCTCCGAGATGGGCCCGGCCGAGCTCGACCGCATCGCGGCCGCCACCGTGCCGCTCTACTTCGAGAAGGGCCAGTCGATCGTGCAGTGCGGCGATCCCTGCAACGGCTTCCACGTCGTGGTCTACGGGCAGGTCAAGCTCGCCTTCACCTCGCCGCAGGGCGTGGAGAAGGTGATCGAGATCGTGCGTCCGGGGCAGAGCTTCGGCGAGGCGCTGATGTTCCTCGACAAGCCCTACATCGTGTTCGCGCAGGCGCTCGCCGACTCGATGCTGCTGCACGTGGCCAAGCAGGTGGTGTTCGAGGAGCTCGGCCCCAACACGTTCGGGCGGCGCATGATCGCCGGCCTGGCGCGCCGCCTGCACGGCCTGGTGCGCGACGTCGAGGCCTACACGCTGCGCTCCGGCCAGGACCGGGTGATCGGCTACCTGCTCGCCGAGCTACCCGAGGGGATGCAGAGCGGCCCGGCGGAAGTCCACCTCACCCCGGGCAAGAGCGTGCTCGCCTCGCGCCTCAACATGACGCCGGAGCACTTCTCGCGCATCCTGCACGAGCTCGCCTCGCAGGGACTGATCGAGGTGAACGGCCGCTCGATCCGGGTTCCGGACATCGCGCGGCTGCGCGGATAAGGAAAAGGGTCCTGACCCCTTTTAGAGCCACTGCCGCAGCTCGATCGCGTTGCCGTCCGGGTCGCGGATCTCGGCGCGCGCGTACGTCGGGCGCCTGACCGGTCCCCAGCTCGGCGCGACGCCTTGTGCCTTGAGAGCCGCGAGCGCCCGGTCCATGTCCTCGACTTCCAGCGCCATCATGCGGTAACCGAGGCGTTCCTCGAGAACCCTGCCTCCGAGCGTCGCCTCCGGATAGCTCATGAGCTCGACGGTCGTGCCGCCGAGGTCGAGGTAGACGAGATCGAGCGGCCCGAGCGGCGTACCCGGCACGCGATCGCGCAGCCGCACCTTGAAGCCGAGCACGCCGGTGTAGAAGTCGATTGCCCGCTGCGGATGCGCGGTGAGGAGCTCGATATGGTCGATGCGCTTGAACATGGCAATCTCCTTCATCCCGCCTGTCCGTCGAGGCGCGGGCGCGTCAGGATGGGAATGTAGGCGAGCGTAAAAATCGCGAACGCCGCGCTCCATAGCACGCCCGAAAGCACGATCATCGCGACGTAGGCCTCGGGTAGGACCAGGGGCAGGAATACGCGAACGACAGCGGCGGCGTGCACGAGCACGTAAGCTGCGAGCTCCCAAGAGCCCGCCTCGAGCGGCCGCGCGGTGTGGCCGCGCGCGGTGCGCGTCATCATGCCGAGCGTGAGACCGCCGATCACGCCGACGGTCAGCGCGTGCGTGGCGAGCCCCGCCGGAACGAGATCGAAGCCCGCCAGTCCGCGCAGAGCGAGATGCACCGCCACCCAGGCGTAGGACAGGTGCAGGATCCACAGGATCGGCCGGCCGCGCGTCGCCAACGGCGCCCAGAGCGCCATGCGCGCCGCGTGCAAGGCCGCGGCGGCGAGCGCGACCGGCCACGCCGCCAGCCCCAATGAATCCAGGATCAAGAGCAGCAGAACCGAGCCGAGCGCGCCGTACTCCACGAACCGGTTGCGGCGCGCGCCGGCGCCGGGGACCGCGCTGTTGGTGAATGACGGGATCACGCGCCCGCCCATGATGGCGATGACGAAGAGCACCACGTCGAGGCCGACCGCGAGCGCGACGCCCGGGTAGGCCTGGAACGCGAAGCTCGCCGCGCCGAGCGCCAGCACGAACAGAATGAAGTACCAGTTGCGGTTGCGGCTCGCGACGATCGGCATGCCGATACCCCAGGCCACCGCAGCGGCGAAGAGCGCATCCAGGACACTACTGATTTGAAGTGAATGAAAAGCAGAAAGCCGCGCCGCAATCCAGAGGCCGGCGATGCCTGCGAGCGCGGCGCCGGAAGGCGTGGGACGAGAAGTCCAGGCGCGCACCGCGGTCAGCAGGAAGCCCGCGATGACCGCGAACGCATAGCCGAACAGCATCTCGTGCGCGTGCCACGACGGGTTCGCGCCGGGCAGCCAGCCCGCGTACTGCAGCGCCCACAGCGGGACGCTCAGCGCCGCGTACGCGCCGGCAAGGAGATAAAGCGGCCTGAAGCCGAGCGCAAGTACCGCCATGCCGCTAGACGACTAGCCCATCTTGAGGATCCACTCCACCAGCTCGTGGATGTCCTTGTCGGGCACCGCCGGGTTGGGCGGCATCGGCACCGGACCCCAGACGCCCTGCCCGCCCTTCTTCACCTTCTGCTCGAGCTTGGCGGCGACGCTCTGCCCCTGGTACTTCTTGGCGATGTCCTTGTAGGCCGGCCCCACGGACTTCTTGTCGACCATGTGGCAGGCGAGGCAGTTGTGCTTCTTCGCGAGAGCCTCCTTTTCCTTGTCGTTGGCGAGCGCCGGGGTTGCGAGCACCACTCCGGCAGCAAGGACCATGAAAAGCTTCATTGCAGGAGCGCTCCTAATAGATGTCGTGCGTCGTATTGTAGACATTGAAATGGCCGGTCGGCGTCACGATCTCCTTGCCCTTGATCACGGCCTTCAGCTTGCGCGACTTGTCGTCGACCACGACCAGCGCCGACTCGTGGTTCTTCGCGCTCCACACCGCGAACCAGACCTCGTCGCCCGCCTTGTTGTACTCGGGCTGCACCACGCGCTTCGCGCCTTCGCCGAGGCCGGCCCATTCCGCGATCGGCAGGATCACCGCGGGCTTGTCGAGATTGGCGATGTCGAACACGGCGATCGACTGCGCGATCTTCGGGTCGGGATTGAGCGGCGTGTCGACCCAGAGGTTCTTCGACTTCGGGTGCGTCTTGATGAACAGGTTGCCGCCGCCCTGCCCGTCGAGGTACTGCACCACCTTCCAGGCGTTCGCCTTGTGCTTGGCCGGGTCGGTGCCGATGAGCGCGATCTTCTCGCTGCCGAGGTGCCCCGTGGCCCAGACCGGGCCGAACTTCGGGTGCACGAAGTTGGCGCCGCGGCCGGGATGCGGGATCTTGTCGACGTCGATCAGCGCGGTGAGCTTGTCGCTGCGAGTGTCGACCACCGCGATCTTGTTCGACTGGTTGGCCGCGACCAGGAAGTAGCGCTTGGTCGCGTCCCAGCCGCCGTCGTGCAGGTACTTCGCCGCCTCGATCTCGGTGCTGCGGATGTTCTTCAGATCGGCATAGTTCACCATCAGGATCTTGCCGGTCTCCTTCACGTTGACGATGAAATGGGGACGCAGGTGCTCGCCGACGATCGAGGCGACGCGCGGCTCGGGGTGGTACTCCTGGTCGCCCACCGTCATGCCGCGCGTGGAGACGATCTTCATCGGCTCGAGCGTGTCGCCCTTCATGATCACGTACTGCGGCGGCCAGTAGGCGCCGGCGATGACGAGCTTGTCCTCGTAGCCCTTGGCGCGCGAGGTCTCGACCGAGCGCGCCTCCAGCCCGATGCGGATCTCGGCGACGTTGTCGGGCTTCGCCATCCACAGGTCGATCAGGTTGATCCTGCCGTCGCGCCCGATGGTGTAGACATAACGCATGGAGCCGGAAGTGCGCGAGATGTGCACGGCGTAGCCGGTCTTGACGATGTTGATGATCTTCTTCGTATCGCCGTCGATCAGCGCCACTTCGCCGGTGTCGCGTAGCGTGGTGGCGAAGATGTTGTCGGTGTTGAACGCGTTCTCTTTCTTCTTCGGCCGCTTGTCCGGCGGCACGATGACCTTCCAGGTCTTCTTCATGTCGCCCATGCCCCACTCCGGCGGCTGGGGCGGCGTCTGCTGGATGTAGCGCGCCATGAGATCGACCTCGGCGTCGTTCAGGTCGCCGGCGGTGCCCCAGTTCGGCATGCCCGCGGGCGAGCCGTACTTGATGAACACCTTGAGGATCTCGGATCCCTTGGCGAGCGTCAGGTCCGGCGTGAGCGGCTTGCCGGTGGCGCCCTTCCTCAGCACGCCGTGGCACCCGGCGCAGCGCTCGAAATAGATCTGGCGCGCCCTGTCGAACTCCGCCTTGGTCATCGGCGGCGCTTTGGGATTGAAGTCCTGGTGCATGTCCTCCTGCGCGAGCGGCGAGCCGCCCGCCTGGTAGCGGATCTCGGGCTCGGTCACCGGCGCCCTTCCGGGCTGCGTCGGCTGAGCATATGCGGCGGCGGCGAGAAGCGCGAGCGGCAGCGCTGTGACGGTTTTCACTTGCAGTCTCCTTGGAATGGCATCTCTTGGGCTCGCGTCAGAATGCGCTTCGCGCCCCAAAGGTTGCTTGATCTGGATTAAGAACGCTCGATCAGGACTTCGAAGCCGCCGTCGGCGCGCGGCGCGCCCGCGTACGAATACCCGCGCTCGCGCAGCAGCCCGTAGAGCGGCACCGGCTCGTGCGGCAGGATGACGCGCAGCGGCGTGCCCGGGTCGCGCTCGAGCGCCTGGAAGATGCGCACGATGGGCTCGGGCGGCTGCAGGCCGCGCAGGTCCAGCGCCGGCGAATGCTCGAGCACGAGCGGCGGCATCGGCCGGCTCGCGTACTGCGGGTCGAGCGCCATCTCGGCTTCGTGGTGCGCTCGCAGGAGGCCGGCGAGGTTGTCGAGCTCGGCGAGGCAGCCCGCGGGATCCTGCTCCGGCGCCGCCGCGCCGAGCGTCTCCAGATGCCGGCGAATCTGCGCATGGTCCTCCCGCAGCGCCTTCACCGCCGCCGCCGCGCGGTGCTCGAGAGCCGGGAACAACGCCTCTTCCTCGAACCCTATGTGCTGGGCCAGCCCTTCGCGCAGCACCCCCAAGTGCCGGCGGTACTCGGGCCAGCGGCTGGCGCGCCCGGCCGCGACCACGGCGTCGAGCTCCCGGTCGATTTGCGCGTGCTGGGCGTTCAGCGAACCGTTGGATTCATCCATGACTGCAAGATTGCAGTCCACAGCGCGCATTCCCTTGATGTGAGTCAAGCGACGCGGCCCAGAGCGTACGCCGCCGATGCGACCAGAAGCGCCGCCGCGGTCGCGTGAACCAGCGCCGCGGCGGCGGAATACTCATAGTGAAGCGCCGTGAAGCCCGCGATCGGCGCCGCGAGCGCCAGGACGAAAAGCGCTTTTCCGATCCTTCCTCCCACCCGAGCCAGCGCAAACCAGCTAAGGAGCGCCGCCAGCGCGATCGCGAGCAGCCCGTGGACCGGTAGCGCAGGCGCGAAGCGATCGACGATGGCCAGCCGCGCGCCGAGAAAGAGCTGGATTACGAGCAGCACCGCGAAAATCGGGGTCAGAGCCCGATTTATTCGCTTGGGGTCTGACCCCGATTTTCCGACGATCCAGGCGAAGGTCGCGGTGAGCGCGAGGCCGCCGAGCAGGTTCGCCGTCGCCGCGGCGGGCGGCGGTTCCTGCCCGAAGGCGATGCCGATCGCCGAGAGGAATACGGTCAGCACCAAGGCAATCAGCACCGCCGGCCAATGTGTGCGCGCGCGCCACGCCATCCAGCCCAGCCAGAGCACCACGACGACCTCGAGCGATGCGGCGATGCGATGGATCGCGCGCACCCAGCCGGTCCATTCAAGCCGGATGGCAGCCGCCGCGACGACCACGACCAGCAGCAATGCCAACCCGAGCGCCGCGGCAAGCTTGAGGCGCCCCTCAGGCGGGGGCATGGACAGGTCGCAGCGCCGGCCAGACGCCTGCCGAGTGCGCGTTCCACAAGGCCGCGGCGAGCAGCAGTACCGCGCCGCCCTGGTGCGCGGCGCCGAGGCCGACGGGCACGCCCAGGAGGAGCGTCAGGATACCGAGCGTCCCCTGCAGCACGAACGCGGCGAGAAGCGCATTGGCGGCCAGCGTATGGCGCATGCGCCACCAGGCGAGCGGAGCCAGGACGACCAGCAGCCAGAAGAACACGCGGTGCACGAGCTGCACCGTCGCCATGTTGTAGAGGAAGTTGCGCCACCACGGCTCGAGCATCAGCGCTTCCGGCGGCACGAGGTGGCCGTTCATGAGCGGAAAGGTCTGGTAGGCGGACCCGGCGCGCAGCCCGGCGACCATGCCGCCGGAAAGCGCCATCAGAAAAACCACGACCGGGAGGAAGACGGCCAGCTTTTCGAAGGGCCGGACCCTCGGTGAAAGCAACTGCATGGCGATCCAGAGCTCGGCGGCGAAGATCGCGAGCGCGATGCCGAGGTGCGCGGAGAGCCGCACCGGGTTCACCTTCGGGTCGTCGATCAGGCCCGACTGGACCATGATCCACCCCATCGCGCCCTGAAGCGCGCCGAGCACGAAGATGCCCCCGAGCTTCCACGCCAGGGGACGGTCAAGCCGCTTTCTTAAGAGAAAGTACAGGTAGGGAAAAAGAAAAACCAATCCGATTCCCCGGGCGAGCAGCCGGTGGATGTACTCCCACCAGAAGATCCCCTTGAAGTCCTCCAGGGTCATGTTGAAGTTCACCAGGCGGAACTCCGGGGTCTCGCGATACTTGGCGAACAGCGCCTCCCAGTCCGCCGGCGAGAGCGGCGGCAGCACCCCGATCAGGGGCTGCCATTCGACGATCGACAGCCCGGAGCGCGTGAGCCGCGTGATCCCGCCCACGACCACGATCGCGAACACCAGTGCAGCGCACAAGAACAGCCATCCCGCCACGATGCGGCGGCCGCGATCAGTCATGGCCGGCATGGTGTCCGGGACCGACCTCGAAAAATTTGATGCGTATCAAGCAAGCCGGCCGGCCGCTCGCCTAACGTCCCGCCTACCAACGAAAACGGAGGCCCCATGGCGGATATCAACGACGAGCTCCTGCCGGACGAAGAGCCCATCCCGGTCATGCAGCAGCTGCTCGACAACCCGTTCCTGCTGCTCTTTCTCGGCATCGCCATGCCGACCGTGCTGTACATCGTCTGGGGGGTGATGGAGATCCTGTCTCTGCCCCTCGCGAAATAGGGCCGCGCCATGACCATCTCCTACACGAGCGAGAAGGTTTGGTGGAAGGAACCGCTCGAGCGCACCGAGCTCATCTGGATCGTGATCGCGCTCATCTGGTGCCTGATCATGTTCTTCATGATGCCCTACTGGCACATCTACGGGCAGCAGAACCTGTCGAACGAGGCCTACCGCGCCAAGCCCGAGGACTTCGCGAAGAAGGCCGAGGACATGATCGCCAAGTACAAGGTGCGCGAAGAGGGCCCGGACAACCTCAAAGTGCCGGTCGTGCATCCGCCCGCGGGCAGCGACGTCTACCTGATCGCGAGGCTGTGGAGCTGGCACCCGATCCTCGAGCTCGAGGCGGGCAAGTCCTACCGCATCCACCTCATGTCCATGGACTGGCTGCACGGCTTCTCGCTGCAGCCCGAGAACATCAACATCCAGGTTCACCCGGGGTATGACCACGTGCTGACGGTCACGCCGACCAACCCGGGAACCTACTCGATCATCTGCAACGAGTACTGCGGGGTGAACCATCACACGATGGCGAGCCGGCTGTACGTCGTGAAATAGGGAGACGTCATGGCCGTGAACCGGATGTTCAGGACCGACCCCGCCACGGGGCTGGTGTTCCACGAGCCGGCCGAGAAGCTGATGCGCTGGAACGCGGTGGCGGCGGTCGTGTCGCTGCTGGTCGGCGGCCTGCTCGCCATCGGGGTAGTGCTCACGCGCTGGCAGGCGGTGCACCTCTTGCCGCCGGACATGTTCTACCAGGTGCTCACCGCGCATGGCATCAACATGCTGATCTTCTGGATCATCTTCTTCGAGATCGCGGTGCTCTACTTCGCTTCCTCGACCCTCCTCCGGTGCCGCCTCGCCGCGCCGAAGATGGCCTGGCTCGGGTTCATCCTGATGCTGCTCGGCGCCCTGATCAACAACTACTCGGTGCTGCGCGGCGACTCGAGCGTGATGTTCACGTCTTACGCGCCGATGGGCGCGCACCCGACGTTCTACCTCGGCCTCATCCTGTTCGCGGTCGGGGCGCTCATCGCCTGCTTCGTGTTCTTCGGCACGCTGGTCGTGGCGCGCTCGGAGCGCACCTACCGCCACTCGGTGCCGCTGGTCACGTTCGGCGCGATCACCGCGGGCATCATCGCCGTATTCACCATCGCCGCCGGCGCGATCATCCTCATCCCGACCTTCCTCTGGTCGGTGGGCCTGGTCGAGCACATCGACTCGCTCATGTACCGCACCATCTGGTGGGCGTTCGGGCACTCGTCGCAGCAGATCAACGTCGCCGCGCACGTCTCGGTCTGGTACGCAGTAGCGGCGATCGTGTTCGGCGCAAGACCGATGTCGGAGAAGGTGAGCCGCACCGCCTTCCTGCTCTACATATTGTTCCTGCAGCTGGCGAGCGCGCACCACCTGC
>Ga0180104_1000270_pt1 | contig 10777 bp, 10 predicted proteins | sample EasRiv730_16_1Da_FD_121791 | JGI IMG/M metagenome (GOLD analysis project Ga0180104, IMG submission 121791) | Soil microbial communities from meander-bound floodplain in the East River, Colorado, USA - East River metaG ERMLT730_16_1Da | ecosystem: Environmental > Terrestrial > Soil > Floodplain ... | reverse complement strand
GCGAGCCTCGCCGAGATGAGATCGTAGACGCCCGGCGCGGACACGAGCTCCTTGCGCCGGATCCGTTCCGCGAAGCGCTTGCGCCTGGCTGCGGTCATTCGTCGTCCTCCATTACGCGGGCAGTGGGCGCGCATGCCGCGCACGCCACTCGGTCGCAATCAGCACGGCCGCCAGCACTGCGCCCGCCAGATCGATCCAGCCTGCGCCCGGGAACCCGCGCCCGGGCAGGATCAACATGATCGCGGCTGCCGCGAAAATGCACCGTTGGAGTACGCCGAGCTCGCGGAAGAAGTACCCGCCGATCGCCGCCGAACCGAGCCAGACCCCTACGGTCGCGCTTGCGACCCCGATTGCGATGTCGAGGGGCGTCCCGATGAGAAGCAGCGTCGGCGACCACGCGAACATGAACGGCAGCGCGAACGCCGGCCAGCCGAGCTGGCAGGCGCGCCAACCCACCTTCATCGGGGGCGCCTGCGCGATGTGTCCGGCGGCATAAGCGGCCATGGCGACCGGCGGCGTGATCATCGACAGGCAGCCGAAGAAGAACACGAACATGTGCGCCGCCATCGGCGGCACGCCGAGCTTCACGAGCGGCGGCGCCGCGAGCAGCGCGACCAGGAGGTAGACGCCGGTCGTCGGCAGCCCCATGCCGAGGACGATGCTGATCACCGCCACCGCGACGAGCAGCAGCGGAACGCTGTTCTCGCCTAGCTTCACCAGCGAGAGCCCGAGGCCGAGCGCAAGACCGGTGATGTTCAGCAGGCCGATGACGCAACCCGCCACCGCGCAGATCACGAGGATCTCGACCGAGTCGCGGCCGGTCTGCGCAAACGCGTGCACGATGCCGCGGAGGCTCAGGCGCTGGCCCTTGTAGCCCCGGACCGCGGCGAACGGCAGCATCGCCGCCGCGCCCCACAGGACCGCCTCCTCGGCCTGCATGTTCGTGTTGAACATGAGGTAGAAGAGCACCACGAAGGGGACGAGGAAGAACCAGCCCTCCCGCACGACTTTTCCGACGCGCGGCAGCGTGGCCGGATCGAGCCCGCCGATCTTGCGGCGCGCCGCCTCGTAGTCGATCTGCGCGAAGATCGACACGTAGAAGAGGATGGCCGGCACGAGCGCCGCGAGCGCGACCTCCGCATAGCGCACCTGCAGGTTCTCGGCCATGAGGAACGCGGCGGCGCCCATCACCGGCGGCATGATCTGCCCGCCGGTGGAGGACACCGCCTCGATCGCGCCCGCCGTGGTCGGCGTGTAACCGGCCCGCTTCATGTTCGGGATCGTGATGATGCCGGTCGACATGACGTTCGCGACCGCGCTGCCGGAGATGGTGCCGAAGAGCGCGGAGGCGACCACCTCCACCTTGCCCGATCCGCCGCGGTAGCGCCCGAACGCGGCGCTCGAGATGTCGGTGAAGAACTCCCCGCCGCCGCACACTTGCAAGAGCTTGCCGAAGAACATGAACGCGATCACCGTCGTGCAGGCGATGATTAGCGCGATCCCGAGCATGCTGGAGGTGTCCAGCGCCAGGTAGGTGAGGAGCCGGAAAACCGACACCTGCTTGGTCTGGAACATCCCCGAGAAATAGTGTCCGAAGAGCGCGTAGGCGAGGAAGAACGCGAAGACGAACACGAGCGCGATGCCCGCCGAGCGCCGGCACGCGTCGAGCAGCAGCACGAGGATCACGACCGCGAGCGTGATCGCCTCGCCGCGCCGCGAGAGCACGTCCGCCTGGAGCGTCGGATAGCGGATCGTCAGCCAGGCGCCGGCGCCCAGCGCGACGAGCGCGAGCGCGATCCGGTACCAGCGCGGCGTCGCGTCCTGCTGCCAGCGGAGGAAGCTCACCGCGAGCGCGAGCCCGAGCACCGCCGCGATGAACTGCTCGGTGTAGATCTGCCAGCCGAGCTTGAGCGGGACGTCGAAGCTCCAGAGGACGCAGGCGAGCGTGATGAGCGCGCCTGCGACCGCGGTCGTGCGGTCGGGCCAGCGCGGCGCGGCTTGGCTTGCGTCCACGCGCCTATTTCGCTCCGGGCCAGATGCCCTTCGCCTGGAAGAACTTGATCGCGCCCGGGTGATAGGCGATGCCGAGGTCCTTCGACATAAGCCTGGGGTCGAACTCCTTGAACAGCGGCGCGCCGGACTTCATGTCGCCCGGGTTGTCGTACATCGCCGCCACGACCTTAGCCACGACGTCGTCGGACACCTTGGCTCCGGCGAAGATGACGTAGTCGTAGACCAGCATCTTCGTCGGCGCCGGGACCGCGAGCATGCCCGGCTCGGGCTTCACTTCCACGACGTACGAGCCCGGGATGTACTGCTGCAGCGCGGCCACGGCCGCCGGCGAGTCGTCGAACCCGAGAAAGCGCAGCGGGCCGACCACGGCCTCCCACTCCTTCAGCACCGGCGAGCCAATGGTGGCGATGCTGGTCGCGAGCTGGCCCTGCTTGAACATGTCGAACATGCGCGGGAACGCGGGGACCAGCACCTGCTTGGTGTCGGCCGGCTTGAGTCCCGCGTTGGCAAGATAACCCTCCATGAGCACGCGGCCGAGCGGGTTGCCGGAGAAGCCGGCCGGCGTCGGCTGGCCCTTGAGATCCCGGATCGACTTGATCGGGCTATCGGCTTTCACCACCAGCCCGTTGTACCAGGGCACCAGGCGCGCGACGAGGCGCAGCTCCGGGTTGGGCCGCTCGACGATCTCCTTGCCCTGCACGAGATAGCGCGCCTCGACCAGGTTCGCGACCCCGAAGTCGATCTCGCCCGCGTTGACGAGCGGCCCGTACTGCGCGACGCCCGCCATCGGCTGCGGCCGCATCTGCACACCGCCTTTGTCGGAAACGACTTTCGCGATCACCGTTGACAGCTGGGCGGTGGCGCCGGCCTGCGTCGTGCCCATGCCGACGACCTGCGCTGCGGCGGGCGTCGCGATCACCGCTGCAACCCCTAGTGCGACGATGGTTCTGAGCATTGCGATCTCCCGGTGTAGGGCGCGGCACCGCCGCGCCACGCTTGCCTCGTCCCGAACTACTGCACCTTCTCCGCCGCCCGCAGCGCCTCGATCATCGAGGTCTTGAGCAGGAACGCGCGCGCCCTGGCGGGGTCCTCGGCGGTGCGACGCATCTCGTCATGGCTCGCCGTGCGCACCGCCGGATCGCGCTCCTCCAGCAGCTTCTTGTTGCGCGCCGTGTTGGCGTTGATGTAGTCGATCGCGATCGGGCGCCGCTGCCGCTCGTAGAGATCGAGGATCTCCTCCCCCGCCTCGCCCCGCAACACCTTCACGAGCTTGTCGGCGAGGTTGCCGCCGTCGTGCAGGCCGCCGTTCATGCCCATTCCACCGAGTGGATTGTTGATGTGCGCGGTATCGCCGGCGAGGAACACCCGGCCGACGCGGTAGCGCTTGGCGACGCGCTGGTGAACGCGGTAGATCGTGCGGTGGGCGGTCGCGTAGGTCTCCGACCGCGCGCAAACGCCCTGGAGCCGCGCCTCGGTCGAGGCGTCGGAAACGACGTCCTCGTCGCGCTCGTCCACGCGCGTCGGGAAGAGCACGCGCCACAGGTCGGGCGTGCGCAGCAGCACGCACCACTCGTCCGGGTCAGACACGTAGTTGACGTACGAAAGCCGCGCGAGCTCCTGCGCAAAGTCAAATGCCGTGCTCGCGACGTAGAAGCGCTCGGGATAGGTGAAGCCCTCGAACTCGACGCCGATCGCCTGGCGCACCGCACTCCAGGCGCCGTCCGCGCCAACGAGGTAGGTACCGGAGAACGTCTCGCGTCCCGCGCCGGTCTCGCACTCGACGGTCACGCGATCGGCGCTCTGCTCGACCGCATCCACCTTGCAGCCGAAGCGCACCGTGACGTGCGGGAACGCCTTCAACCGCTCCGCGACCAGGCGGGTGAACTTGTACTGCTCGGCCTGCACGCGGTAAGGGTGGGCGGTCTCACCGCGGAGGCACGCCATGTCGAACTCGGCGAAGAGCCCGGTGCGGCGGTCGCGAAAGGACGTGTGGCGTGCGATGAGCCCCTGCGCCTTCAGCGCGGGGGTGAGCGACGGGTCGATCGCGTCGAGCATGTCGAGCGTCGGCGGATGCCAGGTCGAGGCGCGCAGGTCCTCGGTGAGGTCATCGGCACGCTCGAGCACCGTCGCCGGGATACCGGCGTGCGCGAGCTCGAGCGCGACCGCCATACCGACCGGGCCGGCGCCGGCGATCAGCACACGGGCGTCCGACCGCGCGGTTCGAGGCATCCCTGGCGATTCTTCTGCGTGAACAAGCCGGCGGGATTGTACCGAGCTAAACTGGGCGCCGCTGTGCGAGCGCCGCCACCGAAGCGGCGTTGCGAACCAGGAGACGCCGAACCATGCTCGATCCGGTGCTGCTGTCGCGGCTGCAGTTCGCGTTCGTCATCGCGTTCCACTTCCTGCTGCCGGCCTTCACGATCGGCCTCGCCTCCTACATCGCGGTGCTCGAGGGCCTGCACCTCGCGACGGGCAAGGCAGTCTTCGTGCGCATCTCGGCCTTCTGGATCAGGATCTTCGCCGTCTCGTTCGGGATGGGCGTGGTCTCGGGCATCGTGATGCCGTTCCAGTTCGGCACGAACTGGAGCCGCTACTCGGACGCCACCGCCAACATCGTCGCGCCGCTCATGGGCTACGAGGGCCTCACGGCGTTCTTCCTCGAGGCGGCGTTCCTCGGCGTGCTTCTGTTCGGCCGCAAGCGCGTGCCGCAGTGGGTGTTCTTCGCCGCGGCGCTCATGGTAGCGCTCGGCACACTCTTCAGCTCGTTCTGGATCCTCGTGCTCAACAGCTGGATGCAGACGCCGGTCGGCTACGAGCTGGTCGACGGCCGGTTCGTTCCGACCGATTGGCTTGCGATCCTCTGGAACCCATCGTTCCCGTACCGCTTCCTGCACACCGTGGTCGCCGTCTATCTGACGACCGCGTTTACCGTCGTCGGCATCGCGGCGTGGTACCTGCGGCACAGGCGCTTCGTGCCCGAGGCGCGGACGATGATCGCGATGGGCGTCGGCCTTGCCGCGGTGCTCGTCCCCGCGCAGGCGCTGATCGGCGACGCGCACGGACTGAACACGCTGGAACACCAGCCGCAGAAGCTCGCCGCGATGGAGGGGATCTGGGAGACGGGCGCGCGGCAGCCGGCGGTGCTGTTCGCGCTTCCGGACGAAGCGGCCGAGGCCAACCGGATGGAGGTGGCGATTCCCGGCCTGGCGAGCCTCTACCTCACCCACGACTGGGACGGGGTCGTGCGCGGGCTCAAGGATTTTCCGCGCGACGAGCGGCCGCCGGTCGCACCGGTGTTCTTCGCGTTCCGGCTGATGGTCGGGATGTGGGGAATCATGTTCGCGCTCACTGCGTGGGCGCTGTGGCTCGCCTGGCGCCGGCGGCTGTTCGACTCGCGCACGTATCTGCGCGTGGCGACCTGGTGCATCCCGGCCGGGTACGTCGCCGTCACCGCGGGCTGGGTCACCACCGAGGTCGGCCGACAGCCGTACGTGGTCTACGGTCTCCTGCGCACCGCCGATGCGGTGACGCCATCGCTCACTGGCGGTGACGTGCTGGTGTCGCTCATCGTGTACGTGCTCGTGTATGCGGTCGTGTTCGGGGCCGGCGCGTACTACCTCGTGCAGATGGTCCGGCGCGGCCTGCCCGAGACGGTCGACGGCCACGAGCCGCGCCTAGACGAGCGGCCCGCCCGTCCGCTGTCCGCCGCGACCGACGTCCCGACGGGAGGACGCCGATGACGCTCGATCTGGTGCCGATCTGGACGGTCATCCTCGCGGTCGCGGTATTCATGTATGTGCTGTTGGACGGCTTCGACCTGGGCGTCGGCATCCTTTTTCCGTTCGGCCCAGACGATCACAGCCGCGACCTGATGATGGCCTCCGTCGCCCCGATCTGGGACGGCAACGAGACCTGGCTGGTGCTCGGCGGCATCGCCCTCTTCGCGGCGTTCCCGCTGGCGTTTGCAGTCATCATGCCGGCGCTCTACTTCCCGATCCTGGCGATGCTGCTCGGCCTGATCTTCCGCGGCGTCGCGTTCGAGTTCCGCCACGCCGCGCAGACGAGCCGCCGGCACTGGGATCGCTCGTTCTTCTGGGGCTCGCTCGTCGCGACGTTCGCGCAAGGCTGCGTGCTCGGGAAGTTCGTCCAGGGCTTCGAGGTGTCCGGGCGCCAGTACGTCGGGACGAGCTGGGACTGGGTGGACCCGTTCGTCCTCGCGGTCGGCGTCGGGCTCATCTTCGGCTACACGCTGCTCGGTGCAACCTGGCTCGTGATGAAGACCGAGGGCGCGCTGCAGGACTGGGCGCGCGGGAAGGCGCGCGCGAGCCTCTTCGGCGTGCTCGCCTTCATCGCGATGGTGAGCCTGTGGACGCCGTTCATCGACGAGCGCATCGCCGCGCGCTGGTTCGGGTGGCCCAATCTCGCGCTGCTCGCGCCGGTGCCGCTCGCGACCGGCGTGCTCGCCTGGTGGCTGTGGCGCGCGCTCGCGCGCGGGCGCGAAGCCGCGCCGTTTCTCGCCGCGATGGGCCTGTTCGCGATGTGCTACCTGGGACTCGGAATCAGCCTGTTCCCGTACGTCGCGCCGCCCTCGATCACGCTATGGGACGCGGCGGCGGCGCCGCAGTCGCAAGCCTTCCTGCTGATCGGCACGCTGTTCCTGCTGCCGATCATCTTCACCTACATCGGCTGGTCGTACTGGGTGTTCCGCGGCAAGGTGCGCGCGGATTCGGGATACCACTAGTTCTCCGACAGCAGCGAGCCCCAGCCGTAGCGCCTGTCCTTGATGCCGCTCTCGCGCAGCGCGTGCCAGTAGGTCGCGGTGTTGATCGCGATCACCGGCTTGTCGAGCCAGAACTCGGCCATGGCCGCGACCTCCGCCATCGCGAGATTGGTGCCGACCTGCACGATCGCGTCGACCTTGCCCCGGTTCACCTCCAGGATCGCGTCGCGCAGCCGCTGCTTCGTGACGTGCGCGATCAGCATCGGCCCGGCGCATTTCAGGCCGAGGAGGTTCACCACCTCGAAGCCGCAATCGGTGAAGAACCGGTGCACCTGCCTGTCGCCGACGGGCATGTAGGGCGTGACGATGCCGAGGCGCCGGGTCTTCTTGCCGTAGGCCTTGAGCGCGGCGCGGCACGCGTCCGAGCCGAGCGTCATGCCGACGCCGGCGATCTTCTCCATCCGCTTCTGCAGCTTCTTCTGCCCGTCCCGGCCGTCCCAGAACGTCTCGGCCGACATCCCCATGATCACGTGATCGGGGCTGCACGTCTTCACCGCCTCGATCGCCGCCGGTACGGCGGCGCGGATGTTGTTCAGCATCACCATGAACGTCCGGTCGTCGGTGACTTTCGTGTCCGGGATGATGCAGCGCGAGAAGTGGTTCGTCACGCCGTGCGGGCGCATCGAGTCGTACTCCGGCTGCACCGACGTGTTGGTGGACGGCGCAATGACGCCGAACTTCATGCGGTAGCCGAGCGAGTCCCTGCTCACGATCTCTTCTCCCCGAGGAACCAGCAGTCTGTTGAAAGTCGGTTTCCCGACGCGGGGCTTGCATTCATTGCGGATAGCCTCTAGAGGGAAACCGGGTTTCAACAGGCACTGGATTAGGGGGCAAGGGGGATGTATCCCCCGAATTTCAATTTCCTGTTAGCGCGAAAGCGCGGCGATGATCGCGTCGCGCTCGAGCACGTCCGCGTATTTCTGCTGCATGTCGAACAGGCTCGCCTCGTGCGGCGCGAGCGCCCGGTCGCCGACGCAGTCACGCGCCACGATTGGGCGAAAGTTGTAGCTGATCGCGTCCACGACGGTTGCCCGCACGCACCCGGAGGTCGTGCACCCGGTCACGACCACGGTGTCGGCGCCCTGCTGCACGAGCCACGGCGCGAGGTTGGTGCCGAAGAACGAGGAAGCCTGGTTCTTGCGCACCACGAGCTCGCCTGCCCGCGGCGCGAGCTCGGGCACGACCTGCCCGGCGGGATGGCTCTCGGTCAGCATCAGCAGGCGCGGCTGCTTGGTCGCGAAAATCCCCCCGTCGGAGCCGTCGTCCGCGTACACGACGCGCGTAAAGGCCACCGGCAGCTTGCGGCCGCGGAAGAACTCGAGAAGCCCGACCGTGCGCTTGACCGCCGGGTCGATGTTCCCGCCGCCGAAGAGCGCCGGGTCGTTGAAGCCGACGGTGAAGTCGACGACGAGCAGCGCGCTCCGGCGCCCGAAGCCGATCGGGTTGCCGAAGTTCTGCTGCTTGAAGATGTCGCGGTCGCTCATCCGCGCAGTGCTCATCCGATGTGCCCGGCGTGGTTCGCGAGGTACCAGGTCGCGATCTCCTCGCGAGTGGTCCACCAGACGTCCGCGTGTGCCCGGGCATGCGCCAGGAACTCGCGGAAGCACGGCATCCGGTGCGGATGCCCCGAGACGTGCGGGTGCAGGCCGATGTTCATCATCCGGCCGGTCTCGGCGCTCTCCGCGTACAGCTCGTCGAAATTGTCCTTCAGCATCCGCGCCGCGTCCCAGGTCGTCATCGCGCGCCGGTGGAAGAAGGTGAAGTCGTTGATCTCGATCGAGTACGGCGTGTTGACGATCGGGCCGTGGTCGGTGTGCACGAGATAGGGCTGGTCGTCGTTCATGTAGTCGCAGAAGAACACGAGCCCGTGCGCGGCGAGAAGGTCGGGCGTGCGCGGCGTGCTGCGCAGGCTAGACGAGAGCCAGCCGCGCGCCTTGCGCCCCACGACCTGCTCGTACGCATCGAGCGTCGCCTTGATGAGCTCCCGCTCCTTGGCCTCGTCGAACGTGTGGCGGGTGAGCAGCTCGCCCTGCTCGTAGTTGTGCGCGACGAGCTCCCAGCCCCGCGCCTTGGCGTGGTCCACGATCTCGCGCCGCTCGAGGGCGGTCTTCGCGTTGATCGTGCACGAGAGCGGCACGCCCGCCTCCTCGAAGAGGCGGAACAGGCGCCACACGCCGACGCGCTGCCCGTACTCGCGCCAGGTGAAGTTGGGGAAGTCGGCGACGTTCCCCGGCAGCGGGTCGGGCAGCATCGGCGGCCCGCCCGCGTAGTAGGGCTCGCGCGAGTCCTTGACGAGGTCCCAGTACTCGCAGTTCATCGTGACGACGACGGCGAGGCGCTTGCCGTGCGGCCAGCGCAGCGGCTTGCGGTTGACGATCGGGGACCAGTCGTAGCGCATGGCGGCGAGGCGGCATTCTACAAGAGGCCTCGCGACGCGCCGCCGCGGGATGCTACGATGTCCGCAGACCAATACAGTCAGTGAGGCTTTCCGCATGGCTATTCCCGCCGACACGCGCAGCATGGCGCTCTTCTGCGACTTCGAGAACCTGGCGCTCGGCGTGCGCGACGCGAAGTACGACAAGTTCGACATCAAGCGGGTGCTCGAGAAGCTGCTGCTGAAGGGCTCGATCGTCGTCAAGAAGGCCTACTGCGACTGGGAGCGCTACAAGGGCTTCAAGGCGGCGATGCACGAGGCGGCCTTCGAGCTGATCGAGATCCCGCACGTGCGCCAGTCCGGCAAGAACTCCGCGGACATCCGCATGGTGGTCGACGCGCTCGACCTCTGCTACACCAAGAGCCACGTCGACACCTTCGTGCTGCTCACCGGCGACTCCGACTTCTCGCCGCTGGTGTCGAAGCTCCGCGAGAACGACAAGATCGTGATCGGGGTCGGCGTGAAGAACTCGACCTCCGATCTGCTCATCGCCAACTGCGACGAGTTCATCTACTACGACGACCTGGTGCGCGACCAGCCCAAGCGCGAGAAGAAGGCGCGCATGCAGCGGCGCGAGAAGCCCGCTGCTGGCGAGGAAAAATTGCAGGCGCCGAAGCCCGACGAGGAGAAGCGCCAGCAGGCGCTCGACCTCGCCATGGAGACGATCGAGGCGCTGTTCGGCGAGCGCGGGTCGGAGGAGAAGATCTGGGGCTCGATGGTCAAGCAGGCGCTCAAGCGCCGCCAGCCCGGCTTCAACGAGTCCTACTTCGGCTTCCGATCGTTCTCGCGCCTGCTCGAGGAGGCCGCCGCGCGCGGGATGATCGAGGTCGAGGAGGACGAGAAGTCCGGCGGCGTGATCATCAAGCGGTTCAACCCCGACTGGTAGCGCTCGCGCGGCCGCGGCGCGGCCTCAGGTCCGTCACTCCGCCTTCATCTTCGCGTCGCGTGCGACCTTCGTGTACTTCTCGAGGTCGGACTTCATCGCCTCGAGGAACCGCTCCGGCGAGCCGGGCGTGACCGGCTCGAGACCCACCGGCAGCAGCCGCTCGCGCACGATCTGCGGATCGCCGATCACGCGGTTATCTCGACGTTCAACCGCTCGACGATCGGGCGTGGCGTCCCGGCCGGCGCGAGCACGCCGAGCCAGATGTCGACGGCGTAGCCCGGCAACGGGCCGCCTTCCGCGATCGTCGGGACATCCGGAATCACCGCCGAGCGGTTCGAGCTCGCGACCGCGAGCGCGCGGAGCTTCCCGGACCGGAAGTGCGGCAGGAGCGAGTTCACCGCGCCGATCGTGAAGCTGATCTCGTTCGCGAGCAGCGCCGGAATGATCCCGGCCGAACCCTTGTACGGCACGTGGACGAACTGGACGCCGCTCATCGTCGCGAGCAGCTCCGCGGCGAACTGATGGGGCGAGCCGATGCCGGCCGTACCATAGGTCAGCGTGGCGGGCCGCGCCTTCGCGGCGGCGATGAACTCGTTGAGCGTCTGCGCCGGGAACGACGCATTCACCGCGAGCACGAACGGAATCACGCCGGTGAGCGCGATCG
>Ga0180104_1000269_pt1 | contig 10787 bp, 8 predicted proteins | sample EasRiv730_16_1Da_FD_121791 | JGI IMG/M metagenome (GOLD analysis project Ga0180104, IMG submission 121791) | Soil microbial communities from meander-bound floodplain in the East River, Colorado, USA - East River metaG ERMLT730_16_1Da | ecosystem: Environmental > Terrestrial > Soil > Floodplain ... | reverse complement strand
CCACCCAGACGATGTAGGCGCCTGAAGGGCGCGTGACGCGCGTGCCGCGCGGGAACGAGTCGGCAATGATGCCGCGCGCGGCGTCGACCTGCGATTCGAAGCGGCGCCTCAACTGGCGCAGCGAACGCTCGTAGCCGCCGGATTCGATCAGCTCCGCCACCGCGAGCTCGACCAGCTCGTTCTGCCCGCCGCTCGACATGAATTTCAGCATGCGCACGCGGTCGCGCCACCGCCCCGGCTCGATCCAGCCGACCTTGAGCCCGGGGCAAAGCGTCTTCGAGAACGAGCTGCACAGCATGACATTGCCGCTGCGGTCGAACGCCTTCGCCGGCCGCGCAGGGGAATGAGAGGAGGCAGTGCCGAACTGCAGCTCGGCGTAGATGTGGTCCTCGATCAGCGGCACGCTCTTCGCCGCAAGCAGCTCGACCAGGCGCTTCTTGGCCGCGTCGGACATCGAGGCGCCGATCGGGTTGGAGACGTTGGGCATGACGAGCACGGCTTTCACCGGGTGCTCGGCGAGCGCGAGCTCGAGCGCCTCGAGCGAGATGCCGCTCCTGGGGTGGGTCGGGATCTCGAGCGCGCGCAGCCCGAGGCTCTGCAGGATCTGCAGGAAGCCGTAGTAGGTCGGCGATTCGAGCGCCACCAGGTCGCCGGGCCTGGTCACCGCGCGCAGCGCGAGGTTGATCGCCTCCATGCAGCCGGTGGTGGTGACGAGGTCGCGGTAGTCGATGCGGCAGCCCCAGTCGAGCGCGCGACGCGCCACGACGCGTCGCAGCCGCTCGGTGCCCGGCGGCAGGCCGTAGCGGCCGAGCGCGCCGCGATCGCGGCGCGCGAGCGAGCAAAGCACGCGGCGCACGCGCTCGAGCTGGAACAGCTCCGGCGCCGCGCACGCCGAGCCGAACGACACGACGTTCGGGTCCGAGGCGTAGGAAAGAACCGCGTCGGTGAGATCGTCCACCTCGACGTTGAGCGCGCGCTTCGGCGGCCGCGACGGCTCGGGCTCCTGCACCGCGGCGCTCCGGCGCCGCACGTAGTAGCCCGATTGCGGGCGCGCCTCGATGACGCCGATGTCCTCGAGGCGCCGATAGGCCTGCAGCACCGTGGATACGCTGACGCGCTGCTGGTTCGACAGGCGCCGCACCGAGGGGACGCGGTCGCCCGCGCGCAGCGTGCCGACGCGGATCAGATCCTGGATCTGGTCGGCGAGCTGGTGGTAGAGCGGCGTCGTTTCCAGCATGAAGCAATCCTCCCAAGCCGGCTGTACTGCGGCCAGACACAGTTAGCGGCGGCGCAGGCCATAACAGTGGTTCAGAACGTGGATTGTTACGGGCACAGTTTACGGGACGTGAAGCTGTTTCGCGTTACCGCGCCGTCCTAGGCTTTGCGCCATGGTGCTGCGATTAGAAGACAACGACTTCCTGCGGCTGCGCGGCGCGCGCGGCATGGCGATCGAAGTCATGGACGGCCGCGTCTGGATCACCGAGGACGGCAGTACCGCCGACCGCTTCCTCGGCGTGGGCGGCCGCTACCTCATCGGCGGCGACGGGCTGGTCCTGGTGGGCGCCGAGAGCGCCACCGAAGTGAGGCTCGTCAAATGAAAAGACTTCTGGCGGCTTATCGTCTCTGGAAAACCCGGCGCGAGCTGCACGCGCTCAGCGACCACATGCTGCGCGACATCGGCCTGCGCCGCGATCAGCTTCAAAGTCTTCAGATCAAAGCGAACGCCCCGGTTTCCCGGGGCGTCGCAGGCTCTGCAGTGCTTCCCGACCGCGCCTAACGCCCCTTGCCGATCGGCACCTTGGAGTTGGCGTTGCAGGCAGCCGGGTTGTACCGGCCGTAGGCCTGCAGCTCGTCGGACGTTTCTTCCTTGTAGGGCGTGCGCAAACCCATGCAGATCTTCTCCTTCGTCTGCAGATCGCCGTCGCACACGAAGTTGTTCGGGTCGGTGGTGCTGCCGCCCTGCGGGCCCACATAGATCGCCCGCTGCGGGAAGGGACACAGCACGCGGAAGCCCGTCGTGCGCACCAGCCGGTCCGGTGCGACGCCGTTCTCCACCCAGTTGATCAGCTCCGACACGAAGTTCTGCGCGTTGTGGCCGAGCCCCGGGATCATGAAGAAGCGATACCAGTCGTGAAGCGCGTCGAAATCCGGCGTGCCCCGGGCGAAATGCGCTGCCACGCGCGTGTAGAAGTCGAGGTCGTTGCGCCAATGAATAGCGGCGTCAGCGGTGCCGTGGTAGACGATGATCTTGATGCCCTTGCCGTGCGCGGCGCGCAGCTTCTCCGGGAAGTCCACATCGGTGTAATCGGCCGTCCTTTGCGACACCAGCAGCGCGGCGTCCTCGTAAGTGACGGCCTTGCTGACGTCCACGCCCGCCGCGGCGGCGAGGTCGATCGATTCCTGATCCTCGTACAGGTTGCTGCCGGCGAAGGTATTGTCGAACATCGTCCAGCGCAGCACCTGCGTCGTGCTTCCCGGCGTATTGGTGCCCGCGCCGCCTTGGTTGGCGCCGCGATCGTAGGCGTGCCAGATGCGCTTTCCGTGGCTATTGCGCGGTCCATCCCAGGCGCGGTCGATGCCTGCGGCCTGGATCTCGTCCAGGCAGTTCGGCGCCGCCGGCGCGTTGGGCTGTCCGCAGACGTTGTTGTGCGCGCTCCACGTGCACTCGCGGGGGTCGCCGAGGAAGCCGTCCGCCACGCCGTCCAGTAGGTCGCAAGCGGCGATCATGGTCGCGTTGACCGCATTGTTCTGCGCCGTGGTGATCGCACTCGTCTGCTGGGAGACCTTCTTCCTCACGACACTGCCCCAGGCATCGGCGAGGCGGAATTTCTGCCAGTGATGCGCGGGCGCGCCGATGAGGGCACCGTCGTACTCTTCCGCGAAATTCTGGATCTGCGCCCAGCCCATGTGACCGCCGCCGGAGAACCCGTTCCAGTATGTCCGCTGCACCGCGCGGCCGTAATAGGTCTGCGCCAGTTGTTTGGCAAGGCGCACGGCGACGGAGTTGGAACGACCGCCCGACCAGTCCTCGACCTTCCCGAGGTTGAGCCTCTCGCCCTGAATCACTCCCCAGCTGTCGCCGGATCCGCTGTCGGCCGTGCCGTGGCCTGAATCCGTGCCAGCGCCGATCGCCGCGGGATTCATCTGAATCATGCCGGTGAGGCCCGGCACGCTGCCCTGCGCACCGCCGCCGGCGGTCATGATCAGGCGCCCGCCCCAGGCTGCGTCTCCAGCGTTGGAATTGAGCGGCAGCGCGATTCCGGCGCGAATGTGCTGGTAGCTGTCGACCGCGGGATAGGGATCAGCGTAGCCTGCCGCAGAGCCGCGCAGGGCGGGGTCGCGCCAGACCACGTTCACCATGCAGTACGCTCGCGGCGGATTGCCGGTGGTCTGCTGGACGGCAGTCGCTGAAAAGACCGCCGGGTTGCCCGCAAGCGGAGCCAGCGTCGGCAGCGCCTCGCAGCTCGGGAGCTGCGCGGTTGCCAGGCCGGGTGCGAGCAGGGTTGCCGCCAGTCCGACGACCGCGGCCAAACGCATCGTGCTCATGATGTGGCTCCTCCGATAGTGAACTATCGCCCACGATTGTTTGGAACCCAAACAATCTTCGTCAACAAGGCTAGTCCCGGTTCCGGCGATCGTCAACGGGAATTCCATGCTACGGGCGCACAGCCCGCATGAACTTTATTGCATTGAAGCTCGATTGAATCTGCACTGGCCGCGCGAAGTGCGCTGCGAGATTCAACGTTTCTTCAGCGCGGCGTGCTCGCCGAGCCGCGGCTCGCGCAGGTTCGGGCGCGCCGGCTCGTCGCGGAAGCGGATCGGCGGCGCGAGGTGCCGGCGACCCGACTCGTCGGTCAACATCAGCTCGCGCGCAGCGTCGAGCGCTTCGGGCAGCGTGTTGACCGGCGCGTAGCAGACGTCGAGCGGGGCTAGGAACGCGAGGTTTTCCGCGAGACTTTTCTCTTTGAATTTCTTCTCCAGAAATTCCATGACCGGTTGCTGATGCGGTCCTGGCCGCTCGCAGAGCGGCGCCAGATCCGGCCGGCCAAGCGCGCCGAGCAGGCTCTTCACGAACTTCATCTCCTGCCCGCCGAGCGCGAGGTGGCGGCCGTCGGCGGTCTCGTAGAGGCGGTAGAACGCCGAGCCGCCGGTGGTGCGCTCGTGGCGCGGGTTCGGCTGGCGGTTCTCGGCGAGTGTCGGGCCGAGGATGTTGGGCATGCCGGCGAGCATCGAGTCGTGCATGGCGATGTCGATGTAGTCGCCCTTGCCGGTGCGTTCGCGCCGGAGCAGCGCCATCAGCACGCCGGCGAGGCCGTGCAGCGACGCCAGGAGGTCGGCGAGCGGCAATCCCGGAATCGTCGGCTTGCCGTCCGCGCCGAGCGTCATGCTGAGCACGCCGCTCAGCGCCTCGACCGCGAGGTCGTGCGCGGGACGGTCGCGGTATTCGCCCTGCTGGCCGAAGGCGCTGATCGAGCAGTAGACGATGCGCGGATTGCGCGCGCGCACCTGCTCGTAGCCGACGCCGAGGCGATCGACCACGCCCGGGCGGAAGGACTCCACGAACACGTCCGCGGTGTCGCAGAGCTTGAGCAGCGCCTCGCGGTCCTGCGGGTCCTTGAGGTCGACGACGACGCTTTTCTTGCCGCGGTTGAGATTGCGGAAGTACACCGTCTCTCCGCCGTCGCGCGGGCCGAGGTGGCGCGTGGGCTCGCCTTCGCCGGGCGGCTCGACCTTGATCACCTCGGCGCCGTGGTCGGCGAGCGCGAGCGTGAGGTACGGCCCGGGCAGGAACAGCGACAGGTCGATGACGCGGATGCCTTCGAGCTTCATTTCTTCAGCGGCTCCGCGGCGACGGGCAGCGGGCGCTCGCCGTCGATCTTCACCGGAAGCGTGAGCACGCGCAGGCCGGGTCGCTGCGGATGATCGATGGCCTGGACCATGCCGCCCGCGGCGGCGAAAGGATTCGCGAACGCCTGGCGCATGTCGTTGACCGGCCCCACCGGCACGCGCCCGGACAGCGCCTTCAGCCAGTCCACCGTTGTCTTTCTTCGAAATTCCTCATCGAGGGCTTCGGTAAGCGCGGCGCGGTTCTCCAGGCGCGCCGCCATGGTCGCGAAGCGCGGATCCTCTGCGAAATCTGTTCTTTTCAGGGCTTCGCACAACGACATCCAGAAGCTGTCCTTCATGCACATGACGAAGATCCAGCCGTCCGCGGTCGCGAAGGTCTGCACCGGCGTGAGCGAGTAGTGCGCGCTGCGCGGCTGGCGCGAGCTCGGCTCGCCGCCGTTCAGGTACCACGTGCCCATGTAGCTGAGCTGGTGCAGCGCCACGTCGAACAGGCTCGCGTCCACGTCGCAGCCCTTGCCGGTGGCCTTCGCGCGCAGGAGGCAGGCGAGCAGCGCCGCGACGCCGGTCATCCCGGTCATGCAGTCGATGATCGAGGTGCCGAAGCGGCTCGGCGCGCCGCCGGGCTCGCCTGTGAGGTCCATCAGGCCGGCCTCGGCCTGCATCAGGAAGTCGTAGCCCGGCCACGACGCGCGCTCGTTGTCGCGGCCGTAGGCGGAAATATGCAGGCACACAAGCCTGGGATTGATTTTTGCAAGACTCTTGTAGTCCAAACCCAGCTTCTGGGGCACGTCGCCGCGCAGGTTGTTGACGACGGCATCTGCGTCCGCGACGAGGGTCTGGAATCGGCGCTTGTCTCTGTTCAGGTCGAGCGAGACGCTCTTCTTCCACAGGTTGAGGCACTGGAAGTACTCGCTGTCGTCCTCGCCCAGGAAGCGCGGCCCGACGTGGCGGCTCGCGTCGCCGCCGGCCGCGGCGTTCTCGACCTTGATCACCTCGGCGCCGAGCCCGGCAAGGAACATCGTGCCGTACGGCCCGGCGCCGAAATGCTCCACCGTGAGGATGCGAATCCCTTCGAGCGGCTTCACAGGCGCTTCAGCCGGTAGAGAAGCTCGAGCGCCTCGCGCGGCGTGAGCTCGTCCGGGTTCACTTTCTGCAGCTCCTCGCGCAGCGGATCGATCGTTGGTTCGGGTTCTTCTTCATGCTTTTTCGAGAACAAATCCTCCTGATTCCCTCGGGCCAGGCTCGAGTCTTCGAGGAGCTGGAGGTATTTCTTCGCCTGCCGGATCACCAGCCGCGGCACGCCGGCGAGGCCGGCGACCTGCAGCCCGTAGCTGCGGCTCGCCGGTCCTTCCTCCACCGCATGCAGGAACACCACCGTGTCCTTGTGCTCGACCGCGTCGAGATGCACGTTCGCGACCTCCTTGTACTCGAGCGCGAGCCGCGTCATCTCGAAGTAATGGGTGGCGAAGAGGCTCAGCGATCTGTTGGTTTTCACCAGGTGATTGGCGATCGCCCAGGCGAGCGCGAGCCCGTCGAAAGTGGATGTCCCGCGTCCGACCTCGTCCATCAGCACCAGGCTCTTCTCGGTGGCGTTGTGCAGGATCGCCGCGCTCTCGGTCATCTCCACCATGAAGGTCGAGCGGCCGCCGGCGAGATCGTCGGCGGCGCCGATGCGCGTGAAGATCTGGTCGACCGGGCCGATGCGCGCGGCGCGCGCGGGGACGAACGACCCGATGTGCGCGAGCAGCACGATCAGCGCCACCTGGCGCATGTAGGTCGACTTGCCGCCCATGTTCGGGCCGGTGACGAGGAGCAGGCGCCGGGTCGGCGACAGGCGGCAGTCGTTGGCAATGAAGCTTTCGATCTGCCCCTCCACCACCGCGTGGCGTCCCGCTTCGATCTCGATCTTGATGTCGTCCGCGAACTGCGGCCGGGCATAGTTTCTTTTCTCGGCCACAGAAGCAAACGTCGACAGGACGTCGACCTGCGCCAGCGCCCGCGCGATCTTCTGCAGGCTGGGCAAATGGGGTTGCAGGTTTTCGAGCACTCCTTCGTACAAGGACTTCTCCAGCGCGAGCGCCCGGTCGCGCGCGGAAAGCGCCTTGTCCTCGAATTGCTTGAGCTCCGGCGTGATGTAGCGCTCCGCGTTCTTCAGCGTCTGGCGGCGGCGGTAGTCGTCCGGCACCTTGCCGATGTGCGAGCTGGTCACCTCGATGTAGTAGCCGTGGACGTGGTTGTAGGCGACGCGCAGGTTCGGAATGCCCGTCCGCGCCTTTTCTCTCGCTTCCAACGCGACGAGAAATTCGCCCGAATGCGTTTGAAGCTGCCGCAGCTCGTCAAGGTCCGCGTTATAGCCGTCGGCGATCACGCCGCCGTCGATCACGCGCGCGGATGGCTCCGGGTGAATGGCGTGCTCGAGGATGAAAAGCGCTTCTTCGGGCGTCGCCAGATCGGCGATCAGCTCTTTCAGGAGCGGCGCCGCATCCGGCAACGCGGCACGCAGCTCCGGCAGAAGCTTCAGGGAGTCGCGCAATCCCGAAAGCTCGCGCGGCCGGACGCTCTTGAGCGCGAGGCGGGCGGTAATGCGCTCGACGTCCGAGAATCGCCGTAGTGTCTTTTGAAGATTTATGGTTTGCAGTGCTGTGACCGCGTTGTGACGTGAAGCAAGAACGGCTCGGTCGCGCAGCGGATGGTGCAGCCAGTGCCGCAGCAGCCGGCTGCCCATGCCGGTGGCGCACTCGTCGAGCAGCGAGAAGAGCGTCGGCGCGGGCTCGCCGCGCAGGGTTTCGGTGAGCTCGAGATTGCGGCGCGTGGCGGCATCCAGGCGCACGTACTCGCCCGCGCGCTCGGCGCTCACCGCGCTGACGTGCGCGAGCGCCTGTCCCTGGGTCTTCGCCGCGTACTCGAGCAGCGCGCCGCAGGCACCGATGGCGAGCGTCATGTCCTCGCAGCCGTAGCCCGCGAGGGAGGCGGCGCCGAGCTGCTTCAGCAGCTTCTTCTTCCCGCTTTCGATGTCGAAGTGCCATTCCGGCAACCTCGTGACGAAGTAACCGTTAAGACTTACGTCGTTCCTTACGAGGATCTCCGCGGGAGCAATCCTTCGCAGTTCGTTCTCGAGAGCCTGCGGCGCTACTTCCGCGACACGCAGCGCCCCGCTCGCGAGCGAAAGCCACGCGAGGCCTACCGTGCTTTTATCTCTATGAAGAGACAAGAGAATGTTGTCGGCCTTGTCGTCCAGCAGCTCGGAGTCGGTGAGCGTGCCCGGGGTGACGATGCGGGTGACTTTCCGATCCACCGGCCCCTTGGAGGCCGCCGGGTCGCCGATCTGCTCGCAGATCGCCACCGACTCGCCGAGCTTCACCAGCTTCGCCAGGTACTGCTCGACCGAGTGCACCGGCACGCCCGCCATCTTCACCGGCGCGCCGGCCGAGGCGCCGCGCGAGGTGAGCGTGAGGTCCAAGAGCCGCGCGCCTTTCTCGGCGTCGTCGTAGAACAGCTCGTAGAAGTCCCCCATGCGGTAGAACACCAGCAGATCGGGGTACTCGCCCTTGATGCGCAGGTATTGCTGCATCATGCGAGTCGTGCCAGGAAGATCTGCCGATGGACGAGAGTTTTCGCTGTTGCTGTCGGCAGTTACTGGATCGTTGCGTTCCATCGAGCTCATCAGTGTTTGTTGACAGCCTGTGGCGCACATGTTCCAGCACGCGCATCTGAGATGCAAGCAACGGAGATAAAATGGCGGCGTTGAAAAAATCGACGAAGTTCAGAAGAACGGCGCGAACCCCCGAGGCTGAAATAGATGTACGGTCGATCGAAACGCTCTGCTAGCCACGCCCGCCGTCGCATCCTCGCGTTCTTCCGCAAGCACCTCATTGAGAGAGCAGCGAAGGCGTCCCGGCTGCCGATGCGGTCGGCGCGCTGGGCAGTGACTCGACCAGGGGATGTCGAATCGTTCTAGGCCGTCGGCGTACGGATCGCGCTCGCCTTGAGGTAGGACTCCTGAGTGGAGAGGATGTGCTCGCGCAGCAGCGCCTGGGCGCGGCGCACGTCGCCGGCCGCGATGCGCGCGAGGAGCCTGCGGTGGTTCTGCTGGCAGTGCTCGACGTCGGCGTTCCCCACCGGGAGCCGGTAGCGAAGCGCCTCGATCCGATGGCCGACGAGCGCGTACGCGTCGGCGACGTGGCAATTGCCGCTTGCGCGGATGATGGCCTCGTGGAACTCGGTGTCGAGCGCGTGCACCGCGCGCGGGTCGCCGCCGCGCTTCGGCATGCGCGCGAGGTTGCCCTTAAGCGCGCGCACGAGGCCTTCGCGGTCGCGCCGCATGGCAAGCGCGAGCGCCTCGGTCTCGATCATCTGGCGGAAGGCCGTCAGCTCGCGCACCTGGTCGGGGGCGAGGGCGAAGACGAACGTGCCGCGCTGCGGCTGGATGTCCACGAGGCCGTCGCGCTTGAGCTGCAGCAGCGCCTCGCGCACCGGCGTCTTCGACACGCCGAGGTTGAGCGCGAGCGCCGCCTCGGAGAGCTGCTCGCCGAACGCCAGTCGCCCCTCAACGATCGCGGCGCGAATGCGCTCGACCGCGAGGTCGGTGAGGCTCTTGGGTCGCGCGAGCTTCGCATGCACACTCATATCTGATATATCATATACGAGTTCAGAGGAGGGGTCTTGGCCGGAAAGCCGGGAACGGTGGCAGCGGCGGAGGCGTGGTTCGTCGCCGCGAACCGCTGGGCCCTCATCGCGTTCATGGCGGCCATGGCGGTGCTCGTCTTCGCCAACGTCGTCTCGCGCTACCTCCTCAACGCCTCGATCATCTGGGTCGAGGAGATCACCCGCTACATGATGGTGTGGGTCGGCTTCCTCGGCTCGGGCCTGGTGCTGCGCCTGGGTGCGCACATCGGGGTCGACGCGCTGCAGGACGCGCTGCCGCCCCGTGCGGCGCAGATGCTGCGCGCGGCGATCGTGGCGCTGCTTGCCGCGACCTTCGCCGCCATGACCTGGCAGGGCGTGCGCTACGCGGCCTTCGCCTGGGACCAGGAGACGCCCGTCCTCAACTGGAGCACCGGGGCCATCTACCTCGCGATCCCGATCGGCTCGGCGCTCATGCTCGTGCACCTCGCCTTTATCGCGCGCACCTACATCGTCGCCCGCGAGTACCCGAAGGATGAGTCGTTCCGCCCGGAAGAGGAGGTGCTCTGAACGCGGCGCTCCTGCTCGTCTTCCTCGCTGCCCTCGTGACGGGCGTGCCGGTCGCCTTCGCGATGGTCATCGCAGGCATCGCGGCGATCTTCGTGCAGGGCTCCATCGATCCGATGGTCGCGGTGCAGAACATGTTCGCCGGCATCGACAGCTTCCCGCTGCTCGCCATCCCGTTCTTCATCCTCGCCGCGGAGCTGATGTCGGGCGGCGCGCTGACCGAGGTGCTGCTGCGCTTCGCGGGCCAGCTCGTCGGCCATATGCGCGGCGGCCTTGGGCATACCAACGTGCTGACGCTCACGTTCTTCTCCGGGATCAGCGGCTCCGCGCTCGCCGACGCCGCGGGGCCCGGCTCGATGCTGATCCGCATGATGAAGAAGGCGGGCTACCCGGCCGAGTACGCCGCGGCGCTCACCGCGGCGACCGCGATCGTCGGGCCGATCATCCCGCCCTCGATCATCATGATCGTGTACGCGCTCACCGAGACGAGCGTCTCCATCATGGGGCTGTTCCTGGGGGGCGTGGTCCCCGGGCTGATGATCACGGGCTCTCTCCTGGCGGTGAACCACTGGATCAGCGTGCGGCGCGACTACCGCTCGAGCGAGCGCCGCGCCACGCTGCCCGAGATCGCCCGCGGGTTCGTGCGCGCGCTTCCCGCGCTCGTCCTGCCGTTCATCATCCTCGGCGGCATGCACCTCGGCATCTTCACGCCGACCGAGGCCTCGGCGGTGGCGGTCTTCTACGCGCTG
>Ga0180104_1000268_pt1 | contig 10803 bp, 7 predicted proteins | sample EasRiv730_16_1Da_FD_121791 | JGI IMG/M metagenome (GOLD analysis project Ga0180104, IMG submission 121791) | Soil microbial communities from meander-bound floodplain in the East River, Colorado, USA - East River metaG ERMLT730_16_1Da | ecosystem: Environmental > Terrestrial > Soil > Floodplain ... | reverse complement strand
TCTTCATCGCCGCGACCGCGGTCATCACGGTCGAGTAACCGACGATCGAGCCGAGCCGCGGGTAGTAGTTCCACCGCTTCTGGGACGCCGCGAGGAACTTCTTGTGCTCCGGCGTGTTGATCGCGTTCCACGGATAGCCGGTCACGTACCAGCCGTTCGGCGTCTCGTCCTTCAGCGGATCGAGGTACTCGGGCTCGCCGGCGAGCAGATTGAAGACCTCGCGTCCCTTGAAGAGCCCGCGCGTATTGCCCTCGCGCACGAAGCGGGTCAGGTCCGCGCCGAACAGCGATGAGAAGATCGCGTCGGGCTTCGAGTCGGCGAGTGCCTGCACCACCGCGCCGGCGTCGATCTTGCCGAGCGGCGTCGCCTGCTCGGCGACGAACTCGACGTCGGGCTGCGCCTTCTTCAGCAGTTCCTTGAAGGCGCGCGTCGCGGACTGACCGTACTCGTAGTTCGGATAGACGATCGCCCAGCGCTTCTTCTTGAGCTTCGCCGCGTCGGGCACCAGCATCGCCGTCTGCATGTAGGTCGAGGGGCGCAGGCGGAAGGTGTACTTGTTGCCGCTGTCCCAGACGATCTTGTCGGTGAGCGGCTCGGCGGCGATGAAGAGTACCTTCTTCTGCTTGGCGAAGTCGGCCACCGCCAGTCCGACGTTCGACGCGAACGTGCCCATGATGAAGTGCACGTTCTCGCGCGTGAGCAGCTCCTCGGCCATCCGCACCGCCTCGCCCGGATTGCCGCTGTCGTCGCGCGAGACGACCTCGAGCTTGCGGCCGAACACGCCGCCGGCGGCGTTGACCTCCTCGACCGCGAGCTCCCAGCCCTTCTTGTAGGGCTCCAGGAACGCGGGGAACGTCTTGTAGCTGTTGATCTCACCGAGCTTGATCGTGCCCTGCGCCGCGGCAGGTCCGGACACGGTCGCCGCGAGCGCCAGGACCGCTGCACCGACCAACATTTGCTTAAGCGCCATCATGTTCGCCTCCTCCACTTTTGCTGCTGCCCGAGGGCCGCACTATACCTAGTGTGCGCGCCGGTGTCCGCCGTCAATGCAGCCGCGCCGCCGCCGCGACCCCGCCCACCACGCGCACGCGCGATTGCAGCACGATCACTGCGCCCCAGTCGAGGCCGCGTCCGAGCAGATCATCCGCGCGCCGCGCGCCGCTCGCGAGCGCCCCTGCGACCGCATCCTCCGGCAGCGCGCCGACGTCCACGGTCACCGGCATCCGGCCGAGGTCGGTGTTGTCGTCCACCTCGAAGGCGGGCCGGCGCCGGATCGCGGGATGGTCGACGTTTACGGCATTCGCGATCATCGTCGCTGCCGCGTCGGCCGCCGCGGCAGTCGCTGCCAGCACGGTCACGCTGTCGGCGATGCCGAGGCTCCAGCTCCGTCCGCGCCAGCCGCTCGTCGCGACCCCGCGCACCGGCAGCGCATGCGTCACTTCGAAGGTCCCATCGATGGCGATGCGGTGACCGTGCCGCGTCGCCCGATCGACGTCCGCCACCAATCCGATCCGGAACGATTCGCCGGCACCGAGGTGCAACGCGATATCGCCGCCATTGTTCACATAGGCCTTGGTCACCTCACCGTCGCCGACCAGCGCACCCAATACCTCCTCGGCAACCGCCCCGGCCACTGCCGCCATCGGCGTGACGAAGACGTCGCGGTACGGCAGGCAGGCCGCGACCATTCGCCGCGCGACCGCGCCCTTCAGGTCAGTGGCAAGTGCGACTTCGCCGCGCAACGCCGGCAGCTCGCCCACCAGATCGTCGAGGACAGTGGCGAACTGCCGCCAGGCGCGCTCGTACGCTGCGGCGGCGGCTGCGTCGGCGCCGAACGCCTCCAGCACGAGGTCGATCGGCCCGTGCTGGAAGTGCCAGCGTCGCGCGTCAAGGCGCGCGCGCGTCGGACCCATCGAGCGGCCAGGGGTTCGCCGCGTCCCAGCCGACGACGCGGTGTCGCTCGTGCGCGAGGATGTCGGCGAGCGGGCGCACGCGGTCCATGTGCCCGCCGAGCGCCGCATAATCGGCGCGGCGCAGCGTGAACTCGATCGGCGCGACGATCGCGGGTGTCGGCACCCAGCCGAAGGCGTTCTGCGGCATGCGCATCACGTCCGCCATCACCATGATCCCGCCGCCGGGCCAGACGTAGGCCGGCGCACCACCGCAGGTCACGCGCGTGAGGAGGTCCTTGATCGAGCGGGTCAGCGCGATCGGGTTCTCGGTCACGCCGGCGCGCAGGCTCCCGCCCGCCCCGCCGAGGAAGAGCACCGTGCAGAGCGCCGGCTCGCAGTTCTCGCCGATGCGCTCGACGACCTTCATCACCGGCGCGGGAATCTCCGCCGGCACCATGCGCAGCGCCTCGTCCAGCACGAAGTACGCGTAGTCCTCGCCGGTGGTCGAGACCATGAGGATGCGCTCGCCCGGCCACGCCTCGCGACGGTCGATCGACTTGATGATCTTCAGCGGATCAGTGATGTCGGTGCCGCCCCAGCCGAGCCCGGGATTCGCGACCTGGAAGTAGCGGCCCGGCGTCGACTTGCGCCCGATCACCTTGATCCCGCCCGGCCGCATGTCGAGGAAGCGACCCGCCTGGTGCTCTGACAGCACGCCGGTGATGTGATCGTCGACCACCACCACCTCGTCGACGTGGCCGCGCCACTGCTGGGCAAAGATGCCGATCGTCGCCGAGCCGCAGCCGACGCGCATGCGCTTCTCCTCGACGCCGTTGATGACCGGCGCGTGGCCTGCCTGCACCACCAGCTGCGTGCCGCCCTCGATCTGCATCTCCACTGGCTGGCGGTTGCCGAGCGACAGCATGACCTCGCAGGTGACGCGGCCCTCCTTCTTGCTGCCGCCGGTGAGGTGGTGCACCCCGCCGAGCGACAGCATCTGCGAGCCGTACTCCATGGTGGTCACGTGCCCGACCACCTCGCCCTGGCAGCGCACCGGCGCGCACTCCGGGCCGAGGTAGCGATCGGTGTCGATCTTCACCTTGAAGCTGCAGTAGCTGAAGATCCCCTCGGTGACGACCGTCACCATGTCGACGCCGGCCTGCGGCGAGGCCACGATGAACGGCGCCGGCTTATAGTCCGGGTAGGTCGTGCCCGAGCCGACGCCGGTCACGAACACCGGGGCCTTCCCCGTCACGCTGCCGTCCCAGGGCTCGCCGCCAGCGAAGGGCACCACCGCGCCCTGCTCGTCCAGCGTCCGCGCCATCAAGAGCAACGGATCGACGCGCGTCAGCGCACCCGCGACGTTCGCGTAGCGGTCGCACGCGCCCGCGCGGCCCGCGCTGATCTGGCACAGCACCGGGCACGCGTTGCAGACGATCTTGCCGGGCTGCGCCTGAAGGGCGTCTTCGCCGGGAGGTTCGCTCAACGGGTCGGCGTGGGTCGTCATGGCTCAGAAGTGCTGGATGTGCAGCCCGCCGTCGACGTGGAACGCGTCGCCGGTGTTGAACGGGAGCGCCCCGCTCGCAAGCGCGGCCACCGTGCGTCCGACGTCGGCGGGCTCGCCCCAGCGCCGCACCGGCGTGAAGCCGTCAGCGATCAGCGTGTCGTAGCGTTCCCGCGCGGGGGCAGTCATGTCGGTGCGGATGATGCCGGGCCGGATCTCGAAGCACATGATGCCCGCGTCCGCGAGCCGCACCGCGAAGAGCTGGTTCATCATCGCGAGGCCAGTCTTGGCGAAGCAGTACTCCGCGCGGTTCGGCCCGACGATGCGCGCATTCGCCGAGGAGATCGTCACGATGGAGCGCAGCGGATCGCCCGTCCCCCGCGACTCCGCGAGCATGCGCTTCGCCACCGCCTGCGTCAGGAAGAACGTGCCGCGGAGGTTGACCGCAAGCAGCGCGTCGAAGCTCTCGGGCTTCACGTCGAGGACGTCGCCCCGTACTTTGACCTGGATGCCCGCATTGTTGACGAGGCAGTCGAGCGTGCCGTAGGCGCCGAACGCCTGCTCGACCATCGCCCCGTGGCCGGCGATCTCCGCGATCGAGCCCTGCACGAACGTTGCGCGCCGCCCCTTGTCGCGAACCGCCTGCAGTGTCTCCGTCGTCGCCGCGTCGTCGACGAGATCATTCAGCACGAGATCGAATCCGGCATCCGCGAGGGCATACGCGATGCCGCGCCCGATCCCGCGCCGGGCGCCAGTAACGAATGCGACGGGCGGACGCGCAGCCATCTCAGCTCTGATTCGCGAGAAGCGCCGCGCGCACGCGGTCCGGCGTTGCCGGCGCATGGCGCAGCCGCACGCCGGTGGCGTGGTGGATCGCGTTGAAGATCGCCGGCGCCGTCGGGATGAGCGCCGGCTCGCCGACGCCCTTCGCCCCGTGCGGCCCGAGCGGCTCGGAATCCTCGACCAGGATCACCTCGATCGGCGGCACGTCGCCGATGGTGGGGATGAGGTAATCGTGCAGGTTCTCCGTCCTGCCGGCGTGGTATTCCTCCATCAGCGCGAGCCCGATGCCCTGCGCGATCCCGCCGTGGATCTGGCCCTCGACCTGCGTCGGGTTGAGCGCGCGCCCCACGTCGTGTGCGGCGACGATGCGCGCGAGCTGCACCGTGCCGAGCTCGAGGTCCACTTCGAGCTCCGCGAGTTGCGCGGCGAAGCCATAGGTCGCATACGGCACACCCTGGCCGTCCTTGTCGAGCGGGACGGTCGGAGGATTGAAGTGCCCCTCGGCCGAGAGCACGTCGCCACGCGGGTCGCGGGGCAGCTCGGCGAGGTCGATACGATGGTCGCCGTCAGCGTCCATCGCGATCAGCATCCCTTTCTCGATCCGGAGCCTCGCATCCGCGCGCGCCTCGGCAAGCGCAATCATTCTGCGTCGCAGCTCTGTGCCCGCCAAGTGCGTCGCGTTGCCCGACACGAAGGCCTGTCGGGACGCCGAAGTCTTGCCCGCGTCGGCCGTCAGGTCGGTGTCGCCCATCACATAATCGACCGCCGCCATCGGCAGCCCGAGCGCGTCCGCGAGCACCTGCACGAGAATCGTGTTCGAGCCCTGGCCGATGTCGACCGCGCCGTTGTAGAACATCACGCGGCCGTCCGGCCTGAGGCCGACGCGCATCGTGGACGGGTTGGCGATGACCGTGTTGCCGATGCCGTACCACATGCATGCGAGGCCGGCGCCGCGCCGCAGGCCCTTCAGCCGGCCGGCCGCTCCGACGCGGTGATTGAACGCCTCGGCACCGAGCACCGCTTTTTTCCAGTGCGGCCGCAGCGTGTCGAGGCACTGCGCCAACCCCGCGCTCGCCTTCAGCACCTGCCCGGTCGCCGTCGCCTGGCCCGCGCGAATCGCGTTGCGATGGCGGAACTCCAGCTTGTCGAGGCCGACCCGCTCTGCCAACTCGTCGAGCAGCGCCTCGTGGACGATCGTCGACTGCGGCACGCCGAAGCCGCGGAACGCGCCGGCAATCGGTCCGTTGGTGTACACCGCACGCGTCAGCGCGCGGACGTTCGGCACGGCGTACGGCCCCGAGGCGTGGATCGGCACCCGGTTCGCGACCGTGTTGCCCCAGGACGCGTAGGCACCGGTGTTGAAGTCGCCGGCGAAATCCGCGCCGACGAGGCGGCCTTCGGCGTCGCACCCAAAACGCGCGCGCATCTGCGCCGGATGCCGCTTGGTCGTCGACGCCATCGACTCGGGGCGCGTGTAGGCGCCACGCACAGGACGGTTCAGCTTCCAGGCGGCCACCGCGAGCAGCGGCTGGATCGAGATGTCGAGCTTGCCGCCGAAGCCCCCGCCCACGGCAGACGGCACGATGTGCACCTGGGTGTCCTTGATGCCGAGGACGCGCGCCACCTCCTCGCGGTCCATGTACGGCGTCTGGGTGCACGCGAAGACCCGGATACGGTCTCCCACCCTTTCGGCAAAACCCGCCTCGGGCTCGATGTACGCGTGCTCGACGCAGCTGGTCGTGAACTCGCCTTCCGCGACGTGCGCGGCGTGCGCGAGCGCCTGCTCGACGTCACCCTTCACGACGCGCCCGCGGATGAGGACGTTGTCTGGATTGCGCTCGTGCAGCGGGTCGCCGACGTGCGCAAGCGCGTTCTCCATCGCGGTCTGCGCGACCTCGGGCGTCCAGCGGACCGGAATGTCCGACTCCGGGATCTGCAGCACCGCGTGCATCTCGCCGACGAGGCCCAGCACCGCCTCGCCACGGAAGCGCACGCGACCGTCCGCCAGCACCGGCTGGTCCTTCACGTCGGGGAAGATGCCGAACGAGTTCACCGGCACGTCGCGCGCCGTGATGACGTCGGTCAGCCCGGCGTGTTTGGCGAACAGCGCCGCAAGATCGCCGATCTCGAACCGTGCCTTCGCGTGCGGCGACCGGACCACGCGCAACCAGAGCGCGCCATCAGGCCAACGGTCGGCGCCGAAACGTTCGTTGCCGGTGACCTTCGGCGCACCGTCGGTCTTCGGGGCCCGAGCACCGACCGCCGCGCCGACTGCAGGATCCGCGAGCGTCACCGCTCCGCGCGCCACCGCGAGCACGGCCTCGACGATCTTGCGGTAACCGGTGCACCGGCACAACACGCCGCCGAGCGCGTCGCACACCTCGCTCTCGCTCGGGTTCGGATTGCACCCAAGCAGATCGCGCGCGGCCATCAGCATTCCCGGCGTGCAGATGCCGCACTGCGCGGCGCCGTGCGCGAGGAACGCCTGCTGGAGCCGATCGAGCCGAGCGCCATGCGCCAGGCCTTCCACCGTTTGCACCGCCCGCCCCTCGACCTGCGCGACCGCCGTCAGGCAGGCGCACACCTGGCGCCCGTCGATGAGCACCGTGCACGCCCCGCAGTCCCCTGCGTTGCAGCCGACCTTCGTCCCGGTCAGCCCGAGCGTCTCGCGCAGCACGTCGGACAGACGCTCGGACGGTCGCGCGGCGACGCGCTGAGGCGCGCCATTCAGGGTGAACCCGACGGTCGCGATGTCAACGGGCTTGTTCATACGCCAGTTTCTCGAGCGCACGGGCGACGAGGGTTGCCGCCGCATCGCCGCGATACGCCGCGCTCGCGCGGACATCGGTGATGGGCGCGAGCGGCGCGAGGTGCGCCGGCGCGACGAGTGCGCCAATGCCCGGCCCCAGGGTGCGGCCTGCGAGCGCGGCCTCCAGCGCCGGCAGGCGCTGCGTCGCGGCCGAGCACGCGCCGACCGCGACGCCGCAACGCATGATTGCCCCGCTCGCATCGGACTCCACCGCCGCCGCGACCATCGCGATCGAGATAACGAGATACCGGCGCGCGCCGAGCTTGAGGAAAGTGGACCGCGCCCGTCCGCCCCACTTCGGCACGAGGACCGCGGTCACGAGCTCGTCGGGCGCGCACGCGGTCCGCCGGTTGCCGAGCACGAACTCGCCCAGCGGCAGCGTGCGCGTCCCGCGCACCGACGCGAGCTCCACTTCGGCGCCGAGCGCGAGCAGGGGCGGCACGCCGTCGGCCGCAGGCGACGCGTTGCAGAGGTTGCCGGCGACGGTGCCTGCGTTCTGGATCTGGACGCCGCCGACTTCCCGGGCGGCGAGCTTCACCGCGTCGAACCACGCGGGCAGCGGTGCCGCGACGAGCTCGCTCCAGGTCGTGAGCGCGCCGATGCGCCAATGCGCAGGCGCCTCGCGCACACCGCGCAGGCCGGCGAGCGCCGTGATGTCGAGCACGTCCTCCTCGATGGTCCGGCCGACGCGAGCGGGATAGAAGTCGGTGCCGCCGGCGAGCACCGCGCACGGTCCGGCCGCGCGGGCGCGCAGCGCGTCGTCGAGCACACTCGGGCGGAGGTAGCTTCCCATCGATGCACTGGCGGTGGCCGAGAGGTCGGCCGACTGTAGCGGAACCCCACCCCTCGTTCAACCGGCGCTTGCCTTGCGGGTCGCGCGCCCGGATCATCGGCGCGAGACCTGAAGGAGGAGAACGCCATGGAACCCGCTGCCCGCTACGACCAGCGCGCGCGCTACGACGCGCTGATGGACGTGGTCCGCAACCGCATGACGACGCGCCAATTCGACCCGTCGTACGTCGTCCCGCGGGAGCACTACGAGCTCATCCTGGAGGCGGCGCGGCACGCGCCCTCCGGCGCCAATGCGCAACCCTGGCACTACGTCGTGATCACCGCGGCAGCCACGAAGAAGGCGATCGCCGACTATTTCGTCGACGAGGCGCGCAGCCGCGCCAAGCTGCACATGAAGTTTCCGACGCCGAACTATCGCGGCCTCGAGACCGCGCCGGGCTTCATCGTGATCGCGAGCGACTTCCGCTGGACCCGCGCCTTCCCGGTGCTGAACGACGGCTCGGCGCTCGACCGCCAGTACCAGGAGAACGCCGAGCTCATCCTGCTGCAGTCGGTGGCCGCATCGACCATGTCGGCCCATCTCGCCGCCGCCGCGCTGGGGTACAACGTCTGGTGGGTCACGGCGATCGGGCAGGAGAACGCCCAGAATGCGCTGAAGCCGCTCCTCGGCATTCCCGACGACCTCGCGGTCGTCGACATCTTTTGCTTCGGACCGCCGGCGAAGCCGCCGTACAAGCGCTGGAAGAAGACCCTGCCGGAGATCATGTCTTGGGACCGGTTCAACGCCGCGAACTACATGACCCCGGGGCAGATCGACGAGTGGGTGCGCGAGAAGCGCCACCAGGTGATGTATCGCGACGAGAGCAAGGTTGACTGAGCCCGCTGCCGTCGGGCACACCGTCGCGCACACCTTTTGATTCGGCGCACACCGGCGCGGCGGCGCGCGCCGGTATAATGCGCCGCTTTGCGAGCATGGCCCCGCGCGAGGACCCGCGATGACCCACATCGTCACTGAGAGCTGCATCAAGTGCAAGTACACCGACTGCGTCGACGTCTGCCCGGTCGACTGTTTCCACGAAGGCCCAAACATGCTCGTCATCGACCCGGACGAGTGCATCGACTGTGCGGTGTGCATTCCCGAGTGCCCGGTCAACGCGATCTACGCGGAGGAAGACGTGCCGGCCGACCAGAAGGAATGGCTCGCGCTCAACGCCGAGCTCACCAAGGCCTGGCCGGTGCTTACGGACAAGAAGGACGCCCTGCCCACGGCCGAGGAGTTCAAGGACGTGCGCGAGAAGAAGCAGCTTCTGGAGCGCTGACCGCGGGCAAGGCGGCGCTCCACGCCGTGACCTGGACGCCATGCTGAAACTCGCTCACGGGCTCGCCTTCGAGGATCTGTATCGCCGCGAAGGTCTCGTCCGGCTCGACCGCCATTTCATCGATTACCTGGGCACGGCCGACGCCGCTCTGCGCGACCGGCTGGCCGCCGCCCGGAGCGCGGCCGAGGCCCTCACCCCCAAGGACGAGTCGGCGCTGATCCTGGCGCTCGCGCCGCACCTCGAGCGCTTCATGTCGCAGCTCTTCGGCATCGCGGACGAGGTGCTCGCGTTGGCGCGGCGCCACGACGAGAGCGCGCCGCTCTATGCGGTGAAGCGCCAGTTCGTGCAGCGCCGCGCCGCGACCAAGATCAAGCCCGACGAGGCCCAGGCGCTCGACGGGCCTGCCCTGGAGCGCGAACTACGCCGCGCGTTTGGCGGACGCTTCGACGAGCTCACCTACGCGCAGCACGTCACGCGCTGGCTCGCGCAGGAGGAGAACCATCAGCGCGAACTCGACCTCGCGCTACGCTACGCGGCGTGGGCGCTGCACACCGACGAGGGACGCGAGCACGTCCGCACCGGCGTGCTGTTCAAGGCGCCCGGCAAGACCGATCCCTACCACCTGCTCGCGCACGCGGAGCAGTTCGACCTCCACGGCGCCCCCGCCTTCCGGATCAAGCCCGATCACCTCCGGCGCCGCGAGGGCTTCAAGCTCACCGACCCCGGCACCAGCCTGGTCGGCGCGCTCGACCAGGCGAACTACTGCATCTGGTGCCACACGCAAGGCAAGGACTCGTGCTCCAAGGGACTGAAGGAGAAGCCCACGGCGGATGCGCCCGACCGGACCGTTTACAAGAAGAGCGCCTTCGGGGTCACGCTCGCCGGCTGCCCGCTCGACGAGAAGATCTCCGAGTTCCACACCGCAAAGACGCAGGGCCTGGCGATCGCCGCGCTCGCCATCATCGCGGTCGACAACCCGATGGTCGCCGCCACCGGCCACCGGATCTGCAACGACTGCATGAAGGCCTGCATCTACCAGAAGCAGGCGCCGGTCGACATCCCGCAGGTCGAGACGCGCACGCTCAAGGACGTCCTGCTGCTGCCCTGGGGCTTCGAGATCTACAGCCTGCTCACCCGCTGGAACCCGCTCAACGTCCGCCGGCCGCTGCCGCTCGCGCGGACCGGGCGCCGGGTGCTGGTGGTCGGCATGGGTCCCGCCGGGTTCAGCCTCGCCCACCAGCTGATGAACGATGGCCACACGGTGGTCGGCATCGACGGGCTCAAGATCGAGCCGCTGCCGGCCGGGCTCGCGGGCGTGAACGCAGACGGCAGCCGCACGGCCTTCGCGCCCGTCCGCGACGCGATGAGCCTGTACGAATCCCTCGACGAGCGCACGATGGCCGGGTTCGGGGGCGTCGCCGAGTACGGAATCACCGTCCGCTGGGACAAGAATTTCCTCAAACTGATCCGACTGCTGCTCCAGCGGCGGAGCCGAGTCGCCCTGTTCGGCGGCGTGCGCTTCGGCGGCACGCTCACGCTCGAGGACGCGTTGAGCGCCGGCTTCGACCACGTCGCGCTCTGCATGGGGGCCGGCAAGCCGACCACGCTCGACATCCCGAACGGTCTCGCGCGCGGCGTCCGCACCGCCTCGGACTTCCTGATGGCGCTGCAGCTCACCGGCGCGGCCAAGCGCGATTCGATCGC
>Ga0180104_1000267_pt1 | contig 10805 bp, 11 predicted proteins | sample EasRiv730_16_1Da_FD_121791 | JGI IMG/M metagenome (GOLD analysis project Ga0180104, IMG submission 121791) | Soil microbial communities from meander-bound floodplain in the East River, Colorado, USA - East River metaG ERMLT730_16_1Da | ecosystem: Environmental > Terrestrial > Soil > Floodplain ... | reverse complement strand
TGCCCGCAGCAATCTGCGCCGCTGACGGGAAGAACTCCCCCACCTGAGCCATGTCCTCGCCGGGGTCGGCGGGAGTGGCGGCGGTGACGACGGTGCGGTACACCTGAAGGAACGAGGCGTTGGCCGTAATGCCAGCGGGGATGGGTGTGGTGAGGCTCACGTCGCGGTTGGCACCCGCCGTGTTGCTCACGAGGATCCGCCCCGAGGGTGCGCCAATGAGTACGGCTCCGTCCTCGTCTCGCGTTCCCCACGCGAAGCGGTAGCCCACCGTGGAGCCTGTTGGGAGCCACCCCGCAGCGCCTGTCGTCGCGCCGCTTCCCTCCAGCCCCGGAGGCACCCCAGCATCAACCGGGTCCGTCGAGGTGGAGTCCATCCGCACCAGCCCGGAATCCGTTGTCGCGTAGAGGCCCCCTCCAGCCTCGGCAAATCGCATCGGGTAGCCCGTAGGGGGCGTGAAGGTACCCGTGTACCCCGCCACCTCGCCGTCGCTGATTCGCAGGCCCATCACCCCGTTGCTATCGTGGGTAATCAGCCCCCCCTCGAAGTTGGCCAACGCGTCGAAGTTCCCGGAGGAACTGGGCGCGTCCGGCTTCTGCCCACGGCGCGGCTCAATCACCCCCGGGCGGCGGATTACGGCGTTCTCGGCCGTCGCCAGTGCCCCGGGCGGCGCATCCAGTGGGTTGGCGGTGAGCCAGAGCCCTGCTGCCTTCACGTTGAGTGTCTGCTGGGCCATGAGTTCGGGCGGCTGGGAGGGAGTGCAGGCTGCGAGGAGGAGGAAAATGGGAAGGAGGCGCATAATTCGCGCCATTTACCACGAGGTGAGAATCCGGCGAGGTGGAATATTATTTCGCAGTTGTCTCCCCAACTACCAGCCGAATGAACCCCACAGCCCGGCGACGAGGCCGCCCCCGGAAATCTGCCCGCCCGCCTGCTGGGTATCTCCTGACACCCGAGACTGGAGCCAGTTCTTGGCCTTGTCCTCCAGCTCGCCCACGTCGTCCGCGAGGGCCTGCCAACGGTCATCCCCCACCGCCTTGAGGGCGCGTCGAGCCCCGCGCACCGCGAGCAGGCCGAATAGCTCCACGGGACACTGGGGGACTGGGGCGGTTCCCGGCAGGCACAAGTAGTCCGCCGTCGTAGCCACCTCGCCCACTGGGAGGGTGAAGGCATAACGCCAGTCGTCTGGTGCTGGCTCCGTCACGGTGAAGGAAGTTGCCAGCGTCTCGAATCCAGGTATGCCGCGCACCAGGTCGAGCGGATACGTGCCCGTGGAGAGCCCAGGCGGATTCTGATCGCTGAAAATCGTCCAGGCTGTACCCACGTTGCTCACTGAGAGAATCGGGACGTCTGCTGCGGCTACCAGTCGGTTCGGCCGTGCGTAGTAGGGCATAGAGAGAGTGCCCCCCACGTTGGGAACGGGTACCAGCACCACGTCGTAGTTCCGCAGGTAGTAGGAGTGCGGGGTGCCTGTAGTGCTGGTGTTCCCAATCTCCCGCGCTTGGTCCGAGGAGAGCTGCGTGAGGGGCTGTTGGTTGCCCGAGGTGTCGAGGTACACCACGTCCCGTAGAGTGCCCCCCGCGGCGCGCGAGGGAAGCCGGTACGCTGCCGTGCCGGAAACCACGGTCGTGGAGTACGCATAAACGAGGTGTTCCACGCGGGCCGCCGCCAGCATGGGTGCAATGCCCTCGCGGAGTTCCAGCGTGAGGGAGGAAAGCAGGAGCGTGCTGGTGAACCGGAGATCGTTATCCGGCAGAGAGCCGCGCTCCTTCATGTCCGAGAGGAGGGCTGTTGTGTCGTACTCGCTCACGGGGTACCTTCCGCCTACGGTTCAGGTGTCCGGGTTCGAGTCCCGGCCGGTCCATTCACGGGCCGGTAGCTCAATGGCAGAGCGTCAGGTGGGCTCCTCGGTCGAAAGACCCGGGGGCCCATCTGATTTCTGGTGCTACTCCCCCACAGAGGCGAGCAGTCCCGCCATGTCCTCGTCCCCCATGTGCTCCGGGTCGTTGCAGGTGCCCGCAGCGCACTCTGGGCACTCCATCTCCCCGGGCTCCTCGCCGCCGGGCTCCATCTCCACCTTCACGCCTCCGAGGCGCTTGCCGTCCGCCTTGAGCAGCTCGCCCATGATCACGGCGATGGCCTCCTGCACTGGGCTCTTCTCGGCTTCCATTGCGCTCCTCACAGGGTATATGTGAATTCGGTTCCGCCGGAGAGGTAGGCGGCGCTCACCGTGGCTGTGCCGGTGTCCGTGCTGGTAGCGAGTCCGACGTCGTTACCGGGGGAGCCGCTCGCCACCGCCGTCACCGTCACTACAGCGCCCGAGGACGTCGCGGTAACGATGGCTGCCATGGTGGCATTGGCGTTCATCTCCGAGGCAATGAGCGTGGCCGCCTCTGTATCCGTGAGGTTGGTGGTGTTCGTCGTCTCCGAAGCATCCGGCGCAAGGCCGATGTCCACCGTTACTGAGCCCTGCACCCCGCCCGTGAGCGTGGCCGCCGAGCGGGTTGCGGTGCCCGTTGCGGAAGTGGCCGAGAGGATGACGTTGCCTGCCGTCCCCTTGGCATCCCAGGCCAGCGTCACGTCTGCGGTGCTTCCTGCCGCAGTGAGCAGCGGGCCGAGCGTCCCATTCGCCTCGATTGCCGCCGCCACCGCCGTTGCCGCAGCGGTATCGCTGAGCGTGGTGGTATCCGTGGTGACGAGGGTGCCGTTCACGGTGACGCCCACGGAGCCCTGCGCGCCGCCGGTAAGGGTAGCAGCGGAACGCGTAGCCGTGCCAGTGGCAGAGGTTCCCGCGGCGAGCGTTACCGCGTTGCCCACCGTGCCCTTCGTACTCCACGTGAGGCTGACGTTGGTGGTGCTGCCCACAGCCGCGATGAGGGGGCCCAGGGTGCCGTTGGCCTCAATCGCTGCTGCCACAGCGGTAGCCGCGTCCGTGTCGCTGAGGTTCGTGGTGTTGGTCGTGACGAGCGTGCCGTTCAACGTCACGGCTACCGAGCCATCCGCTCCGCTAGCGAGCGTGGCCCCGGAGGCCGTGGCCGTACCCGCCGAACGGGAAGCGGTGAGCGTCTTCGAATTGCCCACCACCCCCTTGGTATCCCAGGTGATCAGCACTACCGCTGAGCCGCCGTCCGAGGCTGTTGCTTTCGCCGCGAAGGTGCCATCAGCGTTGAGGGCGGTGATGCAGTCGAGGGCCGTCTGCGCATCCGTTGCGTTGAAGACTACTGGGCCCACCGAGGTCCCATCCGTGACGATTGTCACATCACCAGTTCCGCCTGCGAGGGTGACGGTCCCGCTCGCCGCTGTACCCCCCACCCCAGTGAGGGCAACGGAGCCGGTAGCCGCCGTGCCGCCGACGTTCGACAGCGCGTAGCTTCCTGTAGCCGCCGTGCCGCCCACGCCGGAGAGGGCCACGCTGCCAGTCGCAGCCGCGCCCCCCACTCCAGAGAGGGTGACAGTGGCCGACGCAGGATCCTGGCTCGTGGTGAAGCTCTCGGCCACGTAGGAGCCCCCAGAGATGCCCTGGATGAAGTTGACGACCTTCTGGAGCGTCAGCCGGGAGGAATCCGTCTCCTTCCCCTTGAAGTCGCCGGAGCGTGCCCCTGTGACTGTGAACGTAAACTGCGACATGCGGACACCTCAGCAAAGCGGGGAAGGAAAGAGCGGCGCGGAGCCCCGGAGGAGGGTAGGAGCGCCGCCCTTCCCCTCCCTACAGGGTTGGTCCAGCAGGGGCTAGGAGTAGGTGACGCCCGTCAGCACCACCTGATGGGACGGCGCCTCGCAGAACGGGGTGAAGCTGCCGTAGATGCGCAGCTCGTGCGCGGCGATATCCGGAACCTGAAAAAACGGGCTGTTGCCCTCGGGGAACTTGAAGTCCAGGTCAGCCGCTCCCACCCGCTCCCAGTCGGACATGCAGATGATGTGCACCTGCTCGGGCTTCTGGAACAGGTGAGGCATGACGCGGGTGAGGCCCGTCTGCCCGTGGAAGACGATCTCCTCGATGCCCTGGACGCCCTTCTTCGCATCGTACCGGTAGTCGAAGCGCTGGAGGGAGCCGTAGTCGTCCGTGAGCCGCGTGAAGTAGGCCGGGGAGACGATGGCGATGGTGTCGTCCTCGAGCCCCAACTCAGCCGCGCGCTGCACACCGCCAATGATCTTTGCGAAGCCGGGGCTGCCGCTGCTGGAAATGACATTGCCGCGCCACAGCTCGTTGTCCGTGGCCGAGATGTTCCAGAAGGTCCCACTCTGGACGCGGATGGTGTAGTCGATGCCCGCCATGTCGTTGGTAGGGCTGGAGGTCTCCGCGAAGATCTGCATGCCCGACGTGATGTTGCCCAGGTCCGTCGCGTTGCCGCTCACCGCGAGCGTGCGCGTCGCCGTGTCGAGGTTGACGCCAGTGATCGTCACCGCCGCGTTGCTGTTCACCTTCGTGCCGGTGTAGTTGGCAGCGAACAGATCCAGCGTCATGTTTTTGCTGCCCGCCCAGCAGGCAGGGATGAAGCTGCCCGAGGTGATGACCCAGCTACGAGTAGTGCCGGAACCCGAGACGCTCTCGATGGTGCCCAGCCCCCGGCGCCCGTGGAGCATGTGCAACTCGCTCCGCTTCCCGCCAGACTTGGTGAGGCGCTGGACGACCAACTTGGTGGCCGCCATGAAGGCCTTCTCACCGGCCATGCTGGCCTTGGCCATGGACTCGTAGTCCACCTCGGCACGGCCGAAGATCTGGTACCCCTCGACGAGCGCCTGCTGGCTCTGGCCTGCGTTGCTGGAGAGCAGCGTGGTGCGCCCGTTGCGCGGAGGCGCATGAGTGAGCCCATGCTCCCACTGGAGTTCCACAGGCCGAGCGAGGAAATCGCCGAGTGCCGTGGCGCTCCCCATGGGCATCTCGCGCATGAGCTTCGCGGAGCTGGGAAGTTTGTTGATGAAGGGGCCCTTGTAGATGTTTTTGAAGTTGCCCGTCATGGTGCTGACGTTGTTCTGAATGGCCACGGTGCCTCGGGGCGCCTCTGAAGGCGCGGGAACGGGTGAAACCGGGTTGCTAATCCGGGCTTCGGGGTGCCGTTCCTTCCGAGGGGTGGCGCAGAACGTCCGCGCGGGCGCTACGGAAGACTTCGGGGGCCGCTGCCTGCACTCACACTGTAACGCTACCGCCCTTGTTTCTTCAAGTCCTTCCAGAAGTTGCCGGGGCGCTCCGGAGCTGCGGCGGTTTCCGGCACTGCGTTTTGCACCGGGGCAGGGGGCGCAACCATGCCCCGGGCCCTGGCCGCCTTGAAGCGCGCGACGCCCTTGCGGTTGATCGCCTTCCAGCCATCTTCACCGAACCATTCGGTAATGGCGGACTCCAGCGCGTCCACGTCCAACTCCTCCGAGCCCTTCTCGTTCTTCCGCGAGTAGAGGCTCTTGTGCTCCTCCTTCAGCCCCGCGCGCATGTGCTCCGCAGCCAACTCGGGGCTCACGGTGAGACCCTGTGCATCGGCGGCCTGATAGAGCATGGCGAGCCGGGAGAAGGCCACGCGGGCGCTGCTCTTCGGAATCTTGGCGATCTCCATGGCCTGCAAGAAGGTTTCGGCGAGCGTCTCCTTGTGCCGCTCCACCTCGGCAGTTCGCTTAGCCTCGTTCTCCTTGCCCTTTGCCTCCTCATCCTGCTGGGCACGCTCGGCCTCTTTGGCCTCCAGCTCGCGGATGCGCCGCTGCTCGGGGGTGAGGTCCATCTCTGCCAGCTTCTCGGAGCCCACTGCGTTGGCGAGGGCCAGTTCGTCGAGGCCAAGTTCCTTCAATGCCCCCCGAATTTCCTTCAGGTCCTTGGACTTGAGGCGCGAGAGGCGCTTCTCTACCTCCGCCTCCTTCTTCGCAGCCTCCTGGGCCCGCTGTTCCTGCTTCGAGAGGAGACGCGCGCTCTCAAGGCCCCGCTTCGCAAGGCTCTCGAGGTGGTTGCGGTCATACTCACGTTCCCCGTCCCCGAGGTTGGCCTTGTAGCGTGCCACGGCCTCCGCTTTGGTCTCTCCGGTCTGGAGCACCCCGGCCTGTGGAACCTCAGGGGCCGGGGTAGTTGGTGCGGCGATGGGTGTGGCGGTCGTCATACTGCGCCCTCCGGGGCTTGTGGTCGCTGCGGTTGTTCAGGCTGCTGCCCGGGCTGCTGGCCTTCGGACGGCACTCCGGGCATGGGTGGCGGCAGGCTGCTGGGCGCTGGCGGGCCACCGAGGAGCGCGAGCAGGTCCGGCGGCATGGCGCGCCACATGGCCAATTTGGCGTCTACCGCAGCGAGGACGGCCGTCACCACCTCGGGTCTCTCCTCGATTCCGGGCGGCGCGAGCAGGGCGAGGTGCTCGGGAATGTCCAGCCAGTGGGTGCGCGCCATGAGGAGCGGCGGCATCCGGCCCTCAAGCAGCCCTTCGCATTCGCTCTTGATGCGAAGCCGGTACGCCTCCTCGTACTCGAAGGGGCTCTCGTATTCGCCCGTCCGCATGAGGTTGACGACGTCCTCAGGCGGCATCTGAACGCCGAACTTCTGGAGGAGTTCCGCTATTGCCCACTTGTAGGACATGGTGCCGGTCCCCGCGGGCACTGGCTCCATCGCGATTTCGCGGACGTGCTGGAGGTCATCCTTGGTAAAGGACTTCAGCATCCACTGCTGAGCCTTGCCCTGAATGGCGGCAATGCGCGGAGTGTCCGCGAAGGCCTGGAGGATAGACAGTTCCAGCGAGGCGCAGCCCCGTTTGTAGGCGGTGAAGGAGGTCGCCAGCCCATCGTTGTATTCGCGCGCCTTCTGGTCCAGCAGCGCCATCGCCTGCGCCGCCATGCCCGAGAAAGGGGGCTCACCGGCAGCCGTCGAGTTCATCCCGAGGACTTGGAAGATCTTCTGAGACAACTCCTTCACCTTGGCGAACACCTCGGGCGGAATGGGTGGCACATCCAGCGGCTGTGGCATGTGCTCCTTCGACTTCACCGTGAGCACGCTTACCCCATTTCCAAGCGTCGAGTGCTCAAGCCCTGAGCCCTGGAAGTCAACGATTGGCCGCGTCCCCCAGCGTACCGTATGCGAGGCGATCACGCTCTCCAGCGCGTTGAGCAGGTCCGCGATGCCGAGCACATCGAAGACGTTCGCATACCCCATGGAGGTGGAGATAATGCGATCGGGCGCGCATGATTCGAAGGGCAGGCGGCTCTTACCTGCTGAGGTTTTGTAGGGGTTCCCGCTATCCTCCAGCCACGTCCCCTCGTTGAGGCAGCGGAACAGGCGGCCTCCCGGCAGCGCACCACTGTCCACATGCGCGAACAGGTACACGGGGATCATGTCGCCCTGGTTCGTGAGGTCCGTCACGCCGATGCGCAGGTCGAACCCATCGCCCAGTTCCGGTTCCCGCTCCTTCGCGGCTAGAATCTTCTCTGCCTTCTCGGGGTGCTGAGCGGCCAGCTCCCATCTGTTTTCCCATGTGCGGATGATTACCCACGGAGGGTTGCGCCACGTCCTCAGGCTCGGGTCTTTGGCCACGTCGAACGGGGTGAGGGGGAGCGTGTAGAAGTCGCCTGCGGTGCCAGCGGGCAGTCCGCTGTCGGGGTCGATGGCCTGCGTCTCGCCCTTGGTGGCATCCCAGAGGATGAGGCGAAAGCCCTCGCCCATCGTCATGGCGATCTCAAGCACCTCGTTGTCAATCGCCTCCGTGTCGTGCTCGCGGTGCACGTGCTCCAGAATGCCGCGCGAGGAGATGGCCTGCGCCCTGGCCTCGGAGTCGCTGTTGGCAGCAATGGGCGCCATCTTCGGGGCCTGTGCCACGATCATCGCCCGGGAGCGCTGCACTACGGGGCGAATCTCGTTCATCACCACCTTGAGATATTGGCCCTTGTCCCCACCCACCTGAACGCGGCTTGAGGCCTCGCCTTGGTTGTTCCACCCGTAGTAGTAGCGGCGGCCCTTCTCGGCCTTCTCGCCAATGCCCGTATTCCAGAAGTAGCGCCGCCAGTCCTTCCAGCGGGACATGAGTTCGGGCGCCAGTTGCTCGGGAGGCAACTTCGCCCAGTAGGTTTCCATCAGTACGTCCCCGTCCAAAACGAGTCATCCGTTACCAGCACAGAGTACGGGCAGACCCACTCCCGTAGCGCTTCTGCCGTAAGGGGCGGGCGCAGCGTGTACAGCGTGATCCATTTGATCTGCGCGATGCGCGGATAGGTCTCACTCATAGGCGATGGGCTCGCAGATTGCGGTGTTGGTTTTCAGCTCCGCGTGGACGTTGGGCCCCAGCATCTCGCTCGCGACGGGGCATGTCCGCTGGACTCCGAAGGAGGGCGCCGCATCGGCGCGCAGCAGCGCCTGCGTCGTGCGGCAGACCACCTCCATCTCGACGGGTCCTCGGGCGGGCAGTACCATGGAGCGCATCCCGCTGGGGCTAGAGCGAGATCGGCACGCGTTGCAGTGCACCCACTGGACGCCTCGGGGCCTGTGGAACACGGCGGCATGCAGCGAGGTGGCGCCCCAGGCGTCGGAGAGCTCATTTGCCCACTCTGACTTCACTCCCATTCGACGCTCCCGAGTGCCTGCTGCAACTGTTCGGCGGGACGGTACCTCATTGGGCGCGTCCCGTCATGCGCCGTGTTGTGGGTGTCGATTCCATAGTCCAGTGGAACGGGGCGGCGCTGCCTGTCTACGTGGTGCACGAGGTCCACCAAGGCCGCGAGGTGATCAAGGTGCCCCTCCTCAGTGCGCTCGAAGTCATTCCTCGCGAAGCGGTCCGCCCACAGGCCGATAGAGAGTTGCTTGCGTAGGCTCTTACAGCGCGGGTGCACCCACAACTTCCCCGCGGCGATGAGGGTGCGCAGCTCGTTCACCCGGCTTTCCAGGTCCGGCTTCTCTGCGTGCTGGAAGTGGAGGCCTTCGTTCTGGAGTTCCACAAGCTTCTCTGCTCCGTTGCCCGAGCCATCTCCCACGGAGGCCCACGGGAGCCAGTAGGTGCCACAGGGGCTCTTCCTCGCCTCTCCAGAGGGGCGTGGCCCCGGGCATGGCCACAGCGCACGCCGCTGCTTCAGAATGGCGTCCGCCAGCGCATCCGAGCGGGTGCGGTAGAGTGGCGGGGTTTCGGCTTCAATCACCAGCCGGGCATTCGTCCAGTCCCAGTAGCCGCCAATCCACGCGCTCGGGTCCCTCGTGAAGCCAATGTCGAGGCCGTCGTATGCGTCGTAGAAGAGAGGGCGCTCCAGTTCCCGCGTGTGCTCATCCCCCCAAGTGGTGCCGTCCGGCTCCTCGGGATTAGCGGGCTCCGTCCATTCAGGCACTACCGCTCGGGTAGCCTCCACCACGTGCATACAGAGGAACTCGCGGCGGAAGTAGGTAGTCCGCTTGAATTGCTCCAGCGTAAGGCCTCGGGTGCGCGCCTCTCGGGCGAGGAACTCCTCTACCTCCTCGGCGCTCATGCGCGGATGGTTGTAGATCGTCCTGTGCACGTAGCGGCCAATGGCCTTGAGCCCCTCGCGCACGCCCGAGGAGGGGTGCCCTGGTGAATCCGGTGGCGTTGTGGCGTACACGGAGCAGCCGCGCGTCGTGAGCGTCTGCGGCCGGCTTACCTCCTCCACCTTGGGGAAATCCGAGTAGAAGGCGCACTCATCCTTGATGAACAGGTGGGCCTTGGTACCGCGCAAATCCGTCTCGTGGCCGTTGTTCATGCCCGCAGCCTGGATTTCCGAGGGCGCGGCGCCATTCTGGCGAGGGAAGCGCCAGGTATGGTCCATGTCATTCGGTACCGGACGGAACTCAGGCGGCATGTCCTCGGTGAGCTGACCGATGGTGGGAACGATGATCTTCCGCACGCTGGTACCGAGCTGAGCGGCGTACTTCACGTACCGCGCAGGGTGACAGTGGGCGTACACCACTGCGAAGGTGCACCACTTCCAGGACTTTCCTCGCTGGCGCGAAATGTCGTCGTACCAGTCGTCCTTGGGAATCTCCCCGCGTTGCACGTCACAGCCAGCGAGGAAGGCGCGTATGTCCGCCAGTTGATCTCTGTCGAGGTACACCTCAAGCAGCGGCCACACCTCGCGGCGCCGCCAGAGCGAGGCTCGCGCGAGTTTTAGCGCTGCGGCGTGGACGCCTTCGGTCACTTCGCCCTTGCTGCCTTCTTGGCGTACTGCGAGCCACCTCCGGCCAACTTGGCGGCTTTGGCCTTCGTCACTGCGCCGCCGTGCTTCACTACGCTGGGGTGCGCCTTGTTCCAGCGCCGCCCGGTGTGCTTGCTACCGCCGCTGCGCGCGCTCACTTGTTCCTCCCCAGCACGAAGGCCACGAGCTGCTCAGGCGTGAGGGCAGCGAGTGGATCGCCGTTGTTGCCCTCTACTCGGTGCGTCTGCTTCGGCTTGGGCACGGTGAAGTCAAGAGTCACCTTCGCGGCCGCGATCTTGTCGGCATCCTTGGCCTCTGCGCTCTTCATGATTTTGCGCAGCGTGCGGCGGGCAAGCGGCGTATCGCGGCGCAACGACTCGCGGACGGCCTTGAGCCACTTCGGCGCGCCGCCAGGGTTGCCCGACACGCCCTTCTTGAACGGCTTGCCCGGAACCTCAGGCTTGCTGTTGTCAGCATCCTCCGACATTAACTCACCCCGCCAGAGAGTTGAGCGCCTGAGCGCGCTTGAGGGCTTCCACCTGCACGCGAAGCGCCTCTACCTGCTTCTGAAGCACCACCAGCGTGTCCGCCTCCTCCTTCGCCTCTTCAGCGGCGGTGAACGCCTCGCTCGCCTCCAGCGCGGACAGAAGGGCGATGGCTGCCAGCCCCAGCGCCGCGCTCGCTACAGCGGCCCACGGGGCGCTGATGGCTACCAGCACGCCAGC
>Ga0180104_1000266_pt1 | contig 10823 bp, 14 predicted proteins | sample EasRiv730_16_1Da_FD_121791 | JGI IMG/M metagenome (GOLD analysis project Ga0180104, IMG submission 121791) | Soil microbial communities from meander-bound floodplain in the East River, Colorado, USA - East River metaG ERMLT730_16_1Da | ecosystem: Environmental > Terrestrial > Soil > Floodplain ... | reverse complement strand
TGAATCGACTCGCGGAGGCGCAGCAGGAAGTCGAGGACGCCGTCGGTAGCAGGCTCGGAGCGGGGCGAACGCCGACGCCCGCGTAGCCCCTGCCCGTCTGCGCGTCACCTCGTGGCCTCTGGCCGCGAACGCTCACGACGTTACATTCGGCTCATTCCATCCGCCCGACCACGATATGCCCATCAGGAGCAGACCATGTCCACTACCATCCACCGCCCCCATCGATTGATTCCACTGGTGCTGTCGGCTGGCGCCCTCGCCCTGCTCGCCGGATGCGCGTCGGTGACGCCGATCGGCGACCTGCTCGACAATGCGGCACGCTACGATGGGAAGACCGTGCGCATCGAGGGGGAGGTGCGGGAGGCGGCAGGAGGGTTCGGGGTCGGTGCGTATCAGGTCCGGGACGCGACGGGCACCCTCCCCGTCGTGAGTGAACAGGCCAGCCCCCCTCGCACCGGCTCGAAGGTCGGCGTGAAGGGGAGGTTCGAGGCGCTGTTCACGCTCGGCTCCACGAGCCTGGCCATCCTGCGGGAGGACAGTCGCTCGGTCCCCTGAGGGCGGGCGCGCCGAGTCCTGACGCGCGATTCGTCAGGCCGCGCACATACTGGTAGCGCCGGCTCCGCCCCGAACTGCGGCGAGGTGGTCAACACAAATCAGGATGACGAGGTTGCCATGAGCCCAAAGAAGGAAGCGCGGAAGTCCGCCAGGAGCACCACCGCGACCGACAAGACGTCCCGGGGATTCACGGACGATGAACGAGTTGCGATGAAGGAGCGCGCCCGAGAGCTGAAGGCGGAAGCGAGCCGCGCCGCAGGCAAAGCGGACGGGGAAAGCGACCTGCTCGCGAAGATCGCCGAGATGCCGGAACCGGATCGCGCCATGGCCAAGCGGCTCCATGCGATCATCATGGCCAGCGCGCCAGCCCTCTCGCCGAAAACCTGGTATGGAATGCCCGCGTATGCCAAGGACGGCAAGGTCGTGTGCTTCTTCCAGAGCGCGCGGAAGTTCAAATCGAGGTACGCGACGTTCGGCTTCAGCGACGAAGCGCACCTCGACGAAGGCGCCATGTGGCCGACCTCCTTCGCGCTGAAGCAGTTGACCGCCGCCGAAGAGGCAACGATCGTCGCGCTCGTGAAGAAGGCGGTGAGCTGAAAACCGACGCGCCTTACTGCACAGCTCCATGATCCAGGGGAAAGCCACATCATGCGACGTCTACATCTCGCCGTACTCGTATCAACGGTCCTTACCGCACCCATATTCGCCCAAAACCCAGCGCATGCGCCGCGCGCAATCCTGCTCCCGGATACACTGGGCGCGAACTTCGCCGCGGCGGATACGCTCACCGGGACAAGCGGGCCCGCCGACTACGATTTCCTCGTCGGCACGTGGCGCTTCACGTTCCAGGCTCGGCGCCGTGATGGCACGTTCACTCCAGCCTTCACCGGGCATTGGGTCTTCACGAAGAAGCAGACTGGAGGCCAGGGAGTGCTATTGGAGGATCACTGGCGGCCGGACGACGCAACCTCGACTTGGGACGCCGGCACCTGGACCTATCGCGCGTACAACCCGGAGCGCAAGATCTGGGAGATGCAAGGCATCAACACCAATGTCGGCGCATGGCAGCCGGGGCTGATGTGGACCGCTGGGGACAGCCGATTGCTTACCGAATGGTATGGGTCAATGCTCGTGCGTTTTCGCTACTTTGCCATCCACCCAGACAGGTTTCTCTGGCGCGCAGATGCCACATTCGATCGCGGCGAGACCTGGATTAGGGACTACTGGACGATGGAGGTGCACCGTATCTCGCGGTGACACTCGCCCTGAGAGACGGTTCGCTAGTGCTGCGCCACGCCGAGCTGCTTCAGCATACGCGTGGCGTTTTCATCGCCCGGCCGCAGCTCGAGGACTTTGCGGTAGTAGCGAACCGCCAGATCGTTCTGCCCGTCCTCCATGTAGGCTTCGGCCAGACTGTCCCACGTGTTGTATTCGTTCGGAAACGCTTCCGCGTTCGCCCGGAAGATCTCGATCGCCTCCTTCACGCGCTTCTCACGCAGCACACGATAGCCATACGCATTGATCGACCGCTCGACCGGCTTTGCGATGGTCTCCCGCTCGGCTGAGCTGCGATACACGCCCAGCGCGGCCGCGGCACCGCCTGTTTCCAAGGTCTGCATGAATGAGCCCAGCGCGGCCTCCACGGGCGCGTAGGAGCGAGCGAGGCTGTCCAGCCGCGCATCGAGGTCGCTGCGCGGCAGCCACTGCCCCGAGCGAAAGACGCCGCTGATGCGGCGGGTGTGGCGAATGTCGGTGAGCGGGTCCGCGTCCAGGAGCACCAGGTCGGCAATGTGGCCGGCCTGGATGCTTCCGACCGAGTCGGCAATCTGCATCACCTGTGCGGGTGTACTGGTCGCGGCGCGCAATGCTTCGAGCGGCGTCATGCCCAATGCGACGAAGATCTCCAATTCGGTGTGCACCCCAAAGCCGGGTTGCGCCCCGAGGAACTCCGCATCGGTCCCCGTCATCAACGGCACGCCGGCCTGGTGAAACGCCAGCGTGATCGCCTTCTCGAGATCGACGACGGCGCCGAGATACGGTGAGATGATGCTGCGGGCGTCGCGCCAGCTATTGGCGTAATTGTTCAGCAGCGGTGACCAGTTCAGTCGCTGGCCGGGCGCTGCGTACGCCAGTTCCGGTGCTCGCAGGAGCACGTCAATACTGTCCGTCGTCATCAAATAGATATTGCGAAAGAAGACGATGTTCGGCGTCACCGCGAGACCGGCGCGCTTGACTGCGCGCGCCAGCTCGGTGATCTCGGGCTTCAGCTCGTTGGCGAAGTCGGGTACGCGCGCCCGCGCGAGCGAATCGCGCAACTGTGCACTCGCGCGACCGAACTGCAGATCGACGTACGGCTGCAGCAGCCGCGCAAACGGACGGTGCGTATAGACGATCTCTTCCATGTGGTCGATCGAGCTCTGGCGCTCGTCGAGCACGACTTGAAATGGCAGGTTGCGGGGCGCGTGGCCGACGACTCGCATGCCCCTGCTCCGAGCGACTTCATTGAGCGTGTGATACGCTTCCGGCGTCATGTCGCCGCCCCGGCTGCCGTACATCTTGATGGCGTTGTAGCCGATCGCCTGTTGCTCCTTCACCAAGGTTGCGACTTCTTCGGGAGTGGTGACGCCCACCTGCGCCGTCGTGGGCCCCGTGGTCACGATGCGTGGCCCTAGCAGCGCCCCGCGATTCACCTGCTCGCGCATCGCGAGATGGAACGGCTGCCCGGCCATGTTTTGCACGGTCGTGACGCCGGCGGTGAGAAAGAGGAAGAGGGGATCGCCTTGCTTGATGTGTACGTGTGCGTCGGTGAGTCCGGGGATCAGGTACTTGCCCCGGCCGTCGATGACGGCCGCGTCAGGTGGTGCGATGGCGGCGCCCGGTGGCGTGACCTGCCGAATCGTGCGTTCCGCGATCACGACGTCTGCCAGACGGGAAGGCTCTGCAGCCGATGGTTGAATTACGGTGACATTCCGAACGACGTAGGGCCGTACTGCCGTTTGCGCTTGCGCGACGGGGGCCAATCCTACGGCCAGCATCACACCGAGGGTGTGCCGCATCATGTGGTCTGCTCGAAGGATCAATGGTGATGCCCCATTGGACAGGACGAACATCGGAACGGTTGGATCGCATCGGTGCGCCCATGCGGCCGCGAACCGGAACACCGGCGATCCATGTCGCCGCTGGATGCGCCGGGCTACGGGCTCCGGGTGAGCACCAGGGATCCGCGTCCCGAATGGGCGTGCCGCCGAAGGCGGGAGGCGGATTTCGATACTCCTGGAGAGATCAGCCCCGACCTCCGAGCAGCTCCTGCGCCTCGCCTAACGCTCGCTTCTCCGCCATTCTGGCCACGGCCAGGGTGCCAGCGGCTGAGGCCGCGCTCAGGAGCGTCAGAGGACCAGCTATTACGGCCGTGATTTGCCACAGGTCAAGCCCCGGGCGCCCAAGGCTCGCCAGCCCCACAGCGACCAACGCAGCCGGAAGCAGGCTGAGCAACAGACCGCCCACCGCCCCCCACGCGCCGAATCGGAGCAGCGACAAGTCATCGAACCTGCGACGGCGCCCCGCAATCCCGAGCACTATTGAAAAGAGCGCCCCGCCGAAAAAGCCCGGAATCGCCAGCGCCGGCAGCGGGGCGTCAAAGACCTCGAAGAAGGAATCCCACGGGAGGCCGGGCAGGAGCCTGCCGGCCACCCCGATCAGCACACCGACGAGAGCCCACCCGGCCGCCCAGGCCAGGCCCATTCCGACCGCACCGCGGATGCGTCTCAGCCAGGTCTTCATTGCTGCCTCGCTACGCACTTGGACCTTCCACCGGCGATGCTGCCGGCACGCAGATCCCCCCCACTTGCCCCGGAGCCGGCTCGGCATCGCTGACCCCGTCCGGCAGAAGATCCTGCGCCGGAGGAAACATCGACTTTGTAGCATTTGGTAGCCGGCTTTTGCGCGGCTTCGAGCTCAAGGACTCGGACGGTTACGCCCTGTTCGTTGGTCGCCCTCGGCCGTAGGTACGCACCTCATGCGATCCAACGGGCGTATGCTGCCCGTCCCAGGAGAGCCATCCGTGCCGCCGAACACGTCTCGGCTAGCCCTCGACCTTGTAGATCTCCCGTCTCCCGTGATCGACGAGGTCGTGATAGCCCTTCATGATCTCCTCGAATTGCTTCAGGTCCTCCGCCGAGCCCTGAGGATTGCTCATCATGTCTTCGAACGCCTGAAGGCTCGGCACTTCCATCTCCGAAACCACCGTCCAGTAATGCTCCCCACAGAAGTCGGTCATGACTCGCATGCGGGGCATGCCGATCTTTTCGCCCAGCTTTCCCATCGCGATGAACTTATCGACCATCGGGCGCACCTTGCCCGGCTTGCAATTGAAAATGTCACGGATGATAAACATCGTATCCTCCACAAATCTGGGTTAGGCTCTTCATTCGTCACGCAATCTTCACCCTTCCGCGTGCGGGTCAAGGGTCGCACCCGCGTGCCTCTCATCGTTCGAGAAGGCGTGCGTCGTTGCGGGCCCCTCCTCGCGAGCTTTAGGTTTCGCGATGAAGCGAGTTCGCTGACACGGAGGGACCTGGCCAACGCGAGCTCCAGGTGGGCGCCTGAGCAGCGCTTGCGGCTGCAGAGCCGCGGAGCCACGATTCCGAGTGTTCCCAGAGCTGCGGCAGGTCCGCGGGTTCAACCTGACGCGCGATTCGGTGGCCGGCCGCTGGTGGCCGGTTCGTCAGCTCAAGCCCGCAGTCGTATGCTCCAGGTTACTTCACCGGTGGAAAGGAGGCTGTAATGAGAATAGCAGTGGCCGTCTTCGCGTCATTGCTCCTCCTGGTGTCGTGCTCGCCAACCGGCACCAGGACGGACGGGACATCGGGCAATCAACCGATTCCGATCCCGGCGGCGGATCTGGTGTGGACCGATCTCGATCCGGGTGGGGCCCCAGGAGTGAAACTTGCGACGCTCTGGGGTAACCCTGCGAACGGTGCGTTCGGTGCATTCTTCAGGCTCCCCGCTGGATTCGCGGCGCCTCTTCACATGCACACCCATCCAATGAAGGTCGTGATCGTGTCGGGAACCTACATTCAGGGACCGGAGGGGAAGCCCGAGTTTCTTCTCGGCCCAGGATCATACCTGATGCAGCCCGGTGGCAATTATCGACACACAACTCGCTGCGACACCGCCTCGGATTGTGTGTTTTTCGTCGAGAGCAATGGAGCTTTTGACCTCTTTGCAGCGGAGAACACGCCGGACCCGCGATAGCAGTCGACTTCCCACTCGGCGGCGTTTCGCGTCATGCAGGCGCTCTGAAGCCGCCGGCTGACCATCGCTTGCAGCTGACTCGTCAGACGGCCCCAAACGGTGAGGTCGGCCGCATCCCATGACGATTGCACCGGTAGTCGAGGGCAGTGCTCCGATCCGACTTCCTGCCCCACATTTCCTCGCGGGCTTCCGACGGCGCGTCGGAGCCGGGCTCCTCATGGGGCACGCACACCCCCGATCCCGGTACGTCGCGACCTCCGCCGGAGCCACCGGGCTGCACATCCGCGCGGCGGGCTGGTGGACCGCCATCAACGTCGGGCTGAACGAGATCGACCTCCGCGTCGACTCGCCTGGCGTGGTCCACTACCGCGTTCGCTATTGGCGCTGGGCCGGCTACGCGCTGGGCCTCTGCGGCGGGATGGGCAGCATCGGCGTCGGCCTCCTCCTCCTCACCGATGCCCGCGGCTACATTGGCCGGCACTCGGCCCAGATGATCCCCGGTCTCTCCGTCGATCAGAATCTGATGCTGGCCTGGGGCATGGTGCTGTTCTGGGGGTTCATATGGCCCTGGCTCCTGATCCAGCTGCATCGGCGGCCACTGCGGCACCTGGTCGAGCGCCTCATTGGGGAGGTCGACGCCTCGAGCAGCCCCGCGACGCAGGCCACATGAGATCCGACGCCGCGACGGTTGATGACATCCTGAAGGAGCAGTCCGAGACGATTCGCGGGAATCTCCAGGAACTCCGTCGCCTCGTTCGAAGGGAGGCGCCGGAGGCCCGCGAGGCCATGAGGTACGGTGGTCCGGTGTATACTCTGAAGGATGGCTCGATCCTGTGCGGCTTCACCGCGCACAAGCACAATCTCGCATTCTATGTTGGCCGAGTGCCCGATGAGATCCGAGATGAGATGAGGGCCGCCGGATTCAGCCTCGGCAAGGGTGACGGACGCTTCAAGAGGTTGGACACCGGGAAGCTGAACATCCTCCGGTCTCCCCTGCAACAGGTCATCACAAGCGGCATCACCTGCTGATCGCCCAACCCATGCCGAGGCCCATCGTGAAGCCGAAAGCCGCATCCAGGACCAGGGCAGCCGCAAAGCCCCAGGCCCATACCCATTACCATAGGGACGGCACGGTCTGGGCGAAGGGCAAACTGCTGAACGGCGTGGCCACCGGGTATTGGGAGTGGTTCCGGAAGGACGGAGTCCGGATGCGGTCTGGGTACTTCGAGCAGGGTCTTCAGGTGGGGGAGTGGACGACGTACGACCAGAAAGGTGCCGCCTACAAGGTGACGACCATGAAGCCGAAGGCGAAGAAATAAGGCAGGACCTGGAATGCTCCCGCCGCCGCAATTGATCTCCGACGGGTCCGGCACGGCGCAGGAGCGGCTCCGCGCTCCCGCTTGGGCGCGTCCCCCACAGGGAGGATTGGTGCGGTTCTCCCTGGGACTCCTGGGACTGGCACTCGTGCTTCGGCTCGTCGCGATGCATGGCGTGGTGCTGACGCCGGAAGAGGCGTACTACTGGATGTACGCGCAGCACCCCGCCCTGAGCTATTTCGATCACCCACCGATGGTTGCGTGGGTCATCCTCGCTGGAACGTGGGTTTTCGGCGACACCGAGTTCGGAGTGCGCATCGTCGGTAACCTGCTGATGTGCGCCGCGAGCGTATTGCTGTACCTCTACGGGCGGATGTGGTACGGCCGCCAGGCGGGTCTCCTCGCGGCGGCGGCACTGCTCGTGTTCCCGGTCTATTTCGGTGCCGGATTCATCGCCACGATGGATGCGCCCCTGATGTTCTTCTGGACCGCCTGCCTGCTCGGCGTCAGCCTGGCGCTGCGGACCGATCGTCCCGCCTGGTGGTACCTGGCCGGGGCGGCGATGGGGGCGGCCATGCTGAGCAAGTACACCGGCGTCTTCCTGGGCGTCGGCGGCGCCCTGGCCGTGATCGGCACGCCCCGCTACCGGCGGCACCTGCGCACGGTTCACCCGTACCTGGCGGCGCTGTCGGCCCTGGTCATCTTCGCGCCCGTGATCGCGTGGAACACCCAGCATGACTGGGCGAGCTTCCGGTTCCAGTCCGTCGGCCGGTTCGGCCGCGGCAGCTTCGACATCGCGGACCCGCTGCGGTTCATCTGGCTGCAGGTCGTGGTCGCGACGCCGGTGCTGTTGATCGGGACGATCCTCCTGTCGGCCCGGCTGCTCCGCCGCCGGCGCCTGACGGCCCCGCGCTGGTGGATCGCCTTCTGCTTCGGACTGCCGCTGCTGGCTGTGATGGCGTACAGCTCGCTGAGGCACACCATCCACATCAACTGGACGCTGCCGGCCTACCTGAGCCTTCTCCCTGCCGTTGCACACTGGGCAGGGATCGCCGCTCGTCATGCCCGCGTGAAGCGCGGCAGGCGCGACGGCCTGCGCGGCCTCGCGTGGACCGCGGCCGTCTGCCTGATCATCAACGTGGGCATGATGGGGTACCTGCTTGCCGGGCAACCGAGATTGTGGACGATCTCGGCGTTCGGGCCATGGCGGGAGCTGGCGGTCCTGGTCGAGGAGTACGAGGATCGCATGGAGGCCGAGACCGGGCAGGAGCCATTGATCGTGGCCGCTGGGAAATACCGGCTGGCGAGCGTGCTCGCCTTCTATCGCACGCCGCTGGAAGAGGACGTGCCCGCGGCGCGCTTTACCAGCAGCCGGTGGCTGCTGGGCGGCAGCGGCCTCGGCTTCGCATATTGGCTGCGCCCTGAGGACTGGCTGGGCAAGCCGATGGTATGCGTCGGCCACGGCGCGGGGCTGGCGGGGCAGATCAAGGGCCGCTTCGACCGGGCCGAGATCATCGACGACTCGCGCCTGAGGTCGTTGGGGTACGAGGCGGCGCGCTGTTACGGCTATCGCGGCCGCAGGGATTGACTGGGAAGCCTGAAGAGGGGCAGACCGAAAAGGGGGCGTCTGGATGCGGATCACAACGGGTGAGGTGCGATCATGTCACTAGCGTGGTTATGGGGCATTTTCCTCATTGGGGCGATGCTGTTGCTCGCGGTCGCGGGCACCTTGTTGGCACGGCGCTGGGTCGGCGTGGAGGTGCTCAAGCTCAACAACGAGGTGGCCGGCTTCATCTACGCCGTCATCGGGGTCTTGTACGCGGTGCTCCTTGGTTTCACGGCCATCATCGTCTGGGAGCAGTTCGACAAGGCGCAAGCCGGCGTCGACCAGGAAGCGAACGAACTTGCCGACCTGTACCGCGACGCCCAGGTCTTTCCCGAGGACACCCGGAGAGAGCTGGATACTCACCTCCGCGCCTATGCCAGGCTCGTGGTGGAGAAAGAGTGGGCGGCGATGGCCGAACGGAAGTCAAGTCCTGAAACCTGGGAAGTGTACAACCGGCTGTGGCGGACTTACCACCAGTTCCGGCCGCAGGATGATCACGAAAGGATCTGGTATGCGCAGTCGCTCGCGCGGCTGAACCAGCTGGGCGATCAGCGCCGACTCCGCCTGCTGAGCAGCCGGTCGGACGGAGTCCCCGACGTGATGTGGGCGGTGCTGCTTGGCGCCGGCGTCATCACGATCGGCTTCAGCTTCCTCTTCGGCACCAGAAGCGCCAGGGCCCAAGTGTTCATGACCTCCGGACTCGCGTTGACCATCGCGCTCGTGCTGTTCTCGATCCTGGCCCTGGAGCACCCCTTTGCGGGGATCACCCGCGTGGACCCTGATGCGTTCGATCAAGTGGCGGACATCTTCGACGTCTGGAGCCGGTCCGGGGCCGGTCAGTCCCGCTAGCGCCGGCGCGGCAAGTGGACATTGGTCCGACCCTTCCGTAGGTTCTCGCGGAGACCGCTCACCATGGCCAGCCTGCGGCGACCACCTCCGGTCCGGTGCCCGGCGACGCTCATCGCCGCGGCGAGCCTCCTCCTGGCGGCGTGCACGTCGGGGGCAACGACGATGAACCACGGCCAACTGACTGACTTCGCCACGCGGTACGCCGCGGCCTGGGGCAGTCAGGACCCGGACAAGCTGGCGGCGTTCTATTCGGACGATGGCTCCCTCAAGGTCAATGCCGGGGCGCCGTCGGTCGGGCGCGCGGCGATCCGGGGCACGGCCCTGGGATACATGACCGCGTTCCCGGACATGGTCGTCCGGATGGATTCGGTAGTCCAGGCAGGCACCCGGCTGACCTTCCATTGGACGTGGACCGGCACGAACACGGGCCCCGGCGGCACCGGCAGGGCCGTCCGCATCAGCGGGTACGAGGAATGGACCCTTGGTTCCGACGGACTCATCTCCCAGTCGCTGGGCCATTTCGATGAAGCCGAGTACCAGCGTCAAGTGTCAGCCGGCGAACCGTCCCGCCCGTAAGGGCCGGGGGCGCCTCCACGGTGTCCTCTTCCTTGTTCTGCTCGGCGGATGCGCGCCAGGCTCCCGGGACGCCGCCTCGGTCGAGGACAGCGGGCTCCGCGAGCAGCTCCTGTCGCGCGTGGCACGGGATCAGGCCGTCCGCGACACCTTCGCGATGCAGTTGCGGGAGACCGGCACCCTTACGCCCGAACTAATCGCATCCATGCGCGCGGTCGATTCGGCCAACCTGGCGTGGCTCAAGCCCCAGATCCTGCGCGCCGGCTTCCCCACGACGGCCCAGGTGGGCCGGGAGGGGGTGCTCGCGGCGGCGCTCCTGGTCCAGCACGCGGACGCGGACCCCGGGTTCCAGGCGGCCGTCCTGCCGATGCTCGAGGCCGCGCATAAGGTCGGCATCGTGTCGGGGCAGGAGGTCGCGATGCTCACCGACCGGGTCGCGAAGGCCCAGGGCCGCCCGCAACGCTTCGGAACCCAGACCACGATTGCGGACGGCCGGGTGGTGATAGACCCGATCGCGGATTCCGCCCAGGTCGATGCGCGACAGGCGGCGATGGGGCTCCCACCGCTGACGGAGTACAAGCGGGTCCTGGATTCGGCGTATGCCCGGCCCCAGGCGCCGTGATACCGCCTGCCCCGCAGCCGTCAGGCCGTGCAATCCCACCTCCCGGAGG
>Ga0180104_1000265_pt1 | contig 10826 bp, 4 predicted proteins | sample EasRiv730_16_1Da_FD_121791 | JGI IMG/M metagenome (GOLD analysis project Ga0180104, IMG submission 121791) | Soil microbial communities from meander-bound floodplain in the East River, Colorado, USA - East River metaG ERMLT730_16_1Da | ecosystem: Environmental > Terrestrial > Soil > Floodplain ... | reverse complement strand
GGGTCGGGCAGCGCGCCCTTGGATTCCTGGAAACGCTTCTTGTACTCGGGATCCTTGAACATCGCACGCAGCTTGGCCGCCGCGCCCATGGCCGTGCGCCGGCGCAGGAACGGCGTGAAGCGCGCGAAGCCGAACCAGGCCTCGTCCCACAGGAAGATCAGGTCGGGCTTGATCGCCAGGCACTCGAGCATGGTGCGCTCGACGTTCGCGACGTGGCCGTCGAAGGTGCAGTTGGTCAGGACCAGCATGCGCACGCGGTCCAGGCGCCCCTCGGCCTTGAGTTGCTTGAGCGCGTCGGTGATCGGCTTGATCGCGAGGCTGCCGTACATCGAGTACTGCGTGAGCGGGAAGGCGTCTATGTAGTAAGGCTGCGCCCCGGCGAGCACCAGGCCGTAGTGGTGCGACTTGTGGCAGTCGCGGTCGATGAGCACGATGTCGCCGGGCCGGCACACCGCCTGGTGGATGATCTTGTTCGAGGTCGAGGTGCCGTTGGTGACGAAGAACGCACGGTCGCCGCCAAACGCGCGCGCCGCCTTGTCCTGCGCGACCTTGATGTTGCCGGTCGGCTCGAGCAGGCTGTCCAGGCCCCCGGTGGTGGCCGAGGACTCGGCGAGGAACAGATTCGCGCCGTAGAACTCGCCCATGTCGCGGATCCAGTTCGACTTGAAGATCGACTTGCCGCGCGCTATCGGCAGGGCGTGGAAGGTGCCGATCGGGCGCTGCGCGTACTTCTTCAGGTTGTCGAAGTACGGCGTGCCGTAGCGGTCGCCGACGCCGTCGAGGATGCTGAGGTGGATCTCGAGCATCTCCTCCAGGCCGTAGAATACGCGCCGCACCGGCGCGGCTTCGTCGGAGCCGGCGAGCATGCCGACGTCGCGGTCGGTGGCGAGGTAGACGTCGAGCTCGGGCCGCACCGCTTTCACCGCGCGCGCGAGCAGCGTGGCGAGCTCGGCGTCGCGCAGGTCGCCCTGCGGCAGGTGCGGCGCCATCAGCTCGCGCAGGTCGGGCAGCGGGAACTGGGACGCGTAGCCGAAGCCGTCGAACAGCACCACCGCCTGGATGTTGTAGTTGACCATGGTCGCGAGCATCGCGTCCTCGAAGCTGCCGACGATCACCGGCTCGTAGACGAACTCGTCGGTGTCGCGGCGAAGCTTGCGCATGCCTTCGCGCGTCGCCGCCCAGGTCGAGCGCTCCCCCGGCGTCACGACCAGCACCTCGAAGTACGGCTTGCGCGCCTGGCCATGGCCGATCGACGGCGGCAGCACGTCCGGCATGTGCGCCTCGCCCTCGTCCTCGGACTTCCAGGCCTCGAGATCGTCGCGGTAGCTGTTGGAAAGGAGCGAGATGCTGATGCGCTGGACCAGCCGCGCGAATCCCGTCCAGTCGGCGGTGTTGAAGCGCTCGTGCAGCTGCGTGAGCAGCCGCGGGCCGGGGTAGCCGCACAGCTCCTCGAGCGGTGCGAGCTGGCTGAGCTCCTCGGCCGCTTGCGGGCGCAGCTTGTCCACCGCGCCGCCGGCCGCGAGCCCCTTCGCGAGGTGGTGCAGGTGGCGCCAGCGGTCCACGCGCACCTGCGAGGCCGAGAAGAATCCGCCGAGGCCGACGCGCTCCGGCGCCGGCTGCTTGCTTGTGGTCCTCTCTTCGCTGGGCACCGAGTTGCGTTTCATAGTACGGCCTCCTTGGGTGGGGATACCGCCACGGTAGTGCCCGCCGGGCAGGCCGAGAATTGGACCTTGGTCCAATGGCCGTTTCTTTCCTAAACTAGCGACTTACCGGAACAAAGAACCCCTTGCTGTTCGCCCTCTACGGCCTGGCGGGAATCTGCGCCTGCGCCGCGCTGCACCACGGCCTGATCGGCTCGCGCCGGCCGGTGGACCGCACGCACCTGCTCTTCGCGGCGCTTTGCGTCCTGATCTCGTGCTACGTCATCGCCCGGGCGGCCTCGTATCGAGCCGACAGCGCGCTGCTGATGGTCGCCGCGAGACGCCTGGAAGCTTCTTTCGCCCTGGCGTTTTTCGCCGTTTTTCCCTGGTTTATCGCGCAGTACAGCGGCTTGCGCGAGCGCTGGCCGCTGGCGGGCATGAGCACGCTCTTCGCTGCGGTGCTCGCCGCCAACCTGCTCCTGCCTTACGGCGTCACCTACGTCGACCTTCCGGAATTTCGCACCATGACGCTCCCGTGGGGCGAAGAGGTCGCGGACTTGCGCGTGCCGCGGCGCGGCGCATGGTACGCCGTCGCGTGGCTGGGGATTCTCCTGGTCTTTGCGTACACGATCTACGCCTGTGTCCGCCAGTACCGCCAGGGCGCGCACCGCAGGGCGCTGGCGCTCGCGATCGGCGCCGGCGTGTTCATCGCGAGCACGTTGTTCACCCTGGCCGTCCACTTCGGGCTGGTGCGCTCCTTCCTCACCTCGGAGTTCGGCTTCGTCGCGCTGGTGATCGTCATGACCTTCAGCCTGACGCGCGAGATGCGCGAGCGCGAGCGGCGCATGCTCGCGTTGTTCGACAACGTGCCTGCGGCGGTCTACGTGAAGGATCTCGCCGGCCGCTACCTGCTCGCCAACCGGCGCTTCGAGGAGCTGTTCGGCATCCGCGCCGCGTCCGTGGCGGGCAAGACCGACCGCGACCTGTTCCCGGCGCCGCAGGCCGGCATCTTCGAGGCCAACGACCGGCAGGTGCTGGAACAGGTCCGCGGCCAGCAGTTCGAGGAGGTCGTGGGCGACGCGGCGCGCACCTACGTCTCGCTCAGGTTCCCGCTGCTCGACGAGGACGGCAGGCCCTACGCGGTATGCGGCGCGAGCACCGACGTCACCGAGGCGCGCAAGGCGGCGAGCGAGATCAGCTCGCTGCGCCGCCAGGTCTGGCACGCCGACCGGGTGGCGCGCACCGGAGCGCTCTCGGCGGCGATCGCGCACGAGCTCAACCAGCCCCTGGCGGCGATCCTGTCGAACGCGCAGGCGGGGCTGCGCCTCCTCGCCCGCAGCGACCCCGACCTGCGCGAGGTGCGCGAGATCCTCTCGGACATCGTGCGCGACGACAAGCGGGCCGGCACGGTGATCACCGGGCTGCGCGGAATGCTGAGCCCCCAGGACACCGAGCGCACGCGCGTCGATCTGTCGGAGACGGTGCGCGAGATCCTGGAGCTCCTGCGCAGCGAGCTGATCGCGCGCCAGATCGAGCTCGCGGCGGATCTCGCCCCGGGCTGCGTCGCGCACGCCAACCGCGGCCAGATCCAGCAGGTGCTGCTGAACCTGGTGATGAACGCGATCGAAGCGATGATGGCGCAGCCGGCCGGCACGCGCCGGCTGCACTTCGCCGTGCCGCCGGCGCGCGAGGGCGGCGCCTTGAGCGTCGCGGTGCGCGATTCCGGTCCCGGCATCCCGCCACAGGAGATCGGCAAGGTATTCGACGCCTTCTACACCACGAAGCCCACCGGCATGGGAATGGGGCTCGCCGTGTCCAGGTCGATCGTGGAAGCGCACGGCGGCGCGATCCGCGTCGACCCGAACGCGGACCGGGGCGTGACCTTCTCCTTCACCTTGCCGCAGAATACGGAGCTCTCCTAGGGAGGTTTCATGCGCGTTCTCGTCTTCGTCCTTTCGCTGTGCGTTAGCGCGCCGGCGGCGGCTCAGGTCTGGATTCCGATGCTGAAGAACACGCCCGCCGAGCGCTTCGACGACGAGGACCTGAAGCTCTTCCTCGACGCCGCGCGCAAGACGCTGAACGAGGCGCCCGAGAACCAGCCGGTGACCTGGCAGAACCCGGCCACGAGGCACAGCGGCGAGCTGACGGTGCTGCGCAGCTTCGAGTGGCAGGGCCGGCCGTGCAAGGAAGTCCGCGTGCGCCACCAGGCCGACGGCCGCAAGAGCGACAACAACTCGAGCCTGTGCCGCGTCGATGGCAAGTGGCGCCTCGTCGCCCCCTCCCAGCTCAAGAAAAAGTGATTGTTTAGGCTTTTCTTTGCGGCCGCGCTGGTCTGCGCGACGGCGCTCGCTCAGGAGCCGAAATATCGCCTAACGGTCGAGGCGCCGACGAAGGAGCTGCGCGAGATGCTGAGCCGCGGGCTGCAGCTCGCGCGCTGGCAGGGCGACGCGCAGATGACGCCCGAGCTCCTGCGGCGCCTTGCCGACGAGGCGGTGGCCGAAGCGCGCGAGGCGCTCGACGCGCAGGGCTATTTTTCCGCGCGGATCAGCTACTCGATCGACCGCGACCGCACGCCCTGGGCGGTGACGCTGCACGTCGAGCCCGGCGCGCGCACCCTGGTGAAGAGCGTCGACATCGCCTTTACCGGCCCCGGGGCCTCGGACCCGGAGGCCGCCGACCTCCTGCGCCGGGTGCGGGGCGAGTGGCTGCTGCGGCCCGGCAGGCCGTTCACCCAGGCCGAGTGGAACGAAGCCAAGCGCGAGGCGGTGCGCAGGCTCGCGTCCTGGCGCTACGCCGGGGCGCGCGTCGCCTCGAGCCGCGCGCGCGTCGACCCGGAAACGCTGAGCGCGGCGCTCGAAATCACGCTCGACAGCGGGCCGCCTTACTACTTCGGCGGCGTCGAGGTGCGTGGCACGAGGCGCTACCCGGAAAGCGTGGTCGCGAACCTGAGCCCGGTGCGGCCCGGCGATGTCTACGACCGCGAGGTGCTCGAGCTCTACACGGCGAGGCTGATCGCGACCGGCTATTTCGCCGGCGCGCGCCTCGAGCTCGTGCCCGACGCGGGCGATCCCGCCGCCGCGCCGGTGCGCGCCGCGGTGATCGAAGGCAACTCGCAGCACTTCGAGGGCGGGCTTTCGTTCAATACCGACGCCGGGCTGCGCGCCGAGGTTTCGCACCGCAACGTCGATCTGTTCGAGACCGCCTGGCGCGGCAAGAGCCAGCTGCGTGTCGACCAGCTCGCCCAGGAGGCGCGCTACGACCTCGACTCGCCGCCGCGTCCCGGCGCCAGGTGGTGGACCACCTCGGCAAGCGCGAAGAACTCGATCATCCAGCAGGAGGAAAACAGCGAGCTCGCGCTCGGCCTGGCGCACAACTGGGCCGGCGCCGGCGCGCCGACTGCGCTCGTCGTCTCGGGCCACGCCGAGGAGCAGCGCATCAGCGGCCAGGCCATCGACCACCGGCACGCCGTCTATGCCGGCGTGCGCGTCGGCTTCCGCGAGACCGACGAGCTGGTGTCGCCGCGCCGCGGCTGGTTCGGCCTGTTCACCGCGGGCGGCGCGCCCGAGGAGCTCTCGACGCGCGCCTTCACCCGCGGCACCGGGCGCCTCACGCTGCTCGTGCCGCTCGCGCGCAACGACGACCTGCAGCTGCGCGCCGAGGGCGGCATCGTGGTGGCCCGCTCGCGCGAGGGCATCCCTTCGACGTTCCTCTTCCGCACCGGCGGCGACCAGACGGTGCGCGGCTACGCCTTCGAGAGCCTCGGCGTGCGCCAGGGCGACGCGGTGCTCGGCGGGCGCTACCTCGCGATCGGCAGCGTCGAGTACACGCACTGGTTCGCGCCCGCCTGGGGGCTCGCCGCGTTCGTCGACGGCGGCGACGCCTGGGACACCGGCGACTTCGAGCCGGTGTACGGCGTGGGCGGCGGCGTGCGCTTCCGCACCCCGATCGGCCCGGTGCGCATCGACGCCGCCTACGGCGAGGAGGAGAAGAGCTGGCGGCTGCACTTCTCGGTGGGTTTCGTGTTCTGATGCAGCCATGAGGTGGCTGAAGTGGCTGCGTTGGCTCATACGCGCCGGCGTCGCCCTGGCGCTCGCCGCTGCGGCCGGCATCGTCTGGCTGCTCGGCACCGAGAGCGGCCTGCGCTGGGCGCTCGGCTTCGCGCCGCCCGAGATCCAGATCGAGGAGCCGCGCGGCTCGCTGCTTGGCACCATGTCCTTCGACCGCCTCGCCTTCCAGGGCAACGAAGCGCGCAAGGTCTCGTTCGACCTCAACCTGCTCGCGCTGCTCGCCGACCGGATCTCGATCGAGTTCTTGCGCGTTGAGAGTTTGACGCTGCAACGACCGCAATCCGATACCGGCCAAACTGCAATTCCCTTCCGCATCCGCCTTGCCGACGCCGAGGTGAAGTCGCTCGTGTTCGAAGGCTACGAGATCAACAACCTGCGGCTCGAGTACGCCGGCAGCGCCAGCGGCCATGACGCGCAGGCCGCGTTCTCCTTCGCCGGTGCCCGCGCGCGCATCAAGGCTTCTTTGACGTCCGAGTTTTCCCTGAAAGAAATCGAAGCCGACTTACAAGCGCTAAACCTGGCGGTGATCGATCCCGCGCTGCCGCAGACCGAGCTGCAACTCAGGATGGACGGCCGGGGCAGCGCCGCGGCGTTCGCGGGCAAGCTTTCCGTGGTGAACGCCGATCCCGGACCGATCGACCGCGAGCGCCTGCCGTTCAAGAGCGTCGATGCCGGGTTTTCCACCGATTTCAAGGTCGTGAATTTCGAAAACCTGAAAGCCCAGCTGCATCCCGCCGGATCTCTTCAAGGCAAAGGCCGGGCGAGCCTGGAAGCGGCAACGCTGGACATCCGCGTCGCCGATCTCGATCTGCGCGGCCTGTATTCGAGCCTGCGCCAGACGCGGCTCGCCGGCCCGCTCGAGCTCGAGCTCTCGCGAGAGCGCCAGCGGGTGAAGGGCACGCTCGCGCAGGAGGACATGAGCCTGACCGCCGACGCCGAGCGCCGCGGCGACGACGTCGAGGTGCGCTCGCTGCGCGCGCGCGCCGGCGAAAGCGAGGCGAGCGGGAGCGGCCGCATCCACCTCGGCGCGCCGCTCAGGTTCGCCGCCGATCTCAAGCTCTCGCGCTTCGACCCCTCGCGCTTCGGCGACTACCCCGCCGGCAGCATCAACGGCAGCTTGAAGGGCAATGGCGACCTCGGCGGCAAGGGGTTTGCCGAATGGCAGGTTGCAGAGAGCGAGCTCCTGGGCCAGCCGTTTGCCAGTAAAGGCGAAGCAAGGCTGCAAGGCGAGCGAGTCAGCGGCGCCGATGCGTGGGTCACGCTGGGAGCGAACCGCGCCACGGCCAAGGGCTCGTTCGGCGGGCCGCGCGACCGCGTCGCGTGGACGCTGCGCGTGCCCGACCTCGGCAAGCTCGCCGCGGGCTTCGGCGGCGAGATCCGCGCGAGCGGCACCGCGGCCGGAACTTGGATTCAGCCGAGTGCGGTCGTCGACGCGCAGGCGACCCAGCTGCGACTTACCGATGCGCTGGTATTCGAGCATGCAACGGTGAAGGCCGCGGGAACTCTGGAGAAGCACGAGGGCGACGTTGCAGCCACGAGCAAGGACCTTGACTTCAAGGCAAGACTGCGCGGCGGGTGGCGAGGCGACGCGTGGCGCGGAGAAATCGTTTCGCTCACGAACGCCGGCGCGTACCCGCTCGAGCTGAAGACGGCGGCGGCGCTCGAGGCCGGCGCGCGCCGCATCGCCCTCGGCCGCTTCGAGGCCGAGCTCGGCGGCGCGCGCGCCGCGGTGGACTCCGTCCGCCGGGAGAACGGCCACCTCACCTCGAGCGGCCGCGTCAGCGCGCTGCCCGCGCAGTGGATTCTCACCATGCTGCGCGTCGACAAGCTGGCGGGCGACCTCATGCTCGAGGGCGACTGGGCGCTCGCCTCGACGCCGAAGCTGAACGGCCGCGTCGCGCTGCGCCGCACGAGCGGCGATCTGACCTATGGAGAAACGGCGCTGGAACTTGCGCGCGCCTCGGTCCAGGCAACTTTCACGGAGGATCGGGTCGCCGCCAAGGGCGAGGTGGCGACGCGGCTCGGAGCCGCGCGCTTCCAGGGCACGGCGGCCGGGCTCACCCCCGATTCGGCGCTCGCCGCCACCGCGGAAATCGAGTTGGCCGAGCTGCGCGGGCTCACCGAGCCGCTCTGGACGCAGGCGCGCGTCTCCGGCCGCCTCGCCGCTTCGTTGAAGGCAGGAGGGACTCTGGCTGCCCCTGCGCTTTCGGGAACGCTGCGCGGCGACGCGCTCGCGTTCGACATGCCGCCGTGGGGCGTCGCCATGCACGACGGCCGGGTGCGGGCCGAGCTCGACGCCGACCGGCTGCGCGTCACCGAGGCGCGCATCGCGAGCGGCGAAGGCAGCTTCAGCGCAAGCGGCACGCTGCCGCTCGGGCTCGAGGGTCCCGCTGCGCTGGAATGGGAGGCGGCGCAATTCCGCGTGCTCGGCAGGCCCGACCGGCGCCTGGTTGTCTCGGGAAAGGGCAGCGCCCGCTTCGACGGCCGGCGCTTCGAGCTCACGGGCGAGCTGCGCGCCGACAGCGGCCACTTCGAGATCGCGGAGGATTCGCTGCCCCAGCTCGAGGACGACGTCGAGATCGCCGGGCGCGAGCCGATCCCGCCGCGCAAGCGCGGCCCGCTGCCGGTCGATCTCGATCTGCAGCTCGATCTCGGCAGCCGCCTGACGCTGCGCGCCTACGGCTACGACGGCGGCGTCGCCGGCAAGCTGCGCGTCTCGACCGATGCCGCGGGCATGCTGCGCGCGCAGGGCCGCGTCTCGGCGGTGCGCGCGCGGTTTCGCGCCTACGGCCAGGAGCTCGAGGTCGATCCGGGAATCCTGGTGTTCGACGGGCCTCTCGACGGCCCCGCCCTCGACATCAGCGCCTGGCGCCGGCGCCAGCAAGTCGAGGCCGGAATCCGCCTCACCGGCACGGTGCAGACGCCGCGCGTCGAGCTGATCTCCAACCCGCCGGTGAACGACAGCGAGAAGCTCTCCTGGCTGGTGCTCGGCCGCGCGCCCAAGGATGCGAGCGGCGCCGACCTCGCGGTGCTGCAGGCGGCAAGCGGCGCGGTGTTCGGCCGCGGCGGCGAGGTGCCGCTGCACCGCAAGTTCGCGACGCGCCTGGGCTTCGACGAGCTCACGGTGCGCAGCTCGAGCGAGCTGGCATCGAACGTCGTGGCGCTCGGCAAGCGCGCCTCGGACAACCTCTACTTCAGCTTCGAGCAGGCGATCGGCACCACGACCGAGTACCTGGTGAAGCTCGACTACACGCTGACCGAGCACGTGGCGCTGCGCGGCCAGACCGGCACCACGAGCGGCGTCGGCTTCGTCTACCGCTATTCCTGGGACTGAGCCTTCTTGAGCGCCTGGACCTCGCTGATCGCCGCAGCGGCCGCAGCGTCGCCCCCGCCGGCAATCTGCACTGTGGGATACGCGAAGTGGATGCCGTTCGCCGCAAACGCCTGCTTGATCATGGCGTAGGCGCGGCGCCGGATCGCGAACTGCTCGTTCGGCAGTGTCTTCATCTTGATGCGGATCTGGATCGCGAAGTCGCCGAACTGCTCGACGCCCTGCATCTTCAGCGGCTCGAGGATCTTGGGCGCGAACTCGGGGTCTTGCGCCAGCTCCTGGCCGATCTTCTTGATCAGCTTCTTCGCCTTGTCGAGGTCGGAGTCGTAGGTGATCCCGATGGTGAGCTTGTCGATCACCCAGTCGCGGCTGGAGTTCTTGACCGCGCCGAGCTGGCCGTAGGGGATGGTGAACACCGGCCCGCGGTGGTGCCGCAGCCGGACCGAGCGCGCGCCGAGGTGCTCGACGGTGCCCTTGTAGTTGCCGCTATCAATGTACTCGCCGATGCGGAAGGCGTCGTCGAGCAGGTAGAAGAACTTGCTGAAAAGATCGCGCACCAGGGTCTGCGCGCCGAAGCCGACCGCGACGCCGACCACGCCGGCGCCCGCGAGAAGCGGCGCGACCTGCACGCCGAGCGCCGACAGCGCCATCAGCACCGTCATGACGACGAGGACCATCAGCACCCCGCTGCGCACGATCGGCAGCAGCGTGCGCAGCCGCGCGCGGCGGTTCTCCGCGTCGCCGTCGCCCTGCGCGGCCTGGGCTTCGGCCAGCTTCTGGTCGATCAGGGACGCGGTGATGCGCCAGGCGAGGTCGGCCACCAGGACGATCACCAGCGCGTGCACCGCGCCGCGCGCAAGCCGCATCCCGATGCTCTCGCTCGCGGCGATCGCTTCCACGTCGAGGCCGAAGGCGGCGACGAGCAGGTAGGCCGAGCCGATGATGAGCAGCGCGCGCAGCCCGCGGCCGACCGCCGCGGCGGCCAGCCCGCGCGCCGCCGCGGCTTCGGCCCCTGCCGGCCGCAGCGCGTGGTCGGCGCCGCGCTGTGCGAGCCGCATCACCACGGGCAGCGCCCCGGCGACCACCGCCAGCCAGAATATGCCCATCGCGTGCACCGCCCAGAGCAGCCACAGCGCCACAAAGAGAACCGCGGCGAGGCGCGAGCCGCGCCAGAACGCTTCGATCGTGATCGCGAGCAGCGCGAGGCCGAGGACGTAGGCCACGATTTGCCGCGACGGCAGCTCCATGCCGAGCAGCGCGAGCCAGCCGAAGACCACCCAGCCGAACGCGAACCAGCCCGCGAACAGCGCGACGCGCCGGTGCCAGAACGCCGCCTCGCCGTCGCTCGCCGGCAGGATGCGCAGGCGGGCGTCGCGCGGGGCGAGGAGCGCACGACTTAGAGTGATCGTGAACCGAAAAAGAATGAAACTGACGAGGAAGCCGACCACCGCCTCGCGCGTGCGCGCCGGCCACTCGAAGGCGAGGAACACCGCGGTGCTGCCGACCGCGAACGCGGCGACGCCGCCGAGCTCCCGCGCGAGCCGCAGCGCGATCGAGCGCAGCCGCTCGCGGACGCTCGAGTCATTGACGGAAGTACCGCCGCGAAAGGCGCGGCGATAAAGCCATTCCACCGCGAAGCCGAGGAGGACGAAGCCGAGGACCAGCCCGAGGACCGCGCCCGGGCCCCGCGCCTGCCATTCGGCCGCGATCTGCTCGCGCACGCTCGCGAGCTCGGCGGGCAGCTGCGGCGCCGCGGCGGCGAGAGCAGCGATGTGCTCGCGCAGGGCG
>Ga0180104_1000262_pt1 | contig 10855 bp, 12 predicted proteins | sample EasRiv730_16_1Da_FD_121791 | JGI IMG/M metagenome (GOLD analysis project Ga0180104, IMG submission 121791) | Soil microbial communities from meander-bound floodplain in the East River, Colorado, USA - East River metaG ERMLT730_16_1Da | ecosystem: Environmental > Terrestrial > Soil > Floodplain ... | reverse complement strand
CACGCGGTAGCCCTCGGCGCCGAGCGAGGAGCGCAGGAAGCGCCGGATCTCGGGCTCGTCCTCGACCACCAGGATGGTGGCGCGCGGCTCGGTCACTCCTTCGGCGCCTCCGGCGGCGTTTCGAGCGGCAGCGCGAAGCGGAACGCCGCTCCCCCCCTTGGTCGGCGATCGGCCCAGATGCGTCCGCGATGCAGCTTGAGGATCGCGCGGCAGATGGCGAGGCCGAGGCCGACGCCGCCCACCGCGCTCTCGGGCGTGCCGCGCTGGAACTTGCCGAACAGCGCCTCCTCGTCGCCCGGCGGCAGTCCCGGCCCTTCGTCCTCGACCGAGACGATCAGCTCGCCGCCGTAAGCCACCGCGCTGATATGCACCGGCGTCGCCGGCGGCGTGTACTTGGCGGCGTTTTCGAGCAGGTTCAGGAACACCTGCTCGATGAGGCCGGCATCCACGCGCACCAGGGGCAGGCCGCTCGGGATGTCGGCCGTGACCGCGTGCTGCGCGAGCCGCTCGCGCAGCCGCAGCAGCGCCGCCCCGACGATCTCGCCGAGCGAATGCCACTCGAGGTTCGGCGCGATGCCCCTCGACTCGAGGCGCGTCATCTCGAGCACGTTCGCGACGAGCTGTCCCATCTCTTTCGACTGCTGGTAGATGCTTTGCGCCAGCTCGGTACGGGTTTGCGCCCCGAGCGACTCGCCTTTTTCAACAAGGCTGGACGACGCCCCTGCGATCACCGCGAGCGGCGTGCGCAGGTCGTGAGAGATCGAGGCGAGGAGCGCGTTTCTGACCCCCTCGGTCTCCGCGTCGATGCTGGCGCGCTCGGCGCGCTCGGCGAGCCGGGCGCGCTCGAGCGCGAGCGCGATCTGCGCGGCGAAGGTCTCGAGCAGGTGGAACTGCTCCGGCAGCAGCACGCGCCGCGGATTGGCGGGCAGCACCGCCAGCACGCCGAGCACCGCCTGGGTCCCCTTCAGGGGCAGATACAGGGCTTCGGCCGCGGGCAGGGTGTCGGTCCCGAGCCCCGCTGGCTCGCCGTGGTCCTGCACCCACTGCGCGACGCCGAGGTCGGCGCCGCGCAACGAGCTCGCCATGCTTTGGGTTCTCGGGTAGCGCAGCTTGCCGCTCATGTCACCGGCCATGTCGGGCAGGAGCAGGACGACCTGGCTGTCGAACACTTCGCTCACGTGCCGCACCGCGGCGCGCGCCATGTTCTCCTGCCCGCGCGTCGCCGCGAGCTCGCGGCTCATCGCGTAGAGCAGCGCGGTGCGCCGCTCGCGGTGCCCGGCGACGTTCGCCTGCAGGCGCACGCTCGCCGTGAGGTTGGAGATGATCAGAGCCACCGCCAGCATGATCGCGAACGTGATGAGGTACTGGATGTCGCTCACCGCGAAGGTGAGCTGGGGCGGCACGAAGAAGAAGTCGAACGCCGCCACCGCGACGATCGAGGTCGCCACGCCCGGTCCGCGGCCGTAGCGCGCGGCGATCAGCGCCACCGCAAGCAGGTAGATCATCGCGATGTTGGTGAGCTCGAACAGCGGGCTCATCTGCAGGCCGGCGACGGTGCACAGCGCGGTCGCGGCGGCGCCCCACGCGTAGCCCGGCCAGCGTTGTTTGCTGGTCTTTACATCGATGTAGGCACGGGTTCGGGCGAAGAAGGGATTGCGCAGCACCGCTTTCTCGTCCGCGCCGCCGACGACGTGCAAATCGATGCCTTCGGTCCTGGCGAGGAGCTCGCCGTACGTCGAAGCCTGGAACAGGCGCCGCCACAGCGGCCGCCGCGGCCGGCCGATGACCACGCGCGTGACGTTGCGCTCGCGCGCATACTCCGCGAGCGCTTCGCCGGCGGTGCGGCCGGAAAGCGTCACCGCCTCGGCGCCGAGCGACTCGGCGAGGCGCAGGAGCGCGATGCGCTCGTTCCGCTTTTCCTCCGTCAGGCGCAAGAGGTCCGGCGTCTCGACGTAGGCCACGATCCACTCGGCGTGCAGCGAAGTGGCCATGCGCTTGCCGGCGCGCACCAGGCGCTCGCCCTGCTCGTCGGGGCCGATGGCGACCAGCAGGCGCTCGCCCGCGGCCCAGGTGGCGCGGATGCCCTGGCCGGCGCGGTACTCCTCCATCGCGCGGTCGACGCGCTCGGCGGTGGTGCGCAGCGCGAGCTCGCGCAGCGCGATCAGGTTGCCCTTGCGGAAGAAATTCTCGATCGCGTTGCGCGCCTGGTCGGGGATATAGACCTTGCCGGCGCGCAGCCGCTCGAGCAGCTCGTCGGGCGGCGTGTCGATCAGCACCACCTCGTCGGCGTCCTCGAACACCGCGTCGGGCACCGTCTCCTGCATGCGCACGCCGGTGATGCCGGCGACGACGTCGTTCAGGCTCTCGACGTGCTGCACGTTGACCGTGGTGTAGACGTCGATGCCGGCGGCGCGCAGCTCCTCGACGTCCTGCCAGCGCTTGGCGTGGCGCGGCCTGGGCTCGCCTTCGGTCGGATTGGTGTGGGCAAGCTCGTCGACCAGCAGAAGCTCGGGCTTCCTCGCGAGCGCCGCGTCGAGGTCGAAGTCGCGCAGCGTGCGGTCGCGATAGCTCACCTGCAAGTAAGGAATCTGCTCCAACCCCTGAAGCAGCATCTCGGTCTCGGCGCGGCCGTGCGGCTCGACGTAGCCGACCACCACGTCGGCGCCCTTCGCCTTGCGGCTGCGCGCCGCCTCGAGCATGGAGTAGGTCTTGCCGACGCCCGCGGTGGCGCCGAAGAACACGGTCAGCTTGCCGCGCTTCGCCTTCGCTTCTTCGCGCTGCACGCGCGCGAGGAGCGCATCGGGATCCGGGCGCACGGCGCTCATCCGCCTACTCTAGCGCAGCCTTATTTTTCGCGCCCCACAGGGCTACCACTTGAGGACGACGACGAATCCGAGAATTGCCAGGACGACGATGAACGCCGCCGCCTCGTTCAGGTGCTGCCACGACTTGAGCTGCTGCTTGTGCGAGCGCCGACGGGCTTCGTTTTCGCAAGCGGGGCTGCAGCAAAGCTGCTGGCCGAGCGCCATTTCCGCCCGCGCCCGCGTTACTTCATGCCTCGTGCCGCAGATCGGGCATTGGTGAATTGCGGGCGTCATACGTTCCCTGGAATTGCTTAGAACAGCCGTTCGGCGAGGCGCGCGAGCTGCTCGGCGCGCGCCGCGGGTTCCTTGATGGTCTGCGGCGAAACCATCGTGACCTGGATGCCCTCGACCGCCATCAGCGCGACGGCGAGCGTCATGGCTGCGGCGCCCGCCGGGTAGCGCGCCTCGCCCAGGGAGCGCCCGTCCATCCGCTCGGCCACCACGATGCCGCCGGCATCGATGTCGACGCCGAAGTAGCGCTCGCCGTTGCGCACGATGCTGGTCTTCCTCATGAGCCGCACGAGCGCAGGATCAACCCCAGCGCGACGATCACTACGGGGATGGCGTAGAAGAGAAACTCGCCGAGCTTGTCTTGCATATGCAGCAACTCTAGGGACCGGCGCGTTAGGACGGGATAAAGAAAGCTGCCTACTTGGCGGTGGCATCCAGTGCCAGATTGAGCCGCAGCACGTTGACGCGCGGCTCGCCGAGGATGCCGAGCTGCCGGCCCTCGGTATGCCGGGCGACCAGGTCGCGCAGCTTCTCCTCCGGAATGTTTCTCGCCTTTGAAACCCTCGGAATCTGGTACGACGCCGCGGCGGGGGAGATGTGCGGGTCGAGCCCGGAGCCCGATGCCGTGATGAGGTCCCCCGGCACCGGCGTCTTGCCGCCGAGGTCCTTGATGCGGCCTTCGACCGCTTCCTTGAGCGCCGGGTTAGTCGGGCCCTGGTTCGAGCCGGAGGAGGCGGCGCCGTTGTAGGGCATCGGCGAGGTGGCCGAAGGCCGGCCCCGGAAATACTTCGGATCGCTGAACGCCTGGCCGATCAGCTGCGAGCCGACGATCTTGTCGTTCCGGTAGATCAGACTTCCATTTGCCTGGTCCCTGAGCACCACCTGCGCGATGCCGGTGACGATCAGCGGGTAGGCGACACCGGTGATCAGCGTGAAGACGATCAGTGCGCGGATCGATTGGAGCGAGGTCTGCAGCATGGCGTTCTCCTACGCGAGCCTCAGGACGACCAGGATCAGGTCGATGATCTTGATGCCGATGAACGGCACGATGAGGCCGCCGACGCCGTAGATCCACAGGTTCCTCTGCAGCACGGCGGCGGCGCCCGCGGCGCGATAGCGCACGCCTTTGAGCGCGAGCGGGATCAGCGCGATGATGATGAGCGCGTTGAAGATCACCGCCGACAGGATCGCCGACTGCGGCGTGGCGAGGCCCATGACGTTGAGCGCGTTCAGCTGCGGGTAGGTGGCGGCGAACGCGGCCGGGATGATGGCGAAGTACTTGGCGACGTCGTTCGCGATCGAGAAGGTGGTGAGCGCGCCGCGCGTCATCAGCATCTGCTTGCCGGTCTCGACCACCTCGATCAGCTTGGTCGGGTTCGAGTCGAGGTCGACCATGTTGCCGGCCTCCTTCGCCGCCTGCGTGCCGGTGTTCATGGCGACGGCGACGTCGGCCTGGGCGAGCGCCGGCGCGTCGTTGGTGCCGTCGCCGGTCATGGCGACGAGCTTGCCGTGCCCCTGCTGCTCGCGGATCAGCTTCAGCTTCGCCTCGGGCGTCGCTTCGGCGAGGAAGTCGTCGACGCCCGCCTCGGCGGCGATCGCAGCGGCGGTGAGGCGGTTGTCGCCGGTGATCATCACCGTCTTGATGCCCATGCGGCGCAGCTCGGCGAAGCGCTCCTTGATGCCGCCCTTGACGATGTCCTTGAGCTCGATCACGCCGAGCACCTTCGTGCCGTCGGCGACGACGAGCGGCGTCGAGCCTCGGCGTGCAACGGCCTCCACCTGGACTTCCACATCCCTGGGAAAGCTGCCGCCCTGGGCCTCGACGTGCTTGCGGATGGCGTCGGCCGCGCCCTTGCGCAGCTGCCGACCTTCGACGTCCACCCCGCTCATGCGCGTGTGCGCCGCGAACGGCACGAACGTGGCCTTGAGCGAGGCGAGATCGCGCTCGCGCAGCTGGTAGCGTGTCTTTGCGAGCACCATCACCGAGCGGCCCTCGGGCGTCTGGTCGGCGATGGAGGCGAGCTGGGCCGCCTCGGCGAGATGCTTTTCGCTGGCGTTGGCCGAAGGCAGGAAGTCCGTGGCCTGGCGGTCGCCGAGCGTGATGGTGCCGGTCTTGTCGAGCAGCAGCACGTCGACGTCGCCCGCCGCCTCCACCGCGCGGCCCGACATGGCGATGACGTTCTTCGCGATCATGCGCCCCATGCCGGCGATGCCGATCGCGGAAAGCAGGCCGCCGATGGTGGTCGGGATCAGGCACACGAGCAGCGCGACGAGCGTGGTGATCGCCACTACGCTTCCCTGCTTGGCCGTCTCGACGGCGTAGATCGAATAGGGCAGCAGCGTCACGCAGGCGAGCAGGAACACGAGCGTCATCACCACCAGCAGGACGGTGAGCGCGATCTCGTTCGGCGTCTTCTGGCGCTTCGCGCCCTCGACCATGGCGATCATGCGGTCGAGGAAGGACTCGCCGGGCCTGGCGGTGATGCGCACGATCAGCCAGTCGGAGATGACGACGGTGCCGCCGGTGACCGACGAGAAATCGCCGCCTGCTTCGCGGATCACGGGCGCCGACTCACCGGTGATCGCGGACTCGTTCACCGACGCCACGCCCTCGATCACTTCGCCGTCGAGCGGAATCGTGTCGCCCGCCTCGACCAGCACGATGTCGCTCCTCTCGAGCTGCGTCGCCTTGACGAGCAGCTGGGTGCTGGTGCGCCGCGGCTCCATCAGCTTCTTCGCCGTGATGTCCCGGCGGGAGGCGCGCAGCGCCGCGGCCTGCGCTTTGCCGCGGCCCTCGGCCACCGCCTCGGCGAAGTTGGCGAACAGCACCGTGAACCAGAGCCACAGCGAGACCGCGAAGATGTAGCCCGCGGGCGCTTCGCCCTTTCCTGTGAGGGCCTGAACGAAAAGGCCGGTGGTGAGGATCGCGCCCACGTAGCAGACGAACATCACCGGGTTCTTCCATTGGACCTGCGGCGCGAGGCGCTTGAACGCCTCCCAGATCGCCGGCTTCACGAACTGCGGCTCGAACATCGAGCGCATGGTCAGGGTTTCGGTTCTCATTTGGCAGCCACCATCTGGAAGTGCTCGACGATCGGGCCGAGCGCGAGCGCGGGCACGAAGGTCAGGGCGCCGATGATCAGCACGGTGCCGATCAGCAGCACGATGAAGAGCAATCCGTGGGTCGGCAGCGTGCCCGGCCCGGCCGGAACGGTCTTCTTCGCGGCGAGCGAGCCGGCGATGGCGAGCACCGGGATCAGCAGCCAGTAGCGCGCGAAGAGCATCGCAAGACCGAGCGCGGTGTTATAGAAGGGCGTGTTGGCCGACAGGCCGGCGAAGGCGCTGCCGTTGTTGTTGCCGGCCGAGGAGAAGGCGTACAGGATCTCCGAGTAGCCGTGCGCCCCGGGATTCGCCACCCCGGCCTTGCCGGGCTCGACGAGCACGGCGATCGCGGTGCCGACGAGCACCACGAGCGGCGGCAGCAGGATCGCGACCGAGGCCATCTTCACCTCGAAGGCCTCGACCTTCTTGCCGAGGTACTCGGGCGTGCGGCCGATCATCAGGCCCGCGACGAACACCGCGAGCAGCACGAACATCAGCATGCCGTAGAGCCCGGAGCCGACGCCGCCGAAGATCACCTCGCCGAGCTGCATCAGCCACATCGGCACCATCCCGCCGAGCGGGGTGAAGGAATCGTGCATCGAGTTCACCGAGCCGTTCGACGCCGCCGTGGTCGCCGTCGCCCACAGCGCCGAGTTGGCGATTCAGAAGCGCACCTCCTTGCCTTCCATGTTGCCTTCGGCGGCGACGCCTGCCTTCTCGAGGACCGGATTTCCGGACTGCTCCGCGACCACGGCCACGGCGAGCAGCGCGACGAAGATCGCCGTCATCGCGGCCAGGATCGCCCAGCCCTGGCGCACGTCGCCCACCATGCGGCCGAAGGTGATGCACAGCGCCGCGCCGATCAGCAGGATCGCGAGCATCTCGAGGAAGCTGGAAAGCGGCGTCGCGTTCTCGAACGGGTGCGCGGAGTTGACGTTGAAAAAGCCGCCGCCGTTGGTGCCGAGCTGCTTGATCGCGACCTGCGAGGCGGCCGGGCCCATCGGCAACACCTGCTCCTGCGTGGTCTTCTTCTCCTTGTTCTCCTCGTACTCGATCTTCTCGACCGTCTGCGCCTTGACGTACGGGCCGAACGCCTGCACCACGCCCTGGGTCACCAGCGCGAGCGCCAGGATGAAGGAGAACGGCAGCAGGATGTAAAGCGTCGAGCGCGTGAGGTCGGCCCAGAAATTGCCGATCGTTCCCGCCTGCTTGCGCGAGAACGCGCGCGCGAGCGCGGCGAGCACCGCGATGCCGGTCGCCGCGGAGACGAAGTTCTGCACCGCGAGCCCGAGCATCTGCGTGAGGTAGCTCATCGTGGACTCGCCGCCGTAGCCCTGCCAGTTGGTGTTGCTGGCGAAGCTCACCGCGGTGTTCCAGGAAGAGTCCGGCGAGACGGCGCCGAGCGCGGCGGGGTTCAGGGGAAGCACGCCCTGCAGGCGCTGCAAGCCATAGAGCACGACCAATCCAAATGCATTGAAAAGCAGGGCGGCGACCGCGTACTCGGTCCAGCGCATCTCGCGCTGCGGATCGACGCCCGAGGCCTTGTAAGTGAGGCCCTCGAGCCAGCCGAGCGCGGGCGTGAGGAAATGGCGCTCCCCGGTCAGCACGCGCGCCATGAACTCGCCCAGCGGTTTCGCCAGGGCGAGCAGCACGACCAGGTACAGGCCGCACTGGATGAGGATGTTGGCGATCACGAGAAGTCCTCCGGCCGGAACAGGGCCCACACGAGGTAGATGAACAGTCCGATGGCCACGAGGAGGCCGATGGCGTAGAGGCCGCTCATTTGTGCTCCCTCAGGCGTTCGAACAGGTAGACCAGGCCGAGGCTCGCGGCGAAGAACGCCGCGGTCAGCGCGAGAAAAACGATGTCAGCCATGACTGGCTCCTTGTTTCCTGCGCTGCCGTCCGGCCAGAAAGCCGAAAGCGAAGGCGGCAATGCCGAGCAGCGAGATCAGAAGCAGCGACAGGCAAGAGTCCATGGGGATTGGCGTTCAATGCGCGGGATCATTGCGGCGCGGCAAATCTAAGGCTGCGCGCATAAAGACGCCGTAAGAATTCCCCGGCGCTATTTGGCTCCCTATCCCGCGGCCCTCGTTGACGCAGGTCAAACCAAAGCAGCGTCGACCAGAAGGTCGCGACGTAGGCCAGCCAGACGAATACCAAGATGAGCGGTTCCATGCTCCCAAATCTGGGGGCCGGCCCATAAAAACACCGTAAGGATTTCTAGCGCAGGAGCTTGCGCACCGCGTCGGGCCGCGGCAGAGGGTCGACCGCGCCGAAGCCGGTCGTCGCGAGCGCGGCCGCGGCGTTGGCGTAGCGCGCGGCCTCCCAGATCGAGTCGCCCGCCGCGAGGCGCGCGAGCGCCGCGCCGCAGAAGCAGTCGCCCGCGCCGGTGGCGTCGATCGACTTCACCGAGATGCCGGCGATGCGCTCGCGTCTCTTGCCGTCGCTCACGATGACCCCGTCGGCGCCGAGCTTCAGGAACACCGTCTTCGCCCCCAGGCGATGCGCCCAGTCGAGGTTTTCCTCGGGGGATTCGGTTCCGCTCAGCTGCCTCGCATCCTCGATGCTCGCAAAGAAATAATCCGCCATTCCGGCGGCGGCGCCGATCATCGCGCGCGCACGCGCAAGCGGCCACAGCTTGAGGCGCAGATTCGAGTCGAAGGAGATCCTGCCGCGGGCGTTTTCGAATGCCGCGAGCACCGTGTCCGCCGCAGACTGCGAGATGGCCATGCTGATCCCGGATGCATGAACAAAAGAAGCATTTGCCAGGTCGAGAAGATCTGCGGGGCGCAGCCGGCTCGCGGCGGATCCGGAGCGCAGGTAGCTGAAGACATGGCCTTGCGGGCCGTGGGTGACGAAGTAGGCGCCGGTCGGCGCCTCGCGGTCGACGATGACGCGGCTCGTGTCCACGCCCTCGCGCTTCCACAGCTCGAGCAGCATGCGCCCGAACTCGTCGTCGCCGACGCGAGTGACGTACGCGGTGCGCGCGCCGCTGCGCGCGGCGGCGATGAGCATGTTGGACGTGTCTCCGCCGAATCCCTGAAGAAAACGCCTTTCTTCAGCCTGATTGAATTCGACCATCGCTTCGCCGATCGAGACGATCATTGCATGAAGCGACGGGCGTGGGCGACCACGCCGGCGCGGTCGCCCGCCGCAAGCGCCTTCTGGTCCAGGATACTGTTGCCGACGCCGACCACCGCGGCGCCCGCATCGAAGTAGCTTCTGAGATTTTCCAAAGACACCCCACCCGTGGGGCAGAGCGCGATTCTCGGAAACACGGCATGGATCGCGCGCAGGTGCTCCGGGCCGCCGGTAGAAGCGGGGAACAGTTTCACGATGTCGGCGCCTTCGCGGTGCGCGGCGAGGATCTCGCCCGGCGTGAAGCCGCCGATCAGCGCGAGCCGGCCGGCGTCGTGCGCGAGCTTCGCCATCCCCGGAACGAGGCAGGGCGAGACCAGGAACTGCGCGCCCGCGTCGATGCAGCGCCGGGCGGTTTCGAGGTCCAGCACGGTTCCCGCTCCCGCGTTCTTCGTTTTCTTGATGAGCTCAAGCGCCCCGGGCGTCGTCATGGTGATCTCGATGGTGCCGAAGCCGGCTTCGACGAGGCAATCGATCGCGCGCTCGGTGAGCCCGGCGCTCGCCAGGCGCAGCACCGGGATCACGCGCTGCGCGATCAGTCTTTGCCGAAGATCAGGTTCGGAACCCACAGCACGATCTCGGGAACGAAGATGAGCACCAAGGTTACCGCCGAGACCGCGATCATGCCGGTGTTCGGCCACACCGGGCAGGTGCAGCTGTCCGAGCGGCTCGGTTACCATGGCTGACATGGTCGACCTGCGCTCCGATACCGTGACCCGGCCCTCGCCGGGAATGCGCAAGGCGATGATGCAGGCGGAGCTCGGCGACGACGTCTTCGGCGACGACCCGACCGTCAACCGCCTGCAGGCGCGCGCCGCCGAGATCTTCGGCTTCGAGGCGGCGCTATTCTTTCCGACCGGCACGCAGTCGAACCTCGCCGCGCTGATGAGCCACTGCCAGCGCGGCGACGAGGTGATCCTCGGCATGGAGGCGCACAGCTACCGCTACGAGGCCGGCGGCCTCGCGGTGCTCGGCTCGATCCAGCCGCAGGCGATCCCGAACCGTCCCGACGGCACGCTCGATCTCGGCGAGGTCGAGGCCGCGATCAAGCCCGACGATCCGCACTTCGCGCGGACGCGGCTGCTCGCGCTCGAGAACACGATCACCGGAAGAGTCCTGTCGAGGGATTACCTGAGCAAGGCGGTGGACCTGGCGAAACGGAAGAATCTCGCGATTCACCTCGACGGCGCGCGCGTCTTCAACGCGGCGACGCAACTGAAGATGAAGGTCAAGGACCTCTGCGCCGGCTTCGACTCGGTCTCCTCGTGCCTGTCGAAAGGCCTTGGGGCGCCGGTCGGCACGGTCCTGCTTGGCAAGAACGAATTCATTCAGAAAGCAAAACGCGCCAGAAAGATCCTCGGCGGCGGGATGCGGCAGGCGGGCGTGATCGCCGCCGCCGGCCTCTACGCGCTCGAGCACAACGTCGAACGCCTGCGCGAGGATCACGAGAACGCCGAGCTTCTTGCGCACGGGCTGCGCGAGTTGAAGCTGGATGTCCAGCTGAATACGAACATGGTG
>Ga0180104_1000261_pt1 | contig 10874 bp, 10 predicted proteins | sample EasRiv730_16_1Da_FD_121791 | JGI IMG/M metagenome (GOLD analysis project Ga0180104, IMG submission 121791) | Soil microbial communities from meander-bound floodplain in the East River, Colorado, USA - East River metaG ERMLT730_16_1Da | ecosystem: Environmental > Terrestrial > Soil > Floodplain ... | reverse complement strand
GCGATCTATTCCGGCGATGACGCGCGCATGGAGCACGTGTACAAGTTCGTCACCGAGGGGAAATTCGATCCGGCGAACCGCGAGGCGAATCGCGACCTGCTCGACCGCGGCACGCTGTACGCCGCGCGCTTCGAGGCGAACGGCAAGATGCGCTGGCTGCCGCTGGTGCACGGGCAAGGGCAGCTCACCGCCGCCAACGGATTCAACGGCCAGGCCGACGTGCTGATCGAATTGCGGCGCGCCGGCACGCTCGCGGGCGCGACGCCGATGGACCGCCCCGAGGACGTCGAGACCAACCCGGCGACCGGCCGCGTGTACGTCGTCATGACTTTCAACGAGCAGCGCACCGCCGCGCAGGTCAATCCCGCCAACCCGCGCGCCAACAACAAGTTCGGCCACATCATCGAGATCGTGCCGCCGCTGGTGAACGGCAAGCCCGACCACACGGCGACCGAGTGCGACTGGGGCTTCTTCCTGCTCGGCGGCGACCCAGCGAAGTCAGAGCACGGCGCGCGTTACGGCGCCCCGGTAACGGCGAACGGGTGGGTCGCCGCGCCGGACAACCTCGCCTTCGACCCGAAGGGCCGCATCTGGATCTCGACCGACGGGCAGGATGACGCCGCCGGGTTCAACGACAGCCTGTATGCAGCGGCGACCAGCGGCCCCAACCGCGGCGCGACGCGCTGCTTCTTCAACGGGCCGCGCGGCTCGGAGGTCTGCGGACCGGAGTTCACGCCCGACGGCAGGACCCTCTTCGTCGCCGTGCAGCACCCGGGCGACGAGAAGGGCTCGACTTTCGACAAGCCATCGACGCGCTGGCCGGACTTCCGCAGCGACCTGCCGCCGCGCTCGGCGGTGCTGGCGATCACGAAAGCCGACGGCGGCGAGATCGGCAGCTAGCGCGGGAATGCGATCGAACTGATTCGCGACCCCTGGTTCTGGGCGCTCGCGCTTCCGGCGGTCGTCCTCACCGGGATCTCGAAGGGCGGGCTGGGCGGCGGCGCGGGCGGCGTCGCCACGCCGCTCCTGGCGATGGTGATCCCGCCCGCGCAGGGCGCGGCGATCATGCTGCCGGTGCTGTGCGTGATGGACATCTTCGGCATCCGCGCCTACCTGTGGCGCTGGGACCGGCGCCTGGCGCGCATCGCCGTCAGCGCCGGCCTGGTCGGCGCGCTTGCCGGCGCACTCACCTTCCGGCACGTGGACGACGACTGGATCCGCATCCTGGTCGGGCTGACGGCGCTCGGTTTCCTCGGCTACAGCTTGCTGCCGCGAAAGGCATTGCCGAGACCCTCGGACGCGCAGGGATGGTTCTGGTGCGCGCTTTCCGGATTCACGAGCTTCATCACCCACTCGGGCGGGCCGCCGCTGATGGTGTATCTCCTGCCGCAGAGGCTCGACAAGGCGGTCTTCGTCGCCACCTCGCTCGTGTTCTTTGCCGCCATGAACTACGCCAAGATCCTTCCGTACCTGTGGCTCGGCCTGCTGGATGCGCGCAACCTCGCCACGTCGCTCGTCCTCGTGCCCGCCGGCGTGGCGGGCATCTACCTCGGGCTTCACCTTCAGCAGCGCATCAGCGGGAGATGGTTCTACCGGCTGATTTACGCGCTGCTTTTCATCACCGGAGCGAAACTGCTCTACGATGGAGTGACATGAAAATGAAAGCCGTCCTTCGGCTGGCGATGCTTCTGCCGTTCGCGGCCAGCGCGCAGGAATACCCCGAAAAGCCGGTGCAGATCGTGCTGCCGCTGCAGGTCGGCAGCGCCTCCGACATCGCGGTGCGCGTATTCGCCGAGCGGCTGGGCGAGGGGCTCAAGCAGCCGTTCGTGGTGGAGAACGTCACCGGCGCCGCCGGCCTGATCGGCGCCGAGCGCCTCGCCAAGTCGCGTCCCGACGGCTACACGCTCGCGGCGCTCAACAGCAGCATCCTCACCATCCTGCCCAACATCCAGCGCGAGCGCGTGAAGTTCAACCCGTTCGAGGATTTCGTCCCGATCCACGGCATCGCGAACATTCCGACCCTGCTCGGCGTCAACGAGGCGCTGCCGGTCCGCAACGTCAGAGAGCTGATCGAGCATGCGAAAGCAAAACCCGGCGAGCTGAACTACGCCACCGGCGGTCCGGGAAGCCCGCAGCACCTCGCGGGCGAGATGTTCATGGCGATGAGCGGCACGCGCATGACGCAGGTGCCGTACAAGGGCGCGACCGCGGCGGCCGCGGGCCGGGCTACGACTATTCCTCGTGGATCGCGCTCTTCGCGCCGAAAGGGCACGCCGGCCCCGGTATTGAGCCGGTTGCGGACGGAAGCGGCGAAGGTGCTGCCCGGCCTGAAAGAGAGGTTGGAAAAATCGGGACTCGAGCTTTGGGCCGTGCCGGCGTCCGATCTTCCGAATGTCATCAAGGAAGACCACGCGCGCTGGCAGCGCGTCGTGCGCGAGGCGAATATCAGGGCAGAGTAGCTTGCCGAATGCGGAACAGCCACCCGGCGGCTGCGCCGCGACTCGGGCGGTAGGCTAGACTAGGCCCGCCCATCCTGAGGAGGAGACGGTGCGCAAGCTCGCTTATCTGCTGGTCTTCCTGTGCGGTGGGGCCTGCCCAGTTCAGGCCGATCATCAAGGAAATGCGCATCGAAGGTTGAGGAGACCCCGCATGCACAAGCTGCTTTATGTTCTTGCACTCGTCAGTACCGTTTCTTTCGCCCAGTCCTGGCCGACAAAGCCGGTCAAGCTGATTGTCACTTATCCGCCCGGCGGCAGCTCGGACCTGATGTCGCGCGTGTACGGGGCCAAGCTCGGCGAGCTGTGGGGCCAGCAGGTGATCATCGAATCGAAGCCCGGCGCCGCAGGCTCGATCGGCATGGACTTCGCGGCGAAGCAGCCGAACGACGGCTACACCTTCGTCGTCGGCAACCTCGGCCCGGTGGCGGTGAACCCGCTGCTCTCCAAGGTGCCCTACAGCATCGAGAAGGACTTCGTCGCCGTGTCGATGATCTCGACCGGGCCGAACGTGCTGGTGGTGCGCACCGATTCGCCGTTCAAGTCGCTGGGCGACATCATCGCCTACGCCAGGCAGAACCCGGGCAAGCTCAACTACGGCACCAGCGGCCCGGGCAGCGTGTCGCACCTGTCGAGCGAGATGCTGAAGAACGGCACCAAGGTGCAGGCGGTCGAGGTGGCGTACAAGGGCGGCGTGCTGGCGATCCAGGACCTGCTCGGCGGCCAGATCCAGTTCATCTTCTCCGACTCGCTGCCGGCGATGGGGCACATCCGCGCCGGCAAGCTGCGCGCGCTGTGCGTCACCGGCTCGCAGCGCTACGAGCTGCTGCCCGAGCCGCCGCTCTGCCAGTCCGACGCGCCCGGCCTCGTGGCGGTCAACTGGTGGGGCGTCCTTGTCCCGGCCGGCACCGCAAGAACTATCGTCGATAAGCTGAACGCCGATACAAGGAAGGCGCTCTCAGATCCCGACGTGAAGAAGCGCTTCGCCGACCTCGGCGTCGAGGCGGTGTCGAGCACGCCCGAGCAGTTCGCGGGCTTCATCAAGAGCGAGATGGACAAGTACACCAGGCTCATCCGCGAGGCGAACATCAAAGTGAATCAATGAAGCTTTACGGCTTCTGGCGCTCGCTCGCGAGCTATCGCGTGCGGGTGGCGCTGGCGCTCAAGGGCCTGCACGCCGAGGAGATCTCGATCGATCTCCTCAAGGGCAAGCAGACGAGCGAGGACTACCTCGCGCTCAACCCGCAGGGCGTGGTGCCGGCGCTGGTGCTCGACGAGGGCGGGCCGCCGCTGTTCCAGTCGCTCGCCATCCTCGAATACCTCGAGGAGACGCGGCCCGCGCCGCCGCTGCTGCCGCAGGACCCGCGCGGCCGCGCACGCGTGCGCGGCCTGTCGCTCATCGCCGCGGCCGACGGGCACCCGCTCATCACGCCCAGAATAAGAGACTACCTGGAGAAGGAGATGCGCCAGGACGAGGCCGCGCGCAACCGCTGGCTCGCGCACTGGACGATGCGCGCGCTCGAGGCGATCGAAGGCCACCTCTCGAGAGAGAGGGAGACCGGCCGGTTCTGCCACGGCAACACGCCGACCATGGCCGACATCTGCCTCGCCTCGCAGGTGATCGGCGCGCTCGCCTACTTCAATTGCGACACGAAAGCCGTGCCCACGGCGATGCGCATCTACAACCAGTGCATGGAGATCGAAGCCTTCGCGAAAGCCCATCCCCTCAAGCAACCCGGAGCAAGACCACACTGATATGAAACCGATCGAAGTCGCCGTCATCGGCACCGGCTGGTGCGGCGGTATCCGCGCCGAGACGCTCGCCGCGCATCCGCTGGTGAAGGCGCTGCATCTCGCCGAGATCAACGCGGTTCGTCTTTCGGAGCTCAGCAAGAAGACGAAGGCGCAAACGGCGGTCGCGGACTACAAGCCGTTTCTTTCAGACAAGAACATCGAAGCGGTGTATATCTCCGCCACGCCGGAGACCACGCACTACCCAATAGCGCGCGACTGCCTCGCCGCCGGCAAGCATGTGTTCCTCGAGAAACCGATCGCTCTCACGCTGGAAGAGGCGGATGAATTAATAAAGATCAGCAAAGACAAAAAGCTGAAGTTCTCCATCGGTTACTCGCAGCGCTTCAACCCGAAGTTCGCCTACGTGCGCCAGTGCATCCGCGACGGCACGATCGGCCGCCCGGTGAGCGCGCTGGTGAGCCGGCATATCACGCGCAGCCTGGGAAGCAAGATCAGCGGCCGGGTGAAGCTCTCGCCCGCGGCGATGGAGTCGACGCACGACCTCGACTTCCTGCTCTGGTGCCTCGAGCCGGCGAAGCCGGTGCGCGTGTATTCGCAGCAGAACTTCGGTGCGATGCAGGAATCGAGCGGCCAGCCGATCCCGGATACGCAGTGGATCACGGTCACGCTCGACAGCGGGCTCAGCTTCGTCGTCGGCGGCGGCTGGAGCCTGCCGCCGGGCTACCCGAACTTCTCCACCACCTGGATCGAGATGGTGGGTACCGAGGGCGCGCTCCTCGTCGACGATTCCCACCGCGATGTCGTGGTCAACACCATCAAGAAGGGCATGCAGCTGCCGATGTCCACCATGCCGGGCGAGTTCGTCGAGCATACCTACGCCGGCGCCATGGCGCCGGAGACCGTGCACTTCCTCGAGGCGTGCGCCTACGACCGGCCGGTGCTGGTGACGCCCGAGCACGCGCGCATGGTGATGGAGGTCTACATCGCGGCCGACCTGTCGGCCGAGCGCAACGCAGCAGTCGATCTTCCATGCGAAAAGCCGCGAAGCGGATCGGCCTCGCGATCGTCGGCGCGGGCCGCGTAGGCCTGTTCCGCGGCGAGGTCGCCGCGCGCCACCCGATGGTCGATTTCATCGGGCTGGCGGACCTCAAGGAAGAGCGGCTCGAGCTCGTCCAGAAGAAGACGCGCGCGGATTTTGCGACCACGGATTTCAGGGAATTGCTGAAAAGGCCGGAAGTCACCGCGGCGATCATCTCCACCGACGAGCACCTGCACGTCGAGCCGATTCTCGCCGCTTGTGAACGAAAAATAAGCTTGTTGATCGAGAAACCGCTGGCGACGCAGCTGAGCGAATCGGAGAGAGTCCTGAGGGCCATTGACAGCGCCAAAATCGACGCTGTCGTCGGCTATACGCAGCGCTTCCGCCGGCGCTGGCTGGCGGCGAAGGAGAAGGTGCGCACCGGCAGCCTCGGCGACGTGACGCTGGTCAGCTCCCGCGCCTTCATGAACCGGCTGGTCGCGCTCGACAACTACAAGCGGACCTCGGATCCGTCCAAGATCTCGCCCATGGTCATTTCCGGGACCCACGCGCTCGACATCGTCATGTGGATGATGGAGAGCAAGCGCCCGGTCGAGCTCTACGCGCGCTCGGTCGACAAGGCGCTCGGGCCGCTGTGCAGGGGAATCGACGCGACGGCCGGAACGATGGTTTTCGAGGATGGAAGCCTCTACCACGCCTGCATCTCGTGGGCGCTGCCGATCGTCTGGCCGGGCGCGGTGTACAGCCTGGAAGTCGGCATCACCGGCACCGAGGGCGTGCTCACCATCGACGATACGCACCGCGACATCGTGCTCGCGACCACGCGGTCGCAACGTGAAGGTTATTCTCCGGATGAAACCCGAAGAGTGGACTTCCTCGGAAGCTACCCGCCCGGCGACATCGCCCTCGGCGAGCTGCGCGGCCCGATGCGCGAGGAGACCGAGCAGTGGCTGAACCGCGTCTCGCTCGGCCTGACGACCCAGCACGCAACCGCAGCCGAGGCGCACAATCGCCTCATGCTCACCAAGGCGTTCGACCTTTCGGCACGGCGCAAGAAACCGGTGCAACTTCCCATAACGGAGGATTCATGAGAAAGCTTCTTTGTTTGCTGGCGTTGCTGGTCCCGGCCCTCGCCTGGGCCCAATACCCCAATAAGGCCGTTCGCATGATCGTGCCGTTCGCGCCGGGCGGCGCGTCGGACTACGTCGGCCGGATCCTGCAGCCGCGCTTGACGGAGCTGCTCGGCCAGCAGGTGGTGGTCGAGAACCGGGCCGGGGCATCCGGCAACATCGGCATGGACGCGGCGGCGAAGTCGGCGCCCGACGGCTACACGATCTATCTCGGCAATATCGGCACCGTCGCGCTCAACCCTGCCGTATTCCCGAAGCTCGGCGTCGTTCCGACGCGGGATTTCATCGCCATCTCGCAGGTGGTCGACGTTCCGGGCGTGCTGGTGGTGAACCCCGAGCTGCAGGCGAGGACCGTGAAGGACATCGTGGCCATCGCCAAGGCCTATCCGGGCAAGCTCAACTACGCCTCGCCCGGCGCCGGCAGCCAGAACCGGCTGGAGACGGAAGTCTTCCGCAAGCTGGAGAACCTCGACATGGTGCACGTGCCCTACAAGGGCGGCGCCGGCCCGGCGGTCGCGGGCCTCGTCGGCGGCGAGACGCACCTCATGTTCGTCACCGCGTCCTCGGCCATGAACCACGTGAAGAGCGGGCGGCTGCGCCTCATCGCCGTAACAAGTGCAAAGCGGCTCGCTGCTTTCCCCGACACGCCGACCATGACGGAGTCGGGCTATCCGCAGCTGACGAGCGGCTCGTGGCAGGGGATCTTCGTTCCCACCGGCACGCCGAAACAGGTCGTCGAGCGGCTCTACGCGGCCATCATCGAGACGATGAAGACGCCGGAAGTCGGCCAGCGGCTGGCGAACGGCGGCGTCGAGGTGGTTACCAGCGCGCCCGGCGAATTCGCGAAGTTCGTCGCCAAGGAGACCGAGCGCTGGGGGCAGGCGGTGCGGGAGGCGGGCGCTACGGCCGAATAGCCGTGAGCAGGACCGAGCCGAGCGAATTCGAGCGGACCGAGCTCGGACCGGCCCTGCGCGTCGCGGTGGTCGGCCTCGGCTGGTGGGGCCGCACCATCGTGCCGCTGCTGAAGGACAACGCGAAGCTGAAAGTGGTGTGCGGGGTCGATGTCCGGCCCGTCGCGCTGGACGGAATTCGCACGCTGACAAGTTACGAAGAAGCGCTGCGCGACCCCGAGGTCCAGGGCGTGGTCCTGTGCACGCCGCACACCCAGCACACCGAGCAGATCGTCGCTGCGGCGCACGCGAAGAAGCACGTGTTCTGCGAGAAGCCGCTCTCGCTCTCGCGCGCCGACGTGCTGCGCGCCGTGAAGGCCTGCAACGAGAACGGGGTCGCGCTCGCCGTCGGCCATGAGAAGCGCTTCGAGCCGCCGGTGCAGGAGCTGTTTCGCCTGGCGAAGGCGGGGGAGCTCGGCACGCTGCTGCAGATCGAGGCGAACTTCAGCCAGGACAAGTTTCTTTCGCTCACGCCCGACAACTGGCGCATGTCGCAAGCCGAGGCGCCCGCCGGTCCGATGACCGCGACCGGCATCCACCTGCTCGACCTCTCCGTCGGCCTGCTCGGGCCGGCGCAGCACGTGTTCGCCAAGGTGCGGCAGCTCGGCAGCCGGCTGATCAATGGAGATACGTTGGGAATACTGGTGACGCACAAGTCGGGTGCGAATTCCCTCATATCCGCCATTCTCGCGACGCCGTTCGACGGCCGCTTCGCGGTCTACGGCAATCGCGGGTGGGCCGAAGTGCGCGACAAGGCGCATCCCGAATCGCCGCAGGGATGGACGCTCACACGCAGTTCCCGGGGCTCCGAAAAAAAGGTTCTCGATTACCCTGCGGCGAACGCCGTGCTCGCCAACCTGGAGGCCTTCGCCGACGCGGCGGCGAAGCGCGCGCCTTACCCGGTGCCGCAGGACCAGATGATCGCCAACGTCTCGGCGCTCGAGGCGGTGTTCCGCTCGGCGGCGAGCGGCAAGGTGGAGGCCGTAGAGAGCTAGCCCGGGCGCGCGGTGCAGACCTGGCGCTTCACCGTGCAGCCGCTCGCGTGCTTGCCGCAGGCCTTCATCGCCTCGGCGTCGGCCAGGGCTTGCGTCGCGCCCCAGCCCCAGCCGTAGGCCTTCGCGCTGATCGCCAGCGCGCCGCAGGCGTTCTTGAACCACACGACCGAGCGGCAGTCCTTGGCGTGCTGGCGGCAGCCCGAAAGCGCGGCGCGCTCGGCGGCCTGGCGCGAAGGATGATCCTTCGCCCAGCCGTCGGCGCCGGTGCGCGGCGAATAGGCAATGGCGCCGAAGTAGTCTTCGGCCAGCGCCAGGGCCGGGAAGAGCAATGCAACAAGAATGACTGCCTGCGAAACGCGCAGCATGCGGTGCTCCTCCCGGTGCCATCATAGCGGCCCAAATCCGGGAGGACCAAATCGATGATGTACTCGTGTGCACCGGGATCGCGCGGCTCCGCGGCGGTCGTGAAAAAAAAGAACAAGAGCCTGCGCGTCGATATCCATTGCCATTACCTCAACCCCGACGCGGCGGCGAAGGTGGCGCCGCTCAACCCCGCGCAGCACGAGATGCAGGTGAAGTTCGCCAACGCGCTCACGCGCGAGACCAACAAGAAGCAGCACCAGGAGCGCGCCCCCAAGCTCTCGAACATCGAGGTGCGGCTGAAGGACATGGACCGCATGGGGATCGACATCCAGGCGGTGTCGCCGGCGCCGCAGCAGACCTACTACTGGACCGAGCCCGGCATGGGCGCCGGGCTCGCGCGCATGGTGAACGAGCGCATCGCCGAGATCGTGGCGAAGTGGCCCGACCGGTTCGTCGGCCTGGGGACCGTGCCTTTGCAGGATCCCGATCTCGCCGCGTCCGAGCTGACTCATTGCGTGAAGAACCTCGGCATGCGCGGCGTCGAGATCAACGGCAGCGTGAACGGCATGGACCTGACAGACGGTCGCTTGGGCCTGGAGAAGTTCTTCGCGAAGGTCCAGGAGCTCGATGTGATCATCTTCATGCATCCCACCGGCTACACCCAGGGCGAGCGGCTGCTCGACCACTACTTCAACAACGTGATCGGCAACCCGCTCGAGACCACCGTCGCCGCGAGCCATCTCATCTTCGACGGGGTCATGGAGCGCTACCCGAAGCTCAAGGTGGTGCTGCCGCACGGCGGCGGCTTCCTGGCGCACTACTGGGAGCGCATGAACCACGCCTGGAAAGCCCGACCGGATTGCAGAACGATCATTAAACGCAAGCCAACGACCTATCTTGAGAAGTTCTACTTCGACACCATCGTGTTCGCCCCCGAGATGCTGAACAACCTGGTGCGCCGCTATGGGGCGGACCATGTGGTCCTGGGCACGGACTACCCGTTCGACATGGGGGTGGAGGACCCGGTGGGATTCGTCCAACAAGCGAAGCTGTCTTCTCTCGAGAGAGCCAAAATCGTGGGCGGCAATGCCGCTCGGCTCCTGAAGATTGATTACAATAGGTCGAGGAGGAGGACCTCATGAAACGTTCCAGACGCAAGGTATTGAAGGCCGGCGCGGCGCTTGCCGCGGCGCTCGGTTCGCAAACTATCCTGCCACGCGCCGCTTTCGCGCAGGCGGGACCGGTGAAGATCGGCATGAGCATGCCGCAGACGGGCACGCTCGGCGCCGGCGGCCAGGCGGCGCTGGTCGCGCTGCGGCTGTGGGTCGACGACGTGAACCAGCGCGGCGGGCTGCTCAACCGCAAGGTCGAGCTCATCGCCTACGACGACCAGACCAATCCGGCCAACGTGCCGGGCATCTACACCAAGCTGCTCGACGTCGACAAGGTCGACCTGCTGATCGCGCCCTACGGCACGGTGCCGACGGCGCCGATCATGCCGATGGTGAAGCAGCGCGGGCTGCTCCTCATGGGCAACTTCTCGTTCCAGGTGAACGCGAAGGTGCAGCACGACATGTGGTTCAACAACTCGCCGTGGAACGACGCCTCGAGCTGGTCCGACGGCTTCATCCGCGCCGGGCAGAGGGCCGGCGCGACGACGGTCGCGATCCTCGCCGCCGACCAGGAGTTCGCGCAGAACCTGGCGAACGGCGCGCGCGAGCTGGCGAAGAAGGCCAACATCAAGTCGGTCTACGACCAGAACTACCCGCCGGCCACCACCGACTTCTCCTCGCTCATCCGCGGCATCCGCGCGGCGCGGCCGGAGATGGTGTTCGTCATGTCCTACCCGAACGACTCGGTGGCGATCATCCGCGCGGTGAACGAGATCGGGGTCGGCTCCCAGGTGCAGGTGTTCGGCGGCGGCATGGTGGGCCTGCAGTTCACGCCGATCATGACTTCGCTCGGCAGCCTCCTGAACGGCGTGCTGAACTACAACTCCTACGTTCCGGGGATGAAGTACCCCGGGATCGAGGATTTCCTTGCGCGCTATGCCAAGCGCGCGGCGGACGCCAAGGTCGATCCGCTCGGCTTCTACCTGCCGCCGTTCAACTACGCGATCGGCCAGATGCTCGAGCAGGCGGTGAACG
>Ga0180104_1000260_pt1 | contig 10879 bp, 9 predicted proteins | sample EasRiv730_16_1Da_FD_121791 | JGI IMG/M metagenome (GOLD analysis project Ga0180104, IMG submission 121791) | Soil microbial communities from meander-bound floodplain in the East River, Colorado, USA - East River metaG ERMLT730_16_1Da | ecosystem: Environmental > Terrestrial > Soil > Floodplain ... | reverse complement strand
TCGCAGCCTGAATAAAACCGTAGTGGTCCTTCACGGGATCAAACCGGGCGACCATCCCGATAACAAGGCTATCGCGAGGCACTTTGAGCTGATCGCGCAATTTCATTCGCCATTCTGGAACATTGGACAGGTTTGGCAGTTCGAATCCATTTGGTATCACTCTCATCAATTTGTCGTCGTACCCGCAACCTACATGTGAATCACGAGCCGCTTCTGCGCAGCAGACAATCACACGCGGGACCCATGAAGACACTCTTGCACACAGTTTCATTACTCCAACCGTGACCGTTGAGGCACCGCTGGCAAATCCTGTTTGACGGATACCCCATATAACTTCCCTACGGCCGGCAAGACGCGCGGCCAGTCCCCCGAGTAGATCTGCGTGATACATCCAAGTCTGGATCACCGCCGGCTTCAGGCGCGCAATCAAGCGAACTAGCCGAAACATTACGCTCGCGTTCGACAATACTTGACCCATGTGCAGGGCATGCACCGTTACACCTGCCTCCTGCAGGTCGCGACCGACTGATCCAACGTCACACAACGAAACGACCACATGGCGCGAGGCGGCAAGAGAGTCGGACAGGATGAGACGCTTGAGTGCTAGTTCGGCACCGCCGACATCCAGGCAGGTAATCACATGCAGTACGGACTGACTGCTGGATAGTCTCAACTCAGCTTTTGAGTTCGACGAAGTCAATTCGGGTTCCTAGTAGCCAAAGCATAAGAGTATCCCGGGCATCGGCATCGAGACCAAGATACGTCACGTTCGCCGAATGCGCTCGGAGGCGCAGCCCCGCAATGGATATTCTGGCCACTCCTTAGGGCAAGCACCGCGTCAGCTCATTTTTTTGATGAGACTCAAGAAACGTGTCGGATAGTAGTGAGGAAAGCTCAAGGTACACATGTGCTATATTGGCCGGAGGATCCGATATTCGATCATCTCGCTCAACAGATGACCAAGACTGCTCTTATCACCGGCGTGACCGGGCAGGATGGCGCCTACCTCGCGGAGTTTCTGATACGCAAAGGCTATACGGTCCATGGGATCCGTCGCCGCACGTCGCTGTTCAACACTGCTCGCATCGAGCACCTGTATGCCGACCCGCACGAACATGGCGGCAAGCTGGTACTGCATCACGGGGACATGACAGACTCCAGCAGTCTGCTGCGCGTCGTCGAGCATTCGCAGCCGGACGAGGTGTACAACCTGGCGGCGCAAAGCCACGTCGCAGTGTCGTTCGAGGAGCCCGAGTACACTGCCAACGCCGATGCGTTGGGCGTGTTGCGCTTGCTCGAGGCGCTGCGCATCATCGGCATGGCAAATCGCGCTCGATTCTATCAGGCCTCCACTTCAGAACTGTACGGACTTGCACGGGAGACGCCCCAGAGCGAGACGACACCCTTCTATCCGCGCTCGCCGTATGCTGTGGCCAAGTTATACGGCCATTGGATCACGGTAAATTATCGTGAAGCTTACGGCATGTATGCATGCAACGGCATTCTTTTCAACCACGAATCGCCGTTGCGAGGTGAGACGTTCGTTACGCGCAAGATTACGCGCGCACTGGCGCGAATCAAACTTGGAACGCAGAGGTGCCTGTACCTTGGCAACCTCGACGCGCGGCGCGACTGGGGCCACGCCAAAGATTACGTAGAGATGCAATGGTTAATGCTGCAGCAGCCGAAGCCAGAAGACTTTGTCATTGCAACAGGCCAGCAGTGCAGCGTACGCGACTTCGTGACACTAGCCGCCAAGCGGATGGAGATGGATCTCGAATGGTCCGGAAAGGGGGTCGAGGAACGAGGCCGCACGCGCGACGGCCGCTGCGTAGTTGAGGTGGACCCCGGCTATTTCCGTCCGACCGAAGTCGACGCGCTGCTTGGTGACGCCAGCAAGGCCCGCGCCAAGATCGGCTGGGTGCCAAAATATACTTTGGCGCAAATCGTCGAGGAAATGGCGGATGCCGACATGGCCGAGGCCGAAAGCGAGTTGCGCGCTGCTGCTTTCAGACGCACTTCGCTGTTCTGAAACCGGGCGCCCCACGCCAAGCACTTGCCGGAGTTTCTTGCTTGAAGATCATGAAGTGTCGCCTATGCGACTCCGGGCATATCGAAAGAGTAGTAGACCTTGGCTATCACCCCTTGGCGGACACGTTTCTCCCGGAAGCGAGCTTGTATGGGCCCGAGGTTTCATATCCGCTGCAGCTCGGGTCTTGTCGCACATGCGGACACGTCTCCACGCTGTATTCCGTTTCCGCGGTCGACCGTTACCAGAAACACGAATACAGCTATGACTCTTCGAACTCCCGGGTGGCAATTACGCATTTCAGAGAGTTCGCAGAAGCAGTGCTTGCGGTGAAATCGCCGCGCTATGGTGCGCCGATCGTAGATATCGGAAGCAACGTCGGAACTCTGCTGGCTCACTTTAGGGACATGGGCCATGAAAACATTATCGGGGTCGAGCCATCCTGCAATATTTCATCACTGGCCGTGGCAGCCGGCATTCGAACGTTGAATGACTTCTTCGGTAGTGGCGTGGTAAGCACGCTGCGTGACACCGGCCCGGTGGAGATTCTCCTAAGCGCGAATGTGCTGAATCATGCCGATGATCTGCCAGCCCTGCTGCAAACGGCGCGCGATGTGATGGCGAGCGACGGCATCTTCGTGTTCGAAGTGCCCTATTTGATGGATCTCATCAATGGCACGGCTTTCGACACGATCTACCACGAGCATGTGCACTACTACGGAATCAGGCCGCTGGCGGCCTGTCTGCGGCGGCAGGGTTTCTCGATCTTCAAGGTCGAACGTATCGACTACATGTGCGGATCGATCCGTGTCTATGCACGTCTTGGTGGTGAACACGCGGCGGTCGTCGACAACATGGTCGAAGCGGAGAAAGCCTTCGGCCTGTATGAATTCGCCACATATCGTGTGTTCATGGAACGCGCGCAAAGGGTCAAACTGAACGTAATCGCCCATCTGGCGCAAATCCGCGCCGCGGGCGGCAAAATCATTGGGATCGGCGCCGCCACCAAGGGAAATACTTTCCTCAACTACTGCCGACTCGACTCGGACATCATCGCCTACATCGCAGACGCCTCACCGCTGAAGATCGGCAAGTTGACGCCAGGCTCGCATATCCCGATCGTTGCTGACCGGGACATCGACGCATCCGCCACGCATGCGCTTATCCTGCCGTGGAACATTGCACCAATGTTGCAAGCCAAGCTCGCGCACCTTGGCTTGCAGTTCTACGTTCCGCAGGTCGAAACACTGCGCGACACTGCGCACTAGCCGGGTCGCAGATCCTTCCCGCTTTTAGAGCGGAAAATCTTTTCGAACGACGCAATACTGCAGGAGTTGTACGCCATGGAGCTCATCGCCCTCAAGCCCGCGCACACTGACGCGCGCGGCAGCATCACCGACCTGATCTCCGACGACCAGATCAACGCGGTGACGCTTATCACCTTCAAGAAGGGCGCCGTCCGCGCCAACCACTATCACGAGCGTACGATCCAGTGGAACTACGTAATCTCCGGCGAAATCCTGTTTGCGACGCAGATTCCCGGCACGCAGAGAATGGAACGCAAACTCAAGGCAGGCGATTTCGCCGTTACGAGGGAAAACGAGCGCCATGCGCTCAAGGGAATGACCGACGCCGAGGTCCTCATTCTGACGAAAGGTCCACGCGCGGGCACGCAGTATGAGAACGACACCTTTCGGCTCGAAGAGCCGCTAATCGCGCCGGACACCTGAGGAGGCAGCATGCACGTTCCCGTATCGCGCCCCCATCTCGGCGAACCGGAAATCGCGTTCGTCAACAAGGCGATGCAGGACAATGCCATATCCGGCGTTTTCGGAGAGTTCATCGAGCGATTCGAACATGAATTCGCTGCGTTCTGCGACGCCAAACACGCGGTGTCGTGCTCCAACGGCACGATAGCACTGCACTTGGCACTGGTAGCAGCCGGGGTCAAGACTGGAGACGAAGTGCTCGTCGCGACGCTGACTAACATGGCCTCGTTTTTCGCCGTGCTCTATGTCGGAGCCAAGCCGGTCCCGGTCGATATCGATCTTGAGACGCTAACCATGGATCCGACGGATTTGGCGCGTAAGATCAACAGACGGTCCCGCGCGATCATGGTGGTGCATCTGTTTGGTCACCCCACCGATATGGATCCGATTAACGAGCTCGCTCGCAAGCACGGCCTACTCGTGTTCGAGGACTGCGCTGAAGCCCATGGCGCCACGTACAAAGGCAAGAAAGTAGGCAGCTTGTCGCTCGCCGGCGCTTTCAGCTTTTTCGCTAACAAGGTGCTCACTACCGGCGAGGGTGGCATGGTTACCACAGACGATCCGCAGGTCGCGAAGAAGGCGCGCAGCCTGAAGGCACTCGCCTTCGGCGCGAGCAACAAGTTCATGCACGAAGATGTCGGTTATAACTACCGCTTGACGAATCTGCAGGCGGCTATCGGGTGCGGACAGATGGTCGTTGCCGACAAGCTGGTTGATCGCCGCCGCGAAATCGCTCACTACTACGGCACAGCGCTCGCCAGATATGCCGATCGTCTGGTGCTACCGATCGAAAAGCCCTGGGCGAAATCGGTCTACTGGATGTATCACATTGTGCTGCGAGACCGTCTCGCCCCGAAGCGCGGCGAGATCATGGTCGCATTGAAGAACGCTGGCATAGAAACGCGCGAGGGATTCATCCCCTACAATCTGCAGGAGATATTCCTGAAGCGCGGCTGGACAAGAGCCGACGAATGCCCCAACGCCAACCGGGTCGCATATTCGAGTTTCTATTTGCCCACGGGTCCGGCAATTTCGGCCGAGGAGCTCGACTACGTGGCGGAGACTCTTGGCGCAATTCTCGATTCGCAGACCTGAACGAGGATACGGGAGACGCCGTGCTGCCCGTTCGATGCATGGCTATCATCACTGCCGTCAATCCGGGAGAAATCGCTGGTGAGCGTGTTCAACGCCTTATATGCCGCGCACTACGACCAGCTCTACGCGGACAAGAACTACGGCGAAGAGTGCGATCTCATTGAAATCGCCGCTTCTCGCTACTGCGCGCGACGCCCAATCGCCCTGCTGGACGTCGGGTGCGGCACCGGCGGACACTCAATCGAGCTCGCGAGGAGAGGATTCAAAGTAACCGGCGTGGATCTCTCCTACCAAATGCTGCAGCACGCGCGCACGAAATCCGCCTCGCTGTTGGAAGAACAACGACCTTTCTGGGTGTGCGGCGATGCGCGGAGTTTCGAGGCCGGCAGCAACTTCGACATGGCGATCATGATGTTCGCCGTGATCGGCTACCTGACCGCCAACGGCGATGTGCTTGCCGGCTTGCGCAACATCCGCCGGCACCTCAAGCCTGGCGCCGTTTTTGCCTGCGATTTCTGGTACGGTCCGGCCGTGCTGGCGGTTCGGCCCACGGACCGGGTGCGTGTGATCCCGACGCCGGACGGCGAAGTGATTCGCACAACCAGTACCACGCTGAATGTGGTGTCGCACACGGCTGACGTATCGATACGTCTATGGACCATCGAGAACAAACGGCTCGCATCGCAGACTGCGGAAACGCATTCGCAGCGCTTCTTCTTTCCGCAGGAGTTCGCTTTGTTGTTGTCAGAGTCTGGATTCTCGCTTCAGAGCATCAGCGCATTTCCATCGGCCGATGCACCACTCACCAACGAGACGTGGAACGCATTCGTGGTGGCAAAAGCCGTCTGAGCGAACGTTCGACCGCCGGTTTCATTCACGCCATTGCGCCTCCTGAGGACAACCCGAACCATGGCGGAAGGCACGCATGCCCAAACATTCAGACGCAACGTCACATGGCAGTTCGTCGGTAGCGCGAGCCAGACACTTCTGAGCGGCCTGATCCTTCTGCTGATGGGCAGGAAGCTCAATGCCCAGGGCTTCGGCGAATTCTCCATCGTCATGGCTTTCGTTTATGTCGCGAATCTCCTAACCGAGCCGCGCATGCAGGACGTGGCCGCCAGGCAATTCTGGAATCTCGGCCGTGACGACGCTGCGCGCAACAACCAGCGCGAATTTTTCGTCGACTTGTTTGCCTTCGAGGCCGTGAGCAAGCTCCTCCCTTGTGCAGCGCTGATCCTCCTGTCCAGACCTCTCGCCAACATGGCTCACTTGCCGCCGGAAGTGGCAACTCTGATCATATTCAGTGCTGTCGGGACCTACTTCGCGAAGCTCGGCTACGGGCTGTCGATGGGCGTCTTGCGTGTTCTTGGCCGAAGCGATCAATTTACCTATTGCGCAACCGGCGAACTGCTGCTCAGGTTGCTCTTGATGCTGGCACTCGTTGGGTTTGCGGAGTTGACTGTCACGAACAGCATCGTGGCCCTTTGTTTGGCCGGAATCATCAGCAACGCTCTGCAGTTGGGGTTGGCCGCACGGCAGCTCGGCAGTCTCAAGGCCACGCTGCGATCCTGGCGGCCCGCGGTTTCACTCGCTCGCGTGCGGCAGCACCGCCGCACATTGTTGTCGAACATCGGACTCTCGGCTTCGGATCTGATGAACAAGGACCTGGATATCACGCTGCTCTCGCCCATGATGCCGTCCGAACAGATCGGTGTTTACAAAATGGCCAAGACCATTGCGCTGTTAACATGGCGCGCGGTGGATCCGTTCTACATTGCGTTGATGCCGGAGCTGAACCGCCTCATATCGATGCGTGAATACGCGAGAACACGGCAATTGCTGTACCACAGCTCATTTGGTCTCGCAGCGCTTGCCATCGGTCTCAGTCTCGCCGCCTTTGTGTCGCTCGCGTACCTTGGCGACGCGTTACTCGGACCGGCATTCACAGACGCGCCTGGCATCATGGTCTGGATGCTGATCGGCGTAGTTGCCAGCGCACCATTCGTTTGGGGTCATCCTCTCGCGGTGGCGCTCAATCGAGCGGACGTAGCCTTTGTGGGCAGCCTGCTCGGATCGGCGCTCGGCCTCTGCGCATTCCTGGCATTGACGCCGGCCCTTGGGAGACACGGAGCGGCGATCGCGTGGACACTGACACTTGTGTTCGGCTTCATGTTCACTTCCATGGTGGCGCTCCGCCTGCTGAAGCACCACAAGGTCAACATCCCGCCATCCTAATGAGAAGATATGATCTGCGTGTGTCGCGCAGAAGGGCAAGTTGAAGCCGTGCCAATGCAATTCCTGCACAAAGAGGAATCGCCGCCGCTGACCGGGCTCGCGGATCGGGTCGTCATCGCCGCAGTCGCGTCCATACTCACAGTGCTGGTCATCCTGCTTCTGAACCCGCACAGTCTGCTGCAATTCGCGAACTACTTTGTCGTCTGGAATGCCTTCATCTTTCTGTTCAATCGCGAAGACATCGAAGACTTCAGCTTCGCGTTTCTCGTCAATTCATGCTTCGTCGCGATATACGTCCTGATCCAGTCTACCGGATACCCGGATACCTACGGCACAACGTCCCCGCTCAGCTCGTCGTGGACCGACGATTCCTACTTCTTCGCGCTCGCGGCCGACACGATTCCACCCGACCTCTTCGTACGGGAAAATTTCTTTCTTGATACCCAACCGTACGCGATGCTGATTCGATGGCTCACGATCTTCTCCATAGATCACCCTCTCGACGCGCTCTTCTTTCAGTCCGGCGTCGCGGCAATGCTCACGACCTACTCCAAGAAGTTCACGTGGCAGCTTTCCGGCGACCGCGGGCTTGCCAACATCGTGTATTTGTTTACGCTAATCTGTCCGTTCCTCATGATGAACGGCGGCGTCATTCTCATGAGGGATACCCTAGCCGCGGCGCTGTTCGTCTACTCACTGAGCTGCCTGAACGCGAGGCGCTACCTCCTCGCGCTCGCCGCCGTCGTCGCGCAGGTGTCGGTGCGCCCTGGAACCGCCCTCATTCTCCTGCCGGCCTACGCGATCATCTACTATCCGGAACTGAACACTTTCATCAAGCGCCGTCCGCTGCTCGTCATGCTCGGAACCGGCGTGCTTGCTGCGGCTGCCACCCAGCTCGTCGCAACGGTGCTCGAATTCAGCCACTCCACCATCGGCACGAAGGGCGTCGGCCTTCTCGGCCGGGAGCTCTTCGCCGATCTGACGGCCGATCCGGATGCGAACAAACTGTTCCTGTCGATCCAGGATCTGCCGTTCTTCATCAAGCTGTTCCTGAACGGCGCCTACATTTTTCTATATCCGTTCTTCGGCCCGCGCTACATCATCGGCGCAGACTATTTCGACCTGCGCTCCATCACCATGGCCCTGGTCGTGCCGATCTACGCTTTCTGGCTGAACGCATGGTTCTTCGCGGGTGCCTTGACCCGCTTGCGCGTCGCGTCGCGGCAAAGGTCCATCGTGATGGCGGTCGTCGTGGCCCTATTGCTGATCGGCACCTACTCGCTGCAGACCCGGCACAAGACGATCATTTATCCTTTGTACTACTATGTTATCGCCATCGGCTTCACGAGCGCGACCCAGTTGGCGCGTCGTTTCGGCTATATTTTCTCTTCCATGTTGCTGCTGCTGCAGATAGCCCTTGCGTTTCGCTGAGCAGCTCGCGTCTCGAAGCAGTACCCGTGGAGTCAAGCCGAACTGTTCCATCATCGCGCCGGAAGAACGAGGCTGGATTCGGGGACAACGCCATGCATTCGACCAACCGGCCGAGGCCCGAAGAGCGCCTGCCGTGGAACTCGATTTCATCATTCCTGAAGTTCTGGCTGCAGGAGAATCCGCTGACGGGAACCGATCGGCAGGTCTTCGACAGGTACTACGCGAGCTATCGACCGCGATTCAGCCCTTACATGCAGCATCATTATGCCGAGCAGACGCGGGAAATCACCGCAGCGATCCGCGCCCCTGCCCGGCCGCGGCTCCTCGAGGTAGGCGCAGGTTGCGGCACGGAGTCGCTGTGGTTCTCGCTCCTGGGCGCGGATGTGACGGCGATTGATCTAGCAGGTGATCGGCTCGCCGTGGCCAGGGCCCGCAAAGACTGGCTCCAGCGGCATCTCGTCCGCGACCTGAGCGCCGAGTTTCTGGAAGTATCGCTCTTTGATTTCGAACCCCCGCGAGCGTTCAATCTGATATGGATGGAGCAGACCTTTCATCACCTCGAACCGCGCGAGCTGGTGTACGGCAAGCTGTTCGAGCTACTGGCACCCAACGGAACACTGATCATCAGCGAGTCAAATGCGTGGAATCTTCCCTTGCAGTTGCAGCTGTTCCTGCGCCGCGGCCTCAAGACGAAGACATTCTTCATGGACACGAGGGGCAGGCTTTTCGAATATGGCAACGAGCGGATCACCACACCATCGGCGTTGCACCAGGGACTCGAAAGTGCCGGGTTTGAGGTCAAGTCAGTTCGTCCGTTCCGGCTGCTCCCCAACTCCAACCCGCCCGAAACGTGGCTGCGTCTGGAAAATGCAATATTGAAAGCCTTCCCTTTCCTATCGACACATTTCAACATCTTGGCCTTCAAGAAGGGACTCGAGGCGTCCGCGTGACCGCTGCTGCCGCAGGTGGCCGTGGTTTTTCGCGCAGTAGCTCTCGTCCCAAAGTGGTAGCCATGGAGCCGATCCAAACCGTTTACATCGTCGAGCCAGAAGAACAGGGCTGGATCATCGAGCATCTGATGCGGGATATCGCCGGCGAGCTCGGTCGTCGCGGCATCCCGACGCGCATCGGCAAGGGAGCGGGCTATGCCGGAGAAGACGTTGTCTTCAATTCTCGCTTCCTGACGGCGCTGTCCGACGAGCGGGCGCGCGTCAATTCGCTTTTCATCACACACGTCGACGATTGCTCCAAGGAGCGGGAACTGCGAACGAGCTTTCGGCGCTTCAACAGCTTTGTCTGCCTTTCGCCGCAGGACGCCGACTTCGTCATCGCGATGAAAGGAGACCGCGGCGGCGTTGTCGGGATCGAGCTGCCGCCGCGCGAGCTGCGGGTTCGACCGATTCGGCTCGCCATGTTCTCGGCCCGCTACGACGATGGCCGTAAGAATGAGCAATGGATCGTCGACTATTTTCGTCACAAAACAACCGAGCAGCGCGGCGCTTTCGTGTTCTGCTTCCTCGGCTGGGGCTGGGAATCGTTCTGCGCCACGCTCGCGGGCATGGAAATGAACTATGAGGTCTACCGTTATTCGCGCTATGCGCCGGGAGAATACCAGCTCTACCAGGAAGCGCTGATCACCGCCGATGCGCTCATCTATCTGGGATTCGACGGCGGTGCGATGAGCGTCTACGACGCAATCAATGCTGGCGTCGACATACTGGCTTCAAACGTCTCTTTTCACCGCGGGCTCGGCGAAAGTGTGGCGCTGTTCAACGACCGCGACGAGTTCTACCGCGAGCTGGATCGACTGCAGGCGCGGCACGCAGGACGTGCAGCGGCATTGCAGCATCGATCGATAGTTGCTTACACAGACCGGCTCGTGACTCACTGGAATTCGCTGGTTACTAACGATCCAGCGCGCGAAAACGAGCCAGCCAAGATCGCGCCGGAACACTTGGAGCGGCAAACGCTGGAGGCGTTCCGCGGACGCTATAGGCGGCTGAGCATCGGCCGCATCCGTTCAGCCCTTATCAGGTGGCTGCAATCCCGACTCATCCGTTACTAAAGGCCTTTGCGTATTCCGGCGAAGCCGGGCCACCATTCCGATGCAAGCGAGGCCATCATTCCGATCGATGCCGGGCCGGTGGTGAAGCGGTCGGTGGACTGTCGTCGTTGTCGGTGATTTCGTCAATGGCTCTTCGGTCGTGAGGGCGTCGTCGGTTTAGCGGTGACGGTCTTGTGCCGGCGCATCGACTCGCCCTTGAGCACGAGTCGATAGCTGTTGTGCACGAGCCGATAGAGGATGGCATCGGCGACGGTG
>Ga0180104_1000259_pt1 | contig 10906 bp, 13 predicted proteins | sample EasRiv730_16_1Da_FD_121791 | JGI IMG/M metagenome (GOLD analysis project Ga0180104, IMG submission 121791) | Soil microbial communities from meander-bound floodplain in the East River, Colorado, USA - East River metaG ERMLT730_16_1Da | ecosystem: Environmental > Terrestrial > Soil > Floodplain ... | reverse complement strand
TGCCGCGCGTAGGTCGAGTTAACCGCGCGGTGCAGGTGGAGAATCATGTCGTTCTTGCGCGCCCACTTCGCCATCGACTGGATCGCGGTGTAGCCGATCACGAGGTCGATCATCACGATCACCGAGCCGAGCTCCCTGGCGAATTCGGCGCGCTCGTACATGTCCTCCATCGTCGCGGCGGTGACGTTGAGGTAGTGGCCCTTGACCTCGCCGGTCGCGGCCGAGGCCTTGTTCACCGCCTCCATGCAGTAGAGGAAGCGGTCGCGCCAGTGCATGAAGGGCTGCGAGTTGATGTTTTCGTCGTCCTTCACGAAGTCCAGGCCGCCCTTCAGCGCCTCGTACACCACGCGCCCGTAGTTGCGCGCCGAGAGGCCGAGCTTGGGCTTGGTGGTGGCGCCGAGCAGCGGCCGGCCGAACTTGTCCAGGCGCTCGCGCTCCACCACGATGCCGGTGGCCGGCCCCTGGAAGGTCTTGAGGTAGGCGACAGGGATGCGCATGTCCTCCAGGCGCAGCGCCTTGATCGCCTTGAAGCCGAAAACGTTGCCGATGATCGAGGCGGTGAGGTTGGCGATCGACCCCGGCTCGAACAGATCGAGGTCGTAGGCGATGTATGCGAAGTACTGGCCCGGAGAACCGGGCACCGGGTCGATGCGATAGGCCTTGGCGCGGTAAACCTCGCGGGCCGTGAGGCGATCGGTCCACACCACTGTCCACGTCGCGGTCGACGACTCGCCTGCGACCGCCGCGGCGGCCTCTTCCGGGTCCACGCCTTCCTGCGGCGTGATGCGGAAGAGCGCGAGAACGTCGGTCTCCTTGGGGACGTAATCGGGCTCCCAGTAGCCCATCTTCTTGTACGAAATGACGCCGGCTTTGTAGCGGTCCATGGCGCCGAGTATTAGAGGAACCTGAAATAAGGTACAGTCAAAAGAACTTAGGGCTCGATTCAGAATTTCTTATGAGATCAACCACCCTGCGTCAGCTCCGGATATTCGTGGCCGTGGCAAAGCATCTGAGCTTTGCCCGCGCAGCCGAGGAGATGCACCTCAGCCAGCCCGCGGTTTCGATGCAGATCAAGGAGTTGGAGTCGGTGATGGAGCTTCCGCTGTTCGAGCGCGCCGGGCGTTCGATCCGGCTCACCATGCCGGGGGAGTACCTCCTCGTCTATGCGCGGCGGATCCTCGGGACCTTGAAGGAGGCAGGCGACGCGATGACCAAGCTGCGCAAGGTCCAGGGCGGACGCATCACCATCGGCATGGTGAGCACCGTCGAGTACTTCCTGCCGCGGCTGCTGGCGCGCTTCCGCTCGCAGCATCCCGGCGTGGAAATGCGCCTCGCGGTCGGCAATCGCGAGCAGCTCTCGAAGCTGCTGCACGACAACGAGGTGGATCTCGCCGTGATGGGCCGCCCGCCGCGCGAGCTCGACACGCGCGCCGAGCCGTTCGCGGCGCACCCGCTCGGCATCATCGCCTCGCCCGAGCACCCGCTCGCCCGGCGCCGCGAGATCGCGCCGAAGGCGCTCGACGCCGAGCCTTTCATCGTGCGCGAGCCGGGCTCGGGGACGCGCGCCGCCATGGAGCAGTTCTTCCGCGATAGCCGCATCGTCGCCGCGCCGATCATGGAGATGACGAGCAACGAGACCATCAAGCAGGCGGTGATCGCCAACATGGGGCTCGCCTTCGTCTCGCTGCACACCGTGGCATTGGAGCTCTCGGTGCAGCAACTGGTAGTGCTCGATGTCGTCGGGCTGCCGCTCATGCGGCGCTGGTACATCGTCAACGTCCAGCGCAAGCCGCTGACGCCCGCGGCCGAGTCCTTCCGCTACTTCGTCCTCGACCAGGGCGAGCGCCTGCTCGCCGAGCAGTTCGGCGGCTCAGTCCCGGTTTCCTGAGCGCGTTTGACGCAGGTCAACGCCGCGCCGGTTACGGGCGGCACACTGCGATGCAATGGCCGATCCCCATCCGGTGGTGACGTATTCGAAGAAGGGCGCCAAGTTCGACGACGTGCGCGACGAGCTCAAGCTCGCGATCGAGGGCAAGGGGCTGGTGATCGACCTGCAGTCGTTCGTCAACCGCATGCTCGAGCGCACCGGCAAGGACGTCGGCTCGGCGCGCAAGCTCTACGCCGACGCGCAGGCGTTCGTCTTCTGCAGCGCGGCGCTCTCGCGCAAGACGATGGAAGCCGACCCGGCGAACGTGTCGCTGTGCCCTTACAGCATCATGGTGTACGCCACCGCGCGCGACCCCGGGACGGTGCACGTCTCCTACAAGCGCCCGTGGCGACCCGACGGCTCGGCGGCGTCCAAGGCCGCGCTCAAGGAGGTCGAGGCGCTCCTCGACCGCATCGCGCGCGAAGCGCTCGGGCTCAAGTAGACCGATGAGCGACGCGCACAGCTTCAGCGTCGAGCTCGAGCAGCAGGAGGGCTTCGAGTTCCGCGCGCGCTTCGATTGGCCGGGCGTAAGCGAGCTCGTGCTCGACGAGCCGGAGCCGCTCGGCGGGCGAAAAGGCCCGAATGCGGCGCGCCTGGTGGCAGCGGCGGTGGCGAACTGCCTCGCGGCGAGCCTGGTTTTCTGCCTGCGCAACAAGTTCAGGCAGGCGCCCGGCCCGGTGCGAGCGCGCGCCACCGGCCGGCTCGAGCGCAACGAGAAGGGGCGCTACCGCATCGCGGGCATCGACGTGACCCTGTCGATGTCCGAGAAGCTCGGCGAGCTGCCGCACCAGCAGCGCTGCCTGGAGCAGTTCGAGGACTTCTGCGTGGTGACCGAGAGCATCCGCCGCGGCATCCCGGTCACGGTGACCGTGGTGGACGCCGCGGGCGCGGTGGTGGCGAAGGAAAGAGCGGACGCCTAGGGCGTGAAGATCACCCTCATCCAGGGCCACCCCGATCCGGCGGGCGGCCACTTCGGCCACGCGCTCGCCGAAGCCTATGCGCGGGCGGCGACCGACGCCGCCCACGAGGTGAGGACCATCGAGGTCGCGCGCCTGGAGTTTCCCCTGCTGCGCAGCGCCGCCGACTGGAAGAACGGCGCGCCCGCGCCGTCCATCCGCGAGGCTCAGGCGAGCATCGCCTGGGCCGAGCACCTGGTGATCTTCTTCCCGCTGTGGCTCGGCGACATGCCGGCTCTTCTCAAGGGCTTCCTCGAGCAGGTGCTGCGGCCGGGCTTCGCCATCGGAGCCGCCGCCCCGAGGCGCATGCCGAAGAAGCTCCTCAAGGGGCGCTCGGCGCGCATCGTCGTGACCATGGGCATGCCGGCCTTCTTCTATCGCCTCTACTACCGTGCGCACAGCGTGAACAGCCTCAAGCGCAACATCCTCGAGTCCTGCGGCTTCTCGCCGGTGCGCGCGAGCCTCGTCGGCACGGTGGAAGGCTCGAGCCGCAACGCGCACGAGCTGTGGCTCGCGAAGATGGAGACGTTCGGGCGCGCCGGAACTTAGTTCTTACGCCGCCTTTCGAGTCGTGACGCTCAAGCGCAGACCCGTGGCGTCGAGAATGGCAGTGAGGCTTTTCAACTCGGGGTTGCCGCGCTTGGAGAGCGTGCGGTAAAGCGCTTCGCGGTTTAGGCCGGTTCTCTCGGCGATACGAGCAATGCCGCCATGCGCCTCGGCCACATCGCGCAGCGCCTGAAGAATGAAAGCGGGATCGCCTTCTTCAATTGCTGTCTCCACATAGGCGGCGGCGTTCTCGGCGTTCTTGAGCCAGGCGAGCAGCGTCGGCCGGTGCGGCACACTAGCCGGGGCGCCTGCCTTGCGGCGCCGTCCTTTCCTTGTAGTCATGCCAGTAATCCTTTGCTCGCTTGATATCCGCTCGCTGCTTCCGCTTGTCACCGCCGCAGAGAAGAAGAAGGATCTTCTCACCGGCCCGCGCGTAGTACACGCGGTAGCCAGGACCCCAATCTATCCGCAGCTCCCATATACCTTCGCCTACTGGCTCGCAGTCGCCGAACAATCCATTTTGGAGCCGGTAGATACGAGCTTGTATCCGCGCCTGCGCTTGCCGATCACCTAGCTCCGCAAACCACTCGGCAAATACGTCATCGCCGGCGGCGGTGACGTAGTGCCGAACCTCGAATGGCATTGTAGCTTAAAAGCTACTGGGACGGAAGCGAGGAAACTTCTTCCGCTTTACACTGAACGACGCGATCGTGCACCTCCTGGAGCTCCGGAACCTAGCGTCAGTTCGCTTCGGGAAAGCGGAACACCACCATGCCCGGCTGCCTGGCCTCCTTGGCCACCGTGGCGGAGACGCTGCGCTTCTCGTTCCTGAACGACGCCTCGAGCTGGTAGCGGCCGGCCGGCGCCTGGATCAGGCAGATGGGACCTTCGGCAGTGAACTTGAGCGCCGGGCGCTTGCCCTCGCGATCGCTGAGGACGACATCGACCTTGGCGACATACTGGCCCTGCTTGCCGGCCGCGAACACGAGCTTCAGGCTCGAGCCCGCTTCCATCTTGGCGAATGCTTCCCGCTCGTCTTCGCCGACGCCGGCGCACGCCCAGCGCATGTCGCCCTGCTCGTTGAAGGGGAACGGCTGTGCGGCGGCGGCGGTGGAGAACAGGACGAGGGAAAGGACGGACAGATAACGCTTGCGCATGATTCCCTCCTTGTCGAGGCTCCAGCATCCCAGCTCCGCGCGCGCGAGGGTTGATCTCGATCAAGCTCGGAGTACGATAGGCGTGGCATCAGTGAACCCATGGGCGTAGCCGAAGCACTGTCCCCCACGGTCAAGCAGGTCGGCCGCAGGCAGGTCGGCCGCCTGGCGCGCAGCACTTATGCGGTGGTGCTGGCGGGTGGCCGCGGCAGCCGCCTGAAGGAGCTCACCGAGTGGCGCTGCAAGCCCGCGGTGCCGTTCGGCGGCAAGTACCGCATCATCGACTTCACGCTCTCCAACTGCGTCAACTCGGGCGTGCGGCGCATCGGCGTCGCCACGCAGTACAAGTCCTACAGCCTGATCCGCCACCTGCAGCGCGGCTGGAGCTTCCTCGACGGCCGCATCGGCGAGCACGTCGACATCCTGCCGGCGCAGCAGCAGGTCGCGGAAAGCTGGTACAGCGGCACGGCCGACGCGGTGTTCCAGAACCTCAACGTGCTGCGCCGCGACGGCTGCAATTACGTGCTGGTGCTCTCGGGCGACCACGTCTACAAGATGGACTACGGCCGGCTGCTCGAGGAGCATGCCGCGCGCGAGGCCGACGCCACCGTGGTATGCGTGGAGGTGCCGCTCGCCGACGCGCGCAGCTTCGGCGTGCTCAGCGTCGACGAATCCGGGCGCATCACCGGCTTCGCGGAGAAGCCGGCCGAGCCGCGGCCGATGCCCGGCGCCCCCGGGCACGCGCTCGCCAGCATGGGCGTGTACGTCTTCAACGCGGCCTTCCTTTACGAGCAGCTGATCCGCGACGCCGACGACCCGCGCTCGAGCCACGACTTCGGAAGCGACCTCATCCCGCACATCATCTCCCGCTACCGCGTGCACGCGCACCGCTTCGCCGAGAGCTGCGTCGAGACGCCGAACGGCGAGCCCTACTGGCGCGACGTCGGCACGCTCGATGCGTACTGGGAAGCGAACCTCGAGCTCGCCAAGATCACGCCGCAGCTCAACCTCTACGACCGCGACTGGCCGGTGTGGACCTTCCAGGAGCAGCTGCCGCCGGCCAAGTTCGTGTTCGACGACGAGGGCCGCCGCGGCATGGCGGTCGACTCGATGGTCTCGGGCGGCTGCATCGTGAGCGGCGCCACCGTGCGCCGCTCGGTGCTGTTCTCGAACGTGCGCGTGGAAGAGGGCGCGCTGGTCGAGGACTGCGTGGTGCTGCCCGACACCGTCGTCGGGCCGGGCGTGCGGCTGCGCCGCGCGATCGTCGACCGCCACTGCCGGCTGGACGCGAAGCTGCTCGAAGATCCGCGGCGCTTCCGCGTCACCGAGAAGGGACTGACGCTGATCACGCCCGAGATGCTCGGGCAGCCGGTGCACCAGCTGCGCTAGGGAAACTCTGAAATAGCGGCAAATAGTCGTTCCCGCGAATGCGGGAACCTAGTTTTTAAAAGAAAAATTGGGTCCCCGCCTTCGCGGGGACGACTTCTTTGGACCTTCCCTAGCGGCCGCTGCGCAGGATCGAGACGAGCAGCCACACGCCGGCGACACCCGCGCCGAGGAAGCCGAGCAGCCCGAACAGCGGCAGGCCGAAGAGCGTCGGCCCGCCCTCGACCGTCATGACGATCGCCGAGCCGATGATGAACGCCGCGGTGACGATGCCGATCGCCAGGCGGTTCGCCGCGCCGTCGAGCTGATTGCCGAATTTGTGCAGGCTGGTGAGGTCGACGTGCACCTGCAGCTTCCCGCTGCGCGCCGAGCGCAGCAGCTCGCGCAGGTCGCGCGGCAGCTGCGCGGCGAGCTCGAGTAGCGTGCGGCCGGCGCGCCAGCCGCGCTTCGCCAGGCTGGCGGGGCCGAAGCGCTCGAGCGTCGCCGCGCGCAGGAACGGCTCGGCTTCGCCGACCATGTCGAAATCCGCGTCGAGCTCGCGGCCGTAGGTCTCGAGCGTCACGCAGGCCTTCAGCACCAGCGCAAGATCCGGCGGCAGGGCGAGCTGGTGCTCGCGCAGGAGCGCCGTCAGGTCGGCGAGCATCGCGCCCATGCGCAGCTCGCCGAGCGGCAGCCCGTGGTAGCGGTCGATGAACGCGTCGACGTCGAGCGCCACCTTCTCGGCGTCGACCTGCGCCGCGCCCGCCCATTCGAGCAGGATGTCGACCACGGCGTCGGCGTCGCGCCCGACCAGCCCGTTAAGGAGCTGCACCAGCTCGTCGCGCCGGCGCTCCGAGAGGCGGCCGGCCATGCCGAAATCGATGAACGCGACGCGGTTGCCCGGCAGGTAGAACAGATTGCCCGGGTGCGGATCGGCGTGGAAGAAGCCGTCCTCGAGGACCATCTTCAGCATCGCCTGCGCGCCGCGGTGCGCGAGCAGGCGCCGGTCGAGGCCCGCGGCATCGAGCGCCTCCGGATCGCGGCTCGGCGTGCCGTCGACGTACGCCTGCACGTTCACGCGCTCGCCGGTCCAGTCCCAGTACACCTTCGGCACCACGATCTCGGGCCGGTCGCGGAAGCTCGCCGCCACGCGCTCGGCGTTGCGGCACTCGGCGGCGAGGTCGAGCTCGGCGCGCATCGTGCGCGTGAACTGCCGCACCACCTCGCGCGGCCGCAGACGCGCGAGATCGGGGAAGCCCTGCTCGAGCATCTCGGCGAGCCGCGCGAGCAGCCGCAGGTCGGCCTCGACCACCGGCACGATGCCCGGGCGGCGCAGCTTCACCGCCACCTCGGTGCCGTCGGCAAGGCGCGCGCGGTGCACCTGCGCGATCGAGCCCGCGGCGATCGGCTCGGCCGCGAAGGCCGCGAATACGGTCTCGGGCGCGCCGCCCAGGTCCTCGGTCAGCTGCGCGCGCACTTCGGCGCCCGGCGCCGGCGGCGCCTGGTCCTGGAGCTTCTCGAATTCCGCGATCCATTCCGGCGCGAAGAGATCCACGCGCGTGGCGAGGATCTGGCCCAGCTTGACGAAGGCCGGACCGAGCTCCTGCAGCGCCTGGCGCGCGCGCTGCGGGCCTTCGAGCCGCACCGGCTTGCCGGACTCCTTCCAGTGCAGGGCAATGCCGAGGCGGCGGGCGAAATCGCCGAAGCCGTAGCGCAGCAGGACGGCGGCGATGTCCTGCAGCCGGCCGAGGTCGCGCGCGGTGCCGGCGATCGCGCGCAGCATCAGCGCCGCCGGCGCTGGCTTCGCGGCGGGCCGCCCGAGAGGCTGTCGGCGATGCCGGCGAGCATGCCGGAGGCGACGCGCGCCACCATCGCGCCCGAGGCGAGCGTGGCGCTCATGCCTTGCGATGCCGCGCCCTTGCCGGCGGCCGCGGCCTCGCGCAGCGTCTTCACGAAGAGGCGCTCGAGCTCGCCCAGGTTCTTGCGCGCCTGCGCGAGATCCTGGCGCGATTGCGGGCCGCTCATGGCCGCCGCCTGGCGCACGGCCGCCATCGCCTCGCCCGTCACCCTGCGCACCGCGGCGCGGTCGAGCTTGCCGCGTGTCAAGGCCTTGCGCGTGATGCCGCGCACCGTATCGCCAATGTTCTTCCTGGTTGCAGGCATGGGATTGCCTCCTTTCGACGATCGTACGGAAGCCGCGGCCCGGTCGTTTGACCGGGATCAAAAGCGGCCGCGGGCCGGGGCGTACGCTGTAACTGGACTTTTCGAAGGAGAGACAGATGAGAAAGATCCTGACACTCGGCGCGCTCGCCCTTGCGAGCTCGCTCGCGTTCGCGCAGGGCCCCGGCTACGGCCAGGGGTACGGCCCCGGAATGATGGGTGGCTACGGGCCGGGTTACGGGCAAGGAATGATGGGCGGAGGCTATGGCCCCGGGATGATGGGGGGTTATGGCTATGGCCAGGGCGGCGCGCTCGCGGCGCTCAACCTGACCAACGAGCAGCGCGGGAAGGTGTCCGCGATCCAGGAAGAGCACCGCAAGAAGAACTGGGCCACCATGGGCGAGGTGCGCTCCGAGCAGTTCAAGCTGCGCGGCATGTACGGCACCGAGAAGCTCGACGCGGACAAGCTCGTCGAGCAGCAGAAGAAGGTGGACGCGCTGCGCCAGCAGATGTTCAAGTCCCGCATCGAAGCCCACAACCAGATCGCAGCGGTCCTCACGCCCGAGCAGCGCAAGCAACTGCGCCAGTTGGCACCGGGATGGCTTACCGAGGACGAATGAAAAGCGACACCCTTCAGGCGGGCATCGAGCACCGGATCGCCGAGCTGCGCGCCGCGCACCCGCGGATCGCCGCCTGCCATGCCACGCTAGACGAGTGGCACGAGGACACGGGGCCGCGCTACGCGCTGCGGCTCGACATCCGCTGGCCGCAGCACCAGAGCCTGATCAGCGGCCCGGCGCACGCGAGCGCCGAGCAGGCGGTGCAGGCCGCGTTCGACTTGGCGGCGAGCGCCGCGGGATAAGGTCCGATGCTTTGCCTCGAAGACTGCCTGGCGCTTTGCGACCTCACCGAAGAGGAGGTGCTCGCGATCGCGCACCACGAGCACATTCCGGAGATCGCGGCCACCGAGCTCGGCAACTACCTCGTGCATACGCCCGAGGGCGAGATGCGCATCAAGACGATCATCCGCGACGACATCGCCGAGGCGCGCGCGCTGGGCGACCGCACGCATGAGCTTGCGCTGAAGCTCGTGCTGCGCAATTTCGTGCTGCAGCATCCGCTCTGCGAAGAGCGTCATCGCAGGCAGCTCCACGCCGCGGAGCGCCGCGATGAATGCGCCGGCCCCGCCTGAGCTGACGGCAAGCGAACCCGACGAGCTCGATCCCGCGGCGCTGATGGCGCTCGAGACCGACCGGCTGGCGCGCGCCCACGCGGCGCGCGCCACGCTCGGCATTTCGCCCGCGGCGCTGGCGCTCGCTTTCGGCGACTGGTGGCTGCACCTTTCGGCCTCGCCGGGGAAGCTGGTCGAGCTGCAGCGCAAGGCGGCGCGCAAAGCGCTGCGCTATGCGTCGTGGTGGGCACAGGCGGTGCAGGGAAAGCCCTGCGCGAGCTGCATCGAGCCGCTGGAGCAGGACACGCGCTTCAGGAGCGAGGCCTGGCAGCAATGGCCGTTCAACGCGGTCTACCAGGGGTTCCTCTTCTGGCAGCAGTGGTGGCACAACGCCACCACCGGCGTGCACGGCGTCTCGGCGCACCATGCGCACGTCGTGAATTTCACCGTGCGCCAGCTGCTCGACATCTGGTCGCCGTCGAACTTCCCGTGGAGCAACCCGGAAGTGCTGCGCGCTGCAGCCGAGCAGGCCGGGAGGAATTTCGCCGAGGGCGCGGCCAACTTCGCCGACGACTGGCACCGCGAAACGCTCGGCGAGCGTCCCGCCGGCGCCGAGGCGTTCGTGCCCGGCGAGCAGGTCGCGGTCACGCCCGGCAACGTGGTGCTGAGAAACCGCCTGGTGGAGTTAATACAGTACGCACCGAAGACGTACGCACCTGACACGCCCCAGGTGCATCCCGAGCCGGTGCTCATCGTGCCGGCGTGGATCATGAAGTACTACATCCTCGATCTTTCGCCGGCGAATTCGCTGGTGAAGTACCTCGTCGAGCGCGGCCACACGGTGTTCATGATCTCGTGGAAGAACCCCGGGCCCGCGGACCGCAACCTCTCGATGGACGACTACCTCGAGCTCGGCGTGATGCAGGCGCTGGCCGCGATCGGCCGCATCGTCCCGAGCCGCAAGGTGCACCTCGCCGGCTATTGCCTCGGCGGCACGCTGGCGGCGATCGCCGCGGCGTGCCTCGCGCGCGAGCGCGACGAGCGCCTCGCCAGCCTGACGCTGCTCGCCGCGCAGGTGGACTTCGAGGAGGCCGGCGAGCTGACGCTGTTCATCGACGACAGCCAGGTCGCCCTGCTCGAGGACATGATGCGCGCGCAGGGCTACCTCGACACGCGGCAGATGGCGGGCGCGTTCCAGCTCCTCAGGTCGAACGACCTCGTCTGGTCGCGGCGGGTGCGCGAGTACCTGCTCGGCCGCCGCGCGCCGATGACCGATCTGCTCGCCTGGAACGCCGACGCGACGCGCATGCCGTATCGCATGCATTCGCAGTACCTGCGGCGCCTGTTCCTCGGCAACGACCTCACCGCCGGACGCTTCGAGGCGCGCGGACGGCGCATCGCGCTTTCGGATATCCACACGCCGCTGCTCGCGTTGGGCACGACACGGGACCATGTCGCGCCTTGGCGCTCCGTGTACAACGCCGGGCTCTATACCGACGCGGACTTCACCTTCCTGCTCGTGAGCGGCGGCCACAATCGCGGCATCGTCAGCGAGCCGGGGCTCAACGGCAGGACCTACCAGATCGGCACCCGGCGCCACGACGAGCCCTACGTCGACGCCGATACC
>Ga0180104_1000258_pt1 | contig 11002 bp, 12 predicted proteins | sample EasRiv730_16_1Da_FD_121791 | JGI IMG/M metagenome (GOLD analysis project Ga0180104, IMG submission 121791) | Soil microbial communities from meander-bound floodplain in the East River, Colorado, USA - East River metaG ERMLT730_16_1Da | ecosystem: Environmental > Terrestrial > Soil > Floodplain ... | reverse complement strand
GCTCCCAGGAGCAGCCCAAGGGCAAACCCACTCAGGGTTGGGTCCATGGAAACTAAGATAGCCCGGGCGGTGCGGCTGGTTTAGGAGGTCAGCCGGGGAGCGGAGTCGCGGCGTCCATGGCGGCGAGAATGTGCTCAACTCGAGGTCTGGCCCGTGCCTTGACCTCGGCCGGATTGCCCTGCTATCTTCCAAGTCTGTCTTGATTTACCGGCTTTCGGCGCCTTGGCAGGAATGCTCATGAAGACCTACAGCTCGACTCACGCGGACCTGCAGCACGACTGGCATCTGGTGGATGCCACCGGCGTGCCGCTCGGCCGGCTGGCTTCCGCGGTGGCTCAATTGATCCGCGGCAAGCACAAGCCGACCTACACACCGCACATGGACGGTGGCGACTTCGTCATCGTGATCAATGCCGAGAAGGTGCGGGTCACGGGCCGCAAGCTCGACAACAAGAAGTACTTCTCGCATTCGGGCTACATGGGTCACGAGTCGTTCACGCCGCTCCGGAACCTGCTCGCGAAGCACCCGGACCGGGTCATCGAGAAGGCGGTGTTCGGGATGCTGCCCAAGACCTCGCTCGCCCGGCAGAAGCTCCGGGGCAAGCTGAAGGTCTACGCGGGCACCGACCATCCCCACGCGGCGCAGCAGCCGAAGCCGTATCCTGTCCAGTCCAGCACCAAGAAGGTGAGCGCATGACGGCATCTCCCGAGTACCGGTGGCAGGCGGTGGGCCGGCGCAAGACCAGCGTCGCCCGCGTGTACCTCACTCCTGGCACCGGCAAGTGGGACGTGAACGGCCGGACCCTCGGCGACTATTTCCCGCGGCCCTCGCTGGTGCAGCACATCCAGCAGTCGTTCACCGCGACCGATACCCTCGGCGCGTTTGACGTGAAGGCTCACGTGGACGGGGGCGGGCAGACGGGGCAGGCCGGCGCACTGCGGCTGGGCATCGCGCGGGCGCTCGTGTCGGCTGATGAGCAGCACCGGGCCAAGCTGCGGGCCGCCGGGCTCCTGACCCGCGATCCGCGGATGGTCGAGCGCAAGAAGCCGGGACGCCCAGGCGCCCGGAAGCGGTTCCAGTTCTCGAAGCGCTAGACGGCGCGTCGGGCATCTCGCACATCGCCGGATTCCGGCCAGGGTGTCCCGCCGCGCGGGATCTCGCCGGGAGTTGAACGCGATGGACGGCTAACCCTTATCACGAAGGACCTACGTACCCGCATGGCACAGCCCCAACTGCAGGACCTGCTCGAAGCCGGTGTCCATTTCGGCCACCAGACCCGCCGGTGGAACCCGAAGATGCGCCGGTTCATCTTCGCCGAGCGTTCCGGCATTTACATCATCGACCTCCAGAAGACCCTCCGGCAGATCGCGAAGGGGCAGGAGCTGCTCAAGAGCGTGGTGCTCAAGGGCGACGGCATCCTGTTCGTCTGCACCAAGAAGCAGTTGAAGGGCATCGTCCAGGCCGAGGCGGAGGCGTGCGGCGGGTTCTATGTGACCGAGCGCTGGCTCGGCGGGATGCTGACGAACTTCCAGACGGTCAAGAAGCAGATCCGCCGGCTCCGTGAGCTTGAGCAGGGCGCTTCGGAAGGCGAGTTCGAAAATTATACGAAGAAGGAGCAGCTCCTCTTCGCCCGGGAGCGGGTCAAGCTGGCCCGGAATCTCGAGGGCATCAAGCTGATGAACCGGCTGCCTGGCGCGCTGTTCGTCGTGGATGCCAAGAAGGAAAAAATCGCGGTGGCCGAGGCGAACAAGCTCGGGATTCCGGTGGTGGCGATCGTCGACACGAACGCCGACCCCGACGTGATCACGGTCCCGATCCCCGGCAACGATGACGCGATTCGGGCCGTGTCGCTGATCGCCCACGCGCTGAGCGAGACGGTGCACGAGGCCCGGGCGCAGATGCCGCTCCGCGAGACGGCGGAAGACGCCGACGCCGAGACCTACAGCACCGACGCCGGCACTGAGGGTGATGCCGACGCCGACCGGCGCAAGCGGCGGCCGCGTCGGAAGCGGCGGCCGAAGCCGGAGGCGATCGCCGCCCGGCTCAAGCCCGAGGCCGAGGCCGAGGCCGAGGTGGAAGCGGAGGCGGGGGACGCGGCGCCGGCGGCCGCAGGCGAGTCGGACGCGTAGTCCGGACGGACCACGCGAGCCATCATGCCGCCGCCCCAGGCCTCCGCACGGCCGGGCGGCGGTTTCTCTATCCAATCACGTGTGAGTGACGCCAGATGACGACGAAGATGATTTCCTCGAAGGATATCAGCGAACTGCGGGCCCGCACCGGGGCCGGCATGATGGACTGCAAGCGGGCGCTGGAAGAAGCCAACGGCAACATGGAGAAGGCCATCGAGCTGCTGCGCGCCAAGGGCATCGCCAAGGCCGAGAAGCGGGCGGGCCGGAGCGCGTCCCAGGGGCTCGTGGTGAGTTACCTGCACCACAACAGCCAACTGGGCGTCCTGCTCGAGCTCAACTCCGAGACCGACTTCGTGGCGCGCACGGACGAGTTCGGTCAGCTGGCGCGCGACATCGCGCTCCATATCGCCTCCGCGGATCCCATCGGGATCAATCCTGAAGACATCCCGGCCGAGACCATCCAGCGGGAGCGGCGGATCGCCGAGGAGCAGGTTGCCGGCGAGGGCAAGCCCGAAGCCATCCGGGCCAAGATCGTCGAGGGGAAGATCCGCAAGTTCATTGCGGAGCGCACGCTCCTCGAGCAGCCGTTTGCGAAGGATGAATCCAAGACCGTCGGCGAGATGGTGAAGGAAGTCTCCGGCAAGCTTGGGGAGGCCGTGGTGGTCAAGCGCTTCGCCCGATTCAAGATCGGGGAAGCCTGATGGGGCTCGCCTATCCCCGGGCGCTCCTGAAGATTTCCGGCGAGGCCCTCGCCGGTGAGAAGGGTGTCGGCCTCGACTACCACGTGGTCGAAGGTCTCGCCGACCAGATCAAGGAGGTGCACGCCATGGGCGTGCACCTCAGCCTGGTTGTGGGCGGCGGCAACATCATCCGGGGAACCAGCGCCAGCCGCGAGGGCCTGGACCGCGTCAACGCGGACTACATGGGCATGCTGGCCACGGTGATCAACGCGCTGGCGCTGCAGGACGTCCTGGAAAAACTCGGCGTGCACACCCGTGTCATGACCGCCATCCGGATGGAGTCGCTCGCGGAGCCCTACATCCGGCGGCGCGCCCAGCGGCATCTCGAGAAGGGGCGGCTCGTGATCTTCGCGGGCGGCACCGGCAACCCGTTCTTCTCCACGGACACGGCGGCCGTGCTGCGGGCGCTCGAGGTGGAGTCGGATGTCATCTTGAAGGCCACCAACGTGGACGGCATCTATACGGGCGACCCCAAGGCCGACCCGGGCGCGACGTTCATTCCCGAGCTCTCGTTCCAGGAAGCGATCGTGAAGGGCTACGCCGTGATGGACGCCAACGCGTTCGGCCTGTGCAAGGCCAACCAGCTGCCGATCATCGTGTTCAACATCAAGGAACCCGGTGCCATCGCGCGGATCCTGCGCGGCGAACGGGTCGGGACGATCGTGCGATGAACAGCATCCAGGACCTCGTCAAACACGCCCGCGAGCTGATGCACAAGGCGGTTGAGAGCACCAAGCGGGAGCTGGCCACCATCCGGAGCGGCAAGGCCACCACGTCCCTGCTCGACCTCGTCCGGGTCGAGGCCTACGGGACGCCCGTTCCGCTGAATCAGGTCGCGATGGTCGCCGCCCCGGAGCCACGGCTGCTCACGGTCCAGCCGTTCGACAAGGGGCTGGCGCAGGCCATCGAGAAGGCCATTCGCGACGCCGACCTGGGACTGAATCCGGCCACGCAGGGCAACCTTATCCGGGTTCCGCTGCCCGCGCTGTCCGAGGAGCGGCGCCGGGACCTGGTGAAGGTCGTGCACAAGCTCGCCGAGGAGGGCCGGATCGCCGTGCGCCACGCGCGCACCGACACGATGTCCCGGCTCAAGAAACTCGAACACATCCCCGAAGACGACCGCAAGCACGCCGAGAAGGACGTGCAGAAGCTCACCGACGATCACGTCCGCCAGATCGACGAGCTGATCAAGGCCAAAGAGGCGGAGATCATGGAAGTCTGATCGTATGAGCGACTCCCTGCTCGAATCGATCCGGCTCCAGGGCGGCGTGCCGGCGCACGTCGCCATCATCATGGACGGGAATGGGCGCTGGGCGCGGGAACGCGATCTGCCCCGGTCCTACGGCCATCAGGCCGGCATGCACGCCGTCCGTGAGGTGGTGGAGGGGGCGCTGGCCGCCGGGGTCGAGGTCCTCACCCTCTTCGCGTTCTCCCAGGAAAACTGGCAGCGGCCGCCCGAGGAAATCGACGCGCTCATGGCGCTCCTCGAGGAGTACATCGCCCGCGAGATGGAGGAGCTCGGGACCCAGGGGGTGTCGGTCCGTTTCCTCGGCGACCTCGACCGCCTGGCGCCGACCGCGCGTGCGGCCGTCGATCGCATCACCGCCGCGACCGCCGGCGGGGAAAACCTCGCCCTCAATATCTGCATCTCGTACGGCGCCCGCGCGGAGATCACCCGCGCGGCCCGCCTGCTCGCAGAAGATGTTGCGGCCGGGCGGATCACGCCCGCGGGAATCGACGAGGACGCGATCTCCAGCCGACTCTTCACCGCGCCCTGGCCCGACCCCGACCTGCTGATCCGCACGTCCGGGGAGCTCCGGGTCTCGAACTTCCTGCTGTGGCAGCTGGCCTACGCGGAATTCCACGTGACACCGGTCTTCTGGCCCGACTTCACCCGGCGCCACCTCTTCGAGGCGATTCTCGACTTCCAGAAGCGCGACCGTCGCTTCGGCCGTATTCCGGTCTGATGGACGCCAATCTCGTCAAGCGGATCGCCTTCGCGGCGGTCGCCATTCCCGTCGCCGTGGGCCTCGTGTGGCTCGGCGGGTGGCCGCTCGCCCTGCTGCTGGCCGCGGTAGGCGCGCTCGGGGCGCGGGAGCTCATCGAGTTCGCGGAGCGCCAGGGCATCCGGCCGTCCCGCACGCTGGGTCTGGGGGTCGCGGCGCTCTTCGGCCCCGGGGCCTGGCTCGTGCTCTCCTCACCGCGGGCCTGGGGTGTCTGGAGCGGTGGCTGGATGTACCTCGGCGCGGTCTGGCTGATCGGGGTGCTCTCGTGGGCCCTCATCCGGCGGGGTCCGACGGACCGCCCGCTGGGCGCCGTGGCGGTCACGGTGCTCGCCCCGCTCTACACCGCTGCGCTGCCCGCCTTTCTCATCGGGATTCGGCACGCGGCGAACGGCACCCGGTCGTGGCCGGGCACCGCGCTCGTCTTCTTCCCGCTCGTCGTCACCTGGGTGTGTGACACCGCTGCGATGTTCGGCGGCCGTGCCGTCGGGGGACCGAAGCTGGCCCCGACCGTCAGCCCGGGGAAGACGCGTTCCGGGGCGATTGCGGGCGTCCTCGGCGCGGCGGTCGCCGCGCCGCTCTTCGCCCACCTGGCGCTCCGGCCCGCGGGGATCCAGCTCTCCATCGCCCAGGCGGTCGCATTCGGCGTCGTCCTGTCGTGCGTGGGGCAGGTCGGGGACCTGGCGGAATCGCTCTTCAAGCGCGAGGTCGGCGTCAAGGATTCGAGCGCGCTGATCCCGGGCCATGGTGGGGTGCTCGACCGCTTCGATTCCCTGTACTTCGTCGTTCCCATCGCCGCGGCGCTGTACCGACTGTTCGGGATTCTCTGATGCGTGGCGTGGCCGTGCTGGGCTCCACCGGATCCATCGGGCAGAGCACGCTCGCGGTCCTTCGCCGGCAGCGCGAGCATTTCTACGTTGTGGCACTCGCCGGCGGGCGAAATCGCGCCCTCCTCGACGCCCAGGTCGCGGAATGGCATCCCGCGTTTGCCCGCCTGGTTGATGCGGGTGCCGGGAACGGCCTGCCGCACGGGCCGGCGGTGCTGGTCGAGGCCGCGACACACCCCGATGCCGATATCGTCGTGAACGCCGTTGTCGGCGCCGCCGGCCTCGACGCCACCCTGGCCGCGCTCCGGGCGGGCAAGCGCGTCGCGCTCGCCAACAAGGAGACGCTCGTCATGGCGGGCGATCTCGTGGGGGAGGCGGCGCGGGCCGGCGGTGGCGAGATTGTCCCGGTGGACAGCGAGCACAGCGCCGTATTGCAGTGCATCTCCGGGCGGGAACACCTCCTCCGGCGTCTCATTCTCACCGCCTCGGGCGGTCCCTTCCGGGAATGGCCCGCCGATCGGGTCCGGGCCGCCTCGGTGGCCGAGGCGCTGCGGCATCCCACGTGGCGGATGGGCAGCAAGATCACCGTGGACAGCGCGACGCTGGCCAACAAGGCGCTCGAGGTGATCGAGGCGCATCACCTCTTCGGGCTTGCGTACGATGCCCTTGAGGTCGTCGTGCATCCACAGAGCATCGTGCACGCCTTTGTCGAGTTCTGCGACGGGAGCGTGATCGGGCAGATGGGGTATCCGAACATGGAGCTGCCGATCCTGTATGCCCTCACCCACCCGGACCGGCTGCCCGATACAGGGGTGCCACGCTTTGATCCGATCGCGACGACGCCGCTGACCTTCGAGCCGATCCGGTCCGATGTCTTCCGCGCCTTCGGAGCCGGGGTCGCGGCGGGGCGCGCGGGCGGGACGGCCCCCGCCGTGTTCAATGCCGCCAATGAGGCAGCCGTGGCGGCCTTCCTGGCCGGCACGATTCCATTCGGCCGGATCGCCGAGGTCGTCGAGGCCGTGCTGGATTCACATCGTACACAGCCGGCCGCCACCGTCGAGGCGGTGCGATCGGCCGATACGTGGGCGCGGGGACGCGCCCGTGAGGAGATGGCGTGACTGGGCTTCTGATCCTGCTCTACCTGCTGGTCGTCATCGGCATCCTGGTCTTCGTGCACGAGGCCGGTCACTTCCTGGCCGCCAAGTGGGCCGGCGTCCATGTCCACCGCTTCGCCCTCGGGATCGGCACGCCCATCAAGGCGCTGTCCTTCACGCGGGGCGGGACCGAGTACGCGGTGTGCTGGCTGCCGCTCGGGGGCTACGTCAAGATGGCTACGGCGGAAGAGGACGCGACCAGCAGCAAGCTGGAGGGTCCGGCGGAGAGCCTCGCCAATGTGCCGCCCGGCGCGTACTTCGAGGCCAAGCCGATATGGAAGCGGATGGTCATCATCCTTGCCGGTGTGACCATGAACGTCCTGTTCGCCTGGCTGGTGTTCACCGGGCTGGCCGCGAAGAACGGGCGCGGCGTCGATCCTGAGACGCGGGTGGGGCGCGTGGACACGGCGGGCCTGCCCGAATCCGTCCGGCCCCTCGCGGCTCTCAACCCCGGGGATCGCATCCGGGCGATCAACGGACAACCGGTCACGAGTTGGGGCGAGGTGATCGACGGCCTCCTCTCGGGAGCGGGCGATACGATCGTGATCGACGTCGAAGCGCGCAATGCGGTGGTCCTGGCCATCCACCGGGACGCGCTGGAAGAACTGGGGGCCGCCGCCGCCGCCCTGTCTCCATATCGACGGGCAGTGGTCGCCTCGGTGACCCCCGGAACTCCCGCGGCGCGTGCGGGGCTCGAGGCCGGTGACACCATCCTGTCGGCTGCCGGGCAGCCGACCGAACAGTGGTGGGACCTCACAGACATCATCGAAACACGGGCGGAAGAGCCCGTACCTCTCGAGATCGCCCGGGGCGGCCGGCGGCTCGCGATCACGGTCACGCCCCGGGCGGAGACGGCGCGCGCCTTCGGGGGCAAGCCGACGACCGTCGGCCGGATCGGCGTGGGGAACCGGGGCGACGTCCGGTACGAGGAGCTGTCGTTCGCCCAGTCGCTCGGCGAGGGCTGGAGGAGCACGCTCGGCGCCTCGACGCAGATCGTGCGCACGGTCCGGGGGATGTTGAGCGGACGGGTCTCGAGCCGCAGCGTGGGCGGACCGATCCTCATCGGCCAGATGGCGGCGCAATCGGCGCAACTCGGCGCGGACGCGTTCTTCGCGTTTCTCGGCCTGATCTCGGTTAACCTGGCCGTGCTGAACCTGCTGCCGATCCCGATCCTCGACGGAGGCCAGTTCTTGTTCCTCCTCGCGGAGGGGGTGCTCCGGAGGCCGCTGTCCCTCAAACTCCGGGAGCGCCTGACCGCAGTCGGCCTCGCGGTGATCCTCGTGCTGATGGTGTTCGCCTTCTCAAACGACATTCGACGGATGATTGGTTTCTAACCAATTCCGTGGCAATGACTTGGCATGGACCGGCCGGGCCAAATCCGGGTTCGGGGACGGGATCGGACTTCCCGGGGCAGGGATCGTCCAACCCCTTGTCCTTCCGGCAGTTCCCGGTTATTCTTTCATGCTCGAATTGATTGAGACTAGCGACGTTGCCCGCGCGGGCACCCAACGGAATCACCCAGCATGAGCTTCGACAAGCAGAGCGTCGTCCAGACGCACCGCCGCCACGAGACGGACACTGGTTCAGCTCCCCTCCAGGTGGCGTTGCTCACCGAGCGTATCAACTCCCTGACAGACCATTTCCGGACGCACCCCAAGGACCATCACAGCCGGCGGGGGCTCCTGAAGATGGTCGGCGCCCGGCGACGGCTGCTCACCTACCTGAAGCGCACCGACCTGCCGAGCTATCGCTCGCTGATCGACCAACTGGGTCTCCGACACTAAGCGAAGCGCGTGGGCGAGGGCGTCCCGACCGAGCACGACGGGGCGCCCTCTCTGCATTGCGTGCTCTGCCACGAAAAGGTTGTGACTGTGCATCGGATTGAAACTGAATTCGCCGGGCGGACCCTCTCGATCGAGACCGGGCGCATGGCGAAGCAGGCCGCCGGTTCGGCTCTTGTCCGCTTCGGCGACACGGTGGTCCTCGCGGCTGTGACCGTCTCCCCGAACGTCTCCACGCTGCCGTTCTTCCCCCTCACGGTCGAGTATCGCGAGAAGACCTACGCCGCGGGCAAGATCCCCGGCGGGTTCCTCAAGCGCGAAGGCCGGCCGTCGGACAAGGAAATCCTCGCCGCCCGCGTGATCGACCGTTCGATCCGCCCGCTCTTCCCCGAGGGGTTCAAGAACGAAATCCAGGTCTTCGTGACCGTGCTCTCCGCCGACCAGGAGAACGATGCCGATGTGCTGGCCGTCCTGGCGGCCTCCACGGCCCTCGCACTCTCGCCGGTGCCGTGGAACGGTCCCATCGCCGCCGTGCGGGTGGGCCGGGTCGAGGGAAGCTGGATTCTCAACCCGACCTTCCAGCAGCTCGAGTTCTCCACGATCGACCTGACCGCCAGCGGCTCGGCGGACTCGATGGTGATGGTCGAGGGCGGGGCGCTCGAGGTGACGGAAAAGGAAATGCTCGACGCGCTCAAGGTGGCCCAGAAGGGCCTCAAGGAGCTCATCGGCATCGCCCAGAAGGTGATCAGCAAGGCCGCCCGACCCAAGATGACGTGGGTGAAGCCGGCCCCGGACGACGTCCTGGTGGCCCGCGTGCGGGCGCTCGCAGAGGACGCGATGGCCAAGGCCATCAATGCGAAGGACAAGGCCGGCCGCGCGGCCGCCGCCAGTCAGATCAAGGCTGACGCGCTGGCCCAGCTGGCCGCCGAGTTCCCCGATCGTGCCAGGGAAATCGGCCACGAGTTCGAGGAGATCGAGTACCGCGTGATGCGGACCCAGGTCCTGGAGAAGGGCGAGCGGGTCGACGGCCGCGACGGTGATACGGTCCGTCCGATCACCATCGAGGCAGGCGTGCTCCCCCGGACCCACGGCTCGGCGCTCTTCACCCGCGGCGAGACGCAGGCCCTGGTGGCCGTGACCCTCGGCACGTCCGACGACGAGCAGCGCATCGACAGCATCGACGTGGCGGGCGAAACCACCAAGTCGTTCATGCTGCACTACAACTTCCCGCCCTATTCGACGGGCGAGGTCAAGATGATCCGCGGCACCAGCCGCCGCGAGATCGGCCACGGCGCGCTGGCCGAGCGGGCGCTCCAGCCGCTCCTGCCCAGCTTCGAGGGCTTTCCCTACACGCTGCGAGTCGTCTCTGAGGTCCTGGAGTCGAACGGCTCCTCCTCGATGGCGTCGGTCTGCGGCGGGTCGCTCGCCCTGATGGACGCGGGCGTGCCGATGAAGGCGCCCTGCGCGGGCGTCGCGATGGGGCTGATCAAGGAAGGCAGGAAGGTGGCGATCCTGACCGACATTCTCGGTTCGGAAGACCATCTCGGCGACATGGACTTTAAGGTCGCCGGCACCACCGAGGGCATCACCTCGATCCAGATGGACATCAAGGTCGAGGGGATGGATCTCAAGCTCATGGAAGAGGCGCTGGAGAAGGCGCGGAAGGGCCGCCTGCACATCCTGCAGGAGATGGCGAAGGTCCTCCCCTCGCACCGGGCCGATTTGTCGAAGTACGCCCCGCGGATCTTCACCATGCAGATCAAGCCCGACAAGATCGGCGATCTCATCGGGCCGAAGGGGAAGACCATCCGCGGCATTCAGGATGCCACCGGCGCCAAGATCAGCGTCGAGGACACCGGCGTCGTGACGATCGCCGCGGTCGGAGGCGAGGCGGGCGAACGGGCCCGCGAGATGGTGGCCGCCATCGTGACCGAGCCCGAGGTGGGCAAGGTGTACGAGGGACCGGTCAAGAGCACCACGGCGTTCGGCGCGTTCATCGAGATTCTGCCGGGCGTCGAGGGACTCCTGCATATCAGCGAGCTGCAGCACGGCCGCACCGAGAAGACGGAGGACGTCGTCAAGAAGGGCGATGTCGTGAAGGTCAAGCTTCTCGAGGTGGACGAGCGCGGCCGGATGAAGCTGTCCCGGAAGGCCCTGCTCCCCAAGGAGTAGGCGCGTGCTCACTGTCCGTCTCGACGACGGGCTTCACCAGACGAGCGCACTCAACGGACTCACCGTCCTGACGGAGGTGTTGCCGGGGGTGCGCTCGGCTGCCGTCGGGATCTGGGTGCGCTCCGCCAGCGCCCACGAGCCCCGCCCGAAGATGGGCGCCTCCCACCTGCTCGAACACATGGTGTTCAAGGGGACT
>Ga0180104_1000257_pt1 | contig 11006 bp, 9 predicted proteins | sample EasRiv730_16_1Da_FD_121791 | JGI IMG/M metagenome (GOLD analysis project Ga0180104, IMG submission 121791) | Soil microbial communities from meander-bound floodplain in the East River, Colorado, USA - East River metaG ERMLT730_16_1Da | ecosystem: Environmental > Terrestrial > Soil > Floodplain ... | reverse complement strand
AGGCGCTTCTGCCCGCGCTCGCCGCCGAGCAGCTCGGAGGCGCGATTGGCGAGCACCTCGTTGACGTTCATGTTCGTCTGAGTGCCCGAGCCGGTTTGCCAGACGACGAGCGGGAACTCTGCATCGTGCCGGCCGGAGAGCACTTCGTCGGCGGCGCGCCGGATCGCTTCCGCTTTTTGTGTTGGAAGGAGGGTCAGTTCCGCGTTGACTTGGGCGGCGGCCTTCTTGACCAGGGCCAGAGCATGGACGACCGCGAGGGGCATGCGCTCGCCGGAGATGCGGAAAAAGCGCCGGCTGCGCTCGGTCTGCGCGCCCCACAGCCGCTCGGCCGGCACCTCGATGGTGCCGAAGCTGTCCTTCTCGAGCCGGGAGCCGCTCATCGCGGCCCTAATGTTACTTCTGGTCCTGCTCCTGGGCGCCCTGCTTCTGTGCCCCGACTTCGGCGTGCACCTTCGCCATGTCCAGCGCCTTGGCCTGCGTGATGACCTGCTCGAGCGCCTGGCCGGGAAGCGCGCCCGCCTGCTGGAACAGGATCACCTTCTCGCGGAACACCATCAGCGTCGGGATCGAGCGGATGCCGAAGGCGCCGGCGAGCTCCTGCTGCTCGTCGGTGTTCACTTTGGCGAACACCACGTCCGAGTGCGCTTCGGAGGCCTTCTCGTACACCGGCGCGAACCCGCGGCAGGGGCCGCACCAAGGCGCCCAGAAGTCGACGATCACCATCGGGTTCTCGTTGACGGTCTTTTCGAAGTTGTCCTTGGTGAGCTCGACGGTGGCCACAACGGTCCTTTCGCGAAAAAGCGCGCAGTGTACTGTAGACCATCATGTACGTCGGCCGGTTCGCCCCCTCGCCCACGGGCCCGCTTCATTTCGGGTCGCTCGTCGCGGCGCTCGCGAGCTGGCTCGATGCCCGGGCGGCAGGCGGCCGATGGCTCGTGCGCATCGAGGACCTCGACGCCCCACGCACCCAGCCGGGCGCGCCCGACGATATCCTGCGCAGCCTCGGTCGGCTCGGCCTGGAGTGGGACGCGGCTGTCGCTTACCAGAGTCGGCGCTTGGCGCTCTACCGCGAGGCGCTCGAAAGACTGAAGAAGAAGACCTACTGGTGCGGCTGCACACGGCGCGAGATCGCCGATTCGTCGCTTGGGCTCGCCGCCGACGGCGCCCAGATCTACCCCGGCACCTGCCGCAACGGAATCGCGCCCGGCAAGGCGCTGCGCGCGCTGCGTCTGAGGACCACTGGCGAATCCATCCTTTTCACAGACCGGGTTCAGGGCCCGCAGGAGCAGGTCCTCGAAAGAGACGTAGGCGACTTCGTGCTGTATCGCGCCGACGAGCAGTACGCCTATCAGCTCGCGGTAGTAGTCGACGACGCCGAACAAGGCGTCACCGATGTCGTGCGCGGTGCGGACTTGCTCGATTCCACCCCGCGCCAGATCTATCTGCAGCGCCTGCTCGGCTATCCGGCGCCGCGCTACCTGCACGTGCCGGCGGCGGTCAACGCGGCCGGCGAGAAGCTCTCGAAGCAGACCGGCGCGCCGCCCATTTTGCATGGGACAGATGCCCTACGCCGCGCGCTTTCATTTCTCGGCCAGCGCGAGACCGAGGACCTCCAGCAAGCGGTAAGAAACTGGAACCCGGCGCTCATCCCCGAGCGCCGCGCGCTGGCCGCAGCACCGTAAGCAGCGCCGCAAGGACGAGCGCCAGCGCCGCGTACTCGGCCCAGGTCGGGCGCTCGCCGAGAAACAGCATCCCGCTCACGACGCCCACCACCGGGATGAGCAGCATGCTGATCGAAAACACGCTCACCGGCACCGACGTGGCGATCTTGATCCATGCCCAGTGCGCGAACGCAAACGCAATGAAAACGTTGTACGCCGTGCCCAGCCACGCCGTAGTCCCCACATCCCGCAAGGCACGCCAGTCTTCGAATAGAAGAGCGCCGACGAAAATCGGCACGCCGCCGATCAGCATGATCCAGGCGGTGTAAAGCCCGACCGGCAGGCCGACCGGAAAGCGCTTCTGCAGCACCGTACCGAGCGCCCAGGAGAGCGCGGCGCCGAGAACCAGCAGCGAGCCGAGCGGCGCACGGCCGAGGCCGGTAAAGCTCTCTGCGAGCAGGAGCGCGAGGCCGCCGAGGCCGAGCGCGAGGCCGGCCAGCTTCGCTCCCGTGATGCGCTCGCCGAGCAGCCAGACCGACAGCGGTACCGCCCACACCGGCATGGTGTAGGCGAGGATCGCGGCGCGCCCGGAAGGAATCATGGCGACGCCGAAGGCCACCAGCATGTTCCAGCTCGTGATGTTGAGGAGCGCGAGAACGCAGAGCCTGCGCCACTGCCCCTTCGGGACGAGGATGCGCTGGCCGCCGGCGCGCAGCGCGGCGAACAGCACCGCCGCGCCCAGGCCCAGGCACAGGCTGCGGAACGTCCACGGCGGCACTTCGGACAGCGCAACCTTCAATGCCGTCCAGTTGAAGCCCCACGCGAGCGTCAGGGCCGCGAGCACCCACCACAGCCGCTGCGGCAGGTGGTCCGGTCCGGCGCTCATGCCGTCGCCCGCAGCGGCAGCGCCTTCATCCCCGCAACACCATGGAATCCATCCACTCGGGCGCCTCGCCCGCGAGCTCGATGCGGCGCCAGCGCGCGAGCACGGCCGGCAGCGCGATCTGCCCCTCCAGCCTAGCGAGCGGGAAGCCGAGGCAGAGGTGCGCGCCGAACCCGAAAGTGAGATGCGGCGGGCCGTTGCGCTCGAGGTCCAGCCGGTCGGGATCGTCGTAGGCGCGCGGGTCGCGGTTGGCGGCATTCATGAGCAGGAATACGCGCTCGCCGGCGCGCAGGGTCTTCCCGTGCAGCGTGTGCTGCTCCTGCACGATGCGCACCTGCGCTCCGATCGGTCCGTCGTAGCGCAGGAGCTCCTCGACCGCGGCCGGGGCGAGCGACGGATCCGCGCGCAGCTTCTCGAGCTCGCGCGGAAAAGCGAGCAGCGCGCGCAGCCCGTTGGCGAGGTGATGCGTCGTGGTCTCGTGGCCTGCGAAGAGCAGAAGGATGCAGGTCGCGACGAGCTCATCCTCGGCGAGGCGATCGCCGCCGTCGTCGAGCCTCACGAGCTCGGTCAGCAGGTCGCGCTGCGGCGCCGCCCGCCGGGCGAGGATCAGCTCGCGGAAAATCGCCGCCATCTCGCGGGTTGCGGCCGCGGCGCGCTCGTATTTTTCCGGCGCGTCGCGCGCGCTGCCGATGAAGAGCGCCATCTCGTCGGACAGGCGCTTCAGCCGGCCGAGCTCCTCGCGCGGGGCGCCGAGCATGTCCATGATCACGAGCGCGGGCAGCGGGCCGGCGAAATCGGCGATGAAATCGAATTCCCTCTTTCCGTGCAGCGAATCCAGCAGCCAGCGGGTCAATCCCTCCACATTCGGGCGCAGGGCATGGATCGAGCGCACGTGGAACACCCTGGCCGCTAGCCGGCGCAAGCGCGTGTGCTCGGGCGGGTCGCGGAACACCATCCACAAGGTGAGATAGCGGGCCAGCTCGGCGAGCTTTTGCGCCTCGGCCGGCGGCAGCGTGGCGAAAAACGGCCGCAGGCGATCGGAGGACATGCTGCTATCCAGGCAGACCCGCTTTACATCCTCGTAGCGCGTCAGCACCCAGGCCTTGAGCCGGGGGCTCCAGTGCACCGGATCTTCATCCCGCAGCCGCTGGTAAAGCGGGAACGGGTCAGCCAGAACCCTAGAGTCATTGGGCTTGTAATCGATAGCGAGCACTAACTGCAATTCTTGTAGTGGATGTTGCTACGCACAAAATTCTTGACTTTGATCGTCATCGGCCTACAATCACTTTTGCTGCATTGCACAAAACCGCATCCAGACAGACCATCAGGAGACTGAAATGTACGTGACCCCGGAACAGATTCAAACCGCCAACAAGACGAATGTAGAAGCGCTGCTCGCCGTGGCGAATGCGCAGTTTTCCGTGTTCGAAAAGCTGGTTAACATCAGCGCCGGCGCCGTGAAGAGCGCCTTCGAAGACTCGATTGCCAACACCCGCGCGCTGCTCAGCGCGAAGGACGTCCAGGAGTTCGTGACGCTGCAGAATTCCTTCGCCCAGCCCGCCATGGAGAAGGCCATCGCCTACTCGAAGAGCATGTACGAAGTCGCCACCGAAGCGAATGCCGAGCTCAGCAAGGTTGCCGAGCGCCGCGTCGCCGAGTGGAACGAAGGCTTCGTCAGCCTGCTCGACAAGGTGTCGAAGAACGCCCCGGCCGGCTCGGACGTCGCGGTCGCCGCGATCAAGTCGATGCTCGCCGCCGGCAACTCGGCCTACGACAACATGACCAAGGTCGCGAAGCAGGCGACCGAGATCGCGGAAGCCAACGTGGCCGCCGCGACCGAGACGGTGAAGGGCCTCGCAAAAGCAAAAAAAGCCGCCTAAGCGCCAAACCGAGCCCGAAGAGGGCTCGATCTAGCGCAAGAAGCAGTCGCAGGAAGCACAAGAAAGCCCGCCGCTAGGCGGGCTTTTTTATTTGTACGGGAAGCCGGCGTCTCGCACCAGCGCGCGCAGCCTTTCCATGGCCGGCTCGACCTGCGCCGGCTCGCCGCGCACGCCAAGCTCGACGTGGATGCGGCTGCCGTCCTTGCCCATCGAGGGCAGGCTGAACACCTTGATCCCCTTGAACCCTGCCTCCACCGCCTGCATCGCCGGGATCAGCTGGCTTTCGCCTGCCTCGAACACCAGGATCGATTGCTCTTTCCATTTCTGAGCATCGAAGCGCTCACGATATTTCGTATCCAGCACCCACTCCACCATCGGCCACGCCATCTGCGGAAAGCCGGGCACGAAATGGTGCTCGCGCAGCGAGAAGCCGGGAATGCGGTTCACGGGGTTGGGAATGATGCTCGAGCCCGCCGGGAACTCGCCCATCTGCAGGCGCTGCGGCGTGACCTCGCCTCCGAAGCGTGCGCGAATTTCCCTTTCCGCCTCCGGATGGAGTCTCAACTCAAGGCTCAAAGCCGCTGCGGCGCACTGGCGCGTGTGGTCGTCGGGCGTCGCCCCGATCCCGCCGAAGCTGAATACCACGTCCTGGGAATCAAAACTTCGCCGCAGGGCCGCCGTCAGGCGCTCGGGCTCGTCGCCGAGGTACAGGGCCCAGGAAAGACGAAGCCCTCGCTTGGCGAGGGCTTCGATGAGGAACGAGAGGTGCTTGTCCTGGCGCTTACCGACGAGGATTTCGTCCCCGATGATGAAGGCGCCGAACAATTACGCGGCCTTTTGCTTTTCGAGCGGCTTCATGCGGCTTTCTTGGACCAGCGCTCGAGGTCTTCGAGCCCGCCGATGTGCCGGCCATTGATGAAGACCTGGGGCACGGTGCCGCGGCCGGTGATGGCGCCGACGACGCGCGAGCGGTCGCTGTGATCGAGCTTCACTTCCGAGTATGCGTAGCCCAGCTCCTTCAGCAGCGCCTTGGCCCTGGCGCAGTAGCCGCAGCCCTCGCGGGTGAGGATCGCCACCTGGTCGGGCTTCTTGGCCTTGGGATTGATGTAGCCGAGCATCGTGTCGGCGTCCGACACCTCGAACGGGTCGCCGGGCTTCTCGGGCTCGATGAACATCTTCTCGATTACCCCGTCCTTGACCAGCATCGAGTAGCGCCAGGAGCGCTTGCCGAAGCCGAGCTCGGTCTTGTCGACCAGCATGCCCATCTTCTCGGTGAACTCGCCGTTGCCGTCCGGCACCATGAGGATGTTGCCGCACTCCTGCGTGCGCGCCCACTCGTTCATGACGAAGGCGTCGTTGACCGAGATGCACACGATGCGGTCGACGCCGTTGGCGAAAAACGCCGGCGCGAGCTCGTTGTAGCGCGGCACGTGGGTGGACGAGCAGGTCGGGGTAAATGCCCCCGGCAGCGAGAACACGACCACGGTCTTGCCCTTGAAAATCTCGTCGGTGCTGATGGTCTTCCAGTCGCTGTCGCTCAGCGCACGGAAGCTTGCCTGGGGAACTCTCTGGCCTTCGCGGTTCTGGAGCACTGTCTATTCCTCTCGAAACAAGAATGGACCAAGTCTATGGAGGCGCGTTCCCGCGGTGCAATTCTTTGTTCGGATGGGACTCATAGCGAAGCTCAATCAAGGCGCCGAGCAGATAGCGGATGAAGGCGAGCCCGAACACGACCGGGCCGAGAAACTGCACCAGCGGCACATAGGCCAGCAGGGCGAGCAGGAAACCGAGCAGGTACAAGCCGCCGCGTCGCTCGCGAAAGATCCGCGCCATTTCCGCCGGGTCCGCGTGCTCCGCGAGCGCGTCGTAGCGCAGAAGCCTCTGGTTGCCCCAGGACAGGATGGCGACGGGAATCAACGGCCATAGCGGCGGTATGAACCACAGCGGCAGGCTGACGATGAGCAGGCCCAGCATGCCGGTGAGCGCGATAAGGCCGTTCCCTACGCTTCCTGCCGTGCCGCCGCCGCGGCGGCGCTGCAACTGCGGGAAGGAGCGCTCGGCGACATAGTCCACCATCTTCTGCATCCCGAAGAAGCCGAGAATGAAAAGCGCCGTCAGGTACACCAGCGGAACGAACAGCAGGAAGAGAATCACGTTCGCCGCGATCAGCGTGGCATCGCCGAAATCCAGCCGCACGAAGCCGAGCGCCGGCTCGAGCCATGGCTTGAGGATGCCGGCGAGCCAGAGCGCGAGGCGCGTCCAGAGCACGAGCGCCGCCGTTCCCCATACCCCCAGCGCCACCAGCATCGGCCAGATCATCAGCCACAGCATGCGCGGGTGGAAAAGGTTGACCAGGCCGTACCCCAGCGCGCCAAGGACATTCATCGGCGAACAGTCTGCCAGAGTTTTGCGAGGCGCTTCACGGATACCGGCACCGGGGTCTTGAGCTCCTGCGCAAACAGCGACACTCGCAGCTCTTCCAGCAGCCAGCCGAACTGCTCGAACTCTGCGCCCGGCGCACCGTGGCGCGCGCGCGCCGCGGCCTCGCGCCGGTACGGCTGCTCGAGGGACGCCAGCGCGACGGCAAGCCGCGCATCGCGCGCCGGGTCGGCGCGCAGCTTGTCGAGCCGCATCGACGCCGCCTTGAGGTAGCGCGGCAGGTGCTGCAGCCGCTCCCAGGGCGTGCGCGCCAGCCATCCGGAGCCGAGCAGGCGTGCCATCTGCTGCTTCACATCCTCGGTTTGTGAGGGGAAGCCTTTTGCCATTGCATTCAGCTTTTTCTCGAGCGCAGCGCGCTCGGCAAGAATGCCTCCCGCCGTCCGGGCGATCTCCTGCGCGATGAGAGTGAAGCGGCTTCGGCCCTCGTCCAGCCGCCGGGTGAATTCCGGTTGCAGGGTGGGAACCGATTCCGGCAGGAACGTGCGCGCCAAAGCCGCGGCGACGATGTCGGCTTTCAACGGCCCCAGCACCACATCCTTGCCGAGCGAGCGCTCGAGGTCGCGGATGCGGTCGCGAAACGCGATTGCCAGCAGCCGCAGCACGCCCGCGCGGTGCAGCTCGCGCGCCTTTTCCGGCGAATCGAACACCTGGAGCGTCACGCCCGCTTCTGCACCCTCCTCGCCGGTATCGACCAGCGCGGGATATCCCATCAGGGTATGGCCGCCGCGCTTGATCTCCATGAGCTCGGGCAGGTCGCCCATGGTCCAGCCGGTGTAACGCTCGCCTTCATCCACCGGAGCTTCCTGCTGCAGGATCTCTTCGGTTCTGGTGCCGAGCGCACGCTTGAGCTCCGGGAGGTTCCGCCCCATGTCGAGCTGCCGGCCATCCTCGTCCAGTACCCGGAAATTCATGTGCAGGTGCGGGGGCGCCGAGTCCGGACGGAAGGCGTCGAGCGGAACATCAAGGTTGAACTCATCGCGAGCGTGGCGGCGCAATGCCTCGGTCAAAGGTAGATCCGAAGGCGGCACGGAAGCGGCGAACTGCGCCGCAAAGTCGTCAAGCGCCCCGAGCTTGTGGCGCAGCCGCTGCGGCATGGACTTGGCGAGCGCTTTCACCTTTTCCTTGAGCAGCCCCGGCACCAGCCACTCGGTGCGCGCCGCCGGCACCTGGTTGAGGAGCGCGAGCGGCACGTTCATTGTCACGCCGTCGCGCGCCGAGCCGGGCTCGAAGTGGTACTCGAGTGCGTAGCGGTTGGGCCCGAGCTCGAGCGCCGGCGGGAAGTTCTGCGTCGTGATGCCCGCCGCCTCGTGCCGCATCAGGTCCTCGCGCGCGAGATGCAGCCGGCGCGGGCGCGCCGCCTCGGCCTGACGGCGCCAGCGCTCGAACTGCGCCGCGCCGTGAACCTCGCGGGGAATGCGCTCGTCGTAGAAGGCGTGGATCAGCTCCGGGTCCACCAGGATGTCCGGCCGCCGCGACTTGTGCTCGAGCCGCTCGATTTCCGCGACCAGGCGCCGGTTGTGCGCGAAGAACGGCGCGCGCGTGTCGAAATCGCCTTCCACGAGCGCCGAGCGGATGAAGATGTCGCGCGCGAGATCCGGGTCGTAGGGCGCGAACGGCACGCGCCGGTTCGAATACACCGGAAGTCCATAGAGCGTGCCGCGCTCGAGCGCCACGACCTCGCCGCGGTCCTTCTCCCAGTGCGGATCGCTGCGGCTGCGCTTGATGAGATGCGACCCGATTTCCTCCAGCCAGAGCGGCTCGATCGACGCCACGGAGCGGGCGAAGAGCCGCGTGGTCTCCACCAGCTCGGCGGCGACGATCCACTTCCCCGGCTTCTTCGTCCACGAGCCGGGATGCACCCAGAACTTGATGCCGCGCGCCCCGGTGTAGGCGCCTTCCTCGTCGCGCATCCCCACGTTGCCGAGCAGCCCGGCGAGCAGCGCGCGGTGGATAGCGCGGTAGCCGTCCGGCCTTTCCGCTCTCGCGGACGACTCGGGCCACTCGAGGGTCTCCTTGAGCTGCTCATGAACGTCGCGCCACTCGCGCATCCTGGGATAGGAAAGAAAGTGGTCGCGGCACAGGCGCCGCAGCCCGGACTCCTCCTGCAGCTTCCACAGCTTGAGAAACGAGAGGAAATCGGACTGCTCGTCGGCGAAGCGCGCGTGGCGCTCATCGGCCGCCGCGGCGCGCTCCAGCGGCCGTTCGCGCGGGTCCTGCACCGAAAGCGCCGCGGCGATGACGCGCACCTGGGCGAGGCAGCCCTCGTCGCGCGCCGCCACCAGCATGCGTGCGACCCGGGGATCCAGCGGCAGGCGCGCAAGCTCAGATCCGATTTTCGTAAGTTCACGGTTGTCATCCACGGCACCGAGTTCGGTCAGGAGGTCGTAGCCGTCGGCAATCGCACGCGGGCTCGGAGGATCGATGAAGGGGAACGCCTCCACCTCCCCCAGGCCGAGGCTCTTCGCGCGCAGGATCACCGAGGCGAGCGAGGAGCGCAGCAGCTCCGGGTCGGTGAACGCCGGACGCTTCGCGAAGTCCTCTTCGGAGTACAGGCGGATGCAGACCCCGTCGGCGACGCGCCCGCAGCGGCCCGCGCGCTGCTGCGCCGCCGCCTGCGAGATCGGCTCGACGCGCAGCATCTCGACCTTGTTGCGGTAGCTGTAGCGCTTGACGCGCGCGTCGCCCGTGTCGACGACGTAGCGGATGCGCGGCACGGTCAGCGACGTCTCGGCGACGTTGGTGGCAAGCACCACGCGGCGCTCCTTTCCCGGCTTGAAGACGCGATCCTGCTCGGCCGCGGAAAGGCGCGAGTAGAGAGGCAGGATCTCGCCCCGAAAATTCGCTCTCCTGAGAACCTGCGCGGCATCCCGGATCTCCCGCTCGCCGGGCAGGAACACCAGCACGTCCCCCGGGCCTTCGCGGCACAGCTCGTCCACGGCATCGGCGAGCGCCTGCTCTTCCTCCTCGCGCGTCGTATCTTCGGCGTCGCCCGCCACCGGGCGGTAGCGCATTTCGACTGGGTAGAGCCGCCCGGAGACTTCGATCACCGGGGCATTATCGAAATGCTTCGAAAAGCGCTCGGCGTCGATCGTCGCCGACGTGATGACAACCTTGAGGTCCCGGCGCCGCTGGACTAGCTGCTTGACGTACCCCAGAAGAAAATCGATGTTGAGGCTGCGCTCGTGCGCCTCGTCGATGATCAGGCTCGCGTACTGGCGCAGCTCGCGGTCGGTCTGGGTCTCGGCGAGCAGGATGCCGTCGGTCATGAGCTTGATCACGGAGCCCTCGCTGACCTTGTCGTGGAAGCGCACCTTGTAGCCCACGAGGCCGCCGAGCTCGGTGCCCGTCTCCTCGGCGATGCGCGCCGCGACCGAGCGCGCGGCGATGCGACGGGGCTGAGTGTGGCCGATGCGGCCTCCGCGCTTCATTTGGAGCAGGATCTTGGGAAGCTGGGTCGTCTTCCCCGAGCCGGTCTCGCCGCAGACGATGACGATCGGATGCGCCTCGACCGCGGCGCGGATCTCGTCGCGCCGCGCGTTGATCGGCAGCGCGGGATCGAAATGCACCGTCAGCCGGGGACGAGCGCTACGCCGTGGTCCGAAAGCGTGATCGAGACCTCGGTCCCGGCGGGGATTGGCCGCGACACGTCGCGATCGACCACGAAGAGCTGGCCGACCGGCGCAGACACCGTGTATTCCATGTGCGTGCCGAGATAGGCGGCCTTGTTGACGGTGCCTCGCAGCTGCGAGCTCCCGTCTTTTTTCAGAACAATCGACTCCGGACGAATCGCGACCCGTACCGCCCCCGGCGCGACGCCGCGGTGATCGAGCTCGATCTCGAGGCCGCCGAGGCGCACCGTCGCGCGGCTGCCGCGGTGCGGGCCGAGCTCGGCCTCGACCAGGTTGGCGTCGCCGATGAAGTCGGCGACGAAGCGGTCGCGCGGCGTTTCGTAAAGCTCGCGCGGCGCGCCGATCTGCGCGATGCGCGCGTTGGACATCACGATGATGCGGTCCGACACCGCGAGCGCTTCCTGCTGGTCGTGCGTCACGTAGGCGACGGTGAGCCCGAGGCTCTGCTGCAGCTCGCGGATGTCCTCGCGCACGCGCCGGCGCAGCTTGGCGTCGAGGTTGGAGAGCGGCTCGT
>Ga0180104_1000256_pt1 | contig 11116 bp, 10 predicted proteins | sample EasRiv730_16_1Da_FD_121791 | JGI IMG/M metagenome (GOLD analysis project Ga0180104, IMG submission 121791) | Soil microbial communities from meander-bound floodplain in the East River, Colorado, USA - East River metaG ERMLT730_16_1Da | ecosystem: Environmental > Terrestrial > Soil > Floodplain ... | reverse complement strand
TGGGGCGCCCGGACGGCGCCGGGGAGGTAAGCCGCCGCGAGCTTCTCGACAACTGCGCGGCGATCGCCGCGGCGACCGACCTGCCGGTGAGCGCGGACCTGGAGAATTGCTATGCGCACGAGCCGCGCGCCGCGGCGCAGACGATCCGGCTCGCGGCGCAAGCGGGCGTCGTCGGCGGCTCGATCGAGGACTCGACCGGAGACGAGCGCAAGCCGATCTACGACTTCCAGCTCGCGGTGGAACGTGTGCAAGCCGCGGTGGAGACGGCCCGCTCGCTCGGCTTTGCGTTCGTGCTGACGGCGAGGGCGGAGAACTATCTGCACGGCAGGCGCGATCTCGACGACACCATCCGCAGGCTGCAGGCGTTCGAGAAAGCGGGCGCGGACGTGCTCTACGCGCCCGGACTGAAGGACCTGGCGACGATCCGCACGGTGGCTGCGTCGCTCGCCCGGCCGCTCAACGTGGTGATGAGCGCAGCCGACCCGGCCATCACTGCAGAGGAGCTGGCGCAGGCCGGCGTCAAGCGAATCAGCGTGGGCGGCGCCCTGTGCCGGCTGGCGCTCGCGCACATGATGAGGGGCGCCCGGGAAATGAAAGAGCGGGGCGGCTTTACCTTGATGGCGGAGACCATCTCGTCCCAGGAGCTGAGAAAACTCTTTACCTAGCTTGGAGTCCTCCTATGGCCAACACACCACGCCGGGTCGCCGTGCTCGGCGGCACGCGCATTCCCTTCGCGCGAGCGAACGGCGCCTACATGGAGGCGGGCAATCAGCAGATGCTCACTGCCGCCATGACGGCTCTGGTCGATCGTTTTCAATTGAAAGGACAAAAGATCGGCGAGGTGGCCGCAGGGGCGGTGATCAAGCACTCGCGCGACTGGAACCTGGCGCGCGAATGCACGCTCGGCAGCGGGCTCGACCCCACGACGCCCGCCTACGACCTGCAGCGCGCGTGCGGCACCAGCCTTTCCGCGGTGGCGCAGCTCGCCAACCGCATCGCGCAGGGCGAGATCGATTGCGCGATCGCCGGCGGCGCCGACAGCGCGAGCGACATTCCGCTCTCGTACAGCCCTGGGCTGCAGCGCGCCGTGCTTTCCCTTGCCAGGAATAAATCGTGGACCGGCAAGGTCGCGAGCATCGGCCACCTGCGCCCGCGGGACCTCGCGCCGAAGGCGCCCGGGATCGCCGAGCCGCGCACCGGCCTCTCGATGGGCCAGCACTGCGAGGAGATGGCGAAGGAATGGGCGATCGGACGCAGGGAGCAGGACGAGCTCGCGGCTGCGAGCCACAAGAACGCCGCGGCGGCGTGGCTTTCGGGTTTTTTCCAGGATCTCGTCGTTCCGTTCGAAGACCTGCAACGCGACAACAACGTGCGCGGCGATACGTCGCTCGAGAAGTTGAGCTCCCTGAAGACCGCGTTCGACCCGAGCCCGGCCGGCACGCTCACCGCCGGCAACAGCTCGCCCCTCACCGACGGCGCCGCTTGTGTTTTGTTGGCTTCCGAGGAATGGGCTTCTGCAAGAAAAATGCCCGTACAGGCTTACGTGACGTACACGGAAACCGCGGCAGTCGACTTCGTCGGCATGTCGGGCACGAAGGAAGGCATGCTGATGGCGCCGGCATACGCCGTGCCGCGCATGCTCGACCGCGCCGGGCTCAAGCTGCAGGACTTCGACGTCTACGAGATCCACGAAGCCTTCGCGGCGCAAGTGCTGTGCACGCTAAAGGCGTGGGAGTCGGACAGCTATTGCAAGAACCGATTGGGACGAAACGAGCCCTTGGGGAAAATCGATCGCTCGAAGCTCAATCCCAAAGGCTCGAGCGTCGCGCTCGGCCATCCGTTCGCCGCCACCGGCGCGCGCATCGTCGCCACGCTCGCGAAGCAGCTCGCCGCGCGCGGCTCGGGGCGCGGCCTGATTTCCATCTGCGCTGCCGGCGGGATGGGTGTTACGGCAATTCTTGAAAAATGACCTACAACCGAAAGACGCGTTCGGCGTTTAGCTGATAGAGCTTGCGCTTGTCCTCGTCGGCGATCGGCAGCTCGTCGGTGACTTTCACTTCTTCCGGCACGAACTGGTAGGGATAGTCCATCGCGTACATCACGCGGTCGATTCCGAGAACCTGCTGCGAGAAAAGAATCGCGGGCGTCCACTGCATGCCGCTCGTCGTCACCCAGACGTTCTCCTTGAGATAGTCGCTGGGTTTTCTCTTCAAGGGCTGGGCACCGGGATAGCGTTTCGCGTTCACCATCGAGCGGTGCATGAAGTCCAGGCGGAAGAGCCAGAACGGCAGTCCTTCGCCGAGGTGGCCGACGACGATCCTCAGCTTCGGAAAGCGGTCGAACACGCCCGCGACGATGATGCGCAGGAGATGCAGCCCGGTCTCCACCGCGAAGCCGTAGATCGCGCCCTCCAGGCCGCGCGGCAGGAACGGGCCGATCATCGCCGGAGGCGGCGTGTTGGGGTGCAGGTAAAGCGGCACGTCCAGCGCCTGCGCCGCCTCGAAGATCTCCCAGCACTTCGGATCGTCGAGGTACTCGCCCTGCGTATGCGAGTTGACCACCGCGCCTTTCAAGCCCAGGGAAGCAGATCTTTGCAGTTCTTTCACTGCATTGCGCGGATCCTGCGGAGCGATGGCCGCGAGGCCGGCATAGCGCCGTGGATGTTTCCTGATTTCTTGAGCGAGCTGGTCGTTGAGCTCGCGGCTGAGCGAGACTGCAGTCCCCGAATCGAAAACCTGCACGCCCGGGGCGGTAAGGAAGACGAGCTGCTTCGCGATCCCGGTCGCGTCCATGTCCGCGATGCGCTGCGCGCCGAGGTCCTCGATGCGCGCCACAAGCTGCGTCGCGCGCGGCGTCGCGCCGAGAAAGAACCCCCACAGGCTGCGGAAGCCCGGATCCCACGAGGCGGGCTTCTCCTCGAGGAGCTTCCTGTACCGCGCGAGAAGCTCGGGCGGGGCCCAGGCCTCCTCGGTAGCGATGCGAACGTAATTCGGGGTCAGGGCCACAATATGTAAGACGAGTTAAGGCCCTGGCCCCGAATTCGTTTGGCGCGACTACTGCGGCTGGATCTTGGCGAGCTTGACGAAGCCGCCCCAGCGCTCCATCTCGGTCCTGAGGAGCGCCGCCATCTGCTCGGGCGAGCCGGGGAAGGGGTCGAGCGCGGCGCGCGCGAGGAACTGGCGCGTCTCGTCGCTCGCGGTGATCTGGTTGAACCAGCCGGCGAGCTTGTCGATGACCGGCCGCGGCGTGCCCGCGGGAACCACGACGCCCCACCACGGCGCGATGTCGACGCCCTCGACGCCGGCCTGGGCCAGGGTCGGGATCTCGGGCATCGTGGCCGAGCGCTTGGCGGCGGTCACGGCGAGGATGCGCACCCTGGACTGGCCGCGCGCCCACGTCGAGTCCACCGACATGAAGTCGATCTGGCCGGAGAGCAGGTTGGTGAACGCGTCGCCGGTCACCTTGAACGGCACGTACACCGTATCGAGGCCGGTCTTCGTCTTGAAGAGCTCGGCTGCGACCTGGCCGGTGTTCGACTGCGTGCCGTAGAAGCCATGGCCGGGTTTGGCTTTCAAGTGGGAAATGAGGTCTGAAATGGAACGCAGATTCTTCGAGGCATCCACCGCCACGACGAACGTGAGCGCGTTGATGGTGGTGACCGGTGCGAAGTCCTTGAGCGGGTCGAACGGAAGCTGCTTGAAGATGTGCGGCGCGGTCGCGAGCGTCGAGCTCGCCGGCGTGATGAGGATGGTGTAGCCGTCGGCCGGCGCCTTGGCGACGAACGCCGTGGCGATCGTGCCCTGCGCGCCGGGCTTGTTCTCGACGATCACCGGCCTGCCGGCGAGTCTTGCGAGCTGGTCGCTGTAGTAGCGCACGATGATGTCGGCGCCCGAGCCGGGGGCGAAGTTGCAGATCGAGCGGATCTCGCGCGCCGGGTAGTCCTGCGAATGAACGATGGGCGCTGCCAGCGCGAGCGCCAGGCCAAGAAAGAACCGCGACATGGTCAGACCTCCTCGCGGCTAGTCTAGCGAATTACGGCCCGCAGACGACGTTCGGTTGCGAGCGCTCGCCCACCAGCGTGCGCACCTTGCCGGCGGGAAGTGGCCCATCGTGGCAAGCAGCGTGCCGGAACGGGAACTGCGCGGCGACTTCCCCCGCGCGCTCGCCGATCCACTTGGCCGAGCGCCCCGAGAGCAGCCAGCCGAGCGCCGGCTCCTGCCCGGCGGCCTGGGCTCCCCTGCGCTCGGTCTGGTCGCCGAAGAGATTCCAGTCGACGATGCGGCCCTCGCGGCAGGTGAAGTCGATGCGCAGCCGCCGCACCTCGAGCTGGCCGCGCGCCTCGCGCACGTGCAGCAGGGCCTCGATCGGCGCGCTGACGCCGGAGAGCGTCGGCACGCCCGCGCGCGCCTCCTCGTTGGCGTCGCCGTCGGGCGCGCGGCGCTGCGGGCACGCGAGCTCGCTTTCGTTGCTGTTGTCGATGACGACTACGAACATGCGGCTCTTCTCTTTTTGATTGAGTGCACGTATCACATCGGTGAGGGTCGCCAGGCCCGAATTCTCGAAGTAGCCGCCGTCGACCAGCCGGTCCCACAGCTTCGTGTCCACCGCGCAGGTCCCGTCGGGCTCCGGCCTCGCGCAGCCGTGCACGGTCGCGGCCGGGCTGACGTAGGTGAAGCGCGCCGAGTTGAGCACCGCCTCGCGCAGCGTGAGGCCGCTCGTCTTCAGGGGCACTCTCTGCACCGGCCGGAAAAGATCGATCGCGCCCGGGATGCGCGCCGCGACGTTCGACGCGATCACGCGCCGCCCGGTTTGGACCGCGGTCGCGTTGAGGAACACCGCCGGGCCTTGAGCCGCGAAAACGTCCAGGAAAGGCTTGTCGAAGAGGCCTCGGTGAGCGGGGAAGACGTCGTCCCACGCCGCGCTCCACCCTTTCGCGAGCGCTGTGCCCCGGTCCTCGGCGAGATAGTCGAACGGCACGAAGCGCTGCGTCATCTCGGCGAAGAGCAGCGACCCCGCCACCGGCGCGAGGAAGTCACGGCCCAGCAGCCGCGCCATCTCTGCGCGGCGGCCGGGCTGGCAGCGCTCGGCGGGCGGCTTCGCCGCCCACACCTGCCGCTGCGCGAGATAGGCGGCGATGCCGAGCGAGCCGCCCGACACGCCCGAGTAGGCATAGACATGGCGCCCGAATTCGCCGCAGGTCTGGTCGTCGGCGGTGGCGAGCATGGTCGCGGTCCAGTACGCGGCGCGCAGCCCGCCGCCGGCGGCGCTGACGAAGAAGATCGGACTGTCATCGCGCTTCGGGAGCTGCGCGCGCCATTGCTCGAAGTGCTCCGCCAGGCGCGGCCGCTCGGGCGCTTTCTGCGCGAACTTCGTGTCGCGCAGCGAGTGGTCGGGCGTGTTCCCGAGGAACAGGCCCCAGAAGAGCGGCACCATGCGAGCAGCGCCAGCGCGAGGAACAGGATCGCGAGCGTGCCCAGGCGCATCCCGATCGCGATCGGCGAGACCGTGAGCGCGACCACCAGCGCGATCTGCAGCGCGAACGCCACGCCGAGCGCGGCGAAGGTCCCGGCGCGGACCTCGTAGTGCGGCGTCGCCGCGTCATTCCGGATCGAGAGCAGCTCGCGCCTGCGCTCGGTGAACCAGAGGCCGAGCGCGGCGAGCGCGAGGATCAGGAACGGCAGCGTCGGTCCGGGGTGATTGCCCGCGGTCTTGAAAACCACCCACAGCCAGACGCCGAGCGCGCCGGCCATCGCCCAATGCGCGGCCGCGCCCCTGCGGCGCAGCGCGATCGGCGCGAGCGTCAGCGCGACGCAGATGCCGAGGAGCCAGTCCTCCAGGTGCAGCGGCTCGGGAGCGCGGCGCATCGGCTGCGGCACGCTCGACCAGGAATACGACGCGATCGCCGCCGCCGCCACGGCGATGAGCAGCACGCTCCACCGGTACACCGGCTTCTGCTCGAGCGGCCGCCACAGGCCGGCGATGCGGTCGCCGAGCCGTGCCGCGGCCCAGGTCACCGGCACGATGCCCGCAGCGAGCACCGCGAACCAGTTTGGCGTCGGCTTCTCGGCGAGGAAGATCGAGCTCGCGCACGCGATGATGGCGAGGCCAGCGAACGCCGCCATGCGCGGCGACTCGCCGTTCAGCCAGCCGGTGCAGCCTGTCGCCGCCGGGTGCGGCTCAACGTCGCCGGGAAAGTCGGTGATCGAGAGCACGCGCATCGAGTACCAGATCGACACCGCCCACGCCGCGAGCACGCCGACGAACAGCAACTCCTGCTCCAGATTGGCGAGGATCTCGCGCGTCTGCTTGACGAAGACGATGAACGCCACGCCGACCACCAGGGCGAGCAGCGGGTAGACGTTGAGCCAGGCGTGGCGCAGCGCCTGCACCGCGCACCAGAGGATCTTCTGAAAAAGGGAATAACTCGCTTGGGCCGGCGGCGGGGCCGCCTCGGCGGCCGCTTCGCGCTTCTCGAGCTTCGCCCGGCGCAGCGATTCGACCTTCTTGAATTCCATCGCTTCCTCCCGGTGCTGCGAACGACGGCTCGGGCCATCATAGCAGCGGCGGCGCTGCTGCCTTATCCGCGAGTACTGAAGTGAATGCTCTAAACTCGCCGCATGCCGGCGGCGCTCGCCAAACCCGATCTTCTCGCCCGCCTCGAGCAAGGTCACGTGGCGGAAATCACAGTAGTGACGCCCAATCGTAGGCTTGCGCAGGATCTGCAACGCGAGTTCGACGCCCACCAGATCGCGAAAGGCCTGACGGTCTGGGAGGCGCCCGACATCCTTCCGTTCGGCGCCTTCGTCGAGCGCCTGTGGGAAGACGCGCTCTACTCCCCGATAGCAGAAATGAGGGGCGAGAGCTTCCCGCTCCTCCTCACCGGCGCCCAGGAGAAGCACATCTGGCAGGAGATTCTCAAGGACTCCGATTTCCTTCTGAAGGAAGCCACGGCCCTCCAATGCCGCGAAGCCTGGCGCCTGATCCACCAGTGGCGCGTCGGCACCGGCGCCGCGAACGAAGACGCCCTGGCTTTTTCCTCCTGGGTTTCCCAATACAAGAGGAAAACGCAGGGCGAGATCGACTCCGCCCGCCTTCCCGACCTCATGGCCGGTTACGTCGACAAGCTGAAGACGCCGAAGCTGCTGGTCGCCTACGCCTTCGACGTCATGCCGCCGCAGACGAAAGAATTTCTCGAAAAATTGCATTACTCGGAGTGTGAGCCCGAGGCGCTTACCGCGTCCCTTGCCCGCAGCTCCTTCCCGTCCGCGAAGCACGAAATCGAGGCCGCGGCGAGTTGGGCGCGGGCGCGGCTCGAGGAAGGCAAGGCGCGCATCGGCGTCGTCGTGCCGGACCTTCAGAAACGCCGCGGCGAGGTCGTGCGCGTCTTCTCTCGCATCATGCAGCCGGGCTACAACCTCCCCGGCGCGGCCAAGACGCCGATGCATTTCAACGTCTCGCTCGGCCGCGCTCTTTCGACTTACCCCTTGGTCGATTTCGCTCTGGGCCTGCTCGAATTCGCTTTTCAAAGCGTGGAATTCGACAAGGCGAGCCGCCTCGTCCGCTCCCCCTTCCTCGGCGGTGCCGACAGCGAGATGGCGCGCCGCGCCACGCTCGATGCGCGGCTGCGGAAGGACGCCGACAGCACCATCACGTTGGGAAAGCTGATCGGTCTCGCCGATCCGTGCCCCGTCCTGCGAAAGCGCCTCGAAGCCGTCTTCGAGATCACCAAGACCAAGCCCGAATCGCCCGCCGAATGGGCGCGTCACTTCTCGGCGCTGCTCGAAGCGGCCGGCTTCCCCGGCGAGCGCGCGCTCGACTCCGACGAATTCCAGACCCGCGCCAAGTGGCATGAAGCATTAGGAGAGCTTTCCCGCCTGGAACGGATCGCGCACCGATTTTCCCTCAACGACGCCCTGTCGTTTCTCAAGGGCTACTGCGCCGAGACTCTCTTTCAACCCGAGTCGCCCGACGCGCCGATCCAGATCCTCGGCTTGCTCGAGTCGGCGGGCCTGCGCTTCGACTGCCTGTGGGTGGCCGGCCTCACCGACGAGCAATGGCCGCTAGCCGCCGCGCCGAACCCCTTCATCCCGATCGCGCAGCAGAAGAAGGCCGGCGTCCCGCAGGCGAGCGCCGAAGCCTCGGCCGCGCTCGACAAGCGCATCACCGGGGAATGGAAGCGCGCCGCCACGGAAGTCGTCTTTTCCTATCCGCTGAAGGAAGAGGACCGCGGGTTCGCCCCGAGCCCGCTGATCCTCGACGTCGAAGAAAAGTCCGTTGCCGTTCCCGACTACCCCCGTTACCGCGACCTCATCTTCGCTTCAAGAAACCTTGAAAAATTCCAGGACTCGAAGGCGCCCCCCGTCGTCCCCGGCAAGGTGCGCGGCGGCACGCGCGTCCTCGCCGACCAGGCGGCGTGCCCGTTCCGCGCCTTCGCCAAATGGCGCCTCTCCGCCGAGCCGCTCGAGGAGCCCGAAGCCGGCCTCGACGCGCGCGACCGCGGCAAGCTCCTTCACGCCCTCATGCGCGAGCTCTGGACTCGCTTGCGAGGCAGCTCTTCCTTGAGCAGCGATCCGGGCCCTGCGATTTCCCAATCCGCGGCAGCCGCGGTGAAGGAAGCCGGCCTCGAAGGCCGCTTCGCCGAGCTCGAGCGCGAGCGCCTGGCGAAGCTCGCGCGCGAATGGCTCGAGGTCGAGGAGCGCCGCGCCCCCTTCGAAGTTGCTTTTATCGAGCAACAACGGGATCTTCAGGTTGCCGGCCTGCAATTCCAGTCGCGCATCGACCGCATGGACAAGCTGAAGGACGGCGGCCACGTGCTGATCGACTACAAGTCGAGCCGCTTTCTCTCGCCGAAGCAGTGGGAAGGCCCGCGCCCCGACGATCCGCAGCTCCCGCTCTACGCCGTCGCCGCGCCCGAGGAGCTCGCCGCGGTGGTGTTCGCCAGGCTGCGCCCCGGCGAGATGCGCTTCATGGGCTATTCCAGGAACCCGAACGTGCTTCCGCAAGTGAACGCAGCGCAATCCTGGCCCGCACTGCTCGCCGCGTGGAAAAAGGATGCCGATGCCCTCGGCGCCGCGTTCGCAGCCGGCGATGCGCACGTCGACCCGAAGGAGGAGCTCAAGACCTGCCGCAACTGCGAGCTGCAGACCCTGTGCAGGGTTTACGAGAAGTTCTCCGGCCTGCGCACCGGGAAGAACGGCGAGTGATGCTAGGCGGCGACTTCCACGTATTCGACGCGGCTGCTCGGTTCGGGAATCGGCAGGCCATCGGCGCGCAAACCTTCGAGGTGGAATTCGATGGCTTCTTGAATCTCTCGCTGGGTCTCTTCAACGGTGTCCCCGACAGCCACACAGCCCGGGAGGTCGGGCACGTATGCAGCGTAGTTGCCTTCTCCCTTTTCAATCACAACGGCATAGCGCATCGCGGTTCCCGTCACTTGAGTCCAGCCTGCTTAAGGATACTAGGCCGCGCCGCGCGGCGGCGGCAGGCCGTGCGCCAGCATGCCCTCCACCGCGGAGAGCACGTCGGCGAAATGCGGCCGCGCGTGCGGCTGCGACTGCGCCCACGCAGCGTACAGCGTGCCGTCTTCGGGCTTCACCGCGAAGATCGCGGGCTCGGTGCGCAGGCGCCCGTTCTCCTCGGTAAGGTACAGCCCCGCCTTGCGCGCATCGTCCGGCTCGACGCCGTAGCCCACGCGCAGCTCGCCGAGCTTCCAATCGCGCTTCGCGCGCTCGGCATCCTCGCGCGCGTCGCAGGAGAGCGCGATCACGCTCACGCCGTGCTCGGTGAAGCGCGGCAGCAGGCGCTCGAGCTTGCCGAGCCAGCGGCGGCAGATCGGGCAGTGCCGCCCGCAGTAGAAGACGAGCAGCGCGAGCCTCGCCGGATGCTCCTCCGCCAGGCGCCACTCGCCGCCGTCCACGAGGTGCGCCTCGATCGCCGGCATGGTGTCTTCGGGGAGCGTTCTCATCCGTGTGGTTGTTACTTCCGGGTGCGGGAGCCCCTAAGCCGCAACCTCGACGTATTCGACGTGGCTGCTCGGCGGGGGAATCGGCAGGCCGTCGGCGCGCAGACCCTCGAAGTGAAACGCGAGAGCTTCTTGCATTTCCTGCGTGACCTCTTCGACGGTGTCTCCAGCCGCTATGCAGCCGGGCACATCAGGCGCGTAAGCGGCATAGTTGGTTTGCCCTTTCTCGATCACGATCGCGTATCGCATGTCGTCCGTTCCCAAGGTCGAGCGTTGAGATGTTACCGCCGCAGAGGGGGAACGGCTGCCATGACCAGGACCTTCAACGATGAGCAGCTTGAGCCGCTCATCTTCGCAATCCGTGGGCACCGAGTGCTGCTCGATGCTGACTTGGCACGGCTGTATGGAGTGGATACCAAGCGCTTCAACGAAGCCTTCAAGCGCAACCGCCGCCGCTTTCCCGATGACTTCGCGTTCCAGCTTACCGTAGCGGAGTTCGAAAAGCTGAGAGCACAGTTAGCGGCCACTAGCTCCCAACATGTTGATTCATTAGGGCACAACTGGTCGCAATTTGCGACCAGTTCCAGCCTGCATCGTGGTGAGGCTTACCGCCCATGGGTGTTCACCGAGCACGGCGCCCTGATGGCCGCGAACATTCTGCGCAGCGAGCGCGCCGTCCAGATGAGCGTCTTCGTCGTTCGCGCTTTCGTCCGCCTGCGTGAGGAGGTTGCGGCCAATACCGCGGTATTGACGCGCCTGGCAGAGATCGACAGGAAACTGCTACAGCACGACGTCGCCTTGCTCGACATTTATCAGAGGCTCCTGCCCCTTCTTCAACCAGCCCCCGACCCGCCGAAACGGCGCATCGGCTTTCATACGGACGACGATTGATGACGACTGGCATCGCCGACCAGTCCGCCCGCGACGCCGCGCTCGACCCGCGGCGCTCGTTCATCGTCCAGGCGCCCGCCGGCTCGGGCAAGACCGAGCTCCTGGTTCGCCGTTACCTCAAACTATTCTCTTCCGTCGAAAAGCCGGAAGAGATCGTCGCCATCACCTTCACCATCAAGGCCGCGGCGGAGATGCGCCAGCGCGTTTTGCAGGGAATCAACTCCCCTGACATCGCCCATCGCCTTCGCATCCAGACGATCGACG
>Ga0180104_1000255_pt1 | contig 11129 bp, 12 predicted proteins | sample EasRiv730_16_1Da_FD_121791 | JGI IMG/M metagenome (GOLD analysis project Ga0180104, IMG submission 121791) | Soil microbial communities from meander-bound floodplain in the East River, Colorado, USA - East River metaG ERMLT730_16_1Da | ecosystem: Environmental > Terrestrial > Soil > Floodplain ... | reverse complement strand
CATTGGGCTCGCGTTTCTCTCGGATCGCGGCAAAGAACTCCCGGTCCTGCAGCTCGATGCCGTTCATCGAGATATCGACCTTCGATACGTCGATCTTGTTGTCTTTGCCGTCGAACAGATCGTCGTAGCGCGCGATGTAAGTGCCGTTGTCGCAGATGTAGCGGAAGAACGTCCCGAGCGGCCCGTCGTTGTTGAACGACAGCGCGAGCGAGCACACCACGCCCGAGGGCGTGGTCATCTGGATGCTCATGTCCATGGCGATGCCGAGGGCCGGGTGCATCGGCCCCTGCACCGCGCGCGCCTTGGCGATCGGCTCGCGCGCCTGGTAGGCGAACAGATCCACCGTGTGGCAGGCGTGGTGCCAGAGCAGGTGGTCGGTCCAGCTGCGCGGCTTGCCCGCCGCGTTCATGTTGGTGCGCCGGAAGAAGAAGGTCTGCACCACGAGGTGCTGCAGCTTGAGCTCCCCGGCGAGGATCTTCCGGCGCACCCACTGGTGGCTCGGGTTGAAGCGGCGCGTGTGGCCGCCCATGGCGACGAGGCCGGTCTCCTTCTGCACCTTGAGGATCTCGCGCGAGTCGGCGAGCTTGTCGGCCATGGGAATCTCGACCTGCACGTGCTTGCCAGCGCGCATGCACTGGATGGCCTGGCGCGCGTGCATCTGGGTCGGGGTGGCGAGGATCACGGCCTCCAGCCCGGGTTGCTTGAGGCTCTCGGAGAGATCGCTCGTCCAGTGCGGGATCTTGAACTTCTGCGCCACCTCGCGGGTGGCTTGCGGGTTGCCGCCGGCGAGCGAGATGACCTCCACGCCCTTGATGTTCTGGATCGCCTCGAGGTGCTTCTGCCCGAACGCGCCCTGCCCTGCCACGCAGACTTTCATTTGACGTTTTCCAGGATGAGGTGCCCGACCGCGGTGTTCGAGGCGGGCACGTGATAGAAACGGTGCACTTCGCGCACCCGGTCGTCCAGGGCGCCGCGCATGATGAGCCACATCACCAGCTCGATGCCCTCGGAGCCCGTCTCGCGCAGCAGCTCGAGGTGCGTAATCCGGGTGAGCGCTTTCGGCTCCCGGGTCATCAGGTCGAGGAAGTGGCGGTCGTACTTGCTGTTGATCAGCCCGGCGCGCGGCCCCTGCACCTGGTGCGACATGCCGCCGGTGCCGAACACCATCACGCGCAGGTCCTCATCGTAGGAGCGGATCGCCTTGCGCAGCGCGCGCCCGAGCTTGTAGCAGCGCCGCGCCGTGGGTGGCGGGTAGACCACCACGTTCACCGCCAGCGGGATCACCCGGCAGGGCCATTCCTTCGGCTGGCCGAACATCAGCGACAGCGGCACGGTGAGCCCGTGGTCCACGTCCATCTTGTTGACGATGGTGAGGTCGAACTCCTCGAGGATCACCGACTGCGCGATGTGCGCGGCGAGCTCGGGGTGGCCGACGACCTTCGGCACCGGGCGCGGGCCCCAGCCCTCGTCGGCGATCGGGAACTCCGCCGCGCAACCTAGGGCGAAGGTCGGGATGACCTCGAGCGAGAATGCGCAGGCGTGATCGTTGTAGACGAGCACGATGACGTCGGGCTTCGCCTTGCGGATCCATTCCTTGGAGCGCTCGTAGCCGTCGAACACCTTCTTCCAGTACGGCTCGCCGCTCTTGCCGTTGTCGAGCGCCGCGCCGATCGCCGGCACGTGCGAGGTGGTGACGCCGCCGATGATCCTAGCCACGCGCAGCCCCCGGCCGCTTCGCTTTCCTGTTCTCCCACTCCCTCTTGTAACGGTTGCCCTTCACCGGGCGGCCGCCGTTCAGCATCATCTGCGCGTACTGCTCCTGGGAGTTCCCGGTCATGATGGCGGCCACGTACTGGAACGACTTGCCGTCGGTGAAGAAAAGCTTCGCCAGGAAGTAGATGTTGCCGCCGAGGCGGATCATGCGGTTCCAGTCGCGGTCGAGCACCGCCTGCTTCTGCTCCTCGGTCATGGGGTAGCGGTCGAGATAGGCCCGCTCGTTTGCCAGGAAGGCCGCGCGGTTCTCGGCCTTCATGAGCGACATGCAGAACATATTCAGGTGGTAGCCCTGCCGCGAGCGCTGCGCGTCGAACACCGTGGTACCCGGGATGTCGTCGTAGTCGTTCGGCTTGCCCATGGGCGCTTCACTCTGCGTCGGGTTGTTTCGCGGGCTGCGCGCGGTCGAAGGCTTCGAGCTTCATGCACTGTTCGAACACGCGCATGGTAATCGGATATGGCGCGAGCTCGCAGCTATAGCGCTTGGCGTTGAAAATCTGCGGCACAAGGCAGCAGTCGGCCATGGTGGGCGAATCGCCATGGCTGAACTTCCGGGTCTCGCCCCGCGCGAGATCGGCTTCGAGCTTGGCGAGCCCGTCGGCGATCCAGTGGCGGTACCAGGCATTGACCTGTTCTTCGCTCTGCCCGAGCTGTCGCTTGAGGTATTGCAGCGTGCGCAGGTTGTTGAGGGGATGGATCTCGCACGCGATAAGGTCTGAAAGCGAGCGCACCCGCGCTCGGCCAAGGGCGTCCTTGGGCAGCAGCGCCGGCTGTGGGTGCTTGTCCTCCAGATACTCCATGATCGCCAGCGATTGGGTGAGCTGCGTTCCATCGTCGAGGACAAGCGTCGGCAGGAGCGCCTGAGGGTTGACCTTTCCGTATTCCGGCTTGCGATGCTCACCCTTGGCGAGGTGGACGAAAACGGGCTCGTACGAGAGCCCCTTCAGGTTGAGGGCGATGCGGACGCGAAAGGCAGCCGAGCTGCGGAAGTATGTGTACAGCTTCACAAGGCCGGCAGGATTTTCACCTTGAGCTCGCCGACGCCGTCGATTCCGGCATGCAGCTCGTCGCCGGGCTTCACCGGGCCGACGCCCGCCGGAGTTCCGGAGTAGATGAGGTCGCCGGGCTCGAGCGTGTAGTACTCGGAGAGATAGGCGATCTGCTCGGGCACCGACCAGATCATGTCGCCGAGATCCGCGCGCTGGCGCTGCTTGCCGTTGACGGTGAGCCAGATCGCGCCGCGCGCGGGGTGGCCGATCTTCGCCGCCGGCACGAGCGCGCCGCAGGGCGCGGCCTGGTCGAAATCCTTGCCGAAATCCCAGGGCCGGCCGTGGTCCTTGCCCCATTGCTGCAGGTCGCGACGCGTCATATCGAGACCGACCGCATAGCCGAAGACGTGGTCGTTGGCGCGCTTCGCGTCGATACGGCGCCCGCCCTTCGCGAGCGCGACCACGAGCTCGGTTTCGTAGTGATAGTTGGCGGTCTTGGCCGGGTAGCGCACTTCGCCGCCGCCCGGAACGAGCGCGTGCGCGCTCTTGATGAAGAAAAACGGCTGCTCGCGGCCGTCGCCGCCCATCTCCTTCTGGTGCTCGGCGTAGTTGCGGCCGACGCAGAAGATGCGGCGGACCGGAAAGCTGTCGGCGGTGCCGGCGACCGGCAGCGCCGGCGGGCTCCACAGGGGAATTGCGTGACCCATGAAAATCCTCGAAAAGGGCGAATTCTAGCCGTTGCGCTGGAGCTCGGACTCCAGGATTTCGCGCAGCTTGTAGCGCTGCACCTTGCCGGTCGCGGTGCGCGGCAGCTCGGCGACCGCGCGGATCCACTTCGGGCGCTTGTGGCGCGGCAGCCGCTCGCAGGCGCCGGCCGCGGCGCGCGCCGCGTCTTCTTCGCCGCGCGCGGTGACGAAGAGCGCGAGGCGCTGCAAGCCTTCGCCGTCGGACACCGGGACGCATACCGCTTCCGCGACACCGCCAGCCGCGAGCGCCGCCTGTTCCAGCTCGCTGGGCCACACCCACTGGCCGGCCACCTTGATGAGCTCGTCGCTGCGCCCCTGGTGGATGTAGAAGCCCTCCGCGTCGCGCACGAAAAGATCGCGCGAGCAGAACCAGCCGTCGCGGAACTGGCTCTGCGTATCCTCGGGCAGGTTCGCGTAGCCGCGCGCCTGCGCCGGATGACGCAGCCAGAGCACGCCGGGCTCGCCCGGCGCCGGCTCGGCGCCGTCGCCGTCGACGAGCCGCACCTCGGCGATCGGGAACGGCTTGCCGGTGCGCAGGCCGTCGGAGGTGCCCGGGGGCGTCATCATGCACGCGCAGAATCCCTCGGACATGCCGTACAGATTGAGCAGCTCGCCGTCGACCGCCGCGCGCCACTGCTGCACCAGCTGCGGCGAAAGGCGCTCGCCGCCGGCAACGAAGTGGCGCACTTCGCGCAACGGCGCAAGCCGCGCCGCCGGCTCCGCGAGCAGGCGCCGATAAATGGTCGGGACGCTGAACATCGCTTGCGGGCGGTGTCGCTCGACGATGCCGATGACAGCGTCGGCGTCGGGCCAGTCCGCGCTCAGAATCGACGTTATGCCCATCGCGAGGGGCGCGAGCAAGCCGTGCTCGAGCCCGTAGGCGAAGAAGAATTTCGACGTGGTGAAGACGCGCTCGCCTTCGCCGATGCCGAGCGCGCGGAACGCCTCGCCGATCGACAGCGCCGCGCGATGCGCGTGCAGGATGCCTTTCGGCCGCCCTGTGGTGCCCGACGAATACAGGCAAAGGGCGGGGGCGTCCGGCACGGTGTGAACAGAAGGAGCTTCACTCGACTGCTGTACACGCTTCGACCACTGATCGATACATATCTTGCCGAACACGTCGCGCGCGGCGGCGAAGGGCTCATCCACGATAGCGAAGCGAGCGCCGCTGTCGGCAAGGATATGGCGGTAGTCGGCTTCGGACAGCCTGCTGTTGAGCGCCACGGCGACGGCGCCGGCGTGGACTGCGCCGAGCCATGCGGCGGCGAACTCCGGCGTGTCGCGCAGGACGAAGAGCACCTGCTCGCCCGGCTTCACGCCGAGCGCGCGCAGCGCACCGGCGGCGCGCGCGACCCGGGTCGCAAGCTCGTCCCAAGTGACCTGCTCCTCGCCGCAGATCAGGGCGATGCGCCCCGGGTAGCGGCTTCGCAGGACGTGCTCGGCGAGATTCATCCCGCGTAATCCGGCGCCACGCGGATGGTGAATTCGCCGATGCGCTCGATGCCGGCGCGGATCTCGTCGCCGGGCTTGACCGGGCCGACGCCTTCGGGCGTGCCGCTGAAGATGAGATCGCCGGGGTAGAGGGTGTAGAAGCTCGTCGCGTATTCAATGAGCCGCGGGACGTCATACACCATGCGGCGCGTGTTGGAGCGCTGCCTGGGCTCGCCGTTGACCGTGAGCCAGAGGTCGAGATTGTTCGGATCGGAGACCTCGTCGCGGGTGACGAGCCATGGCGCCAGCACGCTGTACGTGTCGATCGACTTGCGGAAGCTCGGCAGCTCGGGCCCGCGCAACGTCATGTCGAGGCCGATGGAGTAGCCGCAGACGTAGTCGAGCGCCTGGCTGCGGCTCACGCGGTTCGCCTCGCGCCCAATGACCACGGCGAGCTCGACCTCGTGGTCGTTGCGCCGCTCGGGAAAGCGCAAGGCGATGCCGTCGCCCGCGCCCGCGAGCGAGCTCGGCGACTTGAGGAACAGGCCCCAGTCGGCGATGGTCTTGATGTCGCGCCCATGCGCGATCCCCTGGTCGCGCTTCGCCTCGTCGATGTGCGCCGGGTAATTGATCGGCGCATTGACGATCTTGGACGGGTTCGCGACCGGCGGCCGCAGCCGGACCGACGCGAGCGGCCGGCGCGCTGCGCGCGCCGCAAGAATCTTCGCCTTGTCGAGGACTGCCGGCAGGTGCGCGATCAGCGCGTCGCCGTGCCGGTACGGCCATTTCTGCGGCGGAATCGCCGCCAGCGCGTCGCTCACGTCGAGCACATCGTCGCCCTCGACGATGCCGAGGCGGTCGTCATCGAACCGGCAGAGTTTCATCGCTTAGAAAATCGCAAAAGAGTGATCGTAGACGCCGAGCGGCCAGCGCCCGCCGCAGTATAGGGCGTACTTGCGCAGGAACGGATGCCGGCTCGCCGCGCCCGCTGCCCGCGCAAGCCGCGCCTGGTACGCGGCGTAGCTCGCCGCGCCGGCGGCAACTCGGATCAAAGCCGCGTCGGCGCAACCGCCCCGTGCCGCGGCCACTGCCGCCGCGCCGTGCAGGACCTCGGTCAAGGCGAGCCACTCGGGGTCAGCCGGATCAACGCGCGCGCCGCGCTCCAGGCGGCAGCGCTCGTCTTCCTCTGCACGCCACCACTCTTCCGACGGCTTTCGGCAGATCTCGCTCGCCTCTTTCCAATCGAGGGCTTGGCGCACCGGCATTGCGGCGTCCATGCCTAATCCCTCGAGATAGGCCGCGATCTCGCTGCGTTCATCCTCGCCGAGCGCTTCCCCCAGGGCGCTGAACCATGCCCCGTTCACGGGAGCGAAATGCCCAAGGGCTCGACGGTGCTTTTGGCGCGCGCAATGTAGTCGGCGCGCATGTCTTCGTTGGACCGCAGCTTGATGCCGTACTTGCGGTAAAGCTCGTTGTTCTTCGAGCCGGCGGCGCCGAAGAACTTCGGCACTTCGGGGAAGAAGCCGTTCACGGCCTGCTGCACCTTGGCGCGGCCCTGCGGCGTCTCGACGAGATCCACGCAAAAGTCCAGCCCGAACTGGGCGTGGAACTTCTCCTCGGGCATCGTGGTGCGCGCGATGTTGCGCAGCGGCACGAACGAGCAGTGCAGCAGATCCTCGACCTGCAGGATCTCGGCGAGGTCGCCCAGCATCTTGATGACGCAGAACTGCTCCCAGCTCTCCAGCGGCACCTCGAAGATGTTGAGCGGCCGCTTGCGCTTGATGTCCATTTCCTCGGGGCGGACGCCGATCTGGTCGGCGAGCTCCTTGAAGCGCACGTGATGGTGGTATTCCTCCATCGCGACGCGGCAAGTCAGCCACTTCGCGTATGGCGTCGGCGCAAGACGGATCGCCGGCTCGTCGAACACCTGGGCGCCGTAGAGCTCATTCAGCGCGTGGCTGCGCACGATCTTGCGCACCGCGGTCTGGTACTCCTCGGGCTGCTGCCTGAACTCGTCTACGGTCTTGATGCTCGGGTATGCGGACATTTTCCTGCCTCAGAGAATGGGGTCGCCGGAGAAGGCTTCGAGATCCGTGACCAGATCGGTGAAGTGCGGCTCGAGCGCGCTGATGTCCAGGGGGCCGTCGTCCTGCAGGACGCGCCGCAGCGGCCGCGGCTGCGAGAACACGAACAGCTCGCGCCCGCGCGCGCCGAAAAGCTGGCCGGTGATGTGCGCCGCGCGGTCGCTCGCAAGAAGACTGACCAGCCGCGCGACGTAGCGCGCCGGCACCTGCAGCGCTTTCGCCTTGTATGCAGCCTGCGCTTCGTTCGCCGGCTTGATGCTTTCCGTGACGCGCGTCGCAGCGAACGGCGCGACCGCGTTGCAGCGGATCCTGGAGCGCGCGAGATCGTGCGCAACGACCCGCGTCAATCCGATGAGCCCCGCCTTGGCCGCGCCATAAGCCGCCTGGCCGAAGTTGCCGTAGATGCCCGCCGTGGACACGATGTTGACGATGGCCCCCGGCGGGCGCCCGTTCTTCGCCTGCTCGCGCATCACCGGCGTCGCAGCGGCGAGCAGGCGCTGCGCGCCGCTCAGGTTGGTGCGGATCACCGCGTCCCAGCTGTCCGGGTCGGACTTGAAGATGAAGGCGTCGCGGATGATCGCGGCGTTGTTGACGACGATGTCCACGGATTTGAATTTCTGGCAGGCAAGATCGACCGCCGCGCGTGCAACGGCCGGGTCGGCGATGTCCCCGCAGATCGCTGCCATGCCTTTCTTGCCGGCGACAACTTGTTCCGCGATGCGCGGCTGCTCGGGCTCGCCGGAGATCGAGACGCCCGAATCGACGATCACCACCGACGCGCCCTGCGCGGCGAGGTCTTCGACGATCGCAAGGCCGATGCCGCGCGCGCCGCCGCTCACGATCGCCGCTTTGCCTTGCAGGTCCATCGTCTACCCCTGGTTGTAGAAAGCGTCGGCGTGGATCTGGCGCTGCGACAGGCCGCGCGCGGCAAGCAGCGCCGTGGCGGCTTCGACCATCACGGGCGGGCCGGCGAGGTAGGCCATTGTGTCTTGGGGGTCAGAAACTTTCATCGCCTCGTGCACCATCCCGTAAAGACGGCCGCGCGCCCCGACTTGTTCGGAAAGCACGACCTGGTAACTGAAGTTCGGATGCCGCGCCGCAAGGTCCTTCAATAGCGCCTCGTGGTAGAGGTCGCGCTCGCTGCGCACGCCGACGTAGAGCGTCACCGGCGCGTCGTGGCCGCGCGCGAGCAGCGCGCACAGGATCGACTGGATCGGCGCGAGGCCGCTGCCGCCCGCGACGAGGAGCACCGGCCCGCGGTGGGCCTCGCGCAGATAGGCGATACCAAGCGGGCCGCAAACCTTGACGCGGTCGCCGGCCTTGAGCTGGGTCGCGACATAGCTGCTGGTGCGGCCGCCCGGCATATGGCGCACGTGGAACACGAGCTCGGGCTCGTCGGGCGTATTCGCCATCGAGTAATGGCGCGACAGCCCGGGCGCGAATTCGACCTGGGCGTATTGCCCGGCGGAGAAGGTGAACGGGCCGCCGGCCTCGATCGCGAGGCGCAGGCCCTTGATGTCGTGCGTGAGGCTTTCGACCTCGAGCACGCGGCAGCGCATGACGCGCGAGGGATGGACCACCAGGTCCTCGGCATCGATGCGGCGGATGACGGTGTCGTCCCAGACCTGGGTGCGGCAGGCGAGCACGATGCCGCGCGCGCGCTCGGCGGCAGAGAGCGCGTGCTCGGAATACTCGAGCTCGTGCACATCGCCGGACACAAGCTCGCACTTGCAGGTGCCGCAGTTGCCGGCCTGGCAGGAGAAGGGGAACGCGAGCCCGGCGCGCAGCAGCGAGGCGAGCACGGTGTCGCCCGCCTGCACCGGCACCGGCTCGCCATGGCCTTCGAGCGTGATTTGCATGCGCCGTCCGGAGAACCTACGATGGTACCAATCGTTTGGACCCCAAACAAATGCTCAAGCCCGGCCTGCTGCCCGAGCTCCTCGGCTACCGCCTGCGGCTCGCTCAGCAGGCGGTGTTCCGCGACTTCGGCGAAAGCGTCAGCGAGCTTGCGCCGGGCCGCGTCGGCATTCTGCTTCTCATCGACGCGAATCCCGGGGTGACGCAAAGCCGGCTTGCACAGGCGGTCGGCCTGGACCGCTCCACGCTGGTCGGGGTGCTGCACGCGCTGGAAGCGCGCGCGCTCGTCGAGCGCCGCCGCGGCGAAGACCGCCGCACCAACGGCCTCTGGCTGACGCGCGACGGGCGTACGCTCATGGCCAGCCTGAAGCGCCGCATCCGCTTGCACGAACGCCGCGTCGCGGAGCGGCTCACCGCCCAGGAACGGGCGCAACTGCTGCTCTTGCTGGAAAAGCTCGCGGGCTAAAAGAAAAAGGGCGCCGAAGCGCCCTTTTCCGACTGCCGGAGTAACCACTTACATGCGATAAGCAGCCTCGCCATGTGCGGCGGTATCGAGACCCTCGCGCTCGTCTTCCTCGGCGACGCGCAGGCCTATCGTCAAGTCGACCAGCTTGAAGGCAACCAGGGCGACTATGCCGGACCACAGGACGGTGACTCCGACGGCTTTGGCCTGGACCCAGAGCTGCTCGCCGATCGAACTAAACCCGGTCTTAGCGGTGACCCAGTCGGTGACGAAGCCGGGCCCGCCCAAGTCCGGCGAGCAGAACACCCCGGTGAGCAGCGCGCCAAGGATGCCGCCTACTGCATGCACGCCGAATACGTCGAGCGAGTCGTCCGCGCCGAGCAGCTTCTTCAGCCCGCTCACGCCCCAGAGGCACACCAGACCGGCCGCCAGCCCGATGACGAAGGCGCCCGGGATACCGACGTTGCCCGCCGCAGGAGTGATGGCGACCAGGCCGGCGACCGCGCCGGAGGCTGCGCCGAGCATCGTCGGCTTGCCCTTGAACAGCGCTTCCCCAACGCTCCACGACAGCACGGCGCAGGCGGTCGCGAGGTAGGTGTTCAGGAACGCGAGCGCTGCGGAGTTACCCGCCTCGAGCGCCGAGCCGGCGTTGAAACCGAACCAGCCCACCCACAGTAGCGAAGCGCCGATCATGGTGAGCGGCAGGTTGTGCGCGGGCATCGCCTCCTTGCCGTAGCCGATGCGCCGGCCGACGAGGTAAGCGCCGACGAGTCCTGCGATTCCGGCGTTGATGTGTACGACTGTGCCGCCCGCGAAATCGAGTGCGCCCATCTGCCACAACCACCCGGCCTTGCCATTCATCTCGTCTACGACCTTCGCGCTGGTGTACGCGTCGGGCCCCATCCAGAACCACACCATGTGGGCGATCGGCGCATAGCTGAAGGTGAACCACAGCACGATGAACACCAGCACCGCCGAGAACTTGGCGCGTTCGGCGAACGCGCCAAGGACCAGGCAGCAGGTGATCGCGGCGAACGTGGCCTGGAAGGCGACGAAAACGATCTCGGGGATTACGACGCCCTTGGAGAAGGTCGCCGCATTGGCGAACTCGCCCTTGCCGGCGTCGAGCGCGCCCGAGAGGAACAGCCGGTCGAAGCCGCCGAAGAAGCGGTTGCCCTCGGTGAAGGCCAGGCTGTAGCCGTAGATGCACCACAGCACCGTCACCAGCGAGAACACCACGAACACCTGCATCAGCATCGAGAGCGCGTTCTTCGAGCGCACCATGCCGCCGTAGAAGAGTGCGAGCGCCGGCACGCTCATCATGATGACGAGCGCCGTGGAGACCAGCATCCAGGTCACGTCGCCCTTGTTCGGGGTCGGCGGCGCGGGCTTCGCTTCCTCCTTCTTCACTTCCGCCGCCGCCGGCTTGTCGGGCGTTGCGGCCGGCTTGTCTTGCGCCAGCGTCGCGCCCGCGAAGACGAGCGACAGCACCAGGGCCAGGAATGCACAGAATTTCTTCATCACGTTCTCCTCAGAGCGCCGCCGCATCGGTCTCGCCGGTGCGGATGCGAATCACTTTTTCCAGATCGAACACGAAGATCTTGCCGTCGCCGATCTTGCCGGTGTTGGCGGCCTTCTCGATCGCCTCGATCGCCTGCTCGAGCAGCTCGGTCTTGACGGCAGCCTCGACCTTGACCTTCGGCAGGAAATCGACCACGTACTCGGCGCCGCGGTAGAGCTCGGTATGGCCTTTCTGCCGGCCGAAGCCCTTCACCTCGGTGACGGT
>Ga0180104_1000254_pt1 | contig 11156 bp, 9 predicted proteins | sample EasRiv730_16_1Da_FD_121791 | JGI IMG/M metagenome (GOLD analysis project Ga0180104, IMG submission 121791) | Soil microbial communities from meander-bound floodplain in the East River, Colorado, USA - East River metaG ERMLT730_16_1Da | ecosystem: Environmental > Terrestrial > Soil > Floodplain ... | reverse complement strand
CGATCGTGGAACGCAGGCTTCAATCGAGCGTCCGCTTGTAGAAGCGCAATGCTAGACCAGGCGCGAGTCGTACGCCCAGTGCAGCAGCGACTGGCGCTGGCGCGGGCGGCAGGCGAGGTCGCGGCGCGCGCAGTGCTTCTCGAGCTGCGCGAGGTGGCGGCGGATGTTGCGCCAGCGCCGGATCTGGCGCGCGTCGTCGGCGCCGCGGCGGCCCATGTAATAGCGGCAGTACCACTGGAACCAGCCGCGCGGATCGTCCGGGTGGATCCAGCCCTTCGCCCGCCAGACGGCGAGCGGCTGCGAGGCGTTCACCTTGAAGAAATTGAGCTGCGGATCGTGGCGCTCGGCGCAGAGCTTCGCGCGCTCGAACCACTCGCGCGGAAACTCGTCGCGGCAGTCGGTCATGTACTTGCCGCCGAACACGCCTACCTTGAGCATCTCCGACGGCGTGAGCTGCGGCCGGAAATCGGGATGGAAGTTCTCCCCCGAACGCTCTGTCAGCAGGTACGTATAGCCCTGCTGCATGCGGTCGTTCACCACAACCCGCTTTGATTTCACTACGTAGTCGGCAAGGATCTGGTCGGCACCTAACGTGGGGGTTTGCGGCGCGGCGAACCCGACCGCGAATGAGGCGAGGCGGTTGCTGCCGCGTCCGGCAACACCGCCATGTTAGAAGGCGCTACTACTTGCGGTAGGCAGCCTCAAGGGCGATGCCGACGAACAGCACCACGACTGCCAAGAGGATGATGCCGGCTAGAACGTCCATGCCTAGAGTTTACCTATTTGATCGATGCGACGCTCAACTTGCCGATGCACAAGATAAATCCCAACTCCGAGTAGAACCGCGCCGAATGCCGCAATAAACCAGAGGGTTGGATTTGCGGTCGCGGGCGTAGAAATTAACCAGCCCACCAAGGTGATTTCAGTCACCACCATTATCCCGAGCCAGAACCTGAGGTAAACGAGCTGTTCTTTGAGGCGATCGAGTGCGGACATCGGATTTCATGGATCAACGCCCCTCCGCGCCTTGCGTTGACAACGCCTTCTAACGTTCCCGCTCAGGCGCGCGCTGAGTGTGACGGTTGAAAACATGAAGGCTGCTGATGGCGCGTCGCCTGCAGCGGGTTGTTAGAGGGCAATTTTCCACGCACCCTATTGCCCTGAGAGTTTGTCATAAGCTGCCTGAAAAAGTGGCAGAAGGTCGTGCACCTTCGTCTTGGATGGCTCGACGTACACGTACGCTTCTTTCCACTGGCCCTCGTACTTGGTGATTTTGATACCAGTTTTGTTTGCTTCTGCTTCCGACAGCTTGAAGAAGAAGCACATCGACTTGCTACCAAGCCATTTGAGGCCAAAGGCGTTGAAAAATCCGGCCTTAAACCCGCAGTAGGCTTTGTTGAACTTTCTTTCGAGGTTCCAACCCTTTTTCTGGACAAGTTCTTCAATTTCGTCTGCGAGTTTTAAGAACAGGATCGCGCTTTGCGGATTGTATTCATCCTTATAAAACACCTCGTCATAAACACCTAGCCCTGTCACGGGTTTCGTCTTTTGCTTTGGCTCTTCTCGCTCCAGGCGATTCACCAGAAACAGTTGATTGCTGCCGTCAATCCAACGGCTAATCTCTATGAGGTCAATTGGATAATTGATCTTGTCAGCTAGCGCAAGGGTTGATCGAAGAATTGTTGGCGCGACAACAATTATCCGAACTTCAAGAGCGTCCCACGCTATCGAAAGGTCTTCCGGTCGGTTTGGGCATTCGAGCCACAATGACTTGATCGAGTCCGGATTTGTTTCTGCCCAGATTGCGTATTGCAGGACTTGCGGAATGATACCGGCATCGACTACAACATTTTTCATCTCGACGATGCATACGTTTCCATCTCTATCTACGCCGATAATATCTGGAATTCCAGATTTGGTTCCGCCACGAATTTGCCGCTTCAGCGGGAAAACATCTTCAAGCAAGCCAGATGCTTCAAATACCGTTTTCTCGAACTCCTCCTCAGTCGTAAAGGGAGTATCGACCAGTCGCTTAGTACCATCTGAGCTTTTCCAAAATAGATTTGCCATTTATTGTTGTCTCCCCCTATGTACCGCGTCCACTGACGGCTTGCCCTCTAACGTGAATTGGTTGACAAATTAGTTGACTGTCAGCCGAAAGAGATTAGTTGACGCGTCCGGCGACGTCTACTGCCACGACTACCCTGGTATCTAAAGACCCAGATAGGCCTGGCGCACGCGGTCGTCGTGAAGCAGCTTGTCCCCCGGGCCGCTCATGACGACGCGGCCGTTCTCGAGCACGTAGGCGCGGTTCGAGATCTTGAGCGAGACCGCGACGTTCTGCTCGACCAGCAGGATGGTGAGGCCGCGGCCGTTCAGGACGTGGATGGTGTGCAGCACTTCGCGCACCACGAGCGGCGCGAGGCCGAGCGAGGGCTCGTCGAACATGATGAGCTCGGGCGCGCCCATCAGGCAGCGCCCGATGGCGAGCATCTGCTGCTCGCCGCCGGACAGGGTGCCGCTGATTTGTTGTTGGCGATCGGCGAGGCGCGGGAACAGGGCGAATACGTCCTCGAGATTGCGCTTCGCCGCGGCGCGGGCGCGGCGCACCATCGCGCCCATCTGCAGGTTCTCGAGCACCGTAAGGCTCGGGAATACCTGTCTTCCCTCGGCGACCTGGCCGATGCCGAGGTTGCAGATTTCGTGGGACTGGAGGCGCGAGATGTCGCGGTCCTTGAAACGGACTGTGCCCGAATAAACCTCGATGCCGGCGATGCAACGGATGAGCGAGGACTTGCCGGCGCCGTTCGCGCCGACGATGGCGACGATCTCGCCCTTGCCGACCTCCAGGGCCACGTTCGCGAGGGCCTGCGCGTCGCCGTAGAAAAGATCCAGATCTTGAATCCGAAGCATCAGACCTCGGTTTCCTCTCCGAGGTAGCACTCCAGCACCGCCTGGTTGCGCACCACTTCCTCGGGCGTGCCGCGCGCGATCACCTCGCCGTGATGGAGCACGCCGATGTGCTGCGCAAGCGCCATGACGGCGCGCATGACGTGCTCGATCAGGAGGATGGTGAGGCCTTCGACGCGGTTGATATCGCGGAACACCTGGACCATCAGGTCGCATTCGGTCGGGCGCAGGCCGGCCATGACCTCGTCGAGCAGCAGCAGGCGAGGGCGCGTGGCGAGGGCGCGCGCCACTTCGAGGCGCTTGCGGTCGGGGAGGGTGAGCGAAGAGGCGGGCAGCGCGGCTTTCGCTTCCAGGTCGAGTTTTCGCAGTATGGAAACCGAAAGCGCCCGGGCGGCGCCGACCGTGCGTTCCCTGTGGAGAGCGCCGACGATCACGTTGTCGAGCACCGAAAGGCCGGCGAAGGGCTTCACCAGCTGGAAGGTGCGGCCGATGCCGGCGGCGCAGACCTGGTCGGGGCGCAGGCCGCTGATCTTCCTGCCTTCGAACAGGATCTCGCCGGAATCGGGCGCATACACGCCGGCGACCATGTTGAAGATGGTGGTCTTGCCGGCGCCGTTGGGGCCGATCAGGCCGTGGATGCTGCCTTGCGGGACCTCGAACGAAGCCTCGCGCACCGCTTGCAGGCCGCGGAAGGATTTGCTGACGCTTTTCACTGCGAGAAGCGTCATTTGTGAAAACCCAGACGACGATGAAGCGCCGGCCAGATGCCGTGGGGAAGGAACATCACCACGGCGAGAAGCACCAGCCCGTAGAACACCTGCTTGATGCCGGGGATCTCCCAGCCGAGCGCGGCGAGCAGCTCCGTGATGCCGTCGGAGAGCAGCGTCAGCACCGCCGCGCCGAGGATCGGGCCGAACAGGGTGCCGATGCCGCCGATGACCGGGCCGAGGATGAGCTCGATCGAGCGGTTGATGTGGAAGATCTGCTCGGGGAAGAGGTTGTTGTAGTAGAACGCGAAGAACACGCCCGAGATCGAGGTCATCGCCGCGGACAGCGCCACCGCCGCCATCTTCCAGCGGAAGGTGTTGATGCCGAGCGCCTGCGCCGCCTCCTCGTTCTCGCGGATCGCCTGCCAGTAATAGCCTGCTTTGGAACGCAACAACATCCAGCAGCCGATGAATGCGGCAACCGTCAGGAACAGCATCGCGTAGTAGTACATGAGCGGCGGGCCGCGGAAGTTGGCGAGGTCCCAGACGTCGCGCTGCGCCACGCGCAGGAACATGCCGCCCGGGCCGCCGAGCCAGTCGAGGTGGTCGAAGCCGATGCGCGTGAACTCCGCGAACGCGATCGTCAGCAGCGCGAAATACACCCCCGAGATGCCGAAGCGGAAGGCGAGAAAGCCGATCACGAGGCCGAAGGCCACGCAAAGGGCCATCGCCAGCCACAGCCCGGCCCACGGCCCGATGCCGTAGTGGAAGAAGAGCGCGCCGGCGGCATAGGCGCCGACGCCGACGTAGAGCGAGTGGCCGAGCGAGAGCTGCCCGGCGAACCCCATCATCACGTTCCACGCCTGGCCGGTATAGGCGAAGTAGAGGATCAGCGTGGCGACCGAGAGGGCATACGGGCCGGCGAAGGCGGGCAATGCGGCCAGCAGGCCGCCGAGAATCGCCAGATAGATGAATTCCTTTTTCAAGCCTTCTTTCCCAGCAGACCCTGCGGCCGCAAAAGCAGGACGAGAATGAGGAGCCCGAAGCTGAACATGCTCTTCGCCGAGGGCGCGATGAACAGGCCGGCGAGCGCCTCCGACACGCCGATCAGCACGCCGCCGAGAAGCGCGCCGGTCATGGATCCCAGGCCGCCCACGATCACGATGACGAAAGCGAGCAGGGTGTAGTAGGGGCCGAGCGGCGGCGTCACGTCGACCAGAAGCACCATCGCGCAGCCCGCCACCGCGACGCAGGCTGCGCCGAGTCCGAACGTCAATGCGTAGTATTTCTTGACGTTCAAACCCACGACCTTGGCGCCGAGATAGTTGTCGGCGCAGGCGCGGATCGCCTTGCCCGTCAGGGAAAACCTGAAAAAAGCGAACAGCGCGGCGGCGGCGGCCACGGCAAGAAGGGCGGCGTACAGGCGCGCCTTGTCGACGAGGATCTTGCCGATCTCGAAGGATTCGAGCTGGTAATCGACCTGCACGTTGCGCGCGCCCGGCCCGAAGATCATGAGCAGCGCGTTCACCAGGATGATCGCCACCGCCACCAGCAGCATGAACTGCGAGTGCTCGGGGCGCGTGATGAACGGGTTGATGAGCCCGGCCTGCATCGCGTAGCCGAGGACGAAGAAAGCGGCGGCCACCGGCAGGACCGCGAGGAACGGATCGAGGCTGAGCGCCGCGAACAGCGCCGTGGCGGCGTACATCGCGATGGTCATCATCTCGCCGTGGGCGAAGTTCACCACGCGCACCACGCCGAAGATCACCGACAGCCCGAGCGCCATCAGGCCGTAGACCAGCCCGGTCAGGACGCCGGCGATCGCGACGTTGACGACTAGGTCAAGCGACATTCGAAAAAGGGGTCAGAGCAATTTTCCGATAGCCGGTGCCGCCGCCATCCGGCGTTTCCGGAAAATTGCTCTGACCCCTTTTTCCGTTTCAAGCCTTCTTGTAGCCCGGCATCGGAAAGACTGGCTTCGCGGTCGCGGCGGCCGCGGGCAGCACCACGGTCGGCGTGAGGTTCAGGTTCTGCACGCACGCCGAGCCGATGCCCTCGACCTGGCCCTTCGCGTTGAACCTGATCGGCGCTCCCAGCATCATCTTGTTGGCGATGTTGGTCTGGCGCACGGCCTCGGCGAGGGTCTTCGCGTCGGTGCTCTTCGCGCGCCTGAAGGCGTCGGCGGCGATGAGGATGGCCTCGAAAGTGAACCCGGCGTTCAGCCCGTGGTACACGAGCTTGTCCTTCGGGTTCTGCTTGAGGAACGCTTTCTCGACCACCTTGGTGAGCTCGGCGCGCGGGTTGTACCAGGGCACGTTGGAGATGCAGTGCTCGGAGAGCTTGCCGAGCGTCTTGTAGAACTGCTCCTCGTACATGCCGGGCGAGCCGGGGCTGATGATGCCCATCGGGTTCCAGCGCTGCTTCACCATCTCGCGGCGCAGGATGATGGCGTCGTTCAGCCGGCACACCAGCATCAGGAAATCGGCGTTGGTCGCTTTCGCCTTGGACACCTCGACCGTCAGGTCCTTGGCCGCGGGGTCGTAGGAGATGGTGTCGACGATCTTGAACGGCAGCTGGGTGAGGCGCGGCATGAACGCGCCGATGCCCTTGGCCATCGCCTGGCCGAAGGTGTCGTTCACGTGCATGAACACGGCGGTGCGCGGCACCGTATTGGTCGCCCGGAAAAGGTCTCCGATCAGGGCCAGGCCTTCCCGCACGATGTCGGGCGCGGTCTGGAAGTTGCGGAACACGAACTTGTAACCCTGCTCGGTGATCTGCGGCGCCGCGGCGATGTTCACGATGTACGGCACGCCGCGCTGCTCCGCGACCTGCGCGATGGCCGCCGACTGGCCGGAGTCGAAGGCGCCGACCAGCACGTGCGCGCCCTCCTGGATCAGGCGCTCGGCGCGCGTGCGCGCGGTGTCGACGTTGGTCTCGGTGTCGGCGTTCATCAGCTCGATGTCGACGCCGAGCATCTCCTTGATCACGCCCGGCGCGAGGTCGGCGCCCTTCTGGCACGACTGGCCGATGAATCCCTGGAATCCCGAGCGCGGCAGCAGAACCCCGACGCGCAGCTTCTGCGCCTGGGCGCGCACCATGGAGAACGGAGAAAGCGCTGCAGCAGCGCCGGCCAGCGCAATGTTTCTGTTGAATGTTCGGCGGTTCATGGGCTCCTCCTCTAGGGCCAGCGTTATAGACGATTGCAAATGCCGGGTCAACGGAAACCGGTTGACACCGGCCCGCGCACCGGCGTAGCGTGACCGAACAAACAGTCGTTAGATTGGTGATGCGCATCCGATAATCAGAGAGGAGGGATGCCATGAAAGCCGCGCCGTGCAGGTTCCTGCTGTCGCTCGCCCTTGCCGCCACCGCCGCCTTCGGCCACGACGATGGCCCGCCGAAGGGCAGCTACGCGATCCGCAGCCTCAATCTTCCCGACCCGGTCTTCGTCCTCGGCGCAGACAGCGTGCAGATAAGGATCAGCGCCGACTCCAGCGCGGCGATCCAGCGCGCCGGGGTCCGGCTGAACGGCGACGACGTGACTTCGGCATTCTCCGAAAGCGAGCCCGGAGCCATGACCGGCACGGTGGTCGGTCTGCGGCCCGGCATCAATACGTTCGAGCTGTTCAAGGCGAGAAGGGAGCGACATGCCGTGGCGAGGCTCAAGATCGCCCGGGCGCAGGCGCCGGTGCTCGAGTGCAGCGCTACCTCGTTCCCGGCCTCCGCGCTTCCGATACCCGATACCGTGGTGACCTCGGTCACGCCGGTCGCTGCGACCGCGACCGTTCCCGCGCATTGCCTGATCAACGGCACCATCAATGCCGGCCGCATCGGCAACGAGACCAGCCCCGGAGCGCCCGTCGCGCGCTATACCTATGCGATCACCTGGCAGGCGCGCCTGCCGGACGCGTGGAACAGCAAGTTCTACATGCCGGGAGGCGGCGGGACGGACGGCAGCGTTCCGAACACGACCACGCGACTGCGCCAGGGCTATGCGGCTGCTGCCAACGATTCCGGCCACAGCAACGCCGTAAACAACGATCCGCTTGCGGGCGGCACGGCGTCGTTCGGCACGGATTTTCCGGCGCGGGTCGATTTCGCCTACAACGCGATCGATGTCACCACCCGTACGGCCAAGCGCCTGGTCGACATGTACTACGGCGAGCGTCCCGAGTATTCCTACTTCGAAGGCTGCTCGATGGGCGGCCGGGAAGCAATGATGGTCACGCAGCGCTTCCCTTCGTATTTCGACGGCGTCGTCTCGGGCGACCCGGCGTTCCGCATCACCAAGGTCGGCGTCTGGGCGACCTACACGGGACAGCAGCTCGCCGCGCTGGCGCGGACGAGGGACCTGATCTCGGGCTTCGGCGTGCCGTTCGCCAACAACACCTTCACCAACCAGGACCTGCAGCTGGTCTCGAACGCCGTGCTCAAGGCCTGCGACCACCTCGACGGCCTGGTGGACGGCATGGTCAACCACTCGCAGGCTTGCACTACGCGGCGCGTCGGGCCGCTGCTCAACGCGCTCGAGTGCGCCGGCGACAAGACGCCGGCCTGCCTTGCCGCCGACCAGATCGAGGCGATCCTGAACATCTACAGCTCCGGCGCGCCCAACTCGCGCGGCAAGCCACAATATGCGCCGTGGATGTGGGATGCGGGCATCGCGGGCTGCACCAGCGCGGTCGACTGCAACACGCCCACCGCGACCAACATCAACATCGGCTGGCGCCTTTGGAACGTCGGCTTCTTCAACCCGGCCTTCGTTCCGCACGTCAGCAACACGCCGAATGGGGCGCTCAGCTTCGCCAGCCTCGGCGGCGGGGCGATTCCGCTGCTGTTCGCGACGCCGCCGATCCTCCCGGCGCCGACGGCGAACGACGGCCTGGCGAACCTGATCATGAACATCGATTTCGACACGCTCGCCGCGAGCATCTTCGGCCGCAGCGCCGCGTTCCCGGTTTCGAACACCCGCCTGCTCAACGTCGACGACACCGATCTCTCCCGGTTCAAGCGCCACGGCGGCAAGCTGATCATCTGGCAGCCCCAGAGCGGCGGGCCGTTCTCCCCGCAGGACATGGTGAACTGGTACACCGAGATGAGCCGCGAGATGAAAGGCTTCGACGAGGCAAAGGAGTTCGCGCGGCTGTTCCTGATGCCGGGTGTCAATCACTGCGGCGGTGGCCCCGGCACCAGCACGATCAACGCGTTCTCGCCGGTGGTCGACTGGGTCGAGAACGGTGTCGCGCCGGACAGCATGCTGGGAACGGCGCCGGCCGCCACGCCGTGGCCGGGCCGCACGCGGCCGCTGTGTCCCTATCCCGAGTTCGCGCACTACACGGGCAGCGGCGACATCAACGTCGCGAGCAATTTCGAATGCCGCGCCGACCGCAAGCATCTTCACCACCCGCACGATAACGACCACCACGACGACTGACCGATGTGAACACGCAGGCGCCTGCGGCGCCTCCGTGGTATCGTAGTTTTCGTATGACCCTCTCGCGCTCGGCAAAGGCCGCCGCGCTCGCACTCGCGAAAGAGCATCCGGAAATGGGCAAGGTACGGGCTGCGCGCGAGCTGGGCAGCCGCGGCATTCACGTATCGCCTTCCGGCGTACACGCGATCTGGAAGCAGAGCGGCCTCGCCAGCGCCTACCAGCGGCTCATGTTGCGCCGGCGAGAGGGGCGCGGCGAAAGATCGTCGCTGTCGGATTCGCAACGCGCCCTGCTGCAGCGGGTGCGCGTCAGCCGGCGCCTCATCGGCAAGGCTGCGGCCAGCGCGTCGAGCGACCTCAGGCGGGAGCAGCTGATGCTTGCCGCGGCGCGCGTGCTGACCGAGAAGGGCTACGAAGGGGCGTCGTTACGCGAGATCTGCGCGGCAGCGGGCATCCTGCCAGGGTCGTTGTATTACCATTTCAAGTCCAAGGAAGATCTTTTCGTCACCCTGCACGCCGAGGGCTTCAGGCAGCTCAACGACGCGGTGGACACGGCGATCGCGCGCGAAGGCAGCCCTTGGTCCAGGCTCGAGGCGGCCTGCGCCGCGCACCTCACGCTGCTGGTCAGCGCGGAATACGTGTCGCTGGTGGGCGGCACCAGCCTGTTCCACCCCGCGCGCTCGCCGTTGCAGCGGCGCTTCAATCGCGACCGCGACGCCTACGAGGAGCGCTTCCGGCAGATGATCGCCGCCCTGCGCCTGCCGCCCGACGTCGACCAGACCTTGCTGCGTCTCAATCTGCTGGGCGCGTTGAACTGGACCCACCACTGGTACCGGCCCGGGCGCAAGTCGCCCAAGGATCTGGCGCATGAGCTGGTGCAGAACATCCTGCGGCGCAGCCTGGAAACGCCCGGCAGGGGAGCAGAATCCAGAAAGGTCGCGCTGAGCTAGGCCGCAGCCGCATGAGCCGCCCGACCCGGTCCGTGCGCCTCGGTCCGCGCGACGCCCTCGTCGAGCGGCGCCGCGACGGCTGCACGATCCTGCGTGCGCCGCAAGCGCTCGGTCCCTATCCGCAAGAACTGACGCAAAAGCTCGAGCATTGGGCCCGCGCCGCGCCCGCCCGGGTGCTGTTTGCCCAGCGCGACGGCGATGCGTGGCGAACCGTGACGTACGCGCAGGCGCTCGAGCGCGCGCGGCGCGTGGGCCAGTATCTTCTGCAGAAGAAGCTTTCGGCCGAGCGCCCGCTCGTGGTGCTCTCCGGCAACGACATCGAGCACGCGCTGCTGCACCTGGGCGCGATGTACGTGGGCATCCCCTATGCGCCGATCTCGCCCGCGTACTCGCTGCTGTCCACCGACTTCGGCAAGCTGCGCGCGATCTTCGAGCTGCTTACCCCGGGCCTCGCTTTTGTTTCCGACAGGAAGGCCTACGCGAAGGCCCTGTCGGTGGTTCCCTGCGAAATCATCGACAGGCTCGAAGAGCCGGGCGCCACATCCGCGGTCGACGAGGCGCACGCCCGCGTCGGGCCGGACACCATCGCCAAGTTCCTGTTCACCTCCGGCTCGACCGGAACGCCGAAGGCGGTCATCAATACGCAGCGCATGTGGTGCGCGAACCAGGAGATGATCCTCGGCATGCTGCCGTGCTTCGCCGACGAGCCGCCGGTGCTGGTGGACTGGGCGCCATGGCACCACACGGCGGCGGGCAACCATGACTTCGGGCTCGTGCTGTATAACGGCGGCTCTTACTACATCGACGAAGGAAAGCCGCTGCCGGGCGCGATCGAGGCCACGGTGCGCAACCTGCGCGAGATCGCGCCGACCTGGTACTTCAACGTGCCGAAAGGCTTCGAAATGCTCTTGCCGTTCCTCAAGCAGGACTCTCGCTTGAGGGAGAACTTCTTCGGCAGGCTGAAGGTCCTGTGGTTCGCCGGTGCCGCGCTGCCGCAGCACGTGTTCGACGAGCTGAAGGAGCTCGCGTACCGGACCTGCGGCGAGGAGATCCCGTTCCTGACGGGCTTCGGCGCCACCGAGACGGCGCCGGCGACGCTGGCGCGCGTGTGGCCGGCCGCGAACGTCGCCAACATGGGGCTGCCGCCGCCGGGCGCGG
>Ga0180104_1000253_pt1 | contig 11168 bp, 11 predicted proteins | sample EasRiv730_16_1Da_FD_121791 | JGI IMG/M metagenome (GOLD analysis project Ga0180104, IMG submission 121791) | Soil microbial communities from meander-bound floodplain in the East River, Colorado, USA - East River metaG ERMLT730_16_1Da | ecosystem: Environmental > Terrestrial > Soil > Floodplain ... | reverse complement strand
TCTACGTCGCGGTCAGCGCGACCAACGGCTGCGAGTACTGCACGTACTCGCACACCGCAGGGGCGCGCAAGAAAGGCATGTCCGACGCGATGTTCATGGAGCTGATGGCCGTGGTGGGACTCGCCAACGAGACCAACCGCCTGGCGAACGGCCTGCGCATGCCGGTGGACCGGCAATTCATTCCCTGAAAAGGACTTTCTTGCCGTCGGGCGAGACGAGATAGCGGCGCCACAGCTTGCCGTCGCCGCGCACCTCGACCGGCCAATAGCAGCGCCCGGCCTTGCGGACCGGCTGGTCGAGCAGCACCACGTACTGCGGCTTGACGCCGCTCTCCACCATCCCGCGCGCCCAGGCGTGCACCTCGGGCAGCATCTCGATGCGGGTGACTGCGCGGCGCAGCGGCATGCCGCCTTCGTCGGGGTACTCGCATGCGAACGTGGGCGCCGCCGCGGCGGCCAGGCAGCAGATAATCGCGGCCTTCATGGAAACGAAGTTATCACCCGGAATCGGCATCGTCATCCTGCTCGGCGTCGCCACCGCGTTCGCGGCGAACCACGTCGCGGCGCGGGTGGCATTCGATCACGGCGCGAGCGTGGCGAGCGGCGTCGTCGCCCGCGCGGCCGGGACGGCCCTGGTTCTGCTTTTGCTCATGAAGGTCCAGAACGTCGTTATATCGCTTCCCCGCGAGCTGCGCGCGCAAGCATTTCTCGCCGGCGTCCTCGTCGCGGTGCAGAGCTATTGCCTGTATTCGGCGGTGGCGCTCATTCCGGCGGCGCTCGCGCTGCTCGTGTTCCAGACCTGCCCGATGCTTTTCGTGCTGCTCTCCTGGGCCATGGGCAAGGAGACGCCGCGGCCGCAGACGTTCGGCGCGATGCTGCTCGCCCTCGCCGGGCTGGCGCTTGCGCTGGATATCACGCCCGGGAGATTCGCGATGAAATGGGCGGAGCTCGGCGCGGGCGTGAGCTGGGCCTTCGCCGGCGCGGTGAGCTTCGCGCTCGTCTACTACATGAACTCGCACTCGCTGAAGAGCGTCGACGGGCGCATGCGCACCTTCGTCATGACGGCAGTGACCGCTGTATTGGTTTTCATCGGAGGCGGCGTGGCGCAGCGCCTCGCGCTTCCCGCGGACGCTGCGGGCTGGGCCGGGCTTGCCCTGCTCACGGTCTTCTACTGCATCGCGATGAGCTCGCTGTTCTTCATCCTGCCGCGCCTGAGCGCGGCGTCGACCGCGGCGCTCAACTTCGAGCCGATCGCGCTGCTCGCGCTGGCGTGGATCTTCCTCGGGCAGGCGGTGACGGCGCTGCAGATCGTCGGCGCTTTCCTTACCGTCGGCGCCATCGCATGGCTGGGAATTTCTAAAAAATAACCTCGGGCCCGCCGGCGTACAGCTTCTCGACGAGCGCCGCGCGTCTCTCCAGCACCGCGCGCTGGTTCATGTAGCCCTTGTCGGTGATCTCGTTGGCGTCGATCGACGGCGGCTCGGCCATGACCAGCAGGCGCGTCGGGTGCGTGGAGCTGCCCCCCTCCTGGGCGAGCTGCTTGAGAATGCCGGACAGGCGCGACGTCACCGCCGCGTGGGACATGTCTTTCGTGCCCGGGCTCAGAAACACCAGGGCGCCCACCTCGGCGCGGTCATGTCCGGCGATCACCGCGTCCTGGATCAGAGGGTCGGCCGCGGCGATCAGCCTGATCCGGACCGCGCCGGCGTGCACCCAGGTGCCGCTGGAAAGCTTGAAGTCCTCGGCGACGCGCCCGTCGAACACGATGCCCTTGGCCGGGTCGGCGGGGTCGGCGAACTTCACCGCGTCGCCGATGCGGTAGAAGCCTTCCTCGTCGAACGCGGCCTGCGTCAGGTCCGGGCGCCGGTAATAGCCCGGCGTCACGTTCGGGCCACGCACGCGCACCTCGAGCTTTCCCGCCGAGGGGACGAGCTTCAGCTCGCATCCCGCGACCGGCAGTCCGATGACGCCGGCGCGCTCCATAGGGAAGTGCACCGAGGTCGCGAGCGGCGAGGTCTCGGTCGAGCCCCAGGCCGACAGCATGGCGGGAGCCCGGCTCTCCGCGTTCGCCATTTTTCTCAATCTATCCCAGAGGTTCTGCGGCAGCGCCGCGGCGGCGTAGAACAGCACGTCCAGGTCGCGGAAGAAGTTGCGGCGCAGCTCGGCGTCCTTCTCGAGGAACGGCAGCAGCAGGTCGTAGCCGCGCGGCACGTTGAAGTACATCGTGGGCGCCACCTCCTTGAGGTTGCGCGCCGTCGTCTCGACCAGCCCCGGCACGGGCTTGCCGCCGTCGACGTACAACGTGCCGCCGTTGCGCAGCACGAGGTTGAAGTTGTGGTTGCCGCCGAACGTGTGATTCCACGGCAGCCAGTCGACCACCACCGGCGGCCGGTCCTCCACGAAGGGCCAGGCCTGCGCCAGCATCTGCTGGTTCGCGCACAGCATGCGGTGCGTGTTCACCACGCCCTTGGGGATCCCGGTCGAGCCCGAAGTGAACAGGATCTTGGCGACGGTGTCGGGTGTTACTTTGGAAAATTCTCTTTCCTGTGTCGAACCTGGGTTCGTCTCGAGCAGCTCCGCGACCGGTGTGGACTTCGCGCCCAGCGCGGCGAGCGCGGGCGCGAACTTCTGCGGGTCGGCCGCGTACACCAGGCCGGGCTTCACCAGCTCGAAGATGGTCTTGAGCTTGCCGAAGTCTTTCGACATCAGCGAATAGGCCGGCGACACCGGCGCCACCGGGACGCCCACGTGCATGGCGCCGAGCGCCAGCAGGGCGTGGTCGACGCCGTTGTCCGAAAGGATCGCCACCGGGCGCTCCGGCCCCAGGCCGCGGTCGAGGAGCGCCTGGGCGATGCGCCGCACCGCGCCGTAGGTCTCGCGGTAGGTCAGCTTTCTCCAGCCGGCGTCTTTTCTCTCGGCGAGAAAAACCCGGTCGGGAGCGCGATCCGACCAGCGGACCAGCCACTCGGTAACGCAGCGCGCGAAGGGACCGAGCTTCTGCGGCGAGCGCAGCACCAGGGTCGCGTCGGACCGCTTTTCGAGCTCGACTTTCGCCGGCGCAAATCTCAGCTTGCTTTCCATGATCTAGATGGACATTCTAAGAGAAGCAGAAGGAGCCCTGATGGAAGAGCAATTGCGGTTCATGGACCACATGACCGCGGCGGCCATCGACATGGCGATCCGGTTCAGACCCAAGGTCCTGGTCGCCCGGCGCAACATCGTGATTCCGGTGCCGCAACGGGAGATCCGCACCGCTTCGAGCACGGCCTATCTGGCGGCGCGCCGCGACGCGGCCTAGATTCCCTCGGAAGTGACTGGCTTCATCGCGTCACGGTGAACGTCTTTTCGGCGAGCTTCTTCTCCTGTACCCAGACCTGCAGCGTCCAGGGGCCGGCGACGAGAAGCGCGGGATTGCGGAAGGTGTAGCCGACATACCCGAGCGCGCCGATCGCGTAGCTCTGCGACCCGGCGAGCTGCGCGCGCGGGCTGCCCGGGGGCAGCCTCAGGACCGCGCGGAACTGGGCCTGGGCGCCCTCCGGCGTGCCGTGCAGGACGATCTCGCAGCCGAACTTCGTCCCCTCGCGCGCCGGGACGTGCAGTGTTTCTTTCGTCAGGCGGTTGTCGTGGACGATGCGGCGCTTGCCGCTCGGCGATTGCGCGTCGTCTTCCCGCGCGCCTTCCCTGCTTTCATACAGCCCGCAGCGCTGCAGCTCGACCTTGGAGACCGCCGGAGCCTGTGCCGCCGCGAGCGGCGCGATGGCGGCGAGCAGCAGGGCGAGCGGGGTTCTCATCGGATCAGCTTCTCACAAGCCGCGATGGTGCGCAGATGCGAATCGCGCATCTTGACGAAAACGTCGCGCGCTTCGGGATCGAGCGAGGGCAGCGCCTGCTCGAACCTCCTGACCGCCCACTTCAGCCCGCGCACCAGGAACTCGATGCGCGCGCGCGGTTCCTTCACCGCCACCGCCCTGTCGTAGAACTTGCCGGTGGCGTGGCTATAGGGCGTGCCGGATTTCTCGAGCAGCTTTCCGATGAGGGCACAGTTGTGCGCCTCGTCGGCCTGGATCTGGCGCAGGGTCTTCCAGGTTTCCGAATTTCTCTCAAAAGAATCCATGTAGACGACCAGGGCCTTCGCGCCCGCGCGCTCCGCCGCCAGCATCTCGTTCAGGAAGTCAGTGGAGCTTGACGTACTCGTACTCCACCGGGAGGTTGTTGATGCCGCGCTCGGGCGGCGCGATCCACCCCGCCATCCTGCCCGGCGCGACGACTTTCTGCATCAGCGAGTGCACGAACGCCCGGTCGGATTCCGAGGGGATCCAGGAGTAGAGGTTCTTTTCGTGCTCCTCCCTGGAAATGAGATTCCCCTTCGGGTCCACGGGCTGGCCCGCCCAGGCGCCGATGGTGCGGCGGAAGCGCGAGGAGGGCAGGGTGAGGCGCAAGGAGAAGCCGGCGCGCTCGATCTGGCGGTTCCAGCGCTTGAGGCCGATCTCGCAGTCCTTGAGGTAGGACTCGCGCATGACTTCGTTCAATGCATTGAGCATCGGGACTACCTGCTCTCCCTCGGGTGTCACGAGGGCCATTGTTTTTTCTCTTAGAACATGGTCTTCGTACTGCGACTCGTCCGGGCGGCCCTTCAGGCCGTGGGCGAAGTTCGCCGCCGAGTTCGACGAGATCTCGGAGCCGAAGAGGTCGAGCGAGCTCGAGCACCAGAAGTTGAGGTATTTCTGCAGCGTGGGCAGGTCGACCGCGCCCGCGGCGCGCACGCTCGCCGGGTCGTCGCTGCCGGTTTCCTTCATCACCTCGAGCGTGCGCTTTACCACGCGCCCGATGCCGGTCTCGCCGACGAACATGTGGTGCGCTTCCTCGGTGAGCATGAAGCGGCAGGTGCGCGAGAGCGGGTCGAACGCGCTTTCGGCGAGGCTCTTGAGCTGGTACTTGCCGTCGCGGTCGGTGAAGTAGGTGAAGCAGTAGAACGACAGCCAGTCCGAGATCGGCTCGTTGAACGTGGTGAGGATCCTCGGCTTGTCGGCGTCGCCCGAGTGCCGCGCGAGCAGCTCCTCGGCTTCCTCGCGGCCGTCGCGCCCGAAGTGGGCGTGCAGCAGGTACACCATCGCCCACAGGTGCCGCCCTTCCTCGACGTTCACCTGGAACAGGTTTCTCAGGTCGTAGAGCGAGGGACAGGTGTGGCCGAGCAGGCGCTGCTGCTCGACCGACGCCGGCTCGGTATCGCCCTGCGTGACGATGAGGCGGCGCAGCGTCGAGCGGTACTCGCCCGGCACCTGCTGCCAGACCGGCTGCCCCATCTGGTCGCCGAAGCCGATCCTGCGATCGGCGACCGGGTCGGCGAGGAAGATGCCCCAGCGGTAGTCGGGCATCTTCACCGCGCCGTATTGCGCCCAGCCCTGCGCGTCGACCGAGATGGCGGTGCGCAGGTAGACGTCGGCCGCCTGGAAATCGCGCGGCCCCATGTCCCGCCACCATTGCAGGAAATGCGGCTGCCAGTGCTCGAGCGCGCGCTGCAGCGTGCGGTCGTTCGCCAGGTTGACGTTGTTCGGAATCTTGTCTGCGTAATTGATGCCGCTCATTGGATGCCTTGCTTGAAAGAAGAGTTGACCTTCGCCGACCCCCTGTGAAGGGGGTCGTGAGCCGAAGGCGAACGGGGGGTTTGGTTTTTGGAAAAGCAAACCCCCCGCTCGCAAAAAGCGCTCGCTTCCCCCCTTAACAGGGGGGCGACCCGCATATTCATACCCGTTCCCAGTTGAATTTGGCCTTCGCGCCGGTCCCGTAAACCTTGAGCGCGCCCTGCTCGCCGACCGCGTTCGGCCGGATGAAGATCCAGTTCTGCCACGCCGTGAGGCGGCCGAAGACGCGCGTCAGCATGGTTTCCGGCCCGGCGAAGCGCAGGCTCGCCTCCATTCCGGTGAGCGCATCGGGCGAAATGCTCGCGCGCTCCTCGATGGCGATGCGCACCTCGTCGTCCCAGTCGATGTCGTCGGGCGTGGAAGTGACGAGGCCAAGCTCCCTTGCCTTTTCAGTATTGAGCATTTCATTCTTGGGAACCGCGGGCGCTTCGCCGCAGAAATGCGTTTCCAGGCGCGAGCGTCCGTTCGCCATCGGGTAGGCGCCGGAGTTCATCTCCGAAAGCGCTATCTGCGGCCCGTCTTCCACGTCCAGCATGTAGCTGCGGTCGGCGGCGAGCGCGAGCTCCATCAGCGTGCCGGCGAAGCACGAGCCCTTCTCGATGATCGCGAAGATCGAGCGCGACGAGACGTCGAGGCGCGACAGCGTGCGGCGCAGGTAGCCGATGACCTCGCGCACGAACCAGTCATTTTTGTTTTGTTGGAGAAGAGTATCCAGGGCCAGAACTGGTTCGGTCTTCACTTGGGTCTTGAGAACCCACAAGCCGATATCGAGGTGGTTGTGCCGCAGGTCGAGGAGCGTGCGATCGAGCTCGCGCGCGAGGCGCAGCGGATACCAGTCGGCGCTCTTCTCGAGCTTCACCGCTTCGGGCCCCTTGATCGTGAGCGTCGCGGTACGACTCTCTGCCTGAATTTCAGTCTGGACAATCCGGTTTTCTCCCAGCGCAGTGAGAGCCACGCCTTCGCCCCCGGGCCGGTCCGACTGCTTCGCGAGCTCCAGGGCGCGCGCCTTCACCGCCTCGGCGAACTGTTGCGGCTTCGCCATATGGTCCACGAGGCGCCATTGCTTGGCGCGATCGGCGCGCACGCCTTCGGCGGTGGTGCAGAAGACGTCGGCGAGATCGCGCCTGACTTTTCTCTTGTCCACCAGTCTCGTCAGTCCGCCCGTGCCGGGCAATACCCCGAGCAGCGGGACTTCGGGCAACGAAACCGTGGAAGAGCGGTCGTCGATCATCGCGATCTCGTCGCAGGCGAGGGCGAGCTCGTAGCCGCCGCCGGCGGTGGTGCCGTTCAGCGCGGCGAGGAACTTGAGGCCCGAATGCGCCGACGCGTCCTCGATGCCGTTGCGCGTCTCGTTGGTGAACTTGCAGAAGTTCACCTTCCAGGCGTGGCTCGAGTGCCCGAGCATGTAGATGTTGGCGCCCGAGCAGAACATGCGGCTCTTGCCGCTGGTGATGACGACGCTTTTCACCCCGGGATGCTCGAAGCGGATGCGGTTGAGCGCGTCGGCGAGCTCGATGTCGACGCCGAGGTCGTAGCTGTTGAGCTTCAGCTTGTAGCCCGGCACGATCGGCTTGTCCTCGGCGATGTCCAGCGTGAGGGTGGCCACCGGGCCGTCGCAGCTCAATTTCCAGTGGTGGTAGCGGTCGGGCTGGGTTTCGAAGGAGATCATGTCTTCACGAGGGAAAGGAGCTGCGAGAGGCTGGCGCGCGCCGATTTGCCGGACGTGTCCAGTACGAGGTCGGCGCGGCTGTAGAGCCGGTCGCGGTCGGTGAGAAGCTGGCGGATCTCCTCGAGCGCCGCAGACCTGCCTTTGAAGGGTCTCATGTCGCCCTGCGCGATCACCCGCGCCATGTGCTCCTCGGGCGAGGCCTTGAGCCACACGCACTGGCAGCGATCGAGAAGCAGCTTGTACGTGCCGGCATCGGTCACCAGGCCGCCGCCGGTGGCGATCACCGCGCGCTCGTGCTGCGCGAGCACGCGCTCGAGCGCGCGGCGCTCGAAGCGGCGGAAGGCGTCCTGGCCGTACATGGCGAAGACTTCGCCCAGCTCGGCGCCGGCTTCCTTCTCGACCTCGCGGTCGAGCTCGACAAACGGAATGCCGAGCGAGTGGGCGAGTTTTTCCCCCAGTGTCGACTTGCCGGCGCCGCGCAGGCCGAGGAGGGCGATGCACTTCGCTGCGCGCTCCTCGTTCTCACGGTCTTCGCGCACCAGGCGCTCCACCGGGACGCCCATCGCGCGCGCCACCTTGCGCAGCAGGAGCACCGAGATGTTGCCCTCGCCGGCCTCGAGCTGGGCGAGGTAGCGCTCGGAGACTCCGCTCGCCGCCGACAGCGCCTTGCGGGTCAAGCCGTGCTCGCTGCGCAGCGCGCGCACGCGGTCGCCGAGGAGGGAGAGGTAGGCAGTTTCGGTCATGAACTATACTGCTTGACTCTGATTCTATGAGTGCAATATAGTGAATGTCAATGAAGATCACGATCCTGGTCGGCACCATGACCGGCACGGCGCAGCTTTGCGCCCAGGAGATGGAGCTCGCGCTCGACGACGGCGAAACCGAGGTCGCGACGCTGATGATGGACGGCCTGGATGCTTCTGTTTTTTCCAGGGAATCCGTGTTTCTCATCTGCACGTCGACATACGGCCAGGGCGACGTGCCGGACAACGCGCGCGCGCTCTACGAGAGCCTCAAGCAGGCGCGCCCCGACCTGTCGCACGTCCGCTACGGCGTGTTCGGCCTGGGCGACCGTACCTACGCCGAGACCTTCAATTTCGGCGGCAAGCGCTTCGACGACATCCTCACCGAGCTGGGCGCCAAGCGCATCGGCGAGCGCCACGCCCATGACGCCTCAAGCGGCATTCTTCCCGAGGAGACCGCTCTCGAATGGTGTCAGGCCTGGCTCGCCAAGGTTAAGGAGATTCAGACGGCCTGACGGGCATGCACTTTGCTCTGTGAAGCAATGTGCGTGCTCTGAAGTGGATCGGCGGCGCGGTTCTCGTCCTGTTCGTTGCAGTCGCGCTCTTTGTTGCATTCGGTCTGAACACGCTGCGCGGCCCGATATCCAAGGCCGTGACCAAGGCCACCGGCCGCGAGCTCGTGATCGAGGGCGATCTGAAGCCCGTCTGGACCTGGCTGCATCCCCGCATCCGCGCCGAAGGGGTGAGCTTCGCGAACGCCGAATGGGGTAAAGCGGACTATCTGCTGAATGCCGAGGCGATCGAAGCGACGATCAGCGTGCTGCCGCTGTTCATCGGCCGGGTCGCGCTTCCCGAGGTGCACCTGCAGGGCGCCGCGCTCTCGCTCGAGCAGGACGCCGACGGCCGCAAGAACTGGATCCTCGAGGAGGAGCCCGAGAAAAAAGAGCAGTCGCGCTTCTTCATCAAGCTCCTGACGCTCGACGAGGCGCGGCTGCGCTGGGAGGACGCGGTGCGCGGCCACAGCTTCACCGCCGACCTGTCGACGGACGAGACCGGGGTTCGATTCAGCGCGCAGGGCGAGTACGGCGGCCTGCCGCTCAAGGCGAAAGGGCATGCCGGCCACGTGCTGTCGATCCGCGACCAGGCGACGCCTTTTCCGCTGCAGGCCGAGATCGGGATCGGCGGTACCTCCGCCCGGCTCGAGGGCACGATCACCGGCCTGGTCGGCTTCAAGGGCATCGACCTGCGGTTCGAGCGCCTCGCCGGCAAGTCGATGGACGAGCTCTACGACATCATCGGGCTCGCGTTCCCCGCGACCAGTCCCTACACGGTTTCGGGACGGCTTTACCGCACCGACGGGGTGTGGCTGTTCGAGAACTTCGCCGGCAAGGTCGGCGAGAGCGACCTGTCGGGCTCGATCCGCGTCCAGACCGGCAAGGACAAGCGTCCCTTCATGCAGGGCGAGATCACCGCAAGAGTGCTCAACTTCGCCGACCTCGGCCCTCTCGTCGGCACGAACCGGCCGCGCAAGAGCGGCGTGCTGCCCGACATGCCGTTCTCCCCGGAGCGCTGGGAGAGCGTGGATGCCGACGTGAAGATCAACGCCGGCACCGTAAAGCGCCCGAAGCAGCTCCCGATCGACCGGTTCGGCACGCGCATCCTGATGCGCGACCGGGTGCTCACGCTCGATCCCCTGGGGTTCGGGATCGCCGGCGGCAGGCTCGCCGGCACCGTGCGGCTCGACGGCACCAAGGAGCCGATGCGCGGCGACGTCAGGATGCGGGTGCAGAACCTGCAGCTCGCGAAGCTCTTCCCGACCGTGAAGCAGGCGCAGGGCTCGATCGGCGACCTGAACGGGCTGATCGAGCTCTCCGGCACCGGCGAATCGGTGGGCAAGCTGCTGGCGAGCGCGAACGGCAAGATCGGCGTCTACATGGAGGAGGGCAAGATCAGCCAGCTCCTCATGGAGCTCGTCGCCCTCGACCTGTGGGACGCGACGCGCCTCAAGCTGAAGGGCGACAAGGAGATCGACATCCGCTGCGCGATCGCGGACTTCGGCGTGAAGGGCGGCGTGATGCAGGCGAACGCGCTGGTTTTCGACACCACGGTCGTCAACATCAGCGGCGGCGGCAGCATCAACCTGAAGAGCGAGGAGATGGACCTCACGCTCAAGCCGCAGCCCAAGGACCGCAGCATCGCGTCGCTAAGGAGTCCCCTGCACATCAAAGGCACGTTCAGCGAGCCCGACGTCGGCCCCGACATGGGCCGGATCGCCGCCAGGGGCGCGGGGGCGGTCCTCATGGGAATCCTCAACCCGCTCCTCGCCATCCTGCCCCTGATCGAGGAAGGCAAGGGCAAGGACTCGAACTGCGGCCAGCTGATCGCGCAGGCTACTTCTTCAACCCGATCTGCTGCATCAGGCGCGACAGCTCCGCGTCCTCCCTCGCGACCAGCGCGCTGAACTCCGCGGCCGACAGGAACGCCGGCCGTACCCCCAGCTTCTCGCTTTGCGCCACGAACTCGGGCGAGCTGGTCGTTGCACGAATCGCCCCCTCGATCTGGCTAATGATCGGCTGTGGAGTCCCGCGCGGCACGGCGATGCCGCGCCAGGCGTCGAGCACGACCTCGAGGCCGAGCTCGCGCGCGGTCGGGACGTCGGGCCAGGCGGGGTCGCGGTTCTGCGTCAGCGAGGCGAGCAGCCGGATCTGCCCCTGCTTGAGCGGCGCCGCCAGCGCTCCCGGGAACTGCACCACCGCGTTCACGTGGCCGCCGACCAGGCTCGGCACGACCTGCGCCGCGGCGAAGGGCACTTCGTTCACCTCGACCCCCCCGGCGTTCACGAGCGCTGCGAGCGAAATGTGGGTGTGGCTGCCGATGCCCGAGTGCCCGACGCTGATCGCCTTCGGCTTCGCCTTGGCGTCGGCCACGAAATCGCCCAGCGTGCTCCAGGGCGCGTCGGTGCGCACCGCGAGCACCACCGATTCGGAGAGCACGCGCGCCACCGCGTCGAACGCGCGGTAGTCGAAGCTGAGCTGCCCGGAGTGGAACGTGGTCGAGATCGAGTTCGAGTTCCACACCAGCGAATAGCCGTCGGGCTTCTGCGCCGCCACGTACT
>Ga0180104_1000252_pt1 | contig 11172 bp, 13 predicted proteins | sample EasRiv730_16_1Da_FD_121791 | JGI IMG/M metagenome (GOLD analysis project Ga0180104, IMG submission 121791) | Soil microbial communities from meander-bound floodplain in the East River, Colorado, USA - East River metaG ERMLT730_16_1Da | ecosystem: Environmental > Terrestrial > Soil > Floodplain ... | reverse complement strand
GACCCGCACCCGGCGGCGGTGGGCTTGATTTTCACCCATACAACGCTCGATCTTGACGGTGTGTTACAGCTAAGGCGCTTCGCCGCAGCCTCGGGCGAAAGAATTTCCCTATACGAGCTTTCAGACCTCGAACAGCCCGACAGCGTTGTTTACCGCCTCTACACCGCTTGAGCGCTACGCGTGGCGGCCTCGCCGCCCGCCGAAAACCATCCCTACGGCTTCTCCAAGGCCGAGTATTTCGCCGCCGGGATCGAGGGCGCGCTCATCGTGCTCGCCGCGGCCGGGATCTTCGCGAGCGCTATCCCACGCCTGATCGAGCCGCGCCCGCTCGAGGCGCCGCTGTTCGGCCTTGCGCTGAACGTCGCTGCATCGGCGATCAATCTGGGCGTCGGCATACTGCTGATCCGTGTCGGCCGCACAGCGCACAGCATTGCCCTGGAGGCCGACGGCCACCACCTGATGACCGACGTCTGGACTTCGGTCGGCGTCGTCATCGGCGTGGCGCTGGTCTTCGCCACCGGCTGGCTGCGGCTCGACCCGCTGATCGCGCTCGCGGTCGCGGTGCATATCATCTGGACGGGTCTGCGGCTGATGCGCCGCTCATGGAAAGGCCTCCTCGACGCCGCGATCCCGACCGAGGACACCGCCGAGGTGACCAAGCTCTTCACCGAATACTCGAAGCGCTACGGCGTGAGCTTCCATGCCCTGCGCACGCGCCAGGCCGGGGCGCGCCACTTCATCTCCTTTCACCTCCTGGTACCGGATGCGTGGTCGGTGGCGCAGGCGCACCGTTTGTCCGAGGAAATCGAGTCGCGCATCCGCTCGATGGTGCCCAACGCCGCCGTGTTCACCCACATCGAGCCGATTTCCGACCCGGCTTCCTACGAGGATCAGGGACTGGACAGATGAAGCTAATGTCCCGGAAGGATGATCTCGATGTGGTCGCGGCTGACGTTGATGAACGGCGCCGAGAGCACCTGGCGACCGCCCACCTGAAGCTCCCACACTTCGGCGTGGGTCACGGCGATGAAATCGCGGGCCTCGGCCATGAAGTCCGTGACCCTCGAGCCCGGCAGGAGGTCGATGTGACCCTTGATGCGGTAGCTCGAGGTGAGGATCGTGACTTTGGTCTTCTCTTCCATGATCAAAGGGCCTTGGCGCGTTCGCGCAGCACGTATTTCTGGATTTTCCCGGTCGCCGTGGTCGGCACCGGGCCGAACACCACTTTCTTCGGAATCTTGAAGCGCGCCAGGTTCTGGCGGCACCAATCGATGTAGTCCTGCTCGGTGGCGTTCGCGCCGGGCTTGAGCTGGACGAAGGCGCAAGGCGTCTCGCCCCACTTCTCGTCGGGCCGCGCCACCACGGCCGCGAGTTGCGTCGCCGGGTGCTTGTAGAGCGCGATCTCGACCTCCACCGACGAGATGTTCTCTCCGCCTGAAATGATGATGTCCTTCTTGCGGTCCTTGATCTCCACGTAGTTGCTGGGATGCCACACCGCCAGGTCGCCGGTGTGCATCCAGCCGCCGGCGAACGCCTCGGCCGTGGCTTTCGCATCCTTCAGATAGCCGAGCATCACCGTATTGCCGCGAACCAGGATCTCGCCGATCGTCTTGCCGTCTTTCGGCACTGCCGTGCAATTCATCGGGTCGGCGACGATGTGGCCCTCGACCACGGGATAGCGCACACCCTGCCGCGCCATTTCGGTGTATTTGTCATCCCAGTCTTGCGGGGCGCAAAACGTGGACGGTCCCTGCAGTTCCGTCATGCCGTAGATGTGAAGCACCTGGAAGCCGAGCTCTTCCATCGCCTTGATCACCTTTGCCGGCGGCGGCGAGCCGCCGGTCTGGATGTGCACCGCGTGCGGGAACTTGCGCCGCTCCCCTTCCGGCGCGGCGATCAGCATGCCGAGCACCGTAGGCGCGCCGCACATGTGCGTGACGCCGTGCTCGACGATGAGCTCGAAGATGCGCTTCGGCTCGACCGCGCGCAGGCAGACGTGCGTGCCGGCCATCGCGGTCACCGACCAGGGGAAGCACCAGCCGTTGCAGTGGAACATCGGCAGCGTCCAGAGGTATACCGGGCTCGCCGGCATCGCCCAGGCCATCACGTTGCCGCAGGCCTCGAGGAACGTGCCGCGATGGTGGTAGACCACGCCCTTCGGCCTGCCCGTTGTTCCCGAGGTGTAGTTGAGCGCAATGGGATCCGATTCGGATTCGGGGAGTGACCAGGGAAAGTCCGGTTCACCTCCCGCAATGAATTTTTCATAGTCGACCTTGCCGAACCGCTCGCCCGGGCCCGTGTACTGCGGGTCGTCGACATCCACAACCAGAGGCTTCTTCTTGAGCTTTGCGAGCGCGGGCCCGACGACATTCGCGAATACCCGGTCGGTAATGAAGACCTTCGCCTCGCCGTGCTCGAGGATGTAGGCAACAGTGTCGGCGTCCAAGCGGGTGTTGATCGCGTTCAGGACCGCGCCGAGCATCGGCACGCCATAGTGCGCTTCGAGCATCGCGGGGATGTTCGGCAGCATCGCCGACACCACGTCTCCGCGCTTCACCCCGGCTTTCTGTAATGCGCCCGCAAGGCGCCTGGCCCGTTCCAGAAATTCCCTGTAAGTGAATCGGGTGCTGCCATGAATTACGGCGATGCGCTCGGGATAGATCTCCGCGGCGCGCGGCAGGAACACGATCGGAGAGAGCGGCGTGTAATTGGCCGGCCCCGGTTTCAGCGCGGACCACATGGCGGTGTTGCTGGCGGTTCTCTTCTGCGTCGCAGCAATCCGCTTCCTCAGAACCGCGCGGCGCGTCCTTACCCCTGTAGTCTTTGCTATGGCACCCTCCTCGTTCTACACTGCCTGCGGGTCTGCAGAAATCTACCAGACAGTCCACAGGAGGAGGAGCCTCATGAAGAAGCTTGCTGTCGCGGTCGCTGCCGTTTTCGCAGCCACCGCGCATACCGGCTCGGCATTCGCCCAGGAGAAGGCGATCCGGATCACCGGCTTCGGCGCCAAGTCGGGCGTGGTGCGCTCGTTCGGGATCAACAGCGAAGCCGCGATGCTCGCCGCGGCGGACGTCATCAACAAGCAGGGCGGCGTGAAGCTCGCCGACGGGTCGAAGGCGAAGATCGTGGTCGACTTCCTCGACGACCGCTGCAACGCGGAGGAAGGCATCTCGGTCCTGCGCCGCATCTACGGCACGGACGCGGTGGTCGCGGTCGGGCCGACCTGCTCGAACGTGGCCGAGCCGCTGTTCGGCATCCTGCAGAAGAAGGTCGACGACAAGGGCGATTCCGGGCTGCAGATGCCGGTGTTCACCGACGTCGCGATCAAGGTCGGCCTCGCGCGGATCTCGGAATGGGCATTCCGCAACGTGCCGAACGAGACCACGATGTACTCGTCGCTCTTCTACTGGCTGAAGACGAAGTATCCGAACGCGCAGACGGTCTTTGGCGGGGTGGAGGAGGATTTCGCGCATTCGCGCGCGTCCTGGTACGTGGTGATGAAGGACCGCGCGGAGGCGAACGGCTACAAGGTCCTCGGCAACTCCAAGTGGCTCCTCAACGACACCAATTTCGCCACCCAGGTGCGCGAGATGAAGAACGCCAACGCCGATATCGTGGCCATCTCGGCGCATCCGTTCACCACCTGCGGCGTGCTGAAGGAGATGCAGCGCCAGGGCGTGAAGCCGAAAGTCCTGGTCGGCCTGACGAGCTCATCGAGCCTCGAGACCCTGCAGGGCTGCGCCAAGCAGGCCGAGGGCATGATCATCCCGACCTCGTTCGCCCCGGTCACCAAGGAAGGCAAGGCCGCCGCCGCGAGCACCGCCAAGTTCAAGGGCGCCGCAGACCTGCACTCGATGGCGGCCTGGGAGAACATGTTCATCCTCAAGCAGGTCATCGAGTCCGAGAGAATCTCCGGCGACAAGAGCCAGCTGCAGGCCGACCGCCGCAAGATCCGCGACGGGCTGGCCAAGCTCAGGGAGACCAAGGGCCTCATGGGAGTGACGAAGCGCACCGAGGATCGCGAGGCGGACAAGCCCTACCTCTTCGTCCAAGCGACCAAGGGCGAATGGAAGGTGCTGCATAACCCCTTGTAAGGGTTTCTGCTCGACTTCCTCCAGGCCGTCTCCGACGGCTTACTGTTCGGCGCGACCTATGCGCTGATCGGTATCGGCTTCACGCTGGTGTTCGGCGTGATGCACAAGCTGAACCTCGCATACGCGGCGGCCTCGATCGGCGCGGCGTATGCGGGGCTGCTCATCCTGCAGCTCGCCGCCGGCGCGCCGCCGTGGGCCGTGTTCCTGTGCGCGTTCCTCGGCGGCGGGATCATCGGCTGGCTGGTCTACGTCACCTGCTTCCATTTCATCCCGCTGTCGAATCCGCTGGCGCCGCTCATGTCGACCGTCGGAATGCTGCTGCTGATCGACGAGATCATCGTGCACGTGACTGCCGGGATGCCGCAGAACTACCCGGCGATGTTCGACGACGTGATGCTGCGCGTGGGCGAGTTCACGCTGCGCGGAGATCTGTTGCTGGTGGCCGGGGTGTCGGTGGTCTGCATGATCGCCCTGCTCGCCCTCCTCTACCGCACGCGCCTCGGGCTCGCGACGCGCGCTGTTTCGCAGCAGGCGGTGGCCGCGCAACTCTGCGGTATCCGCGTTGCGCAGGTGAACGCGATGACCTTTGTGATTACCGGCGTCGTCGGCGGCATCGCCGGCGCGCTCATCGGCGCGTCCGTGGGCGCGCTATCGCCCCTTCTCACCACGCCGCTGACGGTCAAAGGGCTGATCGTGACCGTGATCGGCGGCCTCGGCAGCATCCCGGGCGCGATCATCGCCGGATTGCTCGTCGGCGCCTTCGAGAACGTGTTCCAGCAGTTCCGCGGCGTCACGGAAAGAGATCTCTACGTCATGCTTTTGCTTTTCGCTTTCCTCATCTTCCGCCCTTCCGGATTGTTCAAGCCTTAATGGATTTCTATTACGGACTGGCGCAGACCGTGGGAATTCACACACTCATCGGGCTGTCGGCGTACGTCGTCCTGCTGACCGGCCAGGTCACCATGGCGCAGGCGGCGTTCTTCGCCATCGGCGCCTATGCCGCCGGCATGCTCACCGTGCTCGCCGGGTGGCCCATCGTGCCCGCGCTCGGCGCCGGGGCCGTTTGCGGCGCGGCGACCGCTTGCGCGGTCGGCTTCCCGGCGCTGCGCGTCAAGGGTCTGATGCTGGTCGTGGCTACGCTCGCCTTCGGCGAAGGCGTGCGCCTGTTCTTCTTCAACTTCGACTACCAGGTGGCTAAGGGCGAAATCAAGATGGGTCCGCTCGGCGGCGAAGGATTCCGCCAGATCCGCTACTTCCAGGAGCACGGCTGGAGCACCGGCGAGGTGATGCTGTTCATCTGGGTCTTCGTCGGGTTGGCCATGGCCGTGCTGTGGTGGTTCGATCGCTCGCGCTACGGCGCCGTTCTGCGCGCCGTGGGCGAGGACGAGCTCGCCGCCCAGTCGGTGGGCGTGAACCTCACAGCCGTCAAGGTGAGCGCGATGACGGTCGGCGGCGCCGTTGCCGGCATCGGCGGCGGCCTCTACGCCCACTACACGACGCACATCGAGCACGCCAATTTCAACATCATGCTCGCCACCTTCGCCATCGCCTATCCGATCGTCGGCGGGCTGAAGAATGTCTTCGGCACGCTCGCCGCGGTGATCTTCGTCCAGGCTTTCCTCATCGAGGGGCTGCGCTTTCTGGGCGACTGGCGCAACCTGCTCTTCGGCGCCCTTATCGTCGCGGCGATGAACCTGCGGCCGCAGGGTTTCCTCGGAGGCCGGCGTGCTTGAGCTCAGGGCGCTGTCGCGCCACTTCGGCGGCGTAAAGGCGGTCGACGGCCTTGATCTCACCGTGCGCAAGGGCGAGATCGTGGGCCTGATCGGGCCGAACGGCTCGGGGAAGAGCACGACCGTGAATGTCATCGCCGGCCTGTTCCCCGCTACGTCGGGGGAGATTCGCTTCGAAGGTGAAAGCCTCGCAGAGCTTCCGACCCACAAGCGCTTGCAGCGCGGCATCGCCCGCACCTTCCAGAACATTCGCCTCTTCGGCCAGCTGTCCGTATGGCAGAACCTCTGGGTGGCGCAGAACGCGCCCGACGATCATGCGCGCCGCGGCTTTTTCTCGCGCTGGCTCGGCGGCCAAGCCGGCGTTCGCGGCGAGATCGCGCAGCTGCTGGAGTTCAGCGGTCTCGCCCACAAACAGGACGAGCTCGCAGCGAACCTCGCCTTCGGCGAGCAGCGCCGGCTCGAGCTGGCCCGTGCGCTGGCGGCGAAACCGAGGCTGCTCCTGCTCGACGAGCCGGCGGCCGGGATGAACAGCGAAGAGATCGGACAGCTTCGCAGCCGCATCCTCAAGCTGCGCGACCAGGGCATCACCATCCTCCTGATCGAGCACGTGATGGAACTGGTCATGGGCGTGACCGACCGCATCGCGGTGCTCAACTTCGGGCAGAAGATCGCGGAAGGCACGCCGGCCGAGATCCAGGCCGATCCGCTCGTCCGAAAAGCGTATCTGGGCGGCGTGTAATGCTGCGCGTCCACGACCTCGTCACCGCCTACGGCAAGATCGAGGCGCTGAAGGGCGTATCGCTCGAAGTGGCGCAGGGCTCGATCACCTGCCTGCTCGGACCCAACGGCGCGGGCAAGACGACCCTCATGATGACCATCGCCGGCGTCCTCAAGCCCAAGAGCGGTTCGATTCGCTTTTCAGAAAGTGAAATCTCTGCACTGCCGGCGCATGCGATCGTCTCGCGCGGCATCGCCCTCGTGCCGGAAAACCGCCTGGTATTTCCCACCATGACAGTGCTCGAGAATCTGCACGCCGGGGCATATCAGAGAAGAAATGGCTTCGCAGAGGACATCGAGCGCCTCTTTGTGCGTTTCCCCAGATTGAAAGAGCGCTCGGAGCAGCTGGCGGGCACCCTGTCCGGCGGCGAGCAGCAGATGCTCGCCGTCGCGCGCGCGCTCATGTCGCGGCCGAAGCTGCTGTTGATGGACGAGCCGTCGCTCGGCCTCGCGCCGCTGATCGTGGAGGAAATCTTCGCCATCATCGCCGAGCTGCATCGCGACGGCACCACCATCTTCCTCGTCGAGCAGAACGCGCACATGGCGCTCAAGGTCGCGCATCGCTTCTACCTGATGGAACAGGGCCGCGTGACCTTCAGCGGCGACCCCGGCTCCCTCGCCGAGGACGAGGTCATCCGGCGCGCCTACCTCGGCTCGTCCAAGAATTGATCGACTTCATTCAAAACACGCTCGACGGCCTCACGGCCGGGGCCTCGTACGCGCTGCTGGGCGTCGGCTTCACGCTGATCTTCGGCGTGCTGCGGCGGGCCAACCTGTCCTACGGCCCGGCGATCATGTTCGGGGCGTACCTCGCGACCTGGGCAAGCTTCAGCTTCAAGGGATTGCTCCTTCTCGCCGCGATCGCGGTTGCCGGAACGGTGCTCGCCGGCGTCTACGTCGAGCGCCTGTGCTTCGCGCCGCACCGCCGGGGGCCCGCGGCGGCCGCGATGGTGGCGAGCTTCGCCATCTGGATGCAGCTCGAGGAGTTTGCCACCCTGCTCCTGCCGCGCCACCTCTATGCCTTCCCGGCGCTGTACGAAGGCGGGCCGCTCAATTTCGGGCCGTTCTTCGTGCGCGTGGAGTCGCTTCTGATACTGCTTGCTGCCGTGGCGACCTGCATTGCCGGTTGGGGGATCCTCTACGCGACGCGCTTCGGCATCGCGGTGCGCGCCGTAATCGACGATCCGCGGGCGGCCGAGCTTTCGGGAATCAACGTCGGCGCGGTGTCGCTGCGCGTCTTCGCGGCTGCCTCGGCGATCGGGGGCCTGACCGGCTTCCTGATCGTGGCGAGCCACGAGCAGGTGACGCCGATGCTCGGCATGTGGTCGACGCTCAAGGGGATGCTGGCGATGATGCTCGGCGGGCTCGGATCGCTTCCGGGCGCGATCGCGGGCGGCCTCGCGCTGGGGCTGATCGAGGCGCACAGCCAGTGGTACCTGGGCCCGCAGTTCCGCGATTTCATCGCCTACCTGCTGCTTTTCGCCCTGCTCGCCGCGAGGCCGCGATGGATGAATACGCGATCGGCGTATTGACGAGCATCGGCCTGCTGTCGTTCGTCGCGGCCTCGGCTTACCTGCTGCTTACCGCGGGCGAGCTTTCGTTCGGCCAGCAGGGCTTCTTCGGCGTGGGCGCCTACAGCGGCGGAATTGCCACTGCCATGCTCGGCCTGCCGCTTCCTGTGGGAATCCTGATGGCGATGCTGTTTGGCGCCGCCGCCGCGGCGCTCGTCGGGCTGTCGACGCTGCGGCTGCGCGGATTGCATTTCGCCATGGCCACGCTCGCGGCGGCCGAGATGCTGCGCATCCTGTTCGAGCTGTTCCACTGGCAGATGGAGGTCGGCGGCGAGACCGTCGGACCCGACGGCACGCAGGGATTCCGCGGCATCCGCTGGGTGTTCGAGCGCGGCGTCGAGCCGCTGGGGTTCCTGTTCATCGTCTATGGCATGCTGGCTTTCATGGTCCTTTGCTTCGTATTCCTCGAACGCTCGAAGCTTGGGGCGACGCTGCGGGCCCTCGGCGAAGACCCGCAGCTCGCCGGCATGCTGGGCATCGACGTCCTGCGCCTCAAGCTCGCCGTCGTCGCCGCCGCGGGCGCGCTCGCCGCGCTCGGCGGCGCGCTCTTCGCGCATCACAACACCTACATCGAGCCGCGCAACTTCGACATCATGCTCGGCGTGCACAGCCTCGCGTATGCGCTGATCGGCGGCCTCGGCACCGTGTTCGGCCCGCTGCTGGGCGTAGCGCTCGACCTCGGCGTGCTGGAGGGCACGCGCTTCTTCCAGGGCTACCGCATGATCGTGTTCGGCGGCCTGGTTGCGCTGCTCCTCGTCTGGCGCCCGCGCGGCCTGCTGGACGAGCGCTTCGTGCATTGGCTCAGGACCCGGAGATGAGACGGCTGCTCCTGCTCGCGTTGCTGGTCTCGCCTGCGGCTCTTGCGCAGAAGACGGATGCCAAGCTCGACTGCAAGTTCACGGGCACCGATTTCGTCTACGACTGCACGATTCGGCTCAATCGCGGCGGCGAGCCTCTCGCCGGCGCCCAGGTCACCGTCGGCGCCGACATGCCCTCGATGCCGATGGCGCACAACATCAAGCCCGTAAGGGCCCGGCCGACGAAGACGCCCGGGGAATACCGCGCCACGCTCGACCTGGAGATGACCGGCGAGTGGGCCGTCAAGCTGCGCATCGCGGGCCCGGTGCGCGATCAGCTCATCCTGCACTACGACTTCACAGAATCCGGCACTGTTCCTCGAAAGTGAAGCGCGGGTTGCGCGGCGGCAGGCCTTCGCCCGTGCCGTAGCCGATGTTGATCAGGAAGTTCGACTTCAGGCGTCCATCCGGGAAGAAGGCGGCGTCGACCTTGGCGTTGTCGAAGCCGGACATCGCGCCGCAATCGAGTCCGACCGCGCGCAGCGCGATGATCAGGTAGGCGCCCTGCAGGCTCGAGTTGCGGAAGGCATTGGGCTCGGCGACGGCGGGCTTGTTGTACCAGTTGATCGCGTCGGGATTGTGATAGAGGCGCGGCAGATGCTCGTAGAAGCGCGTGTCGTAGGCGACGATGGCGACCAGCGGCGCCTGCATCGTCTTTTCCACGTTGACCGCGGACAGCGCCGGCCGCAGCTTCTCTCTCGACTCCCTGGAATACAGGTACAAGATCCTCGCCGGCTGGCTGTTGGCCGTGGTCGGCCCCCATTTCATCAGCTCGTGCGCGGCGCGCAGCAGCGCCTGGTCCACCGGCCGGTCGTGAAACGTTCCATGCGAGCGCGCCTTGCGCAGGATCAGGTCGAGCGTTTTTTCGTCAGCCATAATCGCTCCCGATGGTCGATCTGAGTAGTGTAATTCGCCCCGGCGATGGGATCGTGTGGGGACAGGCCTGTGCCGAGCCGCAGACGCTGGTCGAGGCGCTCGTCTCCCAACGCCAGCGCCTGGCCGGAGTGGGATGCTTCCTCGGCTCGAGCTACTCCGGCATCGTCAAGCCGGAGCATGCCGATCACCTGCAGCTTTCCTCGTATTGCGGAATCGGAACGAACCGCGCGCTGGCCGATGCCGGCGTGCTCGGGATTCTGCCCGTGCCCTACTCGCAGCTGGGGTTGCTGATTCGCAAGGGTGCGATTCGGGCAGATGTCGTCATGATTCAAGTGAGCCCGCCCAACGCGCGCGGCGAATACAGCCTTGGGCTGGCCGCCGACTACCTGGTCCCCGCGCTCGACGTCTGCCGGGCGATCGTCGCCGAGGTCAACGAGCAGGTGCCATGGACGCACACTGAACGCCTGCTCACGAAGAACGATTTCGAGCTGCTGGTGGGAAGCTCCCGTTCGCCCGCCGCGCCCTCCGCGCGGCAGCCAGGGGAACTCGAGCTGGCTATCGCCCGCAACGCCGTTCCCTTCGTCCCTGACGGAGCGGTGCTGGAATTCGGCATCGGCACCCTGCCCGACGCCGTATGCAGCGCCCTTGGGCGCCATGAAGGCCTGCGCGTGCACTCTGGCACCGTCGGCGACGGCGTGATCGAGCTTGCCGAGCGCAGGGTCGTGAGCCGGATCGACGGCGCGATGCTGATCGGCTCGAAAAAGCTCTTCGACTTCGCGCACCACAACGAACGCCTGCGTCTGCGCAGCTCCGAGTACACGCACAACGCCGACGTGCTGTCCAAGCAGCCGCGCTTCGTCGCGATCAACTCCGCCGTCGAGGTCGACCTGACCGGGCAGGTGAACGGCGAGCTCGCCGGGACAAGCTACGTCGGCGCGGTCGGCGGCGCGCTCGACTTCATCCGCGCGGCGAATCAGTCGGCGGGAGGTGTTTCCATAGTCGTGCTCCCCGCGAGCCGCATTGTCGAAACCCTGTCAGGCCCGGTCTCGGTGCCGCGAAGCGAGGCCGGCGTCATCGTTACCGAGAAGGGCTCGGCCGATCTGCGCGGCTGCAGCCTGCGCCAGCGCGAGCGCCGCATGCGCGCCATCAGCGGAAGTTCCTGAGCGCCGGCACGGTCCAGAACGGCATCGCCGCCAGGGCGATCAACGCCAGCGCCATGGCGAGCCCGGCGCGATAGCCGCCGGTCAGGTCGTGAAGCACCCCGCCG
>Ga0180104_1000250_pt1 | contig 11241 bp, 15 predicted proteins | sample EasRiv730_16_1Da_FD_121791 | JGI IMG/M metagenome (GOLD analysis project Ga0180104, IMG submission 121791) | Soil microbial communities from meander-bound floodplain in the East River, Colorado, USA - East River metaG ERMLT730_16_1Da | ecosystem: Environmental > Terrestrial > Soil > Floodplain ... | reverse complement strand
GCGGTCGCAGAACTTGAGGTACATGCGCTCGAGCATCGCCGCCCAGTCCTGCGCCTCGGTGCCGCCCGAGCCGGCCTGGATGTCGATGAAGCAGTTGTTCGGGTCGAGCGGGTTGGAGAACATGCGGCGGAATTCCATCGCCGCGACGTCTTTTTCAAGCTTTTCGACGTCCGAGGCGACCCCGGCGAGGGTGGCGTCGTCGCTCTCCGCACGCGCCAGGCCGAAAAGCTCGGCGGCGTCGGAGAGCCCGGTCCCGACGCGGCCCAGCGTACCGACGACGGCTTCGAGCGCCTTCTTTTCCTTGCCGAGCTCCTGGGCGCGCTGCGGGTCGCTCCAGACCTTCGGATCGCTCAGCTGCTGCTCGACCTGGGCCAGCCTTTGCTGCTTGCCTTCGAGGTCAAAGATACCTCCGCAGCTCGGCCGACCGCGCCTGCAGGTCGGTGAGCAGGGAGGCGATCTGGTTGATGCGCTCGGCTTCCATCAGGGTCCTTCGCTCCGGTCCTTCCAGTAAAGGACTTCGGCTCGCCAGCGCAGTTCCGCCTCGGCGCGCTCGAGCGGCAGCACCAGGTTCTTGCTCGGGATCGAGAGGAACGCCTTCTGCAGCCCGCCGAGCGGCGTGGAGAGGTAAAAGTACACCTGGTCGTCCGGACGCTGCACCATGAACAGGATGAAGTCGCGCTCAGGGTCGGTCGCGCGGTTGTCCAGAACCTGGGCGATGCGCAGCACGTCGTCGCTCTTGAAGCCGCGCTGCCATGCCGGCACGAGCGCCTCGCCCTGGTGCCGCGCGATCCCCATGACGTCGGCGACATCCGCGCCGATGTAGCCCTCGCGGCCGTAGTGCCTCAGCCAGCTCGCAATGCCGTGCAGGCTGTCGAATGCGAAGACCGGCTCGGAGTCCGGCAGTGCGCGCTGCGGCGTCGCCGCCCAGAGCGCATGAGAAACAAGGCAAAGCATGGCCAGGACGAGCCCCCGCCGCATCTTCGTTACCTCCCTTGGTTCCAGTTTACGCCGTCAGACGCGCTTCGCGCTGTATTCCTCGGCGATCTTGTCGTCGAAAAACGAAGTCGGGTTGGGCGCCGCCATGAAGCCGCGGTAGACCTCCGGGTAGACGCCGCCGTACTGGAATACCTGGCCGTTCGACATCTCGACCTCGAGCGTGCGCGTCTTTTCGTCGTAGCCGACCGAGCGCAGCTTCGAGGAATTGACGCGCTTGCGCTCCACTACGCCTTGCTCACGGTAATTTTTTCACCCGCCTTGATGCGGGAGAGCATCTTCGGGTCACCCACAAGGGTCCCGACCACGTTGCAGCGGCTTGCAAGCTTGGGCCGCGAGTCAGACGAAAGCGGCGTGCGGCCGTAAGGCAGGGCGAGCGCATCGCCCTCGGTCCAGAAGCACACCGTGCCCGGCTCGACGACCTGTCTTGCGTCCGGCTCGAGCTTCGCGCTGACGGGCGTCGTGAAGTAGACCTCTTCGCCCCACGTCTGGGCGCGCGCCTCGAAAGGCGCCGCGGCGACCAGCGCGTTTGTCGTCGGGGTGTCGAGCAGATTGACGGTCAGGCTCACCTTCCCTGCTTCGATGCGGAGTCTCATCCTCCGAGGGTCGCGCTCCAGGCCGACTTGGTGCCGCCCGTCTCGACGATGCCTTCGATCTGCTTGCCTTTGACCTGGCCGCTGAACTCGCCCTTGCGCCCCGCGAGCCTGAAGCTCAGGCGATCGCCGCGCAGCTTGACTTCCTCGAGTGGAATCTCCCGGCCGTCGAGGCGCACGCTTCCGCTCACGCGAGTCAATTGCTGCTTGAGCGAGAGCGTCGCCGGCTGCCGGCTCACCGCGGGCGGCATCTGCGCGCTCCAGGTGCCCGCGACTTTCGCCGGCACCACGTAAAGGTAGATGAGCGTGGTGGTGACGCCGCTGATCTGCACCTTGTCTTCGAGATCCATCTGCACGTACTTCTCCGGGATCCAGCCGGTCAGCGGATAGTCGTGCGAGACGATGCGCGTGCCGGGCTTGAGCTCGGCGAGGAACTTGTCCTTGAGAAGGTTCACCGTGTCCGGCAGCAGGTACATCGTGATCACGGTCGCCTGCGACATGTCGGTCGTGAACAGATCCTGCTTCATGAACTTCACGCGGTCGGCGAGCCCTTCCTTCTGCGCCGCTTCGTTCGACTTGCGCACCAGCTCGTCCTTGATCTCGACGCCGAAGCCGCGCGCGCCGAACACCTTCGCCGCGGTGAGCACGATGCGGCCGTCGCCCGAGCCGAGGTCGATCAGGAAATCGCTCGGCCCGACGTCGGCGTAGCGCAGCATGTCCGAGACCACGCTCTGCGGCGAGGGCACGTACGGGCCCGCGTCCTTGATGGGTTGCAGATCCGCCGCGTGGGCGGCGGTAACGGCGAGAAACAGGAAACAGGCAAGAACCTTCATTCGAAATGCTCCACGTTGAGCTGGATGTTCTTGAGGCCGTTGAACTCGTTGACGCTCAGCCGGTATGCCGCTCGCACCTGAGCCGGTAACGGATCGAGAGCGCCGAAGCGCATCGCCTCGATGCGGCGGCCGCCTTTCACCAGCCAGAGCTTCAGGTGCCGCTCGCCGACGACGCGCTGGTTTTCGACGGCGAATGTATCGCAGAACAGCGGCTGCGGAAAGCCCTGGCCCCAGATTCCCGCTTCGAGCAGGTGCGCCACTTCGAGCGAGAAATGCATCGCGTCGAGCGCGCCGTCGGTCTCGACCACGCGCAGCCGCGCGTGCGCCGGGAGCAGCTCGTCGACCGTGCGCCCGAACTCGCCGGCGAAGCGCTCGTAGTCGCCCGCGGCGATGCTCAATCCCGCGGCCTGCGCGTGCCCGCCGAAGCGCCGGATCAGGCCCGGCGCGCGCTTCGACACCACGTCGAGCGCATCGCGCAGATGCAGGCCCGGGATCGAGCGGCCCGAGCCGCGCAGGACGATCGTGCCGGCTTCCTCCGCCCGCGCGAAGCAGACCACCGGGCGGTGCAGGCGATCCTTGAGGCGCGAGGCGACGATCCCCACCACGCCCTGGTGCCAATCGGGGTTGAAGAAGGTGCAGCTATCGGGAGAAGGCAGCGCCTCGATTGCCTGCAAAGCTTGCTGCAGCATCGCCGCTTCGATGTGGCGCCGCTCGCGGTTCAGGCGATCGAGCTCCTGCGCGCAGTTCGCTGCGCGCGCCTCGTCGTCGGTGACGAGGCATTCGATGCCGAGGCTCATGTCGGCGAGCCGCCCGGCGGCGTTGAGCCGCGGCCCGGCGACGAACCCCAGGTCGAAGCTCGAGGCCTCGGCGAGCGTCCGGCCGGCGGCGCGCAGCAGCGCCGCGATCCCCGGCGTGCAGCGCCCCGCGCGCAGGCGCTTCAGCCCCTGCGCGACCAGATTGCGGTTGTTCGCGTCGAGCGGCACCACGTCGGCGATCGTGCCGAGCGCGACCAGATCCGTCAGGGACGCGAGATTGGGTTCTCTGCGGTTTTCAAAAAACCTTCTTTTTCTCAGTTCCGCGCGCAAGGCGAGCATCACGTAAAACATCACTCCGACGCCGGCAAGCGCCTTGGACGGAAAGTCGCAGCCCGGCTGGTTCGGATTGACGATGCACTCCGCGGCGGGGAGCTCGGGCCCCGGAAGGTGATGGTCGGTGATCAGCGTCGCCATGCCCAGGCTTCGCGCGCGCGCCACGCCCTCGACGCTGGCAATGCCGTTGTCGACGGTGATAAGGAGGTCGGGCTTACGCTGCGCCGCGAGCTCGACCAGCTCGGGCGAGAGCCCGTAGCCCAGCTTGAAGCGGTCCGGCACCAGGTAGTCGACGTTTCCACCAAAAGCGCGTAGCGCCCGGATACCCACCGCGCAGGCAGTGGCGCCGTCGGCATCGTAGTCGGCGATGATGAGAAGCTTCTTTCCTTCAGAAACTGCATCCGCCAGGAGCGCCGCGGCAGCATCGATGCCCTTGAGCGACCCCGGGGCAATCAGCCCGTCCAGCCCGTAGCTCAATTCAGCTGCGGTGCGGATGTTGCGTCCCGCATAGACCCGGGCGAGTACCGGGTGCATGCCGGCGTCCAGCAGCGCGCGGCGGCTCGCTTCGACGTAAGGGCGCTCGACGATCTTCATGCGTAATGCTCGATCGATTTAGGCATTCGCCAGAAGCGGCGCAAATCCGCGCGGATGGTCTCGAAGCTTAGCCCTTCTGCGCCGTCGGGGATATGCAGCGTCACCATGCCGACGCGGCCCGCCCGTAGCGCCGCAAGCAGCGGCGCGAACCATTCGCGCTCCAGCACTACCTTTTCAGTTTGTACGTCTCTTCCCAGCGCCAGCGGCGCGCGCAGCGCGTCGAGCACGGCAAGGTGCTTGCCCTCCTCGGGGAGGCGCTCGAGCCACTCGCGCGCCGAGCGCGGCAACGCGCGATGACGCGCGCCCGCCAGGCGCGCGGCGCCGATGGCGGCGGGGTCGTCCGCGGCGACCGACTGCCATGGAGAGCCGGCGCGCGCCGCGCGGCCGGCGCCCCAGAGCCACACGCTGTTCACCGCGGGCTCACCGCGCGCTTCGCGCGCCTCGTTTACGGGGTGCGCATGCAGCACCATCTGCACTTCGGTGAGCAGCGGCGCCGCCTGCCGCGGGAGATTCGGCTCCTTGCCCGCGGCCTCGAGTGCGGGGTGGTTTTCGACCATCTCCGTAATCCTCGCGCACCACCGCCGCGGCTGCGCAACCGTGAAATCCATGCCGGCGAAGTGCTTGTTCAGCGCGTCGCAAAGCGCGGTCGCCTCTTCGGCTGCGAGGTCGAACGCTTCGGCGGGCACCACGACCAGCCGGTCGCGCATCACGCGCAAGTGGACCGGGTCGGCGCGCGCCCACCGGGTTTCGGCGGGATCGCCTCCCTGCCCGAGCAGGGTGAGCTGGCCTGCCGGAAAGGGCGCTTCGCCGAGATCGAACGCTTCATGCAGCCAGCCCTCGAGGCGCTGCGATGTCTTTGCCCGGCTGCGGCCGCGCGCGAGCAGCAGCTCGAGCGCGGCGAAGCGCATAGCCTCATTTTTCCTCATGGCGCCGCCGAACAGCCCTGGAACGACGAGCTCGCAGTGCATCAGGCCGCGAGCGGGACGACCCGGACGCCGCGCTTGCCGAGATGGCGCGACAGGATCCGGTAGTGGTCATAGTCGAAGCGCGGGCGCCGCGCCTCGAGCAGCTCGGCGACCTCGGCATCCGAGGTCGCGGTGCCGAGGTAGCACCAGCGGTCGAGCACGTGCACCTCGGTGGCGTCGCGGCTCTCGTCGGCCTCGACGACGCCGAGCGGGCCGCAGTGCGGCCAGTCGACGCTCTTCAGGCGCGCGAGCGCGGTCGCGACGCGCGCGTGGTGCACGTGAATGCTCTCCTTGCCCGCGCATACTCCCGCGCAGCGCCCGATCTGGTGACGCAGACAAGCGCCGCGGCGCTTGTCGTCGAAACCCAAGACCTGCAAACAAAGCCGGTGCTCATCCGCTGCCGTGCGCAGCGCCTGCAACGCCGCGCGCCGCGAGCGCCAGACGCCGTACACGAAGGACAGGGTATCGGCGTCGATCTCGTCGGTGCCCGCAAGCCGCAGCCGCTTGCCGTCGAAGGCGAATCCACAGAGGCGCTGCGGCTTGCGCAGCTGGCGGTTGTAGACCGGGTCGAGCGCCTTGACGAGCTCGGCCTCCCGCAGCAGGGCGCCGAGCTCCCCCGCGGTGCGCTGCCACTCGATACGGCGCACGCGCTGCGTCCAGCTCGCGGTGGCGATGAAGTGCTGCAGCACCCGCGAGCGCATCGCGCGGCTCTTGCCGACATAAAGCGGCCGCGCCGTGCCTTTACCGTCATCTTCGTAGAAGAGATAAACGCCCGGCGCCTCGGGAATCTCTTCGATCGCGGAGCGCTCCAGGTGCGGCGGCAGGCTCGGCTGCCGGGCAATCTGGCGCGCGGCGACCGCGAGCACGTCCTCGCCATGCTCTTCGGCGGCGATGCGCAGGAATTGCCAGAGCGCTGCAGCGTCGGGCAGCGCGCGGTGGCGGGCCTCGCACTCGAGCCCGTGGCGCCCGATCAGGCTGTCCAGGTCGTGGCCGGCCGCGCCGGGATAGAGCCGGCGCGAGAGCCGGACGGTGCAAAGCGTTTGCGCAAGGTACTTGAGTCCTGCGCGCTCGAATTCGCGCCGCAGGAACCCGTAATCGAAGCGCGCGTTGTGGGCCACGAATACGCGGCCGGCGAGCCGTTCGTAGACCTCCCCGGCGATGTCGGCGAAGCGCGGCGCCGAGTCCACCATGTCCTGGCTGATGCCCGTCAGCGCCTGGATCGCGCCCGGAATCGCCGCGCCCGGGTTGACGAGCGTGCTCCACTGCGCGGTGAGCGCCCCGCCCTCGGCGTGCAGGATCGCGATCTCGGTTACCCGGTCCGCGGCCGGATCGCTGCCGGTGGTCTCGACATCGACGATCGCAAGCGGCGCATGCATGGATATACAGTAGCGCACTTTGAACCGACCAGAGCGCTGTTAGTCTAAAGAGCCGTATGAGCCGAATCGCCGCCCTCGCGTTCGCCCTCGCCGCCGGCTGCACGCCGATGGAATGGCAGAAACAGGACGTCTCCGCCGAGCAGTTCCGCGCCGACGAGCAGGAATGCCGGCAACAAGCCGCGCGCGAGGCGAGCTTCCGCGCCTGGCACTATCAGTCGATGCTCGGGCCGGTGTTCGCGCGCGACGCAACCGGCGGGATGATCGTTTGGCCGAGCTCTGCGGTGGTCGACCCGTACGGGCACCAGATGCTGGCGGAGAGCCGGCTGGCCCAGTTTTGCATGGAGTCCAAGGGGTACGCGCTGGTGCCGGTTCCTAAGAAGTAACGATCCAGCCCTCGCCCGGAGGCGCGTCCTCCGGCAGGCCGTAGTTCGATTTCCGCCTCGTCCAGCCCCACGCGGCTTGCGCCGCGCAGATCACCGCGTCCAGCAGATCGCCCGAGCCGTCGGCCACGAGCCCTCTTTCGAGTTTGGGGTCGAGGGCAATCCGGATCCCGAGAGGCCGGCCCGACTTCAGCGCCTGGACGATCTTCCGGCGCACCGCTCTACGCGCTGGCGTGTGCTCGCTTCGCGTATCGCTCTTGTAGGAATCGCGGATTGCCAATTGCTTGCGCGCAAGCAGGCCCGGGTAGGCCTCGAGCGTCACGCGTGAGCGATCGCCATCGAAAAGGATCGGCACGTGTACTCCGGAAGCGAGTATCCGGCGCGCGCCTTCGTGGAACATCAGCGCCACCGGCGGGTTGACGAGCTTCATCGGGCTCGACGAGCCCGCGGGATAGTCGGTGGCGCGGTGGGCGTACTTGTTGCCGGGTTGACGTGAATTGCGGTACGCGTCCAGTGCGGTCCGAAACTCTGCTCTCGTCATGCGGGCGCAATGCGCGACGAGCGCCGGCCAGTCGGCGGGCCAGCCCAGATCGCGCACCAGCTCGCGCGGCAGGCTGAACGGGAAGTCGAAGCCGCAGATCCAGGGGCCCGGACGCGCCAGGAAACCCTCGAACGCGGTGAGGCTTTCGAGCCGCTCGACTTCCTCGATCTCAAGAATGGTCTTGGCGAGAAAACCCACTGCGACGGTGATCGGCTTCTGCTTGCGCGGCGCGCAGGTGAAGTCGACGCCGTAGATCCTCACTTCAGCTGTTCGCGCAAGGCGTCGAGCGCGCCCGACTGGTGGCCACGCCGCCACACCAGCATGGTCTTCGCCTGCGCGATCTTCGCCGGCAGCGGATGGACCGCAACCTGCGCCTTCACCCCGCTCGCGCGCAGCACCGATGCGTCTCGGACGACAGGCTGAGCAAGCGCTCGGCGTAGGCGAACAACACCTTGCCCTCGGGCGAAAGCACGAGCTTGCGCCCCTGCCGGTTGAACAGCGTCGCGCCGAGCTTCTTTTCGAGCTGCTTGACCCGGGTGGTGACGTTGGATTGCACGCGGTGCAGCGCCGCCGCGGCGCGGGTGACGCCGCCCTGCTCGACGACGGTCTTGAAGATCTTGAGCGCGGTCAGGTCCATAGTTCACGAATCGAGAACGAAATCATCACAGTTATTCATTTATCAAGAAGTACCGCCCAGCCTAGACTCGGGGGATGCGCTTACCAAGCGAAAGCTCGCGCGTCTTGCCGGGCGGCACGCCGGCGGCGGCCGCGGTCGCGGGGTTGCTGGCGCTCGCCGTGGCGATGGGCATCGGCCGCTTCGCGTTCACGCCGATCCTGCCGCTGATGCAGGACGACGCCGGGGTGTCGGTGGCGCAGGGTGGCTGGCTTGCCGCGGCCAACTACGCCGGCTACTTCCTCGGCGCGCTCTGGGCCATGGCGCAGCCGGCGCGCGCCCACCGCGCGATCCGCGGCGCGCTGCTCGCCATAGGGTTTTCGACCCTGGGCATGGGGCTCACGCAGGATCTCGCGGCGTGGCTTGTCCTGCGGGCGGTGGCGGGCGTGGCGAGCGCCTGGGCGCTGATCCATGTCTCGGCGTGGTGTCTCGAGCGCCTGGCGGCGCTCGGCAAGCCGGTCCTGAACGCGGCGGTCTTCAGCGGCGTGGGCTGGGGCATCCTTTTCGCCGGCGGCCTGTGCCTCGCTTTGGCCCGCATCGGCGCCGGCTCGACGCACGCCTGGATCAGCCTCGGGGTGGTGTCGCTCGCCGTGGCGGCGCTGATCTGGCCGCTGCTCGGCGGGAACGGCGTAGGCTTGCAGCCCTGGGGTGCGTCAAAGGGCCGCCATTCCTGGAGCGCCGACGGCCTGCGCCTGGTCCTGTGCTATGGCGCATTCGGCTTCGGCTACATCATTCCGGCGACGTTCCTGCCGCTGATGGCCAAGCAGGCAATCAAGGACACCGCGGTCTTCGGCTGGGCATGGCCGGTGTTCGGCCTGACCGCGGCGCTGTCCACCCTGCTGGTCGCCGCTCTGGCCCATGCGCTGGGCAACCGGCGCCTCTGGATCGGTGCCGCGATCGCGATGGCCGTGGGCGTGGCAGCGCCAGGCGTGCTGCCCGGCCTGGGCGCGGCGCTGCTCGCCGCGATCCTCGTCGGCGGCACCTTCATGGTGATCACCATGGTGGCAATGCAGGAAGCGAAGCGCGTCGCGGGTCGCGACGCACCGGTCGTGATGGGCGCCATGACCTCGGCCTTCGCCGCAGGGCAGATCCTCGGCCCGCTGAGCGTGAGCTCGATGGTGGACCCGCAGGGGGACTTTTCGGCGGCGCTGCTCGTCGCGGCCCTGCTGCTCGCGCTCAGCGCGATCGCGCTCGCGGTGAGATCGAAATGAAAGGAAAAGAGATGCGCAATGCAGACCGCATGCCTGCGGTCGTTTCCGCTATGACAGGGCGATCTCGTCGTAGCCGCGGCCGGTGAACTCGAGCAGGCAGAAGCCGTTGCCGAACGGATCGGCGAGGAGCGCGAGCTGGCCGTAGGCGCGGGTGGTCACGTCGCGTTCAAGCGTGGCCCCCGCGGCGAGCGCGCGCGCGACCGCCTTGCGGATGTCGGAGACGACGAAGTCGAGATGCACCGGTGTCCAATGACGTGCGTAGTTGCGTTTTGAACCCTCTGGAAATGCTGCCGTGCCGGTGGCCTTGGGCAGCAAGTAGATGGGCGCGGCGCACCCCACGAGCTCGATCCAGCCCTCGAAGCGGCGCCCGACGCGAAGCCCCAGCGCTTCGCAGTAGAAGCGCGTGCCTTTCTCGAGGTCCTCGACGTCGATGTTCACCAGGACGTTCATCGCGCGACCACTACCCGGGGCGCGCCGCGGATCGTCTGCATCACCACGCAGTAGCGCTCGGTGAGCTCGAGGAGCTTCTCAAGTTGCTCCTCGGAGGCGTCGCTCTCGAGGTCGAACTTCAGGCGAATCTCGCGGAAGCCTACCGGTGCATCCTTGGCGACGCCGAGCGTGCCGCGGAAATCGAGATCGCCTTCCGCGGTCAGCTTTGCATCCTTGAGGTCTATCCCCAAGGCAGTCGCGACCGCCTTCAAGGTCACGCCGGCGCAGGCAACGAGCGCCTCGAGCAGCATGTCGCCCGAACACGCCTGCAGCCCGCTGCCGCCGGTGGCGGGATGCAGCCCCGCCTCGATCAGCGCTTTGCCGGTGTCGACGCGGCAGGCGATGCCTTCGCCGATGCGTCCCTGCGCGCGCAGCGTGACGACGGCCGCGGCGGGGTCTTTCCTATAGCGTTCCTTGATGGGCGCCTGCAGCGCCTTCAATTGCTCTGCATTCATGGCGTTCTCAGTTCGGCGGCGGAGAGGTTGTGGATGCGGCCGAAGCCCGCCACGAAGCGCGCGTCGCGCGGGATGATCTTCCAGAACGAGAAGTCGGCGAGCTCGAAGTTGATGGCCTGCTCCGGGAAGCGCGCGAGCCACTGCTTTTTCAACTGGGAGGACTCGGGGTCCTCGTTCGGGATATTCAATGCCTGCCCTCTCACGGTTACTCGCATCAGGGTGAACGGATCGGCGCGGCCGTCGTCGGTCTCGGCGATCGATAGCGCAACGCGTGGATCGTGCGCCATGTCCTGGGTATGCCAGGCGAGGCGGCTGACGTGGACGTAGAACGCGGAGAAATCTTTCTCCGGCATGTAGAGCGTCATCGACACCATGGGCGCCGCGTTGCGCAGGGTCGCGAGATGCGCCACGCGTTCCTTGAGGATGAGCTTCTTCAGCAGAAGCGAAGTCTCGGTGTCCACGCCGTTAGCCGGGCAGTAACGGCTCCATTAGATGATTGTAGTATTCTCGCCGCGTGCGATACGAGCTGCTCGTCGGCCTGCGCTACACCCGCGCCAGGCGGCGCAATCGCTTCATCGGGATCAATTCCGCTGTCTCCATGGTCGGCATCGCGGTCGGCGTGTGGGCGCTGATCGTCGTGCTGTCGGTGATGAACGGCTTCCAGAAGGAGGTCAGAACGCGGATTCTCGGCGTGGTCTCGCACCTGCAGATCCTCGCCGACGATAACCGGCTCGAGGACTGGCAGGGGCTGACGAAGGTCGTGGCGCAGCACCCGCGGGTTGTCGGCACGGCGCCGTTCGTGCAGGCGCAGGCGATGCTTTCCAACGGCCAGGCGGTGCGCGGCGCGATCGTGCGCGGCATCCTGCCCGCCGAGGAAGAAAAGGTCGCAGACCTCGCGCGCCACATGCGCGCCGGCTCGCTCGACGCGCTGCGGCCCGGCGAGTTCGGCGTCGTGCTCGGCGCCGATCTCGCGCGCTCGCTCGGCGTGCTGCGCGGCGACAAGATCGCGCTCATAGCGCCGCAAGGCGTCGTCACGCCGGCCGGCGTGAT
>Ga0180104_1000249_pt1 | contig 11242 bp, 9 predicted proteins | sample EasRiv730_16_1Da_FD_121791 | JGI IMG/M metagenome (GOLD analysis project Ga0180104, IMG submission 121791) | Soil microbial communities from meander-bound floodplain in the East River, Colorado, USA - East River metaG ERMLT730_16_1Da | ecosystem: Environmental > Terrestrial > Soil > Floodplain ... | reverse complement strand
CAGCGCAGGAAGAAATAGGGCCGCAGCGTCTGGTGGGTCGCCGGGTCGACGCGCATGCGGCCGAGGAGGTCGTTCACCTCGATGCCCTCGAGCGCCTTGATGACGTCCTGCACCTCGACGGACTTCGCCTTGTCGAAGCCGGCGAGCATCAGCCGCGTCATCGAGTAGGCGGCCGACGGCGCGTATCCGGGCGGCGTCTTGAACTTCGCGCGGTAGCTCTTCACGAACGCCTTCGCCACCGGCGTGTCGGCGGTGTAGTAGAAGTTCGTGCCGACCCACATGTTCTCGCGGATCTCGGGGGAGAGCTGGATCAGCTCCTCGACGCCCGAGGACCAGCACATGATGAGCGGCACCTTCGGCGTGAGGCCGAAGTTGAAGATCTCGCGCGCGCCGGCGACCGCGTCGCCGCCGAAATTGATCATCGCCACGACGTCGGGACGGTTCGCCGCCGCCTTCTGCACGTAGTTCGAGAACTCGCGCTCGCCGAGCGGATGGCGGTCGGCGCCGACGAACTCGAGGCCGTGGTTCTTGCCGACTTCCTTGATGTACTTCTCGACGGACCACCCAAAAGCATAGTCGGCCACCAGCAAGTGCCAGCGCCGCGCCTTGGGGTTGGCCTTCATGAAGTTGTCGACCACGGTCTTCGCCGCGGTGTAGGGGCTCGCCGCCCACTGGAACGAATAGCGGTGGCAGCGCGAGCCCGAGATGTCCTCGGTGCCGCCGCTGAAGAAATGCAGCACCTTCTTGCGCTTGGCCACTTCCGACACCGCGAGCGCGACGCCCGAGGACCACGGCCCGACCATGAAGCGCGCGCCTTCGCCGTCGATCGCCTCCTCGGCACGCCGCGTCGAAGTGCCGGCCTGCGTCGCGCCGTCGCGCGTGACGTACTTGACCGGGCGGCCGAGGATCTTCATGCCGCGCTCTTCCAGCGCCATGCGCATGCCGCGGTCGTTGAGCGGGCCGACGTCGGCGAACGCGCCGGTCTGGTCCCACAGGCCGAGGATCACGACCTCCTTCGGCTGCGCCCGGATGATGGCGGGAAAGCCAAGGCTTGCTGTCGCGGCTCCGAACTTGAGGATCTCTCGACGTTTCATCTTCGCTCCTCCCTCGTGAACCGGGGAGCGTACCGCAATCTGTTCGCCGGCGGTCGAAGTGTTCCGACGACGTTGGCATGGACGCGGGCAGGGCCCGGCAGGACAATTCGGCTGTGCAGCATCAACGGATTGCGTCGGCCGCTGCCATGCTCGCGGATCCCTCCCGCGCGGCCATGGTGCTCGCGCTGATGGACGGTCGGTCCCGGAGCGCCAAGAAGCTCGCCCTCGACGCCGGCGTCACGCCGCAGACCGCGAGCGCGCATCTCAAGAAGCTGGTGGCTGCCAATGTCCTGGTCTGGCTGGGCCGCGGCAGGTCGAAGTACTTCAGCATCGCCGGGAGCGAGGTCGCACAGGCGGTCGAGGCGCTATACGAGATCGACGCCGGTCACGGCCCGCTGCCCGCGGCAGCGCGCGAGATCCGCTTCGCGCGCTGCTGCTACGACCACCTCGCGGGGCGGCTGGGCGTCTGCATCACCGAAAGACTGATGCGGCCCGGCAACCGCGCGCTCGCAAACCTCGGAATCGACCTCGCCGCGCTGGAGAGTTCGCGCCGGCCGCTCTTCAGGTGCTGCACCGACTGGACCGAGCGGCGGCCGCATGTTGCCGGCGCCTTGGGCGCAGCCCTGCTGCGTCACTACAAGGAAAAGCGCTGGCTCGTCCCTGTCGAGGAGTCGAGAAAGCTCGTCGTGACGCCGCGCGGCCGGGAGATGTTCGTCCGCGCGCTCGGCGTCGAAGAGACTCTCTTCGCGTGATCTGGCGCCGGCTGCTCGCAATCGCGGTGCTTCAAGTGGCATCGGGATGGGCGCACGCCTGCTTGTTCGCGACGAGCACGCCGCCGGAAGGGTGGTACCAATGGGCGAGCGGCCTATTCGCGGGAGACGTCACAGCCGTGGAGAAGGATGGCCAGAAGCCCATCGATGTCATCACCGTCCGCGTAGTCGAGACATTCAAAGGGCCTGAAGCGGCGCGCGCCACCGTCACGGTGCGCGTCCCCAACCGGCATTGGGCTACGTGTCGCCTGGAGCTGCCAGTGGCAGGGGCGCGCGTGTTGGTCGCCATGAACCCGAACAGCGACGCCATGCTGGTGCCGCTGTCGGCGAGCTACGCCGAGCAGCTCAGAGCACACAAAAGCAAGCAACGCTAGACGCCCCGGAATTGCAGGCCTGCTCTTCCGAAACGTTTGGCGCGCTCCGCTGGCTTTTCCGATTCGTCGTCGCCTGGGAAATATATTGCCAGTGGTCATGAATGGATCATCGATTGGCATTAGTCGTCTCAATCCTCCGGTGTCTAATTGCCGCTTCCCTATAGAGGAGGAGACCACCATGTTGAGATCGCGCATTACCGGCGGCGGGCTCGCGCTTGGCGCCGGGGCGGCTGCAGTAGCGCTTGCTGCAACGACGAGCCTCGCCGATGACTGGCGTGGCGTCAGCCAGAGCGGTGAGCAGAAGAACATGCGGCGAGTAGGGCACGCCGATCTGCAAGGGCGGGCGGCCTACCACCCGTACTTCATCAACTACCCGGACAGAAGGGTGATCGCGTTCGTGGGGACGCATAGCAGCGCTAATCCAGGGAACCCGCCCATCAATCCCGACAGCAACTTGCCGAAGCCCAATCCGCTGAAGCCCGGCAGCCCCGTAGAGGCGAACGGAACGATGATCGTCGACGTCACCGATCCGAGGCGGCCGAAGGAGATGTTCCATATTCCGGGTCCTCAGGCGAACGGCGCAGCCCAGACGCAATCGAACCGCATGTGCCTCGGCTCGGACCTGCCGGGGGGCGTGCCGGGCAGGGTGTACATGATGCGCAACGTGCAGACCGGCACCGCGGCCTTCTCCGGATACGAAGTCTGGGACGTCACCGATGTCCGCAACCCGGCATTCGTGAGTGCGATTCGCAATCTGCGCAACACGCACAAGCACTGGTGGGAGTGCAAGACGGGTATCGCCTACCTGCCGGGCAGCAAGGGTCCGGGCTATCCCCAGGAACCGGGCCAGACGACGCCTGCGCCGCAGTGGCGCGTCGGCCAGCAGATGCTCATCTACGACTGGAGCGATCCCGCGTTGCCGAAATACCTCCGCACTTTCGGCCTGCCGGGCGCGCAACCGGGTTCGAGCGGACCGACTCCGCCGACGCTGCACGGCCCGATCAGCACGCATGAGCATCCGAACGCGGCCGGCAAGCTGGCGCGCAGCCAGACTCCGGACGACATCATCGGGAACCGGCTCTACCTCGCGTGGGGCGTGGGCGACAACGGCGCGCTCCAGATCCTCGACCGCAAGAAGCTGCTGCCGCCTTCGCATGGCGGGACCTGGAACCGCACCGTCAATCCCGCGACCGGCGCTACGACCGACGACAGTCCGACGCTTGAGGAGCTGCTCGCGCCGCAGACGTCGCGGCTCGACATGTCGAATGACCAGGGCGGGCACACCAGCTTCCCGGTATTCGGGCTCAAGCCGAAGAGCTATCACCAGGGGCCGCCCACGCAGGGCTTCACCGAGTTCCTGACCCGCGACATCGTGGTGCTCGCCTCGGAGTCGACCGCCGACCAGTGCCAGGAAGCGCCGCACTGGAGCTTCATCGTCGACGTGACGATCGAGAACTCGAAAGCCCGCACCGACGGCCCCCCGGTTCTCAACGCCCAGGTGAACCCGTGGCAGGGGCCTATGGTGCTGTCGACGATGTGGGTGGATCCGCGCGCGGGCGAGAAATATCCCCGCGGCAACTACTGCACGCGTGGCGCGCGCTATGGAGTGCACTCGAGCGAGGAGAACTTCTATAACCCCTACTACGGCAGGCTGACCTTCATCGCTTACTTCACCGGCGGCGTGCGGGCCTGGGACATCCGCGAGCCGCAGGGCCCGGTCGAGGTCGGGTTCTATGTGCCGGCGAGCAACGCTTTCACCGAGCCCGCCGGCTACATGACCAACAACCTGGAAGTCGACGATCGAGGCTACATCCTCGCCGTCGACCGCAACGGCGCCGGACTGGACATCATCGAGCTCACCGGAAAGGCGAAGGCGATCGGTCTCGGAAAGGAAACGGGTCACGATCACGACGACGACTGACTGGCAGCCTGCGAACTGCTCACGAAGGCGGCCCTCGGGCCGCCTTTTTTTACACCACCACGTGTGACGCCGCGCCGTCGGTGCTGATATTCGCACCCGTTAGATAACGCCCGCGCTCCGAAGCGGCGAACACGACGATGTCGGCGATCTCCTCGGGCTCGGCGGGCCGGCCCATGGGCAGGCGCGCGATCATCTGCTTGTAGGCCTGCTCTTCGGAGACGTTGGCGCGCTTCGCCTCGGCCTTGAGGCCCTCGGCGACGCGCTCGGTCTTGGTAACGCCCGGGCTTACTCCGACCACTCTCACGCCTTTGCCGGCATACGCATACGCCAGGCCTGCGGTGGCCAGAAGTAAAGCTGCGTTTGCCGCCCCGCCGGCGAGGTGGGTGGGCGAAGCGACCTTGCCGCCGCCGCCGATGACATTGATCACCGCGCCGCGCCCGCGCTTGCCCATGCGCTTGATCACGGGGTCGATCACATTGATGTAGGAGAAGTACTTGGCGTCCATGCCGGCGCGCCAGGCGGCGGGAGTGAGGTCGTCGGCGTCGGTGCGCTTTGCGGCCCCGGCGGAGTTCACCAGGACGTCGAGCGCGCCGAACTCCTTTTCCACCTGCTCGACCATCGCCGCGGCGGCCGCGGCGTCGGTCAGGTCGGCGGCGATGGTATAGGCGTCGCGCAGGGTTTTCCTGGCCTTGGCGAGGTTCTCCGGGGAGCGCGAGACGACCGCGACGCGCGCGCCTTCGGCGATGAACACCTTGGCGCAGGCGAGGCCGATGCCCTTGCTGCCGCCGGTGATGAGAATCTTCTTGTCGCGCAGTCCGAGGTCCATTCGAGTCGCTTCCTTTATTCCGCCGTGATCTTGCGGGTCTTGATGAGCTTGCCGAAGCGCTGCACTTCGGAGGCGATGAACTTGCCGGCTTCGTCCGGCGTGGTGATGAAGGCGTCGAAGCCCTGCTGCGAGAACTTGTCGCGCACTTCCTTGGAGGTGAGCGTCTTTCTCAAACCCTCGTTGAGGCGCGTCACCACGTCCCGCGGCGTGTTCGCGGGCGCGAGCAGGGCGAGCCACTGCGTGAACTGGAAGTCCTTGACGCCGGCTTCCTGCAGCGTCGGGACCTCCGGCAGGAGCGGCGAGCGGCGCGTGTCGGTGACGGCGAGCGCGCGCAGCTTGCCCGCCTTGATGTGCGGCACCGCGGCCGAAATGGTCGGAAAGCTCATGTCGACCTGGCCGCCGAGGGTGTCGGCCAGCGCCGGGCCGCCGCCCCGGTAAGGCACGTGAAGGATGAAGGCATTGGTCGAGTCCTTGAACATCTCGCCGCACAGATGGAACGTGGTGCCGACTCCTGCCGAGGCGTAGCTCAGCTTGCCGGGATTGGCGCGCGCGAGCCGCAGCAGCTCGTCCACCGTGCGCGCCTGAACCTTGGGCGGCACCACGAGCACGTGCGCCGCGGTGGCGACCATGCCGATCGGCGCGAAGTCCTTGATCGGGTCCCAGGTGAGCTTGTCGAACAGCGCCTGGTTGGTCGCGAGCGGGATGGTGTTCAGCACGAGCGTGTAGCCGTCGGGCTTGGCGCGCGCCGCGGCCTCCATGCCGATGTTGCCGGACGCCCCGCTGCGGTTATCGATCACGACCTTGCCGCCGAGCTGCGCGCCCAGCGGCTCGGCGATGAGCCGCGCCATGATGTCCACGCTGCCCCCCGGCGGGAAAGGCGCGATCAGCCGGATCGGCTGGCTGGGGTAGGGCTGTGCCGCCGCAGGGAAGGAGATAACGAGCGCGGCGAACCAAAGCAGTTTCAGCATGGCGTTCTCCTGTTTCTTCCTTATGATAGCGGCTCGGTTCAGGAGGAGGGCCGGGGCTTGAAGGCGCCGTCGTTTGCCTATGCGAAACCGCGCTCGCTGGCGGAGGCGTTCGAGCTCCTCGAGCGCCCCGGCGCGAAGATCCTCGCCGGCGGCCAGAGCCTGATCCCGTCGCTCAACCTGCGGCTCTCCTCGCCCGAGCTCCTCGTAGACATTACAGCCATCGAAGGGCTCAAGGGAATCTCTCTCAAAAACGGAACGCTGCGCGTCGGCGCGCTGTGCACGCACACGCAGGTCGAAAGGTCCGCGGAGGTGAGCGAGCATCTGCCGCTCGTGGCCGAGGCGGTCTCGCACATCGCGCATCCCGCGATCCGCAACCGCGGCACGCTCGGCGGCAGCCTCGCGCTCGCCGACCCGGCGGCGGAATTGCCGGCCTGCGCGGTGGCGCTCGACGCGGTGCTCGTAGTCGCCGCAAAGAAGGGCGAGCGGCGCGTAAGCGCGGCGGATTTCTTCAAGGGCCTGTTCGAGACCGACCTCAAGAGCGGCGAGATCCTCGTCGGCGCGGAATTTCCGAAAGCCGGCAAGTCCGTGTTCCTCGAGCTGGCGCGGCGCCAGGGCGACTATGCGATCGTCGGGCTGGCCGCAGTTTCACGCTCCAACGAAAAAAGAATCGCTTTCTTCGGGCTGGGCAGCAAGCCGGTTCTCCTGAAGCCGAAGTCGCTTGAAGAGGCGAAGAAATCGCTTCCGGTGCCGGCGGCGGATCTCTATCACTCGGCCTCCACCAAGCTGCACCTCGCGAAGGTATTGCTCGAGCGCGCATGGAACAGTCTCTGAGCGTCACGATGACGGTGAACGGCGCGCAGGTGACGCGGAGCGTTCCTGCGAGACAACATTTGGTGGATTTTTTAAGGGAAGAATTGGGTTTGACCGGTTCGCACTTGGGCTGCGAGCACGGCGTGTGCGGCGCGTGCACGATCCGCGTCGACGGCGAGATCGTGCGCGGCTGCCTGATGCTCGCGGTGCAGGCGAACGGCTGCCGCGTCGACACGATCGAAGGCCTGTCGGATTCGAAGGAGCTGGAAAAGCTGCAGGCCGCCTTTCACCGCCGCAACGCGCTGCAGTGCGGCTTCTGCACGCCGGGAATGCTGATGGCGGCGCAAGACCTTATCCGTAACGGGAAGAAAGCCACCCGAGAAGAGATCCGCGCATACATTTCCGGAAACTACTGCCGCTGCACCGGCTACCAGGCCATCGTCGACGCGATCGAGGAAGTAATCCATGGGTAAGGCCGAGCTCCCGCTCCACGCGCCGGGCACGCAGCTCGACAAGGGCTACATCGGCGAAAGCGTGCCGCGGCCGAACGCGCAGCGGCTGCTTCAGGGACGCGGCGCCTTCACCGACGACCTGCGCTTCCCGCGCCTCGCGCATGTCGCGTTCTTTCGCAGCCCGTACGCCCACGCACGGATAAAGAAACTCGATTTTGCAAAAGCGTTGAAGCAACCTGGCGTGATTGGAATCTTCGACGGCCGCGCGGTGGCCGAGTACTGCACGCCCTGGGTCGCGGTCCTTGCGCACCTGAAAGGCATCAAGTCGCCCCCGCAGCACGCCATCGCGATCGACCGCGCCTGCTGGCAGGGCGAGGCCTGCGCTGCGGTGGTCGCCGAGTCGCGCACCCAGGCCGAGGACGCGGTGCAGCTCATCGAGGCCGAGTGGGAAGAGCTGCCGGTCGTGGTCGACATGGAAGAGGCTTTGGATGGCAAAACCGTCATCCATCGCGACCTCGGCGACAACATCTGCTTCAAGCGCGAGCTCGACACCGGCGGCGTCGAGGAGATCTTCGCCAAGGCCGACGTCGTAGTCGAAGACACGTTCCATTTCGGCCGCCACACCGGCGTTTGCGTCGAGGGACGCGCCATCCTCGCGGATTACAACGCCGCGGAGCATTCGCTCACCGTGTACCACGCGACGCAGGCGCCGCACATGATGCAGGACATCTTCTCGCGGCACCTGAACATTCCGGAAGGGAACGTCCGGGTGATCGCCAAGGACGTCGGCGGCTCCTTCGGCATCAAGGTGCACGTCTATGCCGACGAGATGGCGACCGCCGCGCTCTCGGTGATGCTGCGCCGGCCGGTCAAGTTCGTCGCCGACCGCCTGGAGTCGTTTCTATCGGATATCCACGCGCGCGAGCATCGAGCGAAGGTCAGATTGGCAGTTTCAAAGGAAGGCCAGATTCTCGCCTTCGACCTCGACGACCTGACCGCGATCGGTCCGTACTCGGTCTATCCGCGCACCAGCGGCATCGAGGGCAACCAGGTGGTGAACCTCACCGGCGGGCCGTACAAGCACCAGAAGTACAAGGCGCGGATGCACGTGGTGTTCACGAACACGAACCTGACCTGCCCGTACCGCGCCGTCGGCCACCCGATCGCGGTCGCGCTCACCGAGGGCATCGTCGATCTCGCCGCGCAGAAGCTCGGCATGGACCCCGCCGAGTTCAGAAGAAAGAACCTGATCGCCGACGACGCCTATCCGTACACGTTTCCCTCGGGCATCAAGTTCGAGAAGCTCTCGCATCACAAAGCTCTCGATTTGCTCTTGAAGATCACGAACTACCCGCAACTCAGGGCCGAGCAGGCGTCACTGCGTAAAAAGAAGATCTATCGCGGCATCGGCCTCGCGGCGATGATCGAGGTGACCAATCCCTCGCCCGCGTTCTACGGGGTCGGCGGCGCGCGCATCTCGGCGCAGGACGGCGCCACGCTGCGGCTGGAGCCGACCGGGATGGTGACGGTGATGTGCAGCGTCACCGAGCAGGGGCAGGGCACCGAGGGCATCTTCGCCCAGATCGCCGCAAGTGCTGTCGGGGTTTCTATTGAAAAAGTAAAAGTCATTACGGGCGATACCGGCGTTACGCCTTACGGCGGCGGCACGTGGGCGTCGCGCGGCGCCGGTATCGGCGGCGAGGCCGTGCTGCTCGCGGGAAGGGCGCTGCGCTCGAACATGCTGGACGTGGCTTCGAAGGTCCTGAATCTGGACAAGGCCGAGCTCGACATTGCAGGCAATGCAGTCATCAGCAGGCTCACCCAGGAAAAAAAGCTCGATCTTGCCGAGTTAGGCCGCATCGCTTACTTCCGGCCGGACACGCTGCCGATGGACTTCCAGTCCGAGCTCACCGTCACGCGCCATTACACGCCGCGGCAGTACGGCTTCACGTTCACGAACGGCATCCAGGCCTCGCTGGTGGAGGTCGATCCGGACACGGGGTTCGTGAAGCTGCTCAAGCACTGGTGCGTGGAAGACTCGGGCACGCTGATCAACCCGATGCTGGTGGACGAGCAGATCCGCGGCGGCGTGGTGCAGGGAATCGGCGCCGCGCTCTACGAGGAGTGCCTCTACGGGCCCGACGGCCAGCTCTTGAACGGCAACATGGCCGACTACCTGGTGCCGATGTCGGGCGAGATGCCCGACATCGTCTGCGCGCACATCGAGACGCCGACGCTGCAGTCGCAGCTCGGCGCCAAGGGCGTCGGCGAGGCCGGCACCGCCGGCGCGCCGGCGGCGGTGATGAACGCGATCAACGACGCCCTCGCGCCGCTCGGCGCCCGGGTGACGCGGATGCCATTTACGCCGGAGCGCATCCTGCGGGCGCTGAACAAGGTCTGATTCAGAGCCGTACCGGGCGCCCGGCGCTGCAAAGAGCCGGGCGCCTTCGTCTTCGCAAGCAAAAATAAAGTCGATTTCTCGAAAGAATATCGAGAACGCAAAAGAGATTTATCGCTGCGTCTTTGACACGGCCCTGCGTGCGGTTGAGCATCGTCATCGCGGGATTTTCCGTGGAGGAGACACCATGAGACGCAGATGGATAGGAGGGGGCGCGGCGCTCGCCGCCCTCGTCGCAGCTTTCGGGCTGTGGCAGTTCCAAATGGGCGACGTGCAGGCCGACCGCGGCGACACGCCGAAATTCTCGGTCGATCCGACCTGGCCGAGGTCGCTGCCGCACCAGTGGCAGATCGGGCAGGTTCCCGGCATCGCCGTCGACAGGCACGACAACGTCTGGATCGTGCAGCGCCCGCGCACGCTCACCAGCGACGAGCGCGGCGCGTCCAACTTCGAGCCCGGCGCAGGGTCGGTCCTGGATGGCGCTGCGCGGCCCCAAGGATCGATCTCGGACTGCTGCCTGCCGGCACCTTCGGTGATGCAATTCGACGGCAAAGGCCGCCTGCTGCGCGCGTGGGGCGGCCCGGCGGATCCCGAGTTCGGCGTCGGCGGTCCCGGCAGCAAGTGCGAGGAGCCGAACTGCCAGTGGCCGAATACCGAGCACGGCATCTATGTCGACCACAACATGAACGTGTGGCTCGGCGGGCAAGCGGGCGGCGCGGTCCTGAAGTTCACCGCCAACGGAGACTTCCTGCTCCAGATCGGCCGGCGCCAGCCCCCGGTGCGGAACAGCAACGACACCAACGGCGGCATCAACGGCACGCCGCTGCTCGCGCAGCCGGCGGACATGGAGGTCGACCCGGAGACCAACGAGCTTTATATCGCCGACGGGTATACGAACCTGCGCGTCATCGTCGTCGACGCCAACACCGGGATGTACAAAAGGCACTGGGGCGCGTACGGCCAGAACCCGGTCAACGACGCCGGTAATGTCGGCCCGTACCTGAAGAACCAGGCACCGGCGCCCCACTTCCGCAACCCGGTCCACGCCGTGCGCATCACCAAGGACGGAAAAGTGTACGTAGCCGACCGCGCGAACGACCGCATCCAGGTATTCGACAAGAAGAAGGTCGGCGCGCCCTGCGTCCCGGCGGGCGTCGGGACCTGCGGCTTCCTGGGCGAGTTCTTCGTTGAGCGCGACACCCTGGGACCCGGCTCGACCTGGGATGTCGACGTCTCGGCCGACCACCAGCAGAAATTCCTTTTCAACGCCGACGGGTCGAACAACTACGTCTGGACGCTGCTGCGCAGGACCGGCGACATTCTCAACCGGTTCGGCCGCAACGGCCGCAGCGCCGGGCAGTTCCACTGGGTGCACAACCTGGCGGTGGACTCGAAGGGCAACCTGTACACGGCCGAAGTCGACACCGGCAAGCGGGTGCAGAGGTTCACGCCGGCGGACGACGGGCACGATCGTGGCCGCGGCCAAGGCCGCGACAAGGATGACGATGACTGACAGAGCGGGCAAGCATTAGGACGCTGCCGATGCTTCGAAAGCGGCCGGCGCCGTACGGCGCCGGCCGCTTTCGAAGCATCGGCAGCGTCCTAATGCTTGCCCGCTCTGTCAGTCAT
>Ga0180104_1000247_pt1 | contig 11327 bp, 9 predicted proteins | sample EasRiv730_16_1Da_FD_121791 | JGI IMG/M metagenome (GOLD analysis project Ga0180104, IMG submission 121791) | Soil microbial communities from meander-bound floodplain in the East River, Colorado, USA - East River metaG ERMLT730_16_1Da | ecosystem: Environmental > Terrestrial > Soil > Floodplain ... | reverse complement strand
GCCCGAGCCCGGTCAGCTGGATGAAGATCTCGTTGACATCCGCCCCGATCTCCTCGTTGGCGGTGAAGAGCCCGAAGTCCGTATAAAGCTTGGTGGTGCGCGGGTGGTAGTTGCCGGTGGAGAGATGCACGTAGCGGCGCAGCCGGTCGTCCTCGCGCCGCACGACCATCAGCATCTTGGCGTGGGTCTTGTGCCCGACCACGCCGTAGACCACGTGCGCGCCGACCTCCTCCAGCCGCTGCGCCCAGTTGATGTTGGCTTCCTCGTCGAAGCGCGCGAGCAGTTCCAGCACCACTGTCACTTCCTTGCCGCTGCGCGCCGCGCCGATCATGATCTCCATCAGCTCCGACTCCGCCCCGGTTCGGTACACCGTCATCTTGATTGCTGCAACGGCCGGGTCGCGCGCCGCCTGCTCGAGAAACGCGATCACCGGCTGGAACGATTGAAAGGGGTGGTAGAGCAGAATGTCGCCCTCGCGGATCGCGCTGAACATGTCGCCCGGTTGATGCAGCTGCGCCGGCAGGCCGGGACGGAACCCCGGGAACTTGAGGTCGGAGCGCTCGACCCAATCGGGCACGTTCATCAGCCGGACCAGGTTGACGGGACCGTCAACGCGGTAAAGATCATCCTCGTCGAGGTTGAACTGCGCGAGCAGGTAGTCCAGGATCCGCTGCGAGCAGTTCTCGGCGACTTCGAGGCGCACCTCGTCGCCGAACTGGCGGTGCGGCAGCTCGCCGCGCAGCGCCGTTCGCAGGTCCTTCACTTCTTCCTCGTCCACGAACAGCTCGCTGTTGCGCGTGACGCGGAACTGGTAGCAGTCCACCACCTTCATGCCGGCAAACAGCTCCGCGACGTGCTCGTGCAGGATGGAAGAGAGGAACACGAAATCGTACTCGGCGCCGGAAACCTCCCGCGGCAGCCGGATAACCCGCGGCAGCACGCGCGGCGCCTGCACGATGGCGATGCCGGAGTTGCGGCCGAACGCGTCCTTGCCCTCGAGTTCGACCGCGAAGTTGAGGCTCTTGTTGAGCACGCGCGGAAAGGGATGCGCCGGGTCGAGCCCGATGGGAGTCAGCACCGGCATCACCTCGCGGAAAAAATAGTCCTCGACCCACTTCGCCTGCGCGGGGGTGAAGTCGGCGCGGCGCAGGAAGCGGACGCCCTCGGCCGCGAGCCCCGGCAGGATCTCCTGGTTGAGCAGCCGGTATTGCGCGGCCACCAGCTCGTGCGCCTCCTGGGCCACCTGCTTGAATACTTGCCGGGCATCCATCTGATCGGGACCCATTGCCGGCGTGCCGGCCTCGATCTCCGCATGCAGGCCCGCGACGCGGATTTCGAAGAACTCGTCGAGGTTGCTGGAGACGATGCACAGGAACCGCAGCCGCTCGAGCAGCGGCGTTGCGGGGTTTTCCGCCTGCGCCAGCACGCGCCGGTTGAACGCGAGCAGCCCCAGCTCGCGATTCAAATACAAATCCGGAATATCGCGCGGCTTGTTCATTGCACAATGGAGGCGCGGCTACGCACGGTGCGCGAGGCCGCCTACCGGCTTTCTTCCCTCAGTTAATTGACGCAGTCGCTCCCGGCAGGATGGATCGCGATTCGCGCAAGTGCGTTGCGCTTCAGCCACCGGACGGTTTTGCCCTTCTTGTTTCACCGCATTTTAATGGAATCGGGCGGGCTTAGTATGTGACAACTTTATTACAGCGTTATGACGACGATCACAGGGCCCCAGAGCAGCCTAAGTCCGCATTCCGTCGCATGTTTCCGGCAAGGAGTCGTTTCGTCTTGCCGATCCCGTCCAGCATTTTCTTGCGGTGCGAGCCGGTCAAACCCCGGAGCGCGGCTCCTGGAAGTAGCGGGCAATGGAGATGCACAGCACCACCATCAGCGCCCCGGTAAGCAGGCGCACGAGCGCCGGGTAAATCCGGTCGGCAACCCGGGCCCAGAGCTCGCTTCCCGGGTGCATGGCGGATTCCGCCGATTCCAGAACTTTGCGCTCTCGATTCACGGCCATAAGCCCCGTTCCGCGCGGCATTCCGCAAAGGAAGCGAGGCGCAAGACATTAGCGAATGCAAATGAAGCATGCGTTACATCGCAGTGAATCTTCGATAGCGAGGGAAGACGGTCAGGTCTTGAATCTTGAAATTTCAAGTTTCAAGGCCTGACCCCATATACGCACTTTACCTTCTCGACGAAAGCTTGGCTGCCAACCGCAATCGCCTCCGACCAACAACGCGTTGCGTTGGTCCGACCCAGTGACCGATGTTGTCATCAAAAATACCTGTGAGAGTCAAATAACCGCAACGTCCAATGCTTAGCATTCTCGCGCGGGCGTCCCGGAACTGGATTTGAAGTAGAGACAACTTCAGACGGCTGTCCGGAAAAATTCACAGGTCATCGACTTTCAAACAGGAGAAGTTATGAAGCACAAATCTCTCAGCATCGCGGTTGCCGCTATCGCTATCGCGTTGTCAGGCGCAGCGACGGCACAGAACATCGGGCCCAGCACGAAAATCGAGCCGTATGTACTTCCGACACGGCCCGACGTCTCGACCACGTCCATCCTTACCACAGGTGACAACATCGGCGGCTACCGCATGGTCGGCATTCCCGATGGCGCCGGTGCGTGGAATGAGAGCCACAGAACGTTCAACTTCGTCGTCAACCACGAGTTGGGCCAAACCGCGGGCGTGACTCGCGCGCATGGCTCCAAGGGCGCATTTGTATCGCGCTGGGAGATCGAGCGCCGCACCCTGAAAGTGCTGCACGGCCGCGACCACTTGACCGTCCCCAACGACGTCCGCACTTGGAGCGGCAACCAGTACGTGCCGGGCACGACGGCATTTGAACGGCTGTGCTCCGCGGATCTGCCGCGCCAGAGCGCGTTTTTCCGCGGGTCGCTCGGCACCTCCCACCGCATCTTCCTGAGCGGCGAAGAAACGTCGCCTCCGTTTACCAGCGACCACGGGCGCGTCTTCGCGCACGTCCTCACCGGGCCGGACAAGAACCAGAGCTGGGAACTGCCACGGCTTGGCAAGATGGCGTGGGAGAACGCCGTGGCGAGCCCGTACCGCCAGGACAAGACCATCGTCATGCTGAACGACGATGCCAGCCGCGAAACCAGGGTATTCAATAACATCTGCAGCGCGGCGAATCAACCCAGCTGCAATGAACCGCCGAGCGAGCTCTACGTGTATATCGGCACCAAGCAGCGCCACGGCAACGATATCGAACGCGCGGGCCTGACCAACGGCAATTTCTACGGCGTGCGCGTCGTCGCCGACGGGGCGATCGTTACGGGTGAGGACAAGGACTTCGTGCTCGGCTCGGCGGTGCCCGTCACGTCCGGCCGCTTTGAGCTGCACAACTTCGGGGATGTGTCGGGAATGACCGGCGTGCAGATCCAGAATGCCGCGATTGCGAACCACATTACCCAGTTCATCCGGGTCGAGGACGGCGCATGGGATCCGCGCCGGAGCAGGAAGAACGACTACTACTTCGTGACCACCGGGCGCATCACGACAAGTGCCACCACCTGGCGTCCTTCGCGCCTGTGGCGCCTGCGTTTCGATGACATCGGGTATCCCGAGCAGGGCGGCACCATCGAGATGCTGCTCTCGAGCACGTTCAATGCCGACAACGTCAACGACCCGGGCTTCCAGATGTTCGACAACATTACGATCGACCGCCGCGGGCGCATCGTTCTACAGGAAGACGTCGGCGGCAACGACCGCCTCGGCCGCATCTATGTGTACGGCATCGATAGCGGCAAGCTGGAACTTGTTGCGCAGCACAACCCGAAGTTCTTCCAGCCGGGCGGGCCAGGCTTCCTCACCAACGACGAGGAGAGCTCGGGCATCATCGACGCCTCGCGCATCCTCGGAGACGGATGGTTCCTGATGACGGTCCAGAACCATGCCTCGTCGGGAGCGGATCTCGAACTCGTGCAAGGCGGCCAATTCGTCGCGCTGTACATCGATCCGAGTATCGCCCGTGCGCCGAAACGCGAGCACGACCACGACGACGAGGACGACGAGGACGACGACTGAACAGGGGCCGGCGTTTACGGCAGGGTTGGCCGTGTCCCAATCTCGAGCCGGACCACGCTAAATGGGGCCGGGTTCACTTTGTGACGTCTATGTAATGTGAACCCGGCCCCACTTGAGATTTTAAGATGTCGCGCTTTTTGTTCAAGCCCGCTCAACCAATACCCTTTAAGTGAGTCATTGCCAACCCCCGTATTCCTGTCATATATGCTGCGTAGTCTGATGAGCGATGGTACCCCGGCACCCTTTCGACAGGAGCCAGACATGTTGATCGTTGATGTCATTCGCGAAGCCAATGACGAGCACGAGATCTATTTTCTGCTGACATCTTACGTTGAGGCGGTCCGCTACTGCGATAAGCTGACCAGCCTGCCCGATCCGATGAGAGAACTGCCGTTTGTCGGCATGGAGGACGTGCGGGCGCGCATCGAGGCGCTCGGGGGCGAACTTGGCAAGCGTTCCCTCGAAGCGGACCGTCGCGATCACGACATCGTCAGAGAGGCAATGGCCATCTTTACCGTGGCCCTGGACCGCCTCGTGTCGCTGAAGGGACAAAAGTTGCGCCAAATGCCAATGGCCGCGCGACTGTTCACTCGACGCGAACGCCGGTTGCTCGTATGACCTCCTCCCACTTGGCGAGCTCGGCGCTCAGATAGGCTTGGAATTCGGAGGGGGAATTGCCGTAAACGTCCAGTCCCTGCGTGGAGAAGCGCTCCCGCGCTTGGGGTGCGTGGATGATCGTCGCGGTATCGGCCTGGATACGCTCCACGATCGGATTGGGTGTGCCTGCCGGTACCAGCATTCCGTACCATGTCATGTATTCAAAGCCCGGAACGCCCGCTTCCGCGATAGTGGGAACATCGGGCGCGAGCGTGGAGCGCCTGGTGCTGCTCACGCCGAGCGCCTTGATCCGGCCGGACTTCATGTGCGGCAGCACGCTCGCCATGTTGGTCAGCAGGATCTGCGCCTCGCCCGACAGGAGCGCGGTGGTCGCCTGGCCGGCGCTCCTGTAGGGAACGTGCAGGGCATCGATGCCGGCCGCGTATTTCAGCAATTCGGTGCCCAGGTGCGTCGCGCTGCCGGGCCCTGCCGACGCATAGGTGAGTTTCCCGCGCTGGGCCTTGGCCAGGGCGATGAGTTCGGTCAGCGACGCAACCGGGACGGAGGAATGCACCGCAAGCAGGCTCGGCTGACTCGCGATCAGCGTGACACCGGTGAAATCGCGTCTGACATCAAACGGGAGGCCCTTGTATAGGGCCGGGGAAATCGCGATCGAGGAGCTTGAGACGAGCGTTGTGTAGCCGTCGGCCGGGGATTTGGCCGCGATCGCCGTGCCTACCGTGCTGCCGGCTCCGGGACGATTGTCCACCACGACGGACTGTCCCCACAGTCCCGCCAGCTCCAGCGCGAGGATGCGCGCGACGATATCGCTCCCGCCCCCGGGCGCGAGGGGCACGATCATTCGCACCGGCTTCGAGGGGTATTGGCCCAAAGCGGCGTGCGCAACGCCCTGCGCCAGGACGGAGCTGGCAAGCAACGGAAAGAACAGCGCGGCAACAAGTGCCTCGCGCATTGCCGGATTCGGCATGTGGAGCACATTACGGCACTCGGATTGCAAATTCTTTACAGAACCGACGGCGGCTCGTTGCGGTTCCCGTCAGAAACCCCTTCCGGCCTGACACCGTAATCTTCGTGCAGCCCGGGCGACGTACGCTACGCGCGCTTTCCCACCTGCCGTGCTCTTCTTCAAGGTTACCCGTATGAGCCACAACTATTGCGATCAGAAAACCATCAACCCGTCGTCAAAACAGGCGTAGTCCTGACGCGTGATGCGCGCACCCTGTTCGTCAACATCCAGCACCCGGGCGAGATGCCCGGCGAGCGCAATGACCCGCGCGATCCCAGAGTGGTGAGCTTGTGGCCGGACGGCCCGGTAGGCGTCCGGCCGCGCTCAGCGACGATTGTCATCCGCCGCGAAGATGGCGGCGTGATCGGCGTCTGACCGGTGTCGCCGGCAGGGTAGCACCCTTCGCTGCCCGCATCCGAGGATCTGGGATCCGGTAACCCGCCCCGGATCGCCCGCGCGAGGAGTCCGCCCTTCAGGCCGTGGCGGCGTCCTGCGCTCGAGTCGCCGCGGGCAGCACGCGGCGCGCCGGGAAGCGGGCGGTGAAGCGGCTGCCTTTGCCGGGCTCGCTGTGGATGTCGAGCGTGGCCTGATGACGCATCAGCGCATGCTTGACGATCGCCAGCCCGAGCCCGGTGCCGCCGGTCTCGCGGGAGCGCCCGCGGTCCACGCGATAGAACCGCTCGGTCAGCCGCGCAATATGCTGCGGCTCGATTCCGATGCCCGTATCTTCGACGATGAACTCGGCGCCGGCGCCCGACGCGCGCCAGGTCAGATGCACCGTGCCGCCTTCGGGGGTGTAACGCACCGCGTTGCTGGCGAGATTGCCGAAAGCGCTCGCGATCTCGCTTTCGGCGCCGGCGATGTCGAATCCCTCCATCGCGTCCAGCGTGATGCGGTGCCGGCCACCGCTCAATGCAGCGGCGTCCGCCTTGACCCTGGCGAGCAAGCCATGCACGTTTACGCGCTCCTCCAGCGGGGGCTCGGGCGAGGACTCCAGGGCGGAGAGCGCGAGCAGATCGTCGACGATGCGTTGCATGCGCCGGGCCTGCTCGGCCATGAGATTCATGTAGTCGCGCATGCGCTGGGGATCGAGCTTGAGATCCCGCACTGTTTCCAAAAATCCGGCGAGCACCGTGAGTGGCGTGCGCAACTCGTGCGAGACGTTGGCCACGAAATCGCGCCGCATGATCTCGACCTTTTCCAGCCGGGTGATGTCGCGCGAGAGCAACAGTTTCTGCGACTCCCCGTAGGGGATAACCTGCACGGACAGGACCAGTCCGCCCCCGTGCTCAGAGCGCAGCGGGATTGCATGCGCGTAGTCCTCGGCCTCGATGTAGGCAGCAAATTCGGGCTGGCGCACGAGGTTGGTCACGGGCCGGCCGGGATCGGCGCGGAGGTCGAGGCCGAAATGCCGGCTCGCCCCCTCGTTGCACCATTCGATGCGATTCTCCGCGTCGAGTATGACGACCCCGTCAGGCAAAGCTTCGCCGGCCTGGCGCCAGCGCATCAATGCCCGCGAGAGCCGGTCCGCCTCCCGGTCGGCGGTGCGCTCGAAGCGGTAGAGCAAAGCGAACGCCTCGTCCCACGCGCCGCGCGCTTCGGGCAGGGGGGTGGCCCCGGGCTGCTTGAGCCAGCGGATGAGCGCAGCGAGTTTGGCAACGTGATAGGCGAGCAGCGCGAGCGCGCCCAGCGCCAGCGCGGCCCAGCCCGTCTCCGCGCCGAGCCCAAGTCCCGCGACCAGCGCCAACGCCGTGATCACGACGAGGGCCAGCGCGGCTCGCAGCAGCGGGTGATTCAAGCGCGAATGCCTCCTGAACGGCAGCGCGGATTATCTCACGGCGTTTGGCCCGCCTGCTCTAGGCCGCCCGCATCCGGTAGCCGCTGCTGCGTACCGTCTCGATGAGACGGTCGTGCCCGCTCGCCTCCAGCGCCTGGCGCAGCCGGCGGATATGCACGTCCACCGTACGCTCCTCGACGAACACGTGGTCTCCCCACACGCGGTCGAGCAGCTGCGTCCGGCTGTGCACGCGTTCCGGATGCGTCATGAAGAAATGCAACATCCGGAACTCGGTCGGTCCCAGCGCGATCTCCCGCCCGGCGCCGCTCACCCGATGGGTCGCCGGATCGAGCCGCAAGCCGTCGATCTCGACCGCATCATCGGTGTGCTCCGGCGCGCGGCGCCGGAGTACCGCTTTGATGCGCGCGAGCAGCTCCTTAGGCGAAAACGGCTTGGTGAGGTAATCGTCCGCGCCGCTCTCCAGCCCCTCGATCTTGTCGCGTTCCTCGGCGCGCGCCGTGAGCATGATGATCGGGATGCCCCGGGTGCGTTCCGCTCCGCGCAGCCTGCGCGCGTAGGCAATCCCCGATGTTCCCGGCAGCATCCAGTCGAGCAGGATGACATCCGGAAGCGCGTCGCGCACCATCGCATCGGCTTCCTCCGCGCTGGAGGCGCGCAACACCTGGTGCCCGGCGTGCTCGAGATTGACTGCGACCAGTTCCTGGATCGCCGGCTCGTCTTCGACGACGAGAACGATACTGTTCATGGCAGAGGACGAATTCCGTGACAGCGCCCAGTTTATGACACTCACATTACGGAATTGTTACACGCCAGCCCGGCAGGGCACGGTGTCCGGCGCCGGTGGAAACTCACGACTTCCTGAGCTTCGCCAGGAAATGCTTGCGAAACTTGGCGACTTTCGGCGCCACCACGGCCTGGCAGTACGGCTGGTAGGGATTGCGCGCGAAGTATTCCTGGTGGTAGCCCTCGGCCAAATAGAAGGCAGACGCAGGCGCCAGCTCGGTGACGATGGGGCCGCTCCACAGCTTGGCGGCGTCGAGCTGCGCGATCACCGCCTCGGAATCGGCTTTCTGCCGCGGCGTGTGGTAGAAGATCGCCGATCGGTACTGGGTCCCGGCGTCGTTGCCCTGGCGGTTCATCGTGGTCGGGTCGTGGATCACGAAGAACACCTCCAGCAGTTCCTTGAACGACACGACTGAGGTGTCAAAGGTGACACGCACCACCTCGGCGTGCCCCGTGTCACCGCCGCAGACCTGCTCGTAGGTCGGGTTCGCGGTCGTCCCACCCATGTAACCCGACTCCACCGACGCGATGCCTTTCATGCCGTCGAAAACGGCTTCGAGGCACCAGAAGCAGCCGCCGGCGAGCGTGGCGACTTCCTTGCCGGCGGGATCCGCGGTCATGGAATTCAAAGGTATCGCTCCAAGGTTTCAGGAGCTTCAGTTACGGAGCGAGCAGTGTAACGGATTCACGGCGCGGGGAGCGAACCGCCCCCCGCGCCGTCTGGTCCGCCAGATTGCTGGAACGGCACTAGGCGGCAACCGGCCGAGGCGCGAGCAGCGAGCGGCGTTCCGCGACTTTTTCGGGAAGCTGCGGCGCGGGTGTGCTGCGCTCGCGCTCGAGCCACGGCCGGAACAGCAGGCGCTCGATGCGCCCCAGCGCGGCGTGGCGCTGGATGAGCGGCGCCATGCGCGAGCGGAATTCGCCGTAGCCGAGCGCGGGAACCGTGGGTGCGCCGCCCCAGTGGCGGCTGAGCGGCTCGAACGCTGCGCTCGCGTCGAAATCGCGCGCCGAGCGGCAGGCCGCGCGCACCGTGCGCCAGCCCGTCACCAGACCCACCCGCTCGTCGCGCTTGCAGCGCTCGAACAGCGCACTGAAATAGTCAAAGCAGCCGCCGTGGTCGCACGCCGCCTGGCGCGCGAGCGCGCGCAGCGCCGGCTCGTCCGCGCAGTTGGCGAGCGCGCGATAGAACACCACGGCCTGGGCCGCTGTCACGCACAGGCCGAGCGCCTCCAGCGCGGCGCCCGCGCCCCGGCCTTCCAGCCCCGAGCGCGGGCGGTAGGATTCGTAGAACTCCTGGTAGGCCGCTTTCCAGTCAAACTCGGGCCACGTCGCCTCGAGATAATCGCGCAGCCGGCGCCCGTGCTCCGCACGCTGCGGCCACCAGACGTGCTCCAGCCAGAGCACGACGTCGGGGCGCGCGGCAAACACCTGGTGGAGCCGGTTGACGTGCAGCGGCACGGCCGTCTCCAGAAGGGAGGCGGCGGCGAGACTGTGGAACAGCAGCCCGTTGAAGCGGACGATGGCGCGGGCCCGCGCCTGCTCGCCCTGTTTGCGTTGAACCGTCCTGGTTGCGGTTGCTTGCATGATTTCCTCCCCTGCGGTTTGCCGCAGGCGGCGCCTGCGTGCGAAATCAGTATTGTTGCGGTGCAATACTGGCGGCAAGCGCCCGCTGCGACGTTGCCACCCATGCGCCTGCCGGTATCATGTGGTGATACCGTGTCCGTGACCCGAGAAACTGTGAGTGCATGCATGGCGACGAGCGGCGGCCTGGTGGACGTGCTGAAGCGCGAGCTGCGGACGCGAGGCATCACCTACGCGCAGGTGGCGCGCAAGCTCGACCTGAGCGAAGCGAGCGTGAAGCGCATGTTCTCGAGGAAGGACTTCAGCTTGAAGCGGCTGGATCAGGTCTGCCAGCTCGCGGGGAGCGAGTTCTCCGATCTCGCCCGCGCGCTCTACCGGGAGGAGAGCGAGATTTCCCAGCTCACCCCCGAGCAGGAAAAGGAAATCGTCTCCAACCGGAAGCTGTTCCTGGTGGCGGTGTGCGTGCTCAACCACGTCGGCTTCGACCAGATCACCGCCATCTACGACGTCTCCAAGGCGGAGTGCATCCAGCTGCTCGCCCGCCTCGACCGCCTGGGGTTCATCCAGTTGCAGCCCAACAACCGTATAAAGCTGCTGGTGTCGCGGAATTTCGCCTGGTTGCCGGATGGCCCGATTCAGCGCTTCTTCAACCAGCAGGCCCACACCGAGTACTTCCGCTCGCGCTTCGACCGGCCGGACGAGTTCATGGTGGTGGTGAACGGCATGCTGTCCAGGAACTCGGGCGCGGCGGTCGTCACGCGGCTGAAGCGCGCCGCCCGCGAGTTCTCGGAGCTGCACAACGAGGACGCCAGGCTGCCGCTCACCGAGCGCTCGGCGATGAGCCTGCTGGTCGCCATCCGGCACTGGGAGCTTGCGGCATTCGCTGAATTGAGGCGCAGAAGATCATCCAACCCGACAGGAGCCCGACCATGAAATTGAACAGACTGCTGCCACTCTTGTGGATCGCCGTACTCGTCCTTGCCTTGCCGGCCGGGGGCTGGGCGCAGGCGCAGCACCAGGCCGGGGCCAAGCCCGCGACCGCCAGGGCGACCTTTGCGGGCGGCTGTTTCTGGTGCATGGAGGAGGTCTACGAGAAGGTGCCCGGCGTGATCGCGGCCGTTTCCGGCTACATGGGCGGGCACGTCAAGAACCCCACCTACGAGCAAGTCAGCACCGCCGGCACCGGCCATGCCGAGGTGGTGCAAGTCGAGTACGACCCTTCGAAGGTGACCTATGCCAGGTTGCTCGAGGTGTTCTGGCGCAACATCGATCCCACCCAGAAGGACGCGCAGTTCTGCGATTACGGCTCGCAGTACCGCAGCGGGATCTTCTTCCATAACGACGAGCAGAAGCGGCTTGCGGAGGCGTCCCGCGCAGCGCTCGTGAAAAGCAAGCCATTCAAGGGCGAGATCGTCACGGAGATCACGAAGTCGTCCCAGTTTTATCCTGCCGAGGGTTATCACCAGGATTACTATCTGCAAAACCCGGGGCG
>Ga0180104_1000246_pt1 | contig 11346 bp, 9 predicted proteins | sample EasRiv730_16_1Da_FD_121791 | JGI IMG/M metagenome (GOLD analysis project Ga0180104, IMG submission 121791) | Soil microbial communities from meander-bound floodplain in the East River, Colorado, USA - East River metaG ERMLT730_16_1Da | ecosystem: Environmental > Terrestrial > Soil > Floodplain ... | reverse complement strand
TGTCGAACTGCATATTCACCGTGTTGTCGCTGGCCTGCATCGAGGTCGCGATGCCGCTGAGGGCTGGGTTCTTCCAGTAAGCGTCGTCGCACGTCCAGTTGTTGTCCGCGAGGGCGACGCCCGATTGCGCGGCGATGACGGCAGCGGCGATGACGAGAGTGCGCTTGAGCATTTTCAGTCTCCTTTACGTTCAATGAGTTTTCGGTCGGGTTTTGACGGACCGCGATTGCAGCGCGCGTCCATCTGCAGCCAGATACGGCCGTGATCGCGGCCTGGTTGCACGCGCGGCGGACGATTTTTCGAATTGGTCACGCGCAGGCGACGCGCCCGCGGCGGCGTTAAGGAATGCTCAGCGCGCGGCGTCGCCGAGGTAGGCGCAGCCGCGATAGGCACCCGGCTGCGCGTCGGCGCGCCAGGCGAAGGTGATCTCCGCCCGATAGGAGAGAACGGCGTTCGCGAGCGGATCCTCGCACCGCGCCTTGATCAGAACGACGTGGATGCGCGCGGCTTCCGTCTCGCTCTTGAACTCGAAGCCGTCGCCGCGCTTCTGCAGGCCGAGGGGCGGAAACGATGCCGGCGCGCGGTCGCCGACGCGCTGGAACGCGAGGCGCGTATCGTCGAACACCATGGACCATGACGGATTGTGTCCGCCGGCCTTCGCGACGACGCGGCGCAGATCCTCGGAGCAGCCGAGCCCGCCGGTCTGGACGCGCAACACGGCGTCCAGCTGGAACGCATCGCCTTCGCGCCGGCCCGCGACCTCGACGAACATACTGCGCACGCGCCCGGCGGCGAGCGCGGCGAAGTGCTTGCGCAGCTCGCGCGCCGCGTCCGAGTCCATCAGCTCCAGCTTCTTGCCCGAGCCGCACGGCACGATCCAGCTGAGCCCGCTCCGGCCCTCGGCGTAGATGCCGCGCACCGGCGGGTCCGCGGCCGCGGCCGCGGTCGACACGAGCGCGGCGAGCGCCGCCCCGATGAGGCGCGCGCTCATCGCTGCGCGCGGTCCTGCTCGTTGCGTGCCTTGATCATGTCCCGGGCCCGCTCCCAGTCCGCGTCCGACCAGTCGCGCAGGTCGAAGAATCCGCCGCTGCCGGCCAGGTAGGCCGCGCCGTCGAGCGCGATCGTCTGACCGGTGAGCCAGTCGCAGCCGTCCGCGACCAGGAACGTCGCCAGGTTGCGGATCTCTTCCATACGGCCGATGCGGCCCATCGGATTCTTCGCCGCGCCGCGCTGCTCGACGGTCTGGCCTGGATTGAGGCGCGCGCCCATGCCTTCGGTCGGGAAGGGGCCGGGCGCGATGGCGTTCAAGCGGATCCCGTGTTTCGCCCATTCGACGGCGAGCGACTGGGTCATCACGTGCAGGCCGGCTTTGGACATCGCGGAGGGCACGACGTACGGCGAGCCGGTCCAGACCCAGGTCACGAGGATCGAAACGACGCTGCCGCGCCGCCCGCCCGCGATCCAGCGCTTGCCCACGGCCTGGGTCACGTAGAAGGTCCCGTGCAGCACGATGTTCGCGATCGCGTCGAAGCCGCGTGGCGACAGATCCTCGGTGCGGCTGATGAAGTTGCCGGCGGCGTTATTGACGAGCGCGTCGAGCGGGCCGCCGTCGTCCCAGATCGCCTGGATGACCGCGTCAACCGCCGCGGCGTCGCGGATGTCCACCGCGTGCGTGCGCACGGTGCCGCCGTGCTTCGCCATCAGTGCGGCTGCGGTCTCGTCGAGCACGGCTTTCCGCCGCCCGCAGATGTGAACGGCCGCGCCCAGGGACAGGAACTGCTCCGCGATCCCGCGCCCGAGGCCGGTGCCGCCGCCGGTCACGAGGATGCGCTTGCCTTTCAGCAGGTCTGGCTGGAACATCTGCGGGGTCTCCAACGCGCGTTCCCGGTCATTCTAAGGTCATCCATGCCCCTGCCTGCGCCCGTCCTTCCCGGCCAACTGCTCGCGGACGTCGACACGCCCGCGCTCCTGCTCGATCTCGACGCGTTCGAGCGCAACCTGCAGACCATGGCCGACGCGGTGCGCCCTCTTGGGGTGCGCCTGCGCCCGCACGCGAAGTCGCACAAGTGCGCCGAGATCGCGAGACGCCAGATCGCCGCCGGCGCGGTCGGCGTGTGCGTACAGAAAACGTCCGAAGCCGAGGCGCTCGTCGCCGGCGGCGTGCGGGACGTGCTGATCGCGAACGAGGTGGTCGGCCGCGGCAAGCTCGCGCGGCTCGCGCAGCTCGGCAAGTTCGCGCAGATCGGCGTGTGCGTGGACGACGCGGGCGTCGTCGCCGACCTCGACGCGGCGGCGCGCGCGGCGGGATCCCGGCTCGACGTCTATGTCGAAGTGAACGTGGGCGCCAACCGCTGCGGCGTCGAGCCCGGCGCGCCGGCGTTGCGGCTCGCGCAGATCGTGAGCAGCTCCGCCAACCTGCGCTTCGCCGGGCTCCAGGCCTATCACGGTGCCGCGCAGCACCTCCGCACCATCGGGGAGCGGAGGGATGCGATCGCACAGGCGGTGGAGAAGGCAGGGGGCACGCGCCGGCTGATCGAGGACGAGGGTCTCGCGTGCGACATCGTCACCGGGGCCGGCACCGGCACCTTCATCTACGAAGGGACGAGCGGCGTCTACGACGAGCTGCAGCCGGGCTCGTACGTCTTCATGGACGCCGATTACAACCGCAACAGCTGGGACGGGTTTCCGCGCTTCGAGCAGAGTCTCTTCATCTGGTCGACCGCAATGAGCGCGCCGACGCCCGAGCGCGTCGTGCTCGATGCCGGGCTCAAGGCGCACAGCTTCGACTCCGGGATGCCGCAGGTGGTCGGTTGGCCCGGCGTCGAGTACGCGCGTCCGTCCGATGAGCATGGTGTTCTCAAGGTGGCGACGGGTGCGCGCGCCCCACACCTCGGCGAGAAGCTCCGGCTCGTGCCGGGCCACTGCGACCCGACGGTCAACCTCTACGACTGGCTGGTTTGCTATCGCGGCGAGCGGGTCGAGGCGGTGTGGCCAGTGACCGCGCGCGGCGCGTTCTACTGAACGCGACGCGCTAGGTTTCTCCCTCTCCCGGGGGAGAGGGTCGGGGTGAGGGCGGGCGTTCATGGAATGCGCGCGCGGCGCGTTCTACTGAACGCGGCGTGCTGGATTTCTCCCTCTCCCGGGGGAGAGGGCCGGGGGGAGAGCGGGCGTGCACGAGTCTCGCGCGGAGCGTTTTACTGAGCGACCGGCCCTTGACGTCGCGGCATGGTGGCTCCAAAATGGAGCCACTGGATCCGTTTTGGAGGCTGGTCATGCCCGTCAACCTCTCGGTCAAGAACGTGCCCGACGCGCTGGCCGACCGCTTGCGCGTGCGCGCCGACCGCAACCGCCGCTCGCTGCAGCGGGAGCTGTTGAGCATCCTCGAGGCCGCGGTCGACGAGCGGACGCCGACCGCAATGCTCGCGGCGGCGCCGCAGCGCACGCTCTCCATCGAGGAAGCGGCTGCCCGCGCGCGGGAGCTCTTTCCGCACGGCACCAGCAGCTCGGCGGCATTCATCCGCGCGATGCGCGATAGCCGCTGAGCGATGGTCGCCGGTCGATCGCGGCTGGAGCGGCGCTCGCCGGCCACGCTGCACGTCGCGGAGTCTCCGGCCGCCTATTCACGCCGCCCCCGGATCGTGGTCGATCCATCGGTGCTCGCGGCGGCGATCTTCGACGAGGAAGAGCAGGCCCAAGCCGTCGCGCTGCTGCAGGGACGAGCACTCGCCGCGCCGCACCTCGTCGACTACGAGATGGCGAGCGTCGCGCTGAAGAAGCTCCGTCGCGAACGCCTGCCCGAGGCCGCAGTGACCGCCGCGCTCGAAGTCTTCGCGGGGATCGCGATCGAGCGGCACGCGATCGATGCAGTGTCCGTCCTGGCTCTTGCTCGGCGGTACAAGCTGACCGCCTACGATGCCGCCTACCTCTGGCTCGCCGAGCGGCTGGAAGCGCCGCTGGCGACGTTCGACGCGGCTCTGGCGCGCGCGGCGCAAGACCACTTGGCCGGCGGCGGGAGCGATGGCAATTGAGACCTCCCACCCCAGATCGGCGAGGGTGGCGGGGCGCAGGTGCATTGAGTCTTCAATGAGCCGAGCGTACGCACATCCCGGATCCGGAGCGCCACGGTCGAGGCGACGGCGCTAGCGGCCGTCACTCAGCGGCTTGCCCCATCCGAGCAGTCGGCCATCGCCCTGGTCAACACGCACTCGCTGCAGAAGCGCCACCAGATGCGCAGGCTCGGATCGCATTCCGGCTCGGGCTCGGAGCGCGCCTGGCTCGCGCGCTGCGGAAGCGCAGGCGTGCTCGCAGCCCCCGCGTTCGAGAATTCCCACTCGAGGACGTCCCGCAAGCGTTCGGCAGGGTAGGCCTGCAGACCCCATCCGGCGACCCAGAACGCCAGCATCGTCGGCATGTATCGCGTCGGTCGGTTCGCATTGCGCATCACGGGACTCCGGTCGAACGGTGACGTGCGCGAGGCTCGCTGGCGCGGGAGACGCCGCGATATCCGCGCGACCGGGTCGAATTTCATTTGTCGCGCGGGGCGACGGCGGCCATCGCGGTGATGCCTGCGGGAGAAAGTCCCGTCGCATCCGCAACGCTCTCGCAGCGCGTGCCGACAATCGCCTCGCCGCGATGACCAATGCAAAGGAACGCGCTCGACTGGACATGGCGCGGAGGCGCGGAAGCGTGACGATGACGGCGCGTCGTGATCGAACGATGCGCCCACCCAACCTCTGAAAGGAATGACCATGTCCAGGAAACTCGTTCTAACCCTCGCTTCGGCCGCGCTGCTCGCCGGTACCGGTTCGCCCGTCTTCGCGCACGGGGACTGGACGTTCGACAACCCCTACTGGAAGCAGCAGCTCAACCGCGACGGCGAGCGCAACACGCTTGGCAAGCTCGAGTCCGGGCCCTTCGCGGTCGGCCCGCGCGAGACCATGAGCGATGCGGGCAGCGAGTCGCGTGCTGCAGGCACCGGGTTCGCCACGGCGAACGAGGCCGAGAAAGTGCGACTCGACGCGGCCGGCTTCTCCCAATACAACCCGTAATGCGACCGGCCGCGGGCCGGGACTCAACCGGTACCGCGGCCGGGGCCCGCTTCGGCCGGATCTGATTGAAGCGGTCGCAAGAGCCAAACGCCGCGTGTCCGCGGTGTGCGCACGGCGATCTCGCGCTGAGCCCGGCGATGAGAGACCAGGTCGGGGAGACTGCGCGCCGCGTGACTCAGCGCACGATCTCGACCGCCGCGGTGAACACGTACCCCGCGCCCCGCTCGGTGCGGATGAACTGCGGGCGCGCCGCGTCCGGCTCGAGCTTCTTGCGCAACCGCCCCACCTGCACGTCGATCGATCGGTCGTAGACCTCGTCGTTGTGCAGGCGCGACAGGTCGAGCAGCTGGTCGCGCGAGAGCACCCGCTGCGGGGCGGCGAGGAACGCCGCCAGCAGGTTGAACTCGCTGTTGGTCAAAGCCACGGTCTCGCCGCCGGGTGTGGACAGGCGACGCAACCGCACGCTGAGCTCCCACCCCGCGAAGCGGTACGCGCGGATCCGCGCCAGACCGTCGGCAACGGTCTCGTGGGCGCGGGAGCGCCGGAGCAGGGCGCGGATGCGGGCGAGCAGCTCGCGCGGCGAGAAGGGCTTCGTGAGGTAGTCATCCGCGCCGAGCTCTAGACCCATCACCCGGTCGGCCTCGTCCTTGCGGCCGGTGAGCATGATTATGGGCAGGTCCGAATCCTCTCGCAGCCTGCGGGCGATCTGCATCCCGTCCTCGCCCGGCAGGCGCAGGTCGAGCACCAGGAGATCGACCGTCTCTCGGGCCATGACCTCGGCGATCTCCTGCCCGCGCGACAGGGTGGTCACGCGCACTTCGTTGTCACCCAGGTAGTCGGCGATCATCTGGCGCACCGACGGATCGTCGTCGACGGCGAGGACGTGCGCAATCATCGTCGATCGACCTGGCTCCATCAGTCCGGTGGCTCCGTCGGGCATGGCGCTGCCACGGTAAGGGCCTCACGCCTCCCGGAAATGTAGCCGAGGGCGTCGGCGCGTGTCACTTGACACATTTCGACGTGCGATCGTCGCACTGCGGTGGCGGCCCGAATCCCTAATTGAAATCCATGCGGCGTTGAGGGGCAATCGGTGAGGCGAGACGCCTATATTCTGATCGTCGAAAGTGACGATCTCATACGCGAGCTGCTCGAGGGCTGGCTCAGGGAGGCAGGGTACACCGTGATCGCGGGGTCATCCGCTGCTACTGCGCGGGAGGACGCGCCGCGCCTCGTCATCGCGAACGTTTCGAGCCCCCGTGGCGCCGGCGCGCTGATCCGGTCGCTGCAGGCGACGTATCCGGCGCCGATCCTCGTGATCTCGGCGCGGTTCCGGCGCGGTCTCGGTGCGTCGAAGGTCGCTGCGCGGCAGCTGGGCGTGTGCAAGGTGCTGCCGAAGCCATTTGCGCGCGGCGAGCTGCTCGCTGCCGTTGGCGAAGCGCTCGAGGATGCGTGACGCGCGCGACCCGTGCCCGCCGGGCAGCGCGATCGGGCTACGTGCTATTCGAGGGGGTGTTCGCTGCGCTTCAAACATGATCGGCTCCCTCCGCTTTTCCCCTTCCCGGCTGGTGATCGGCTATGTCGCGCTCAGCGTGCTCGCGCTCACTCTGTTCGCGGTTCCGCTCTGGTACGCCTGGCGCACGAATCTCGCGACATTCAAGGCATATGTTCAAGGAGACGAGCTGCAGGCGCTGGTGGAAGTGTTCGACCGGGAAGGCGCGAACGGGCTGACCGAAGCGATGGCGTCGCGTGCGGCGAGCGCGCCCCGCGACCAGGTCATGGTCTTCGCCGACCCCTCGAAGCGCCGCCTTGCCGGCAACCTACCGGCCTGGCCGGCCCAGGTCCCCGACGCGCCGGGGACCTACGGTCTGGTGATCGACGTCCGCAGCGGAGCGACGATGCGGGTGGTCGGCTCGCACGTGGTGCTGCCGGGCGGATACCGCCTCCTGCTCGCGCGCGAGAGCGTCCTCTTCCACGCGTTCATCGAGCGCTTCTGGTTCGGGATTGCCGGCGCGGTTGCCATCGTTCTGGTGCTGAGTGCCGCGGTAGGGTGGTTGATCCGCCGCGGGTTGCTTTCCGAAGTGCGGGAGATCAGCCGTACCGCGTCCGCAATCGTCGAGGGCGATCTGTCACGTCGCCTGGCGACGCGTGGCGGCTCGCCAGAGCTCGACACGCTCGCGCAGACTGTCAACGGCATGCTCGCGCAGCTCGCCAGCCAGAACGTGCAGCTGGAGGGCGAGGTCGCCGTTCGCCGCCAGGCGGAGCAGGCGCTCCATAAGGCCCACGACGAGCTGGAGGGCGTGGTCGCGCAGCGAACGGCACAACTGGCGCGTGCGAACGAGTCGCTTCAGCTCTCCGAGGAACGCTACGCCCGGGCGATGGAAGCCTCCGACGCGGGCTACTGGGACTGGAACGTCCTCACCGGCGAGATGTTCCAGTCGGTACGGATGAAGCAGATGCTCGGCTTTCCGCCGGAGTCCCGGTTCGCCGACCGCGACGACTTCGTGGCCCGGATACCGTTCCACCCCGACGACCGCAAGCGCGTCGAAGATGTGATCGCCGCGACGCTCGAGAGTCGGGCGGATCGCTACGAGGTCGACTACCGGGTCGTGTTGCCGACCGGCGAGACGCGGTGGGCCGGTGCACGCGGGAAGGTGTATCGGAACGAGGCGGGGCGCGCGATACGCGTGGCCGGATCGCTTTCCGACAATACGGATCGCAAGCTTGCGGAAGAGGCCCTGCGCCTGTCCGAGGAGCGGTACGCACGCGCCATGGAGGCTTCGGACGAGGGTCACTGGGAAGTGAACCTCGCCACCGGCGAGATTTTCGTTTCGGCGCGCATGAACCAGATCTTCGGATGGTCTGTCGACACGCGATTCGCCGACCACGCGGCGTTCGTCGCGCGGGCGCCGTTTCATCCGGACGATCGCCAGTGCGTGCTCGACACCGTCCGGGCCCTCGTCGCGGGCGAGTCGGAGCGCTACGAGCTGGAGTACCGCATCGTGACTCGCCCGGGCGAGATCCGCTGGGTGCGCTCGCGCGCGAAGGCATTCAGGGACGAGCGCGGCGCAGTGTCGCGATTCAGCGGCTCGCTGACCGACATCACCGACCGGAAGCAGGCCGAGGACGCCCTGCGACTTTCGGAGGAACGCTACTCGCGGGCGATGGAGGCGGCGGGCGAAGGGCTCTGGGAGTGGCACCTGGCGTCCGACGAGATGTTCGTGTCCGGGCGCATGAGGGAGCTGCTCGGTATTGCATCCGACGAGCAGTTCGCGAGCCGCGCCGAGCTCTTTGCCCGCCAGCCGATCCATCCCGACGATCGGGAACGCGTGGCGCAGGCCCGGGAAGCGGTCCTTTCGGGCGCGACCTCGCGCTACGAAGTCGAGTACCGCGTCCTGCCCCGCCCGGGCGAGGTCCGCTGGGTGCGCTCGCGCGGAAAGCTGTTCGTGGACGAGCGTGGCGCTCCCGCGCGCATGTCGGGTTCGCTGAGCGACATCACCGACCGCCGGAGCGGCGAGGAGGCGCTCGCCGAGTCCGAAGCGCGCTTCCGCAGCCTGACCAAGCTCTCGACCGATTTCTTCTGGGAGACGGACGTCGCGGACCGATTCACCTCGGTCGAGACCGGCAAGGCTTACCGCGGGGTCCGCAACGTCGCGTGGTCGAAGCTCGGCAAGACCCGCTGGGAGATCCCGCACGTCTCGCCTGACGAAGCGGCGTGGACTGCGCACCGGGCGGTGATCGCGGCGCGCCAGCGATTCGTCGATTTCGGGTTTGCCCGCATCGAGAACGGCGAGGAGCGGTTCTATGAGCACAGCGGCGAACCCCGCTTCGACGCCCTAGGGCGATTCCTCGGCTATCGCGGCGTCGGGCGCGACGTCACCGATCGCAAGGGCGCCGAGAAAGCGCTGCGCGAATCGGAGGACCGGTTCGTGCTCGCCGTGGCGGGCTCGAACGACGGCATCTGGGACTGGGACCTGACGACCGGCGCGATGTTTCTTTCCGAGCGCGCGCAGCGGCTGTACGGAATCGCACCCGGGCCGACCATCCGACCGCGCACCGAGTGGCGCGAGATGGTGAAGCTCCACCCCCAGGACGCGGAAGCGCAGCGCATCGCCGTCGAGGACTATCTCGCGGGCCGCGAGCCTCGCTATGTGGGCGAGTGGCGCGTCCGCCATCCCGACGGAACCCATCGCTGGGTACGCATCCGCGGCCTGTGCGTGCGCGACGAGAGCGGCCGGGCCACCCGGATGGCCGGGTCGGTCAGCGATGTCGACCAGCAGAAGCGCGCCGAGGAGGCGCTGCGCGAGAGCGAAGCCCGCTTCCGCAGCCTGACCGAGCTTTCCTCCGACTGGTACTGGAAGCAGGACGAAAATCTGCGCTTCACGTACCTGTCGAGCGAGGTCAACGCGCTGGCCGGCTACCCGGCAGATGCCTCGATCGGCAAGACGCGCTGGGAACTTCCCAATACACGGCCGCTGTCCTGTTCCTGGCCCGAGCACCAGGCCGTACTCGAAGGGCGGCAGCCATTCCGCGACCTCGAGTACTGCAGCATCGGCGAGGACGGAAGCACCCTCTACATCAGCATCAGCGGCGCGCCGATTTTCGACCAGCAAGGCCGCTTCAAGGGCTACCAGGGCGTCGGGCGCAACATCACCGAGCGCAAGCGCATCGAGGAGGCGCTGCGGCTCTCCGAGGCGCGCTACGCGCGCGCCATGGAAGCGACGGTGGAGGGCCACTGGGAGTGGGACGTCGTGACCGACGACATCTTCGTGTCCGGGACGGTGAACCGGCTGTTCGGCTTACCGGAAGATGCGCACTTCAAGAAGCGAGCGGAACTCATCGCCAATGCGCCCTATCACCCGGACGACCGGGAGCACATCGCGTCCGCGGTGCAGGCCGGACTTACGGGGGCGTCGGATCGCGCCGATTTCGAGTATCGCATCGTACTTCCGCCGGGACAGGTAGGGTGGCTGCGCGCGCGCTGGAAGATTCTGCGCGACCCGCACGGCGCGCCGTTGCGCGTTACCGGCGTCCTGACCGACATCACCGAGCGCAAGCGCGCGGAAGAGGAACTGCGTTCCCGCCAGGAGATGCTCGACCTCGCGCAGAAGGCCGCACGCGCGGTGGCGTTCGAATGGCGCATCGGCTCAGGCGAGGGACAGAACCGCTGGTCGCCGGATCTCGAGGCGATGTACGGCCTCACACCGGGCACCTACGACGGGACGTACGAGACCTGGAAAAAGCTCGTCTTCCCGGAGGACTGGCCGGCGGTGAAGGCCGCGATCAGGCGCGCCAACGAGACGGGCGATGTCGCCGCCGAATACCGCGTCATCCATTCGGAGGGCACCGTGCACTGGCTGCAAGCGAAGGGGCGCATGTTTTTCGACGCCGAGAGGAAGCCCACGCGCTTGGTCGGATTCATGCTCGACGTGACCGAGCGACATCAGGCCGAGGAGGAGTTGCGCCGGCTGGAGCGGCAACTCCGCCAGGCGCAGCGGCTCGAGGCGATGGGCACCCTCGCCGGGGGCATCGCGCACGACTTCAACAACATCCTCGGCGCGATCCTCGGCTACGGGGAGATGGCGCTGCGGGATGCGGCCAAGGGCAGCCGGCTGCGGCGCGACCTCAACAGCATCATGACCGCGGGCGAGCGCGGCCGCGCGCTGGTGGAGCGGATCCTCGCGTTCAGCTGCAGCAGCGTGAACGAGCGGGTCGCGGTGCACGTGGAGCGGGTGGCGCGCGAGGCGCTGGACCAGCTTGCCGCCAAGCTGCCCGCGAACGTGACCATTGCACCGCGATTGCGCGCGGACCGCGCAGCGGTGCTGGGCGACCCGACACAGGTGCATCAAGTGCTGATGAACCTGGCGATGAACGCCGTTCAGGCGATGCCGTCGGGCGGCACCGTGCGCGTGCTGCTCGAGCCCGTGCGGGTCGATGTGCGGCGCGTCGCCGCCACCGGTACGCTCGAGGCCGGCGACTACGTGGTGCTGGAAGTCGCCGATTCCGGCATCGGCATATCTCCCGATGTCCTGGAGCGGATCTTCGACCAGTTCTTCACCACCAAGGAGGTCGGCGTCGGGACGGGACTCGGGCTCTCGCTCGTGCACGGCATCGTCATGGAGCTGGGAGGTGCGATCGACGTCTCGAGCAAGCCCGGCGCCGGCAGCGTCTTCACGGTGTACCTGCCGCGTGCCGGCGACGCCACCGAAGTCACCGAGACCGAGACGCCGGATGTACCACGCGGCAATCACGAGCGCGTGCTGGTCGTGGACGACGAGGAGCCGCTGGTCCGCATCGCCAC
>Ga0180104_1000245_pt1 | contig 11368 bp, 12 predicted proteins | sample EasRiv730_16_1Da_FD_121791 | JGI IMG/M metagenome (GOLD analysis project Ga0180104, IMG submission 121791) | Soil microbial communities from meander-bound floodplain in the East River, Colorado, USA - East River metaG ERMLT730_16_1Da | ecosystem: Environmental > Terrestrial > Soil > Floodplain ... | reverse complement strand
GCGCGGCCGACGCCTCGGCCAGCGTGTCGCGCACGGTGGCATGGTCGCCCCAGGCGTCGAGCATGCCGACGGCCTGCGAGCCCTGGCCGGGAAACACCATGGCGAGCTTCATAGCGTGACCAGGCTCGAGCCCCAGGTGAAGCCGCCGCCGACGCCCTGGAGCAGGACGCGGTGGCCCGCGCGGATCTTTCCGGCGCGCACGAACTCGTCCAGCGCGAGGGGCACCGATGCGGCGGACGTATTGCCGTGATGGTCCACCGTCACCACGAGCTTTTGCGCCGGCAGGCCGAGCTTGCGCGCCGTGGCGTCGAGGATGCGCACGTTCGCCTGATGCGGAATGAGCCAGTCGATGTCGGAGAGCTGCATCCCGGCCGCGGCCAGGGTCTCGCGCGCCGATTCTTCCAGCACCTTCACCGCGAACTTGAACACCGCCTGCCCGTTCATCTGCAGGAACGGCGAGCCCATGATCGCCCCGCCGCACACGTTGCCCGGCACCGAAAGCATGCCGGCGTGGCTGCCGTCGGCGCGAAGCACGCTGGCATGGATTCCAGGTTCTTCTGAAGAAACCAAAACTACCGCGCCGGCGCCATCGCCGAACAGCACGCAGGTGCCGCGGTCGTTCCAGTCGAGGATGCGCGAGAACACTTCGGCTCCCACAACCAGCGCCTTCTTGTATTGTCCGGTACGAATAAAACTGTCCGCGGTGGCCAGGCCGTAAATGAAGCCGCTGCAGACGGCCTGCACATCGAAGGCGGCGCTGCCCTTCACGCCGAGCTTCGCCTGCAGCAGGCAGGCGGTGCTCGGAAACACGTAGTCGGGCGTCGAGGTCGCGACAATAATCAGGTCGACTTCACTTGCTTTCAGCCCCGCCGCATCGAGCGCGCGCTCGGCCGCCTCCAGAGCGAGGTCGCTCGACGCTTGCGTCTTGTCGGCGATGTGGCGCTGGACGATGCCGGTGCGCTCGCGGATCCAGGCGTCGCTCGTATCGAGCCGCGCGGCGAACTCGGCGTTGGTCATGACGCGGGGAGGCAAGTAGCTGCCGGTGCCCGCGATACGGGAATAAGTCATTGAATCGGTTGCGGTTGGAGCTGGCCCATGCGGCTGGCGATCCGCTGCGGCACGTTGTTGCGCACTTCGTCCACCGCCCGCTCGAGCGCCTGGCCGAAGGCGAACACGTCGGCCGAACCGTGGCTCTTGACGACGATGCCGCGCAGGCCAAGCAGGCTCGCGCCGTTGTAGCGGCGCGGATCAAGGCGGTCGCGGAAAGCGCGCAGCACCGGCATCGCGATCAGCCCGGCAAGGCGCGTGAAGGGATTGCGCGAGAACTCCTCGCGCATCGTCGTGGCCATCATCTGCACCACGCCCTCCGAGGCCTTGAGCGCGACGTTGCCGACGAAGCCGTCGCACACCACCACGTCGATCGTTCCCTTGTAGATGTCGTTGCCTTCCACGTTGCCGGCGAAATTCAGCCCGCTCTCGCGCAGCAGCGCCGCCGCCTGCTTGACGGCCTCGTTGCCCTTGATGTCCTCGACGCCGATGTTGAGCAGGCCGACCGTGGGCCGCTCCTTGTGCTCGACCGCGGCGACCAGCATCGCGCCCATGATGCCGAACTGCAGCAGGTGCTCCGCGGTGCAGTCCACGTTGGCGCCGAGATCGAGGACGTAGGTATTCGTGCGCCGCATGTTCGGAAGCACGGTGGCGATCGCGGGGCGGTCGATGCCGGGAAGCGTCTTCAGCACGAAGCGCGAGATCGCCATGAGCGCGCCGGTGTTGCCCGCGCTGACGCAGGCATGCGCCTCGCCGTTCTTCACGAGGTTGACCGCGACGCGCATCGACGAGTCCTTCTTGTAGCGCAGCGCCTGCGCCGGCGGCTCGTCCATGGCAACGACTTCGCTCGCGGGGTGAACGCGCACACGCGCGCTTTTCCCCGAAAGCTCGCGTTCGATGGCGTCGCGCAGGCCGACGAGCACCACGTCGACGTCCGGCAGGCGCGCCTGGAATGCGAGCGCGGCCGGAACCGTGACATGGGGGCCGTGGTCGCCGCCCATGCAGTCGACCGCTACAGTGATCAACGCGGCTACTCTTCCCGGGTCTTGACGACCTTCTTGCCGCGATAGAAGCCGGTCGGGCTGACGTGGTGACGCAGGTGCGTCTCGCCGCTGGTCGGCTCGACCGCGATCGCGGGCGCGCTCAGGTGATCATGCGAGCGGCGCATGCCGCGCCGGGAAGGCGACTTCTTGTTCTGATGGACTGCCATGTGTACGACTCCTCTAGATAAGTCCAATGAGTCAGTGCTTGTTGCCCATAAATCCGCGCAGCCCGGCGAACGGCGAAACCTTCTCGGCGGGGTCCTTGGCGGCGCCCGCCGTGCAGCTCTCATGCCGCGGCGCATACGGCACGGCGAGGATGAGCTCGTCCTCGATCAGCTCGCGCAGCGCCATCTCCTTGCCGGCGACGACCCGGTCCGGGGCGTCTGCGCGGGCGGGCTCGGCATGGATCTCGGCAAGCGTCGCCGCCAGCACCAGCGTCTCGTCCGTTTGCACTTCGAACGCCATCGGTTCCAGGCAGCGCTGGCAGCGAAGCGCCAGCGTCCCGCTCACTTTGAGCCGCAGGCTCGGCCGCCCGCGCTCGTCGCGCACCCCGCTGATCTCGTACGCCACTTTGCCGGCATCCGACGCGAGGACGTCGCGCAGGCGCGGAAAATCGGTCAGCGGCCAGACCCCTTGCTGCTTTGCGCCGGCCGACGCGAACTCGAAACCGTCAATAACCGGTTGATGCGCCGGCTGGTGCGACATAAACGGCGAATGATATCATCGACGTAAAAGCCCCGTCAAAACAAAGTGATGGATCAGCCCCGGCGACTCGTGCTGGCTTCCGGTTCGGCGTACCGCAAGGCGCTGCTCGGACGCCTTGGCGTGGCTTTCGAAGCCGTGTCCCCGCAGATCGACGAGGCGCCGCTGGCGGGCGAATCGCCGGCAGACACCGCGCTTCGCCTCTCGGTTCTCAAAACCAAAGCTGTTTCGCACCGCGGCGAGCTGATCATTGGCTGCGACCAGGTCGCGTCGTGTAGCGGCCGGCACTACGGCAAGCCGGGCAACCACGAGAACGCTGCGCGTCAACTACGCGAGCTCTCCGGCAAGACGGTCGACTTCCACACCGCTTTGGCCTTGCTCGATTCCAGCAAGGGCGAACTGCAAACGCGTGTGGTGCCCTGCCGCGTCACTTTCCGCGTGCTCGACGAGCCGCGCATCCAGGCGTACCTGGAGAAGGAAAAGCCCTACGACTGCGCCGGCGCCGCCAAGTCCGAAGGCCTCGGCATCGCGCTCATCGAGCGCATCGACACGGAGGACCCGACTTCGCTGATCGGCCTGCCGCTCATCGCGCTTACCGAAATGCTGGAACGAGCCGGAGTCCGCGTCCTTTGATTCTGTATGCGATTCCCACGCCGTTGGGCGGCTCGCCCGAAGAAGCGCTCCCGGCGCCGGCCCTTGAGAAGATAAGAGGCATCAAGGACTTCGTCGTGGAGAACGCAAAGAGCGCACGCGCATTTCTAGGCGCGCTGGGGATTCCGGTGCGCGAACTGAACATCACGGTGGTGGGCGAAAACCGCGATCCGCTGGCGCCGTTGCGCGGGAAACGCCCGCTCGGACTTCTTTCCGAGGCCGGCTGCCCGGCGATCGCCGATCCCGGCGCCGCCGTGGTCGAAGCCGCGCATCGCGAAGGCTTCCGGGTCGTGCCGCTGATCGGCCCTTCTTCGATCGTGCTGGCGCTGATGGCTTCGGGCCTGGAAGGTCAGCGTTTCGCCTTTTGCGGTTATCTGCCCCGCGAGGCCGCCGACCGCGCCAAACGCATTCGCGAGCTCGAGCAGCGTTCGAAGAGAGAGAAAGAAACCGAGATCTTCATCGAGACGCCGTATCGCAACGACGTCCTGCTCGGCGCCCTGCTCGAGTGTTGCAGCGGGAAAACCCGCCTGTGCGTCGCGGCCGACCTGACGCTTCCCGGAGAAAGCGTGCAGACGAAGCCGATCGCGGAATGGCGCCGGGCGACACCGACGATCGGCCGCCGCCCGGCGGTGTTCCTGGTGTACGCGGGCTAGGCTTTCGACTCAGCGCCCGCGGCAGGTCTCGGGCACGAGAACGTCCTCCAGCCGGCGATCGCGAATTTCCCGGTGGGCAGGTTGCTGTCCAGCACGAACACGATGCGGTCGCGTTCGGCGATCCGGCTGTAGGTTCCCGGCCGGGGAGCATGATCTTGCCGCGCCCGGCGCCTTAGCGCAATGCGGGCGCGCTGCGAAGCAGGGTCTCGGCGAGCGCGCTCGCCGCGGCGGCGCCGAAGCGGCGCGCGAACTTCTCGGCGATGCCTTCCGTGATGGTGAAGTCGCGGATCTCCTCGGCCTTGATCACCTCGCGTGCCACGTACTCCAGGCTGCCGAAGCCGTCGGCCAGGCCGAGGTCGACGCTGCGCTGGCCGGTCCAGATGAGCCCGCTGAAGATCTCGGGCGATTCCTTGAGGCGCTTGCCGCGGCCCTCGCGCACCACGCCGATGAACTGCTGGTGGATGTCGCCCATCAGGGCCTTGACGTGCTCCTTGTCCTTCTCGTCGAGCGGCGAGAACGGATCGAGCATGCCCTTGTTCTCGCCGGCCGTAAGGAGGCGGCGCTCGATGCCGAGCTTGTCCATCAGGCCGGTGAAGCCGAAGCCGTTCATCAGCACGCCGATCGAGCCGACGATGCTCGCCTTGCCCACGAAGATGCGGTCGGCGCCGACGGCGACGAAATAGCCGCCCGAGGCGCAGATGTCCTCGACCACGGCGTAGAGCGGAATCTCGGGGTACTTCTTGCGCAGGCGCTTCATCTCGTCGTAGATCGTCTGCGCCTGCACCGGGCTGCCGCCCGGCGAGTTGATGCGCACCACCACGCCCTGCGTGCTCTTGTCCTTGAACGCCGCCTGCAGCGCGGTCGTGATCTTCTCGGCGCTCGCGTCGGTGCCGGGCGCGATCAGGCCGTTCACCTCGACCATCGCGGTGTACTTCTTGCCGCCGGCGACGTCGGCGCTCTTCCAGTCGACCGCCATGATCAGGATGAGGGTGATGTAGGCGAAGGTCAGGAGCTTGAAGAAGATGCCCCAAAGCCGGGCGCGCCGCTGCTCCTTGAGCGCCGCCGTGGCGAGCTTGGTGACGAGCTCGCGTTCCCACTGGCCACTGTTCTCAGTCATCGTCGAATCCTATGAAGTAGACCAGGCCGTTGCGTTCCTGGAGGCGCAGCTTCACGAGCGGGCTGCCGTTGCACGGTCCGCCGAGGCAGCGACCGGTGGCAGCGGCGTAGGTGGCGCCGTGCGTCGAGCATAGCAAATCGCGTCCGTCGGCATCGAAAAATGCGCCTTCCTGCCAGTCGAGTTCCATCGCGACATGCGCGCACCGGTTGAGGTAGCCGTGCACCACGCCGTGCTTGCGGATGGCGAACGCCGGCGCCGGCTCGCCGAAGTACTCCACCTCGAAGCGCACCCCGCGCCCCGCCTCGGCCAGCACTGCGCCCTCGCAGATCAGGCGTTTTTCGTCAGCCATGCCTGGAGCTCGGTCACGGTCGAAAAGCAGCCCAGAGGGCCGCAAGCGCGCAGGCCCTCCTCCGGGTGCGCGCCGTAGGTCACGGCGAGCGCATCGACACCCGCGGCGCGCGCCATTTCCAGGTCATGGGAGGTATCGCCGACCATAAGGGTTTCGGTCTGGACAATATCCAATTTCCCCATGAGCTCGTGCAGCATGGCGGGATGCGGCTTGGGGTTCGTCTCGTCGGCGCAGCGCGACGCCGCGAACAGCGGCGTGAGGTCGTGGAACCCCAAGTCACGGTCGAGACCGCTGCGGCTCTTGCCGGTAGCAATGGCCAGCAGGTGCTTCGTAGACAAATGTTCGAGAAGCTGTCGCATCCCGTCGAAGAGCTGCATGGAATCCTTGCGCACCAGGAAGTGCTTGCGGTAGCTCGCGACGAACTCGGGGTAGCGCTGCGCCGGCAGGCCCGGCACGGCTATGCGCATGGCGTCGTGAAGTCCAAGCCCGATCACGTGGCTCGCGCGGCTGCGCTCCGGCACTTCCAGGCCGAGCTCGCGGCTTGCCTCGCGGATGCATTCGGCGATGGTCGACGCCGAGTCGATGATCGTGCCGTCCCAGTCGAACACCAGGAGCCGGTATTTCACGGCAGCGCTTTTTCCAGGAAAGCCTTCATCTCGGCAGGCAGCGGCGATTCAAGCCTCACGGTCTCGCCGCTCGCCGGGTGCCTGAAGACAAGTTTCGCCGCGTGCAGCAGAAGCCGCTGCTTGAGGCTGCGGTTGAGCGCGAAGTCGCCGTACTTGTCGTCGCCGACGACCGGATGCCCGGCATGGGCCAGGTGCACCCGGATCTGGTGCGTGCGGCCTGTGAGCAGCTCGACTTCCAGGAGGCTGAAAGAGCTTGAAGTTTTCAGCCTCCTGACGCGGGTGACGGCGGCCTTGCCGTCCTGATGAACGCTGACGCGCCGCTCGCCCGCGGCGGTGACGTACTTGTGAAGCGACTCGCGCAGCTCCAGAGCCTTCTTCGCCAGGGCGCCTTTCACGACGGCCAGGTAGATCTTTTGCACCTCGCCCCCGCGCAGCATGCGGTGCAGCTCGACCAGGGCGCTGCGCTTCTTGGCAATGATCAGCAAGCCCGACGTATCGCGATCCAGGCGATGCGCGAGCTCCAGGAACTTGGCCTGCGGACGCGCGGCCCGCAGCGACTCGATGACCCCGAAGCTCACCCCGCTGCCGCCATGGACGGCGACGCCCGAAGGCTTGTCGATTACCAGCAGGAACGCGTCTTCAAAGGCGATCGGCAGGTCGAGCGGCCACGCGGGGGGTGGCTTTTGAGCTGTTATAATGGGAGGAAGGCGGACCCGGTCGCCAAGCCGGAGCCGGTAATCAGGCTTCACCCGGCCGCTATTGACCCTGACCTCGCCGCTGCGAAGCACCCGGTAGACGTGGCTTTTGGGGACGCCCTTCAGCTCGCGCAGCAGGAAGTTGTCGATGCGCTGGGCCTCGCTTTCCTCACCGACGACCAGCCACTTCGCCTTGAGGGGAGCTGCGGCCTTGCTTAAGTCATTCATTTTCCGTATGATCTTTCCGTCGCTTCGAGTTGCGAGGCACAGGAATCCGGCAGTGCCGGAACCTGCAACCCGCCTCCTGCCTGGCCACAGCCGGGCCTGAAGCGCTGGTTAATTTCGCTCACCGGAAGTAGCGATACTACTAGCAGCGCGCGTAGGGGCTGTTTCCAAAGAAGTTTCAAGGACCCCAAGAGGTCACCCATGAGGAGATTTTTCGCCGGTTGATACCTCTCTCCTGCGCGCGCAGGAGAACAACAAGTGAAGCGCATGTTGTTTAACGCGACCCAGCAAGAAGAGCTGCGCGTCGCAATCGTCGAGGGACAGAAGCTCGTCGACCTGGACATCGAGTCAGCATCAAGGGAACAACGCAAGAGCAACATTTACAAAGGCATCATCACCCGCATCGAGCCCAGCCTCGAAGCCGCCTTCATCGACTACGGTGAGGAGCGGCACGGGTTCCTGCCGTTCAAGGAAGTCGCCCGCAGCTACTTCAAGCCCGACGTCGACGTCGGCCGCGCGCGCATCCAGGACGCGCTGCGCGAAGGCCAGGAGCTGATCGTCCAGGTCGAAAAGGACGAGCGCGGCACGAAGGGCGCCGCCCTCACCACCTTCATCAGCCTCGCCGGGCGCTACCTGGTCCTGATGCCGAACAACCCGCGCGGCGGCGGCGTCTCGCGCCGCGTCGAGGGCGAGGACCGCAACGAGCTGCGCGACACGCTTGACCAGCTGCAGCTCCCCGAAGGCATGAGCGTCATCGCGCGCACCGCCGCGATCGGCCGCTCGCCCGAGGAGCTCAACTGGGACCTCAACTACCTGATGCAGCTCTGGACCGCGGTCGAGGGCGCCTCGGCGGACCAGTCGAAGAAGCCGTTCCTGATCTATCTCGAGTCGAGCCTGGTGATCCGCGCCATCCGCGACTACCTGCAGCCCGACATCGGCGAGATCCTGATCGACACCGAGGAGATCTTCGAGCAGGCCAAGTCGTTCATGGCGACGGTGATGCCCGGCAACGTCGGCAAGGTGAAGCTCTACCGCGACGACGTGCCGCTCTTCTCCCGCTTCCAGATCGAGCACCAGATCGAGAGCGCCTACTCGCGCCAGGTGGCCCTGCCCGCGGGCGGGGCGATCGTGATCGACCATACCGAGGCGCTGACCGCCATCGACGTCAACTCGGCGCGCGCCACGCGCGGCGGGGACATCGAGGAAACAGCGTTCCGCACCAACCTCGAAGCGGCCGAGGAAGTCGCGCGGCAGCTCAGGCTGCGCGACCTCGGCGGCCTGATCGTGATCGACTTCATCGACATGGAGTCGCAGCGCAACCAGCGCGAGGTCGAGAACCGGCTGCGCGACGCGCTCAAGTTCGACCGCGCCCGGGTGCAGATCGGCAAGATTTCGCGCTTCGGCCTGATGGAGCTCTCGCGCCAGCGCCTGCAGGCCTCCCTCGAGGAGACCGCGCACATCAGCTGCCCGCGCTGCAGCGGCACCGGGTTCATCCGCGGCACCGAGTCGACCGCGCTGCACGTGCTGAGGATCATCCAGGAAGAAGCCATGAAGGAGAACACCGGCGCGGTGCACGCGCAGGTGCCGGTGGACGTGTCCTCGTTCCTGCTGAACGAAAAGCGCGCCGAGATCCAGAAGCTCGAGGCGCGATTGAAAGTGAACATCGTCCTGGTCCCCAACCCGCATCTCGAGACGCCGCACTACAAGGTGCAGCGCCTCAAGCACGACGAGCTGAATGCGATGGAGCACGTGCCTTCGAGCTACGAGCTGGTCGAGCGGCCCGAGGAGCCCAAGGCGCCCGGCGCCGAGGAGGAGCCCAAGCGCGAACGCCAGGAGGCGGTGGTCAAGGCGATCACGCCGGAGCAGCCGGCCCCCCTGCCGCAACCGCGCCCGCAACCGGTGGCCCAACCCGTTTCACAGCCGATGGCGGTACCCGCTCAGCCGCAAGCCGCGCCTGCGGCGGGCGGATTCCTGAGCCGCATCTTCGGTGGACTGTTCAGCGCCCAGCCCGCGCCCGCCCCTGCAGCACCGGCGGAAGCGCCCCGGCCCGCCCAGCGTGACCAGCGGCCCGAGCATCGCCGCGATGGCCGCGGCGGACGCGATGGCCGTGACGGACGCGGCGGACGCGACCGCAATCGCGACGGCCGCGGCGGTGAGCGCCACGACCGGCAGCAGCAGGGCCGGTTGGAAGGGCAGCGCCGCGACGGCCAGCAGCGAGGCGAGCGCGGTGACCGCGGCGGACGCGGCGATCGCCGTCCCGACCAGCAGCGCCAGCCGCGGCCACAGCAAGGGCAGCCGCAGCAACCGCGTTTCGACCAACAGGGCCAGCCGCAGCAGCCCCGTACCGAGCAGCAAGGCCAGCCGCAACAGGGTCAACCGCAACAGCAGGGTCAGGCACAGCAGCAGCTAAGGCCTGCGGAGCGCGAGGCCAGAGAAGGTGAAGACCAGCAGCGCCGCGGCGGGCGGCGCAATCGGGGAGGACGCGACCGGCAGCGCGAGCGGCGCGACGAGCGTCCGGCACAAGGCGAGGCGCGGCCATCGGCCGCGCCGCCCTCCTTCCTGATGAAGGAGGACCAGCTGCGCGAAGATCAGCGCCGCGAGGCTCTGGCGCGCAAAGAGTTGGAGCCGCACGGCGAAGAGACGCTGCCGCCGCCGACGGCAAATCGCCTGGAAGAACCGGCGCCGCGCATGGAGCAGCCGCCCGCGGAGCAGCCCGCGCCGCGCATGGAGCAGCCCAAGATCGATTCAAAGGCGCTGCTTGAAAGCGCAGGCCTGGTCATGATCGAAACCGACCGCTCGAAGGCCCCGGCGCAGCCTCAGGTCCAGGAGGAGCCGCAGCATTCCGGCCGGCCCCGCCGCGAGCGCCCGAAGCCGGTCTCGCAGGAGGAGGAGTTGAAGCAGGTCGAGACTAGGAAGTAATCAGCTCTTCGAGGAGCGCGCGACAGCGCTCCTCGACCAGGTCGAGCACGCGCTCGAACCCGTCGGCGCCGCCGTAGTACGGGTCCGGCACGTCGCAGTCCCGCGCAAACAGCCGGATCTTCACGCGGTGCTCGGGCGGCGCAATGCCGTGCAGTGCCCGCAGGTGGCCGCGGTCCATCGCCAGGATGAGGTCGAACTCCTCGAAGTCGCGCGCTCTTACCTGGCGCGCACGCTGCGCGCTCAAGTCGTAGCCGCGGCCCCTGGCGTGGTGCTGGGAGCGCTCGTCGGGCGGGTCGCCGACGTGCCAGTCGCCCAGGCCGGCGGACTCGATGCGCAGCTCGATGCCTGCCTGAATACATAAGCTCTTCAAAACCCCTTCCGCCGTCGGCGAGCGGCAGATGTTTCCCGTGCAGACGAATAGGATCGAGCGCCGTTCTTTCATATGATCGCATTATGACTTCCTGTGCCGACGTCCTCGCCGGCCGCGCGCCGAAAGACGCCGCCGTCGTCCTGAAGGGCTGGGTGCGCACCCGGCGCGACTCGAAGGCCGGGTTCTCTTTCATCCACCTGTCGGACGGCTCGTCGTTCCATCCCGTGCAGGTCGTCGCTCCCAAGGACCTGTCGAATTACGAAAACGAGATTCTGCATCTCACATCCGGCTGCGCAATCGAGGCCACCGGCGCCATCGTGCCCTCGCCCGCCAAGGGCCAGCCTTTCGAGATGCAGGCGAGCGCGATCCGGGTGGTCGGCTGGGTCGACGACCCGGATTCCTATCCGATCCAGCCCAAGCCCCACAGCTTCGAGTTCCTGCGCGAGGTGGCGCATCTCAGGCCGCGCACCAACGTCATCGCCGCGGTCACGCGCGTGCGCCATACGATCGCGCAGGCCATCCACCGCTTCTTTCACGAGCGCGGCTTTTTCTGGGTGAACACGCCTATCATCACCGCCGCCGACGCCGAGGGCGCCGGCGCGCTGTTCAGGGTTTCCACATTGGATTTGGCGAATCTTCCCCGCCAGGGGGACAAGGTCGATTTCTCGAAAGACTTTTTCGGGCGCGAGACCTTTCTCACGGTGTCGGGGCAGCTGAACGTCGAAGCGTATTGCCTCGCGCTCTCCAAGGTCTACACGTTCGGGCCGACCTTCCGCGCGGAGAACTCGAACACCAGCCGCCACCTCGCCGAGTTCTGGATGATCGAGCCCGAGATCGCCTTTGCCGATCTCTCGGACAACGCCGACCTCGCTGAGGCTCTTCTCAAATATGTCTTCAAAGCCCTGTTGATGGAAAGGCCGCAAGACATGGCCTTCTTCGACGAGCGCGTGGAGAAGGGCATCGTGGCCAAG